>JAEEGJ010011482.1_pt1 | contig 22463 bp, 15 predicted proteins | sample 8958761 | NCBI WGS metagenome assembly JAEEGJ01 (sample SAMN16246546, study PRJNA631951) | gut metagenome | biome: gut microbiome; feature: rumen; material: RS-attached | host: Bos | place: Iran: Karaj | collected 2018-10 | reverse complement strand
CAGGTTCATATCGTCCTTCAACTTCTGCACCTTGCGGTTCATCTCGTCAATCAGGCTGTTACCTTTCTTTGAGCTGGCATTCAGGAATCCGAGGTTGTTCTCGTAGGTCTGAATCTCCGACTTCAGGTTCTCGTACTGGCGGAACAGGCGTGTGCGCTCGTTGTCGAGGGCATTCTCGCCGCGCTCAGCTACGTTCTTCAGGTTCTGCTTAAAGTTGTTCAGCTTACGCTTGGCTACGCTGATGTTCAAATCCTTATACAGCTTGTCCAGCACAGCGTGGTACTCCTTGTAGAGCTTATCCTTCTCTTTATAAGGTACGTGACCTACAGCGTTGTACTCATCAACCAGCTTCTGTACCTTCTCGGCAACCTCTTCACCAGTCTCAGTAGCCAGTGCCTTCAGCTGCTCAATGATGCCCAGCTTCTTCTCCAGGTTCTCGCGCTCCTCGCCACGTGCACCAGCACCAGCGGCATTGCGGGCCTCGAAGAAGGTGTTGCATGCTGCCAGGAACTCCTCCCACAGCTGGTCGCCCAACTTCTTTGGTACCATACCAATGGTCTTCCACTCCTTCTGCAGAGCGATGAACTTGTCGCTGGTAGATTTCCATTCGGTCGACGATTGCAGCTCCTTGGCCTTCTCAATCAGGGCGCGCTTCTTCTCGGCATTCTCCTTGAAGGTTTCTTTCAAGCCCTTGAAGTAAGCAGCCTTACGACCAAAGAAATCGTCGCAAGCGGCACGGAAACGCTCAAATATCTTCACGTTCATCTTCTGAGGTGCAAAACCAATGGTCTTCCACTCAGTCTGAATATCGATAATCTGCTTGGTGTGCTTCTCCCAATCGCCACTGCCCTTGTTCTCCTCGGCAGCAATGGCCTCTACCTTCTCGCAAAGTACGGTCTTACGGGCCAGGTTGTCTTCCTCCTTGGCACGAACACCCTCAAAGTGCTGCTGGTGGCGCTTGTTGATAACGCTTGATGCTGCCTTGAAACGGTTCCAGATTTCCTCGCGCTGCTCCTTGGCAACAGGACCAATCTCGCGATACTCCTGGTGCAGCTTCTGCAACTGGTGGAAGGCGCTGATCACATCCTCCTCGTCGGCCAGCTTTTCAGCAGCCTCGCAGAGAGCGGTCTTCAGCTCCAGGTTCTTCTTAAAGTCGTACTCGCGTGCTTCGCTGTTCAGGCGGAGCATATCGTAGAACTGCTCTACGTACAGCTGATAGTTGCGCCACAATTCGTTGGCTTTCTCAGCTGGCACATTCTTAATTTCGCGCCACTGCTCCTGCAGGGCCTTGAACTCCTTGTAGTTCTTGTTGGCCTCGTCGGGGGTAGTTACCATGGCCTTAATGCGGTCGATGATAGCCAGTTTCTTGGTCAGGTTCTCCTGCTTTTCAGCCTCCTGCTCCTTGAAAATCTTGGCGCGCTTTTCCTTGATGATGCCCATCTCGGCCTTGAAAGCCTCTTCCTGCTCGTCGGGCGTGTACTGGTACTGCTCAGGATCGCCGCCTGCATCGAGATAAGCCTTGAGCTTAGCCTCGCGCTCAGCTACGTGCAGTTTGTAGAACGACGACTTCAGATACTCTACTTCGTCCTTCTGTGGAACTTCCTCGCCATGTGCAATGTCCTGCAAACGGTGCAGTACATCGGCTTTGGTCTCATAAACCACACGAGTCTGCTCCTCGGCCTGCTCAGCTGCTGGCTCCGAGTTTTCAGTTGTTTCTACTTGAGAGGTAACCTCTTCGTTAACTACTTCTTCGTTTTTACCCAGTTCGAGGGTATTCTCTTGAGAGTCCATCATTTAACTATTAAATTACTACTAAATGATGCTTAGCATCATCACATTTGGGGTCAAAATTAAACATTATTATTTAATTAACCTAATTTTTTGGCGTTTTTTTGCGTTTTTGAGGCCTAAACCAGTCGTTTATGACGGAAAATACCCCATGCAATAGCCGAAATGGCGACAGAAATGATGACTGCCAAGATGAATCCCCATGGTTTGGATTCCATGCCGTTGATTAGGTTCATACCGAACATCGACGTCACCAGCGTAGGTATCATCATCAGGATGGTTACCGTAGTAAGTGTACGCATCACGGTGTTCATGTTGTTATTGATAATACTTTGATAAGTGTCCATTGTCGACTCGAGAATGTTCGAGTAAATCATGGTGGTTTCGCGGGCCTGCGTCATCTCAATGGTTACGTCCTCAATCAGGTCGGCATCCAGCTCGTCGATCTGCAGCTTGAACTTCAGTTTCGACAGCAGGGTCTCGTTACCACGGATAGAGGTCTGGAAGTAGGTGAGCGAGTCTTGCAGTCGGCTCAAGCCAATCAGACTCTCGTTGTTCACCTCTTTATCCAGGTTGCGCTTAGCCTTATCTACCAGCATCGAAATCTGCTTCAGTCGCTTCAGGTACCAAACGGCACTCGAAAGGAACAGGCGGAAAATCATATCTACGTGGTCGGTAAAACCTTCGCCACGCTTCTGCTGGAAACTCACGAAATCAATCATCACGTTTGTCTCGTAAAAACAAACGGTAATAGTAACATCACGTTTATGAATGATACCCAAGGGTACTGTGGTGTATGGCGTGCGCGATCGTATCTCTTTTACGTAAGGGATACGCAGAATAATCAGCATCCATCCGTCGTCGTACTCATAGCGTGCACGCTCATCGGTATCGCTGATGTCCGACATGAAGTAGTCGGGGATATTAAACTTCTCTTCGAGTTCGCGCTGGTCGTCTTCGGTGGGGCATGTCACCTGTATCCAGCAATTGGGCTGCCAGTCCTTTATCTGGGTCAGTCCGCCTTGGGTATTCCAGAATGTCTTCATTTTGCTAATCCGTTTGACAAGTGGTAATTAACAATCAATACTTTAGCGGCAAGAGGATTAGCGGTCTTGCCTGCCACCCTCCAGCCTAACAGTTGTTACTATTCGCCGGGTAATCGTCCATAATGTTTGTTATTAAATTGATTTATCGTGTGCAAAGGTAAAAAAAAAGCGCGGACCTGCCAAGCAAATCCGCGATTTTTTATTTCAAATTTTCAATTTTTCAACTTTTACTTCTCAGGAATTACCTCGAGTGTATGCTTCAGCAGTGTCCAGAATGGATCTACGGTTGCAATCAGGGCACGCTCGGTAGTGGTGTGAGGCGACTTCATGGTGGGGCCGAAGCTTACTACATCCAGATGTGGATACTTGCCTAAGATGATTGAGCACTCCAGTCCGGCATGGTCAACCTGGATGGTGCCATCCTGGCCAAACAGGGCCTTGTATTCCTTGCAGAGCAGGTTCAGAATCTCGCTCTCGGGGTTGGGGTCCCAACCACCATAGCTGCCAGCTGTCTCAACCTTCATGCCTGCCATGTTAAAGCAGCTCTCCAAAGTCTTTACAATATAGTCCTTCATATCCTCACGACTTGAACGAGCCAGAATCTTCAGCGAAGCCTTGCCCTCGCCAATGTTGATGATGGCCAGGTTGCTCGATGTCTCTACAACGTTAGGATAGCTGGGGATCATACGGATCACACCATCATGACAGCCATAGATAGCGTTAATCAGGTTGTCCTGAATCTCAACAGGAACCTCCATCTTTGGTGTCTCTACATCCTCGCAGAGTACCTCGATGCCACTCTCAATGCCTTTGTACTCGTCCAGGAAATCGTCCTGCCAGTCGGCAGCCAGTTCCTTCAGGGCAGCTACATTCTCCTTTGGCAATGTGAGCACAGCCTCGGCCTTGAATGGGATAGCGTTACGCATGTTGCCACCCTGCCAGCAGGCCAAACGGGCCTCGCACTCCTCGATAGCCTCGCGAACCACACGAACCAGCAGCTTGTTGGCATTACCGCGACCCTCGTGAATCTCCAGTCCAGAGTGTCCGCCATGCAGTCCTTTTACGGTTACCTTTACAGCAGCGTCGTCGGCCTCGGTCTCTACCTCTTTATAATCCAGCGTAGCAGTTACGTCGATACCACCAGCGCTACCAATTACAAACTTACCCCAGCACTCAGAGTCCAGGTTCAGCAGAATGTCGCCATTCAGTTCACCTGCGGGCAGGGCGTTGGCACCAAACATGCCAGTCTCCTCATCGGCAGTAATCAGTGCCTCGATAGGTCCGTGCTTCAAGGTCTTATCCTCCATCACAGCCATGATGGCAGCTACGCCTAAGCCGTTGTCGGCACCTAAGGTAGTACCCTTGGCCTTTACCCACTCGCCATCAATCCATGGCTCAATGGGATCGGTCTCAAAGTTATGAGTGCTCTCAGGTGTCTTCTGTGGAACCATGTCCATGTGTGCCTGCAGAATCACACCCTTCTTCTTCTCCATACCTGGCGAAGCGGGTTTGCGCATCACAATGTTATCAGCGGGGTCCTTAAAGGCCTCTACACCTGCCTGCTTGGCAAAGTCAAGCAGAAACTGTTGTACTTTCTCCAAATGTCCTGAAGGACGTGGAACCTGTGTCAGTGCATAGAAATTCTTCCAGATGCACACTGGGTTCAGATTTTTAATCTCACTCATAGTTTATTTTTTAATTGGGTTAAAACGTTTCGTAAACAGTAAGGCTGCCCAGGCGTAGATGCCTAATGCAATCACCAGCATCGTCTGTACGGTATGAACTATCAGTACAAACCACAGGGCCTGCTCGTCAGCCACGCCATAGAGAATCATCATGGTTTTGATGGCAAAATGCCAGGGCCCGGCACCATTTGGCGTAGGCACGATAACGGCAAAGTTGGCTACCACAAACGATACCAATGCACAGCCGATACCTAAGTTCTCGGTAAAGTCGAAGCAGAAGAAGGTGAGGTAGTAATGCAGAAAGTACATCACCCAGATGCCTATCGAGAAAAACAGATAGAGTGGCAGGTTGCGTACCCCCTTCAGCGAGAGCACACCCTCCCAGATGCCACCTAACGTCATCTTTACCTTATTATATATAGAGAAGTTTTTCAGTAGCAGATGTAGCAGTATCAGTACTGCCACAGCGCAGATGGCTGTTACCACCCATCCAGTTACCGAGAAACCACCTAATATTCTGTCGAGCGATGTGCCTGTTTTGCGGAAGAAGGTGCCAAACACACTCATCTCTACCAGCAGGATGATACCCGAGTATATCATTACTATCAGCGTATCTACTGCACGCTCTGTAACTACTGTGCCTAAGGCTTTCGAGAATGATATGCCGTCGTAGCGCTTAAGTATGGCGCATCGCGAAAACTCGCCGATACGTGGAATGATCAAACTGGCTGCATACGATATAAACACCGCATGATGACACACCGACGAACGAGGGTGCTCGCCCATCGGTTCCAATGTCTGTTTCCATCGCCAACTGCGAAACATCTGTGCCAAGATTCCAAAGGGGAACGATAGCAGCATCCAAGTCCAGTTCATTTCCTCAGTCAGCACATGACTGATAGTCGAGAAGTCCTCACCACGATACATCCACCACAAAATGGCGCCGCCAAGTATAAAAGGCAGCACCACTTTAGCAACGCTACTGATGATGTTTTTTAATTCCATGGGGGCAAAGGTACGAATAAACGAGTGAACTACAAAATAAATCCCTATTTATTTTTATTTCCGAGTGGAAGTACCTTCGGCGAAGCCAAAGTAATAATAATAATTGATACGTGTCAAAGAAAGCTCACTTTTTTGCCTTTTTTCTACTATTTTCTTGGCTGTGTGCGATAACAGTCGTACCTTTGCAGCGGTTTTAAGGATAACAAATAAATAAAAGATTAGAGAAAGGAATTAATTATGGTAACTTTAGAGACAAGTTTTTTATTAATGACCATGGCTGCCTTCGCATTAGCTGTATCACTGGTAGTAACCGTTGCTGTTAATGTAGACAACAATAAGTAATTGAACAAAAAATTGAAAAATGGAGTCGCAGATTTTCGAATCTGCGATTTTTTTTGTATTTTTGCCCCCATGAAACAAGTTAGACCCAAGAAAAATCTCGGTCAGCACTTCTTGACCGACTTGAATATCGCCAAGCGTATTGCCGATACCGTTGATGCCTGTCCCGACATTCCAGTACTGGAGGTTGGTCCTGGTATGGGTGTGATGACTCAGTATCTGGTAGAGAAGCCCCGTCCCTTCAAGGTCGTCGAAATCGACCGCGAGAGTGTAGCCTATCTGCAGGAGAATTTTCCACGTCTCAATGATAATATCATTGGTGGCGATTTCCTGCGTATGGATCTTCGTGAGGTGTTTGATGGTCAGCAGTTTGTGCTCACCGGCAATTATCCATACGATATCTCGTCGCAGATTTTCTTCAAGATGCTCGACAATAAGGATCTAATTCCCTGTTGCACAGGTATGATTCAGCACGAGGTGGCAGTTCGCATGGCCTCACAGCCCGGCAACAAGCAGTATGGTATCCTGTCGGTACTTATTCAGGCTTGGTACAATGTGGAGTATCTCTTTACCGTCGAGCCAGGCGTGTTCAATCCCCCTCCCAAGGTACAGAGTGCCGTTATCCGCATGACGCGTAACGAGGTAACAGATCTGGGTTGCGACGAGCAGCTGTTCCGTCGTGTGGTAAAAGCTACCTTCAACCAGCGTCGCAAGATGCTGCGTGTATCTCTCCGTCAGATTTTCGATGCCAATCATCCTGCCCCCGCAGGCTTCTTCGACGATGAGATAATGACCCGCCGCCCCGAGCAGCTCTCCATCCCCCAATTCATTGAATTAACAAACAAGGTTGCAAGTGTTTTAAAATAATGTAATCCTCCTGCTGTGAATCAAGGCAGGAGTTTTTTGTGTATTAATTCAAAACCTCTCATGAATTAATTCATTGCCCCTTTTGAATTAATTCACGTGTTTTTTGCCAAATTGATAGTCAGTAAATTCTAACTTGTTTTTGAGCCAAAAACAACTTGATTATGATTGCTAATCAATTTGTTTTTTGATGAAAACTAATAAGGATATGAACTAATATAATTTATGTCCCCTTGGGGATACGTAACATACAGAACCTGTAAGAGGATGTTAAAAAATCGGGAGTTTGCTTGGTGTTTTGATGAATTCTTGCTATCTTTGCACGGATTATCAAAAAATTCATTAATGAACTACCAATATGATTAGGAAACTTGTATTATTATGTGTGTGTGGTGCATTCACAGTTGCGAGTGCACAGAAAACACCCGTGTGGAGAGACGCCAGTGTGAACCAGCAGAACCGCGAAGCGCGTAGGGCACACTTCTTTGCCTTTGAGAACGAGGACAAAGCTAAGGGCGACAAAAAGCAGAGCGACCGCTACCTGTCGATGGAGGGTAAGTGGAAGTTCAATTTCGTAAAGAACCATCAGGATGCGCCTAAGGGATTCTATGCCCTGAAGTACGACGACTCTAAATGGGTGGATTTTCCTGTTCCCGGTTTGTTTGAGATTGAGGGCTATGGCGACAAGACCTATAAGAACATGGGATATGCTTGGAGCACAACCTTTAAGAACGAACCTCCATACATTGGCGAGACGAACAACTACACGGGTTCGTATCGTCGCACTTTCGACCTGCCTGCAAACTGGAAAGGTCAGGAGGTTTTCTTCCATGTAGGTTCGGCTACCAGTAACCTGGCTGTTTGGGTGAACGGTAAGTATGTGGGCTACTCGGAGGATTCGAAGGTGGCTGCTGAGTTTAATATCACCAAGTATCTGAAGCCAGGTAAGAACCTGATTGCCATGCAGATTATGCGTTGGTGTGACGGTAGCTATCTGGAGGACCAGGACTTCTGGCGCTTTACAGGTATTGCCCGCGAGGTGTATCTGTATGCTACACCTAAGGTGCACATCAAGGATATTACCATCGGTCAGGACTACGTGCAGGGCAACGGTGTGCTGAACGTGGATGTGAAACTGGCAGGTAAGGCTACCGTTGAGGCAAAGCTGTTTGATGCAGCTGGCAATCAGGTGGCTGAGGGCTTGCAGGCTACAGTGGCCAATGCGAAGGCTTGGACTGCTGAGACACCTAACCTGTACACCTTTTTTATATATCTGAAGCAGGGCAATAAGACACTTGAGGTTATCAAGAAGAAGATTGGTTTCCGCCACATTGAGATTAAGGGCGGACAGCTGCTGGTGAACGGTAAGGCTATCCTGATTAAGGGTGCCGACCGCCACGAACTGGATCCTGATGGTGGCTACATCGTGAGCGTGGATCGCATGATTCAGGACATCAAGATTATGAAGCAGCTGAACATCAATGCTGTGCGTACCTGTCACTATCCCGACGATCCACGTTGGTACGACCTGTGCGATGAGTATGGTATCTACCTGACTGCCGAGAGCAACCTGGAGAGCCATGGTATGGGTTACAATGAGAAGACTCTGGCTATCCGTCCTGATTTTGAAAAGGCTCACATTGAGCGTCAGGAGGGTAACATGATTACCTATAAGAACCACCCCAGCATTATTGTATGGAGCTTGGGTAACGAGGCTGGCTACGGTGCCAACTTTGAGAAGGCTTACGCTTGGGTGAAGGCATACGATAAGACACGTCCATGCCAGTATGAGCGTGCTGGCATCGAGGGTGCTACAGATATCTACTGCCCCATGTATGCCGACTATAACTGGAGCGAGAAATACTCGAAGGGCGAAGTGACTGGCGGTAAGGTTGAGAAACCATTGATTCAGTGTGAGTATGCCCATGCCATGGGTAACTCGATGGGTGGTTTTAAAGAGTACTGGGACCTGATTCGCAAGGAGCCTCACTACCAGGGTGGTTATATCTGGGACTTCGTGGACCAGGGTATGCGCGATAAGAGTAAGATTACTGGTAAGGAGATATTTACTTACGGTGGCGACTATGGCCGCTATCCTGCCAGCGACTACAACTTTAACTGTAATGGTATTATTGCTCCCGACCGCCGACTGAACCCACATGCCTACGAGGTACGCTACTACTACCAGAACGCCTGGATTGCTGATAAGGGATTGAAAGAAGGACGCTTTGAGGTTTACAACGAGAACTTCTTTAAGACACTCGACGACCTGGAGCTGGAGTGGTTTGTTGGTGGTGCAGGCGCACATCATCACAATGGTAACCGTCCTGAGGGGATGACCTTCGGACACGGTGGTAAGATTGATGTGAGCGGTATTGCTCCACAGCAGTGTAAGGTGATTACTGATGAGACACTGAAAAAGACCATCGAGCGTGTGCTGGGTCACCATGGTGATCAAGAGATTTTTGTTATCTTCCAGTTCAAGACCAAGGAGGCTGAGCCACTGGTAGAGAAGGGACAGGTGATGGCGCGTCAGCAGTTTGCACTGAGCAACTATCAGTTCCCTGAACTGAAAGCCGAGAAAGCCAGCGTTACAACTGAGGAGGCTGAGAGCTATGTAAAGATGGAGGCTGCCGGTACGACACTGACCATTGGAAAGTGGAGTGGTTGGATTGACTATCTGGATGTGGATGGTAAGGCCATGCTGGTGGATCGTGAGAGCATCGTTCCAGAGTTCTGGCGTGCACCAACTGATAACGACTACGGTGCTGGACTGCAGAACCGCTTTGGTGTTTGGAAGAACCCACAGATGAAACTGAAGGACTGCAAGGTTGATGGCAACACTGTGACATCGGTATTTGATATGCCCGATGTGAAGGCTACTCTGACCATGACCTACACACTGACTGCCGAGGGTGAGGTGATTGTTCGCCAGCAGTTGGCTGCTGATAAGGAGGCCAAGGTGGCTCCGATGTTCCGTTATGGTATGCAGCTGCAGATGCCTAAGGAGTTTGATGCTATCTGCTACTATGGTCGTGGTCCTGTTGAGAACTATATCGATCGTAACTCTAGCGAGTTCTTAGGTGTTTACGAGAATAAGGTATCGAACGAGTACTTCCCTTACATCCGTCCACAGGAGGCTGGTAACCACACCGATGTGCGTTGGTTCCGCGTAGTGAATGCAGAGGGCAACGGACTGGAGTTCTACAGCAATGCGCCTATGGAGGCCAGTGCGCTGAAGTTCCTGACAGAGGATCTGGACGACGGCGCTGTGAAGGACAAGAAGATTGGACGCCACTCTGGCGACCTGGTTGAGCGCCCACTGACTCAGGTGCATATCCAGCAGCGCCAGATGGGACTGGGATGCGTGAACTCATGGGGTGCATGGCCCAGAAAAGAGTATATGATGGAGTATAAGGATTATGACTTTACATTCGCTATCCGACCAGTGAAAAAATAAAATGAGCGCATTTTAAGCGTTTAAATAGCAAAGTGTAACCGCCTGCGGCTTGATTTCGGTCAAAAAGTAGCCCGCAGGCGGTTATTTTATGAATTTTTAGCCAAAAACGCTTGGAGGGTACCTTATAAATTATTACCTTTGCACCGTGAAACAAAGATGGATTGATATGAAGATGAGAGAAAAAGTTACAATTTTACTGATCGCCCTGATGATGGGTCCGATCGTAAGCTATGCAGAGGATGCTCAGGTCACCAGTGAGTGTGACACCACTTATATTAAGCTCGACGAGAATCGCGTGCCCATTACACATGTAAACTTGACATACGACGAACTCGTAGAGAAGGTTGGTGAACTGGAGACAATCCTGGAAACTGATGAGTTCCAGCTCTATGCTGCAGGTGATTACACCTATAAGGTAGTAGGTGGAATTGTTACATCTATGGCCATTCAGATTGCTGATGACAACAACGACAAGGTGGTTTACAATCAGATTCTGAACACACTGGCTAAGAGTAACTCGCTGAAAGATACGCATAATACTGGCGGTAACTACTACCAGTATGCCGATTTCCAGATTCAGTTCGACGACTTTGAAGGTTACGAGAAACTAACCTTCTCGGTGCTTGAGTAGAGTAAGGAAATACCCCAAGCGGTATAATTGATAAAGAGAGAGTAGAGGGCGGGATCCACAAAGGTTCCGCTTTTCTGTTGCTCCAAACAATCGGTGCCACAGGCGGATGAACCACAGAATGGCGGGGATATGGATACCCTGAACTAATGTGAGCAAACGCGAATAGCCTCTCAGTTCGTTGCGGAATTCGCAGAGTGTGCGCAGACCTTCTTCGGTTTTTGCCACAAAATCGGCATTCGATTCGAAGGTGCAGAACCCAACAGGATTATCGATATGAACAATGGGCACATGATGGCGCTGCAGCGTTTTGCCTAACAACACATCTTCGTAGCCATAATGCCTGATGCGTTCGCAGAAAGGGTGTTGCAACATCAGTTGGCGTTCTATCAGCAGATTGGCAGTGTGCAGATGCTGGTAGGGGCGCTTCTGGCGTTCTGTTGCTATGTGGTGCAGTTCCTCGGATTTCTCATAACGATAGCGTAGCAATTGTTTCTGGTTGTCGTTTGTGGCTTTGATTACCACACCACCATCAACCACTGTAGCTGGTAAGCATGATAAATAGCGCGAAAGAAAATCGGGGCTGATGATACTCATATCGCTATCTATATATAATAGGTACGCGAGGGATGACTCGCGAGCCAGATAATTACGGATGGCAGCACGCCCCATGTTTTCGGGCTGCCTTAGGAATCTGCAATTACTCAGATTATCTATCGCACTGTTAGCCTCGATACAACTTGGATCTGTCGACCCGTCATCGGCCACAAGTATCTCAAAATCTATGCCAAGATTTACCGCTTGCTCATGCAATCGGTTTACCAGTTCCGCGCATACCTGATTGTACACTGGAATCAGAATGGATAACTGTTTTTCGTTACGTTGTGACATTTCAGAGTGCAAAAATACAAAAAAAGATGAAAATATTTTGTGGATTGACGGAAAAGTTGTAATTTTGCACCCGCTTTTACGAGTTAAGAGCATGAAATTCAAATTATTAACAAAAAATTAAAGATTTAAAAAATGGCAACAAAAATCAGATTGCAGCGCGGTGGTCGCAAAGGTTATGCTTTCTACAGCATCGTAATCGCCGACGCTCGTGCACCACGTGATGGTCGTTTCACTGAAAAGATTGGTACTTACAACCCTAACACCAATCCTGCCACAGTTGACCTGAATTTCGAGCGTGCACTGTACTGGGTAGAGACAGGTGCTCAGCCCACTGACACTGTACGTAACATCCTGAGCCGTGAGGGCGTTTACCTGATGAAGCACCTGCGTGGTGGCGTAAAGAAGGGCGCTTTCGATGAGGCTGCTGCACAGAAGAAGTTCGACGCATGGAAGGCTGACAAGCAGAACGGTCTGAACAAGATCGCTGAGGCTGAGGCTAAGGCTAAGAAGGACGCTGCTGCTAATGCACTGAAGGCAGAGAAGGCCGTTAACGAGGCCATCGCTAAGAAGGTAGCTGACAAGAAGGCTGCTGAGGCTGCTGCTAAGGCTGAGGCTGAGGCTGCTGCCGCTGCTGAGGCTACTGCTGAGACTCCAGCTGAGGAGGCTCCTGCTGAGGCATAAAACCTCTCCTAGAATGAGAAAGAATGAGGAATGAGGGTTTTACCTCATTCCTCTTTTTTATTAAAGACACAATCTACGATGCATATACTTGAGATTCCATCCTTTTTTACTCCCTATGGCGGTGAGTTCTGCCTGGAACAGGCCCAGGCTCTGAAGGCTATAGGGCATGAGGTGCGGATACTCAGTAATGTGCAGATAGCCATGACTATCGGCCCTAAAGGCTATTTTACCTTACCCTGTCGTCGCTATGAGCATGAACGGGATGGCATCACTGTATACCAGTCTTTCCAACGTGGTGTGCCCAAGGCTGTGAGATGGAACATGAAAAGATGGGTGGCTATCGTCTGCGATATGTTTGACGACTATGTGGCCCGCTATGGTAAACCAGATATACTGCATGCCCATTGTACCAAGTGGGCAGGTTATGCAGCCATGATAATCGGCAGGAAATATGGTATCCCGTATGTTGTCACCGAACATCTGCCATACGAGATATATGTGCAAGAGTTCGGCCCCTCTCCATACAACGGCTGGCAGATTGCCCTGCTGAAAGAAACCCTAAAGCAGGCAGCGATGGTAATTACGGTCTCTGAGGAATTGGTAGATAAATTGTCGGTATACTTTGGAACCGATTACCATCATGTATTCATATCTAACACGGTGGATGTGGATTTCTTTTCCTATCGCCCCCGACGTAAACTAGACGGACGTCCCTTCTGCTTCTGTTGTATGGCCATATATGATGACCGTAAGGGATATGATGTGTTGTTTGAAGCCTTTGAGCGATTGGCTGCGCGTTGTAGTGAAGTAGAGTTGTATGTGGCAGGAAGAGGTACTGACAGCCAGCTTTTCCGTAGTATGGTTAAGTCGCTCGGATGCAGTAGCAAGGTGCATGTTTTGGGCGAACTCGACAAGACGGGAGTGCGCGACCTGCTCTATCAGAGTGATGCTTTGGTGCTGGCCACCCGTGGCGAGACGCAGGGACTTGTGCTTCTTGAGGCACTAAGCACTGGCATTCCTGTAGTTTCTACCGTAGCCATTCCTCCCAGTGTACGTCTTAACGAGGCCAGTTGGTTTGTTGACGTGAATGATGCAGTAGGGCTTGTTGACATGATGGGCAAGTTAGTTGCCGGCAAATTGTCGTATGACGGTGTAAAGGCATCTCGGATGGTGTGTGAGATGGCTTCGCCTAAGGTGATTGGTGAAAAGTTGTCTGCAGTATTGTCTGAGGCTTGTCGCCATCAGTGAAGACGGTCGAGAATCTCCTGGTAAAAAGCTGCATATTTTCGGGCTATCTTTATGTGGTCGTGGTGACGCTCTACGTATTCTATGCTTTGCTGTTTTAAGAGTGGTAGCTGTTCCGGGTGGAGCAGCAGTTCTTCCAGATGGCGGAATACGTCGTCTCTGTCTGGTTGGACGTTGATGATGGGGCGTAAATCATTTTCGCCAAGAATATCGTAGTTCTCTGGTTCGCCACCTCCTACGCATACTAATCCTTTGGCCATAGCTTGCAAGGCATTCATGGCTGGAGTGTAGGAATAAGCCTGGTCGAGGATGACGTCCTGCTCTTCCATACGCTTTGTATACTCGGCAAACGGCAGGTCTTCCACTTCTGTCACACAGCACTTGTCGGGGTAGGCTTGTTTGAGCTTTTGCAGTGCGTCGTGGAAGATGTCAGTTCCCTTGTGTTCCATTACTTCGCGCTTTATACCCAGAAAGAATCTGATGGGGTAGTACGTATCTCGTGCTGCGACAATTGGTCTTGGCTGCATCAGTCTGACAGGCAGTGGAATGAACAGGGTCTTTTCGGGATAGTCGGACTGATAGCATAAATGATATTCGTAGAGACTGGTCACAATGCCGTCGCAGTCGTCGGCGATATAACGGCTTAGTCTGGCCTTGGGGGTATCGGTCCATTCTTTTGCTATACGTTGTGCATAGGCATGTTGCCGTAGATTATCGCCAACGTTGAAATCGCCATAGCGGAACAGACGACGATTTTTGCCGCCTTCCACCCATTGCCAGTCGTTGCCGTATGAGCCCAATATTACGGCTTTGTTGTGGCGGCGAAGATAGCGATAGAATGCAAATTGCCTTTCTGCCTTAACAGCTATGACGTCAGGATTTATGAGCTGTACTATGTCGAAGCCCTTCATTTTCGGAAGTGTCAGGAGTAGCTTGATGACGTATCTGATAGCAGCCCACTTGCCGTTTCCCTTGCGTGAGAGTGATACGTTGCGCTCGTAGTCGAAGTTTCTGTCGCCATCGGAAATGACCAGTACCTCGTGGCCTAGTTGTCGCAGTCCGTCAGCTAGTGTGGCGTGCACATTGCTATATTCGCCTAATAATAATATCTTCATCTTTCTTTGGTCATTAGTGGTAGTGTGGTGAGCAGGATCTTGCGGCCTATGGCGCTGTTGCTTAGTCGGCGAAACCATGTGTATTTTGTGCTGTAGGGATGGTTGGGTAATGGGAAAAGATTGTCCTTACGCAAATCATCGAGGGTGTCATTGAGTTTCTCCTCCGAACGTGTAAGCATGATAGTGTTGTAGATATAGTCCATAGTCAACTGGGCCACACGGCGCTGGAGGGCTACCTTGTCACTATATGGACTGGTATCAGCCAAACTACTGAGATGTAGAATCACTTCCTTGGTGTCGTTCAGACGTTTCCTGATGCTTGTCTCGTCGGTATTATGAACAGCTGATGTGGTGCGTTCCCTATAGAAATAGGCCTTGGCGTCAGTTGTATAGGTAGTCTCTGCGCGTATCAGTAGCTGAGGCGTGAATTCCTCGTCCTCGCCGTAGGCTATTCCGGGAGTGAAGGCCAACCTGCCTCTTACCGACTGTCGGAACAGACAGCAGCAGGCTGTGCCGTGGATGTTTTCTGTGCGTAAGAGCTCAGTGCCGCTCTTCTTGATTGTGCGATCAGGGGCATGGCTTTCTGACGGGTTGTGCGTGAAGTCAAACATCACTACATCGGCATCGCTGTTATGGCGTACTATGTCAAGACAATGCTCGTAGGGCATCGTAAGCAGACAGTCATCGCCATCAACAATCTGGATGTATTGTCCCTTGGCCATATCCATTGCCGTGTTTCTTGCCACGCTTACACCGCTATTCTTTTGGCGGACATAGATAATGTCGTTGCCATACTTTAGCAGGTCATTAATAGGGCTTATCTCAGAACCGTCGTCAACGATTATGATTTCTCTTTCGTATGTTTGTAGCGAAAGTGCCAATATACTGTCGATGCATTCGCAGAGAAGTGTTACAGGAAGATTGTAGTAAGTCACAATGAAACTTACTAATGGTTGTTGGCGGATATCTTTGGGTGTCGTCATACAGCTATTTTGCGTGCAAAGATATACCAAATTCACGATATAACCAAATTATTTTCTGAATAAAATAAAATACGCAAGTTTGCGTTATATATATAATGAAAGATAGTAATAAAGAAAACTATAGTCACGTATTGAAATATACGGGTGTTTTCGGAGGTGTGCAGGGCCTGAATGTGTTGATAGGTCTTGTGCGAAATAAGTTTGTGGCCGTACTGCTGGGGCCTGGCGGTATGGGACTGGTGTCGCTATTCAACACCACAGTGCAACTAATCTCGCAGGCCACACACCTGGGTATATCGTTCAGTGCTGTGCGACATATTTCGGAATACTACGATGCTGGCGAAACAGAGAAGGCTGCACACTACGTAAAGGTGGTGCGCGGATGGTGTTTGCTTACGGCCTTGCTTGGTATGCTGTTATGCATGGTGCTGGGACCAGTCCTGAGTAATACCACCTTTGCCTGGGGCGACCATACGTTGCACTTTGTGCTGCTTGCCCCTGCTATCGGAATGATAGCCATTACGGGTGGCGAGACGGCTATACTGAAAGGACAGCGAAAACTTGGCGCACTGGCCTTGGTGCAGATAATTGCGGCACTGGCATCGCTGACTATATCCATACCTATTTATTATTTCTTCTGGCAGGCTGGTATCGTGCCAGTAATAGTGCTGATGGCATTTGTTACGATGTGTGCCACACTATGGTTCTCGTTGCGCATATACCCCTTGCGGCTTAGTGGTGCTCGCGGCATACTTGGCGAGGGTATGGATATGGTGCGACTAGGTGTGGCATTTACGCTGGCAGGCGTGGTGGGTAGTGCTGCCGAGATGGTGGTAAGGTCGTATCTGAATGTGGTGGCCAACCTGGATGTGCTAGGACTGTATAATGCAGGCTACATGCTCACGATAACCTATGCCGGCATGGTGTTTTCGGCTATGGAGACTGATTATTTCCCACGTCTTTCGGGTGTGAATCGCGACGTGGAGCAGACCAACTATACCGTTAATCGACAGATGGAGGTGTCGCTACTGATAATTGCCCCTATGCTTACGGGCCTTATCGCACTGTTGCCGATACTGATTCCGCAACTGTTCACCAGCGAGTTTGCCCCCGTGATACCTATGGCTCAGGTCGCTGCTCTGGCTATGTTCTTCAAGGTGTTGACCCTGCCTGTGGCTTACATCACCCTGGCTCGCGGATATTCGATGACCTATCTGATGCTCGAGGCAGCATATTATGTGGTGTTCGTGTTGTTCATCGTGCTGGGTTATGAGCATTGGGGATTGCTGGGCACAGGTATCGCCATCACTATGGCCCATGTGTTCGACTATCTGATGATAAACCTGTATGCATATAAAAAATACGGTTACCGTGTTTCGGCAACCGTATCTCGATATGCTATTGTATTGTTTGCTTTGGGATTTCTCGCCTATGCCTGCACCATCCTTCTTGATGGCATCGTCTACTGGGTAGTAGAACTATTGGTGGTTTTGGCGAGCGGTCTGTATTCACTGCTGATCCTCAGACAGAAGACTCATCTGTGGCAGGCCCTTACCCGCAGATTCCGCAAAGGTTAGAAGCGGAAGTCGAGCTCTACGTCAACAAAGTTGTGGTTCTTCTGAGCTGAACGCTCGTTAACCAAACCGTACTCTGCGTTGAGCTGCAGATTCTTGGTGAAGTAGTAGTTCAAACCTACCTCGTACATCGACTTAGATGTGCTCCACTCCTTCTGACTGCGATATGTCTGATAACGAGCCTTGGCGTGCAGCTTGCCCTTGATGAGAGGTACGATACCGAATGCATACCAACCATCGGCCTTGTCGCCCTTAGAGTAGTCGATCTCGCGAACGTTGTTGCCTGCCTTTGCAGCACCCCAACCCTGGCTGTGGATATACTCAGCACGGAATGTGTACTCGTCCTTATCGTACTCGGCAGAGATGGCGTAACGATTCTTCTCAACGCTAACGGTATTGCCAGTAGCAGGGTCATACATACCACCACGGGTACCTGTCCATCCGAAAGCACCAATGCGAACACCCTTGATAGGCATTACCCAGAAACCACCGATAATATCCTTGCGGTTGTCCTTATCCTTCTCGTTCACACCCTCACCGTTGTAAACACCAACCTGGTAGTGGAACAGCTTGCGTCCGTTGGCATTGGGGAACAGATCTCCTGAAAGCTGTACGCCGATATCACGACCACCTGATGACTTCTCGCCAGTACGATCGCCGAAACCAGACAGATTGTTGATTACCATTGCGTAAGCGTACCATCCCTGAGTGATGGGGTTGGTTGGGTTCTCGAATGTGAAGGCACGCTTGAACTGACCTGCACGAATCTTGAACTCAGGATACTTGCGCCACTCGGCATAGAGGTCGACCAACTGAACTGTTGGCTGTCCAGGACCTGTTACGTTTGTGCCCTGAATCTGAGCACGCCAGTCGAAATCGCCGATCTTGCCATCCAGAATGAAACGAGCCAGGCGCAGATTGAATGTGTTAGTGTGAGCACCCTCTGTATCTTCGCCCTGATATTGCAGCATGCCGTAGCCGCTGAATTTAATGTTCTTAACCCAAGCAGGAACCTCGACGGTAGCCTTCTCCTGTGTAGCCTCTACTTCCTTTACTTCGGGCAGAGTCTCTGCGCTAGCGCTTATTGCCATCGACGCCATAAGCGCAATCATCCAAAAATGTTTTTTCATTGTCGTATTGTATTTGATAATTAGTAATTAATGCCGCAAATATATGAAAAACTTCTTTATGTTCCAAATTTTTTGCCGATTATTTTACTTTCGCTCAAGCAACACTACGTTTTCTACGTGTGGTGTGTGCGGGAACATATCCACTGGCTGTACTGCTGCCACGCGATAGAACTCGTCCATATCGTGTAAGTCGCGAGCCTGTGTGGCAGGGTTGCAACTTACGTATACTATGCGCTTTGGAGCGGCCTTAAGAATGGTCTTAACTACATCGGGATGCATACCAGCGCGTGGTGGATCGGTGATGATGACATCGGGCTGACCGTGCTCTGCGATAAACTCATCGGTAAGGATGTCCTTCATGTCGCCAGCATAGAACAGTGTGTTCTCGATGCCGTTAACCTGCGAGTTAACCTTAGCGTCCTCGATGGCCTCGGGCACGTACTCGATACCAATAACCTGACGAGCCTGACGGGCCACAAAGTTGGCTATGGTACCTGTACCAGTATAGAGGTCGTAAACCACCTCGTTGCCAGTAAGTCCGGCAAAGTTGCGGGCTACTGAGTACAGGTGGTAAGCCTGCTCGGTATTGGTCTGATAGAAACTCTTAGGACCAACCTTGAACTTCAGGTCTTCCATCAGCTCGTAGATATGATCGATGCCCTTGAACACCATGATGTCCTGATCGCCGATGGTGTCGTTGCACTTCTGATTGTCGAGATACATCAGCGAGGTGATCTGTGGGAACTTGTCGGCAATATGCTGTAGCAGAGCCTTGGCCTGAGTCTCGCTCTGAGTCAGTGCCTCGCTTGATGTGCGATCGTAGTGAAACTGGAAGATAACCATCCACTCGCCACTGGCGCTGTTGCGGATGATGACATCACGCAGCAATCCCACCTGAGCGCGAAGGTCGAAGAAACTCAAACCGTTCTCCATCGCATAATCGCGCACTTCGTTGCGAATCTGGTTGTGCAGATCGTCCATCAACCAGCACTTCTCGATGGGCAGAATCTTGTCGAACGCACCTGTGATGTGGAATCCGATAGCAGGCACATCCTTAAGGCTCTGACTCTCGTCGTTGGGCAATGTCTGAATCTGCTCCTTAGTGAGGTAACGCTTGTTGGCACAACCAAAGTCGAGCTTGTTGCGATACTCCTTGGTATGCACGCTGCCCAGGATAGGCATGAACTCAGGCAGTTCGATCTTGCCTATGCGATGCAACTGGTCGTACACCTGTTGCTGCTTGAACTTAATCTGCTCTTCGTAGGGCAGGTTCTGCCATTTGCAACCTCCACACACTCCGAAATGTTCGCAGAATGGGGTCGCGCGTACATTACTATATTTAGTGATTCTCACTACTTCGCCCTCGGCAAAGGAGTGCTTCTTTCTGCGAATCTGCACATCGCAAACGTCGCCAGGCACACAGAAGGGTACAAACACCACCAGGTCGTTCCAGTGGAACAGACACTTACCCTCGGCAGCCACGGCCTCGATTTCTACACCCTCAAGTAGGGGTAACGGTTTCTTGTTTCTTGCCATATTATTTCTTAATTTGGCTGCAAAGTTACAAAAATAATATCAAAAATCCGTGATAATATACGTAATCTGAGCCAAAAAAGTAAAAATGTAAGGTAGAGATAGCAAATTTTGGCGATTTTTTTTGTGTATTTGGTGGAAAATGCGTAATTTTGCGGAATCTAATCAAACAATAATATATTATCAACATAATAAGTAATTAACGTATGAGTCAGAAAAGAGTTTACCTCTTCGGTAATGGTAAGGCCGAAGGAAACGCAAAGATGCGTGAGGAACTTGGCGGTAAGGGTGCTAACCTTGCTGAGATGAACCACATTGGTGTGCCTGTTCCTCCAGGTTTCACAATCACCACAGATTGTTGTAATGAGTACTATCAGGTTGGTCAGCAGAAGATTATGGAACTGCTGAACGACGACGTGATGGCAGCCGTGAAGCACATTGAAGACTTGATGAACTGCAAGTTTGGCGATGCACAGAATCCTCTGCTGGTATCTGTACGCTCAGGTGCACGTGCCTCAATGCCTGGTATGATGGATACAATCCTGAACCTTGGTCTTAACGACGAGGTAGCTGAGGGTATGGCCAAGAAGACCAACAATCCTCACTTCGTATACGACTCTTATCGCCGTTTCGTACAGATGTACGGTGATGTAGTGCTCGAGATGAAGCCCGTAAACAAGACTGATATCGATCCATTCGAGGAGATTATCGAGAAGGTTAAGAAGGAGAGCGGTGTTGTTCTGGATAAGGACCTCTCAGTAGAGGATCTGAAGAAGCTGGTTAATCTGTTCAAGGCTGCCATCAAGGAGCGCACTGGTAAGGACTTCCCAAATGACCCTATCGAGCAGCTCTGGGGTGCTATCTGCGCTGTGTTCCGTTCTTGGATGAACGAGCGCGCTATCCTGTATCGTAAGATGGAGGGAATCCCCGACGAGTGGGGTACAGCCGTATCAGTAATGGCCATGGTATTCGGTAACATGGGCGACACATCAGCTACTGGTGTATGCTTCAGCCGTGATGCCGCTAATGGTGAGAACCTGTTCAACGGTGAGTATCTGGTAAATGCTCAGGGTGAGGACGTGGTTGCTGGTATCCGCACACCACAGCAGATCACAAAGATTGGTTCTCAGCGTTGGGCTGAGCGCGCTGGTATCTCTGAGGAGGAGCGCGTAGCCAAGTATCCTTCTATGGAGGAGGCAATGCCAGAGATCTATGCTGAGCTGAATGGTATCCAGGACAAGCTGGAGCACCACTATCACGATATGCAGGATATGGAGTTCACCGTACAGGAGGGCAAGCTGTGGTTCCTCCAGACACGTAACGGTAAGCGTACTGGTGCTGCTATGGTTAAGATCGCTATCGACCTGCTCCACGAGGGTATGATCGACGAGAAGACTGCCATTCAGCGCTGCGAGCCTCAGAAGCTCGACGAGCTGCTCCACCCAGTATTCGATAAGAAGGCTCTCTCTGCTGCTAAGGTTATCGCTCAGGGTCTGCCTGCTTCTCCAGGTGCTGCTTGTGGTCAGATCGTATTCCACGCTGACGACGCTAAGGAGTGGCACGAGAATGGACATAAGGTAGTACTCGTACGTATCGAGACCTCTCCTGAGGATTTGGCTGGTATGGCTGCTGCCGAGGGTATCCTGACTGCACGTGGTGGTATGACATCTCACGCTGCCGTTGTGGCTCGTGGTATGGGTAAGTGCTGCGTATCAGGTGTAGGTGCTCTGAATGTAAGCTATAAGGACAAGACTGTCGAGATTGACGGTGTAACATATAAGGAGGGTGACTTCATCTCTCTGAACGGTACAACTGGTCAGGTATATGCTGGCGAGGTTCCAACAAAGGCTGCTGAACTTTCAGGCGACTTCAAGGAACTGATGGACCTCTGCGACAAGTACACCAAGCTGCAGGTTCGTACCAATGCTGATACTCCACACGATGCACAGGTAGCTCGCGCTTTCGGTGCTAAGGGTATTGGTCTGACACGTACAGAGCACATGTTCTTCGAGGATCAGAAGATCGTTGCTATGCGTGAGATGATTCTGGCCGACAGCGTTGCTGGACGTGAGAAGGCTCTTGCTAAGCTGCTGCCATACCAGAAGGCTGACTTTAAGGGTATCCTCGAGGCTATGGACGGACTGCCCGTTAACATCCGTCTGCTCGATCCACCTCTCCACGAGTTTGTTCCCCACGATCTGGCTGGTCAGCAGACCATGGCTAAGGAGATGGGCGTAAGCTTGGAGGAAATCCAGCGCCGTGTTGACTCACTCGCTGAGAACAACCCAATGCTGGGTCATCGTGGTTGCCGTCTGGGTATCACATTCCCTGAGATTACAGCTATGCAGACCAAGGCTATCCTCTCTGCAGCTTGCGAGCTGAAGAAGGAGGGTAAGAACCCAATGCCAGAGAACATGGTTCCTCTGATTGGTACTATCAACGAGCTCAAGCAGCAGAAGGAGGTTATCCAGTATGCCGCTAAGGAAGTATTCGCTG
>JAEEGJ010011480.1_pt1 | contig 22465 bp, 19 predicted proteins | sample 8958761 | NCBI WGS metagenome assembly JAEEGJ01 (sample SAMN16246546, study PRJNA631951) | gut metagenome | biome: gut microbiome; feature: rumen; material: RS-attached | host: Bos | place: Iran: Karaj | collected 2018-10 | reverse complement strand
GAATCTCGCACCCCCGGCCCTACCTACCGCTCGAGCGCCCACCCGGCGGGCTGCAACTGCGCGGCCTGCGCGATGGACTACGCGTCCCTGCTGGACCGCAGCCTGCGCCTGACGCTCGCCGAGGCCGCCTCCGGCTGGCTCGACGCCGAGCTCGGGAAGCAGCTCCCGCAGGATTCGTCCGCGCGCATCGTCAAGCCCGCGGCCGGCTACGCCTCCTGCCCGGACCACAGCCTCAAGCGCGACATCCTCGCCCTGCTGCCCGACGGCGCCGGCCTGGACATCCGCCTGACGGAGTCCTGCGCGATGATCCCCGACGCCTCCATCTGCGGGCTCGTCTTCGCGCACCCCTCGGCCTCCTACCCCGAGATCCGCCGCCTCACCCCCGCCGCCCTGGACGCCTACGCCGCCCGCCGCGGCTTCTCCCCCGACGAGCGGCGCCAGTTCCTCGGCCACCTTCAGTAGCCAACCTGGATTTCGCCGTCACCTCGCCCGTTTTTCCCGGGTTAAACGGGCGAGTCCTATCGATATCGACAGGACTCGCCCCAAAAAGGCCCCTTCTCCGGGCGAGGTGCAGACCTTATCCCCGACGCGGGTTCAAAATCGGCTCCACCTCGGACAGTTTGAGCCGCACAATCCGGGCGACCTGCTTGGCCGTCGCGCCGCTCTCCTTCTTCAGGCGCAGGGCCAGTTGCAGCCGCTGGCTGACGCTCAAGTCACCAATCTGCCGACTGCCAAACAACTGCCCGGCCAAATCCTTTGCAAGGGAGGCCACCTCACCATCCGGCAGCGAAACAGAAGATGCGTGCATGTCCAGATTAATCTCTTCCTCGACCTTTCTGCCCAGGACGAACTGGTAATCCCTGACGGAATCAAACTGCCGCTCCATCACCTGATATGCCACATAATGCCCCGGCCAGACCAGACCGTCCGGGAGCAGGATCCAGTCTGCAGGCAGGTCTTCCTTGCTGTTCAGAATAGCGCGCCGCTCATGTACAGACAGCGATCCGATCGGCCGGCCCATCTTCAGCAGCCACTCATTGCCTGCGTACAGCAACGAAGCGGAACTCCAGCGGTAACCTTCCGGCGTCGTCGGCAGCCCAGCCGCAGTGGGATTGCGATGGATGTAGGAAATGGTCGTACGCAGTTTGTCCTTGTCCTGAATCAGCCAATGACCCGCCTGCAGGTGACTCCCCGGACAATAGTCCGGGCGGTGATGCCGCAACCACAGCCCTGTGGATTGTTTGTAATAATACATGAAAAGCTCGCAGTCCGCTTCTGTTCCATACAAGATAAAGTGAACGTGGTTGTCCATCAGGCAGAAACAGATTACCAACACAGGATGCTCCGGGCCCAGCCGCGCCAGGCATAAGGCAATCCGGTTGATCCCGGCGATGAACTCGTCCGGCGATGCGAAGAGGATGTCATCTACCCATCCCTTCGTGGCAAAATGATAGAAATGTCTGGTCTTCATAGTTTGTTTTTCCCAAAAGATAAAAAAGACTCTGGGAAAAAGGAAAGGCATTCACCACATTCTGACGAATCTTTCCGTTTTATACGATTCTTACGGCCTTTCCATATCTTTTTTAGCGATGGAAAAGAAGGAGAACGGACAGCGTAATGGGCGATCCGGGACCCCCAGCGGGGATAAAGCGGCTATTCTGCCTCGACCCAGAGGAAGACCTTGTCCCCGCGGCGGAGCTTGCCGTCGGGGCAGCGGTCCGTCGGGACGCGCACCGAGCAGCGGCTGCCTTTCGGGGCCTCCGGCACGGGATCGAATTCCAGGCGGATGTCCTCCGCGTCGAATTCGACCACGCCGGAGGTCGGGCCGATGACCATCAGCCGGTCCCCGGTGCGCAGCGCGGAAGTCTCCGCGGAGATCTCCGCCACGCCGATGCGGTCGAACCAGTTGGTGACCTTGCCCAGATAGACCTTACGCCTGGTGGCGTGGGTGCCGTAGACGGCGCTCCATTCGCCCAGGCGGGCGCCCTGGTAGTAGCCGTCCCAGAAGCCGCGGTTGAAGACCTCGGCGAGCTCGGCCTTGAGCGCCGCGGCCAGCGCCGGCGTGTAGGCGCCGTCGCAGACGGCGTCCGCCGCGCGCCGGTAGCAGGAGGCGCAGCGCTTGACATATTCCGCGGAGCGGGCCCGCCCCTCGATCTTGAAGACCCGCACGCCCGAATCGATGATCTTGTCCATGAACTCGATGGTGCAGAGGTCCTTGGGGGACATGATGTATTCGTTGTCGATGAGCAGCTCGTTTCCGGTTTCGCGGTCGCGGACCTCGTAGCTGCGGCGGCAGATCTGGTAGCACGCGCCGCGGTTGGCGGAAGCGCCCGCGGCGTGCAGGGAGAGGTAGCATTTGCCGCTCACGGCCATGCAGAGGGCGCCGTGGGCGAACATCTCGATGCGGACCAGCTGCCCCGACGGGCCGCAGATGTGCTCGCGCACGATGGTCTCGTGGATCTCCTTGACCTGGTCGAGGGTGAGCTCGCGCGCGAGCACGACCACGTCGGCGAACTGCGCGTAGAAGCGGAGCGCCTCGGCGTTGGAGATGGACAGCTGCGTGGAAATGTGGACCTCGAGCCCGATCTGCCGGCAGTACTGGATGGCGGCGATGTCCGATGCGATGACTGCGTCGACGCCGGCCGCACGGGCCGCGTCGAGCGCCTCCCGCATCGCCGCCAGGTCGTCCTGAAACAGGGTGATATTGAGGGTCAGATAGCTGCGGATGCCCGCTTCGCGGCAGATGCGGACGACCTCCGGGAGGTCTTCCGGCAGGAAATTGCTGGCCGAGCGGCTGCGCATGTTGAGCCGGCCGATGCCGAAATAGACGGCGTTCGCGCCGCCCTGGATGGCGGCCTGCAGGCAGTCGAATCCGCCCGCCGGCGCCATGATCTCAAGTTCCTTCTTTTCCATCGGCACAAAGATACGGATTTTAGCTATTTTTGTCTTTATGAGAAGATTCCCCTTTCTGCTTTTTCTCCTGATGCTGGCGGGATGCCGGCCGGGGACCGTGCAAATCGAGACGCCGCAGGGCACACTGTGCCTCCAGCCCATCGCGGAGGATGCCATCCGCGTGCAGATGACGCCCGAGGGTGCACCCGCGCTCAGCGAGCTCATTTTCACCGAAAAGGTGAAGGCGCCGAAATACACCGTGGAGCGCAGCGGCGGCGACGTCATCGTCCGCACGGAGCGCCTGTGCGCCGAGTGGAACGCCGACGCGCAGGCGCTCAGCTTCCTCGACGCAGACGGCAACCTGCTGCTGCGGGAATGCGGCCACAGCGTCGCCCCGTCCGAAGTGCAGGGCGAGCCGGCGTGGGCCGTCAGCGCCCGTTTCGATTCGCCGGAAGGCGAGCACCTCTACGGCACCGGCCAATTCCAGGACGGCTACCTGGATATCCGCGGCCTGACGCGGCGCCTGACGCAGGTCAACACCCAGATCGCCCTGCCGATGATCCTGTCCAGCCGGGGCTGGGGCCTGCTCTGGCACAACTACGGACTCACGGATTTCAATCCCGCGGACCAGTCCGTCCGGCTGACGCAGCAGGAAGAAGCAGGAGGTCCGTTCACGGTCGACGCCACCGGCACGGCCGGCAACCGCCGTGAAATGCGATTTTTCCGGAGTTTCTCCGGACGGATCGAACTCCCCGCGGACGGGGAATACGCCCTGCTGCTTGATGTAGGGCGCGACATGGCCCGCCGGCAGTATCTGGCCGTGGACGGCGAACCGCTCATCGACATCTCGAACACCTGGCTGCCGCCGACCGTCGCCGTCAAGGCGAAGCTCACCGCCGGAGAGCACACGATCGACGTCCGCGGCACCTTCGGCGACGCCCCCGTCGTCTATTGGCGCGCCGTCGCGGACGAGACCGTTTTCTCCTCCCCGGTGGCGCAAGGGCTCGACTATGTCGTCTTCGCCGGCGGCGCCGACGCGGTGATGCGCAGCTTCCGCTCGCTCGCCGGCCACGTCCCGGCGCTCCCGGACTGGATCTTCCGCTACATCCACTGCCGCGAACGCTTCGACACGCAGGACGAACTGCTGACCGCCGCCCGCCGCTTCCGCGACGAGCAGATCCCCGTCGGCACCATCGTGCAGGACTGGCAGTGGTGGGGCAAATACGGCTGGAACGCGATGCGCTTCGACGAAGACAAGTACCCGGATCCCAAGGCCATGGTGGACGAACTGCACGGGATGGACCAGCACCTGATGCTGTCCGTGTGGTCCCGCGTGGGCCGCGACTCCGAGCTGGGCAAGGAGGTCGAAGCGAACGGCTACTACATCGAAGGCACGGAATGGGTGGACTTCTTCCGGCCGGACGCCGCCGCCTTCTACTGGCAGCATTTCAGCGACAAGCTGCTTCCGACCGGCATCGACGCCTGGTGGCAGGACGCCACCGAACCGGAAAACGACGACCTCAAGGGCCGCCGGATCGGGCCGGACGGGATCCCGGGCGAATGGTACCGCAACGTCTATCCGCTGCATGTCGTCCGCACCGTCTACGAAGGCCTGCGCCGCGACCGGCCCGATCGCCTTCCGGTCATCCTGACGCGCAGCGCCTGTCCCGGCATCCAGCGCTACGGGGCCATCACCTGGAGCGGCGACGTGGGCAACGACTGGGACGCCCTGCGCCGGCAGATCGCGGGCGGCCTGGGCCAGATGGCCGCCGGCCTGCCCTGGTGGACCTACGACGCCGGCGGCTTCTTCCGCCCCGGAGACCAATATGCCGATCCCGACTACCAGGAACGCATGATCCGCTGGATCCAGGCCGCCGTGTGGCTACCCTTCATGCGCGTGCACGGTTACCAAAGCCGCACGGAGCCTTGGGAATACAGCCCGGAGACCGGGCGCCGCTTCCGGGCCGCCATCGCGCAGCGCGAATCCCTGCTGCCCTATATCCTGGAGCAGGCCGCCAGGGTATGGGAAGAGGATTACACGCTGATGCGTCCGCTCGTCTTTGATTTTCCGCAGGACGATGAAGCGCTGCGGCAGGACTGCGAATGGATGTTCGGGCCGGACTACCTCGTCTGCCCGGTCACGGAAGGAGAGGTCTCCAGCTGGACGGTCTATCTGCCCGAGAACGGGCCGGGATGGGAAGACATCCGCACCGGCGCCGTCCTGGACGGCGGCCAGTACGCCGTCGTGCCCGTGGACCTGGACGCGATTCCGGTCTTCCGCCGGATGCGCTAGACGCTACGCGAGCACCAGCTCCACCGGACAATGGTCGGAGCCGAAAATCTCGTTGTGGATGTCCGTGCCCGCGATGCGCGGGGCCAGGCCTTCTGAGACAAGGAAATAGTCGATGCGCCAACCCACGTTGCGTTCGCGGGCGGCCATCCGGTAGGACCACCAGGAATATTTGGCTTCGCCCGGATGGGCGTCGCGCCAGCTGTCGCGGAAACCCGCGGCGAGCAGCTCGCCCATCTTGGCCCGCTCCTCGTCGGAGAAGCCGGCGTTGAAATGGTTGGTGGCGGGATTCTTGAGGTCGATCTCCTCGTGGGCGACGTTCATGTCGCCGCAGATCACGACGCCCTTGCGCGCCGCCAGGCCGCTCACATAGGCGCGGAACGCGTCCTCCCACTGCATGCGGTAGTCCAGGCGCCGCAGGCCGTCCTGCGAATTGGGCGTGTAGACGTCGACCAGGTAGAAGTCCGGCATCTCGAGCGTGATCACGCGGCCTTCGTGGTCGTGTTCGTCCACCCCGATGCCGTTGACCACGGACAGGGGCGTGTGGCGCGTGTAGATGGCGGTGCCGGAATAGCCCTTCTTGTCGGCATAGTTCCAGTAGGACTGGTAGCCCAGGAATTCGAGGTCGAGCTGGCCGGCCTGCAGCTTGGTCTCCTGCAGGCAGAAGAAGTCGGCGTCCAGCGCCTCGAATATCTCGGAAAAGCCCTTGCCCGCGACGGCGCGGAGGCCGTTGACGTTCCAACTAATGAATTTCATAGGGCGAAGATACACAGAAAATTCGTATCTTCGCGCCGATATACGAAAACGACCATGAGAGAGTTCTTCATCACCAACACCCTGACCCGCAGGAAAGAATTGTTCGTCCCCGTCCACCCCGGCCACGTAGGCATGTATGTCTGCGGCCCGACCGTGTACGGCGACGCCCACCTGGGCCACGCCCGCCCCGGCGTCACCTACGACGTCCTGAGCAAGTTCCTGCGCCACCTCGGCTACAAGGTGCGCTATGTCCGCAACATCACGGACGTGGGACACCTCGAGCACGACGCCGACGAAGGTGAGGACAAGATCGCCAAGAAGGCCCGGCTGGAGCAGCTGGAGCCGATGGAGGTCGTGCAGGCCTACACCCTGCGCTACCACGAGGCCATGCGCCAGCTCAACGTGGCGCCGCCCTCCATCGAGCCGCGCGCCTCGGGCCACATCATCGAGCAGATCGAGGCGGTGAAGAAGATTCTCGAGGCGGGCTACGCCTACGAGAGCAACGGCAGCATCTATTTCGACGTCGAGAAATACAACCGCGACTTCCACTACGGCATCCTGTCCGGACGCAACCTCAACGACACCCTCGAAGGCACCCGCAGCCTGGACGGCCAGGGCGACAAGCGCGCCCCCTACGACTTCGCCCTCTGGAAGAAGGCGGAGCCGGAGCACATCATGCGCTGGCCTTCCCCGTGGGGCGAAGGCTTCCCGGGCTGGCACCTCGAGTGCTCCGTGATGGGAGAGAAATACCTCGGCCGCGAGTTCGACATCCACGGCGGCGGCATGGACCTGATGTTCCCGCACCATGAGTGCGAGATCGCACAGAACCAGGCCTCCCGCGGCACGCAGGGCGTGCACTACTGGGTGCACAACAACATGATCACCATCGGCGGCCAGAAGATGGGTAAGTCGCTGGGCAACTTCATCACCCTGCCGCAGCTCTTCGCGGGCGACCACCCGAAGCTCGCGCAGGCCTACAGCCCGATGACCGTGCGTTTCTTCATCCTCCAGGCCCACTACCGCGGCACGCTCGACTTCTCCAACGAAGCCCTGCAGGCCGCCGAGAAGGGTCTCAAGCGCCTGATGCAGGCCGCCAAGGACCTCTACGCCATGGCCGGCCGCAAGGCCCCGCAGTACGTCTACGGCGAGGAGCCCGTCCACATCGCGCCCGATACCTGCGCGGCCGACAGCGCTGAGGTAAAGGCCGTCTGGGAGGGCATCTACGACGCCCTCTGCGACGACATGAACACCCCGGTCGCCCTCGCGCACATCTCCGAGGCCGTCCGGCTCATCAACTCCGCCAAGGCGGGTCAGGTCAAGCTCTCCAAGGCCGACCTCGACACGCTCGTGCAGCTCTTCGACGACATCGTCTTCGGCGTGCTCGGCCTCAAGGACGAAGAAGCCGCAGGCGGCGCCGGCGAGGTGATCGACGGCCTGATGCAGATGGTCCTCGAGCAGCGCGCCGCCGCCAAGGCCGCCAAGGACTGGACCACCTCCGACCACATCCGCGATGCGCTCAAAGCCCTTGGCATCCAGGTCAAGGACACCAAGGACGGAGCGGAGTGGACTTTGGAATAAGGATTATTCCCCTTTCTTGAGTTCTTCGATCTGAGCCAGGAGCTCGTCCGTGTTCTTGAAGATGGCACGGCGGTTCTTGCGGCCCAGCAAGATGCCGACGACCAGTCCGAACGCCAGGCCCGCCACGATCATCCAGACCGTCTCGCTGTCCGAGCGGGACTGGAGGAACAGTTCCGTGAGCAGCCAGACCAGCCAGATCACACCCACGGGGATGCTGTACTTCATCCAGTTTTCCTGCGCCCGGCGGAACTTCGCAAGTCCCTCACCGGCCGAGACCAGGTCCTGGTCCATCTTCGGCAGGTTGGCGTTGACAAGGGAGGCGGCCACCACGCCCGCCACGCCCGCAATGGCCGTGAAGATCATGAAGGCCAGGGAGAGGCCCAGGTTGTGGAAGGAGGCGGCGCCGAACACGATGGCCAGGCCGGCGAAAATCGGCACGCGGGCCTTCGTGCGGAGCACGTCAAGGTTGCGGCTGCAGGCCCGGTTGAGCATCCGTTCGTTGACGATCTTCTGTTTGTCGAGCTTATCGCGCAGCTGCTGCATCTGCTGCTGCATTTCGAGGAGGGTGTTATCGTTCGTTTCCATTACTGCATCTTTTTGAGTTGTTCTTTGATTCTGACCAGGCGGACAGAGACGTTCTTCGGCGAGATGCCGACGATCTGGCCGATCTCCTCGTAGCTGAGGTTCTCCAGCCAGAGCAGGACAAGGGCGCGGTCGAAGGGTCCCAGTTTGCTGATGCGGCTGCGCAGCAGGCCGATCTGACGGGTGTCGGCATCCTGGTCTTCGAACAGGTCGATGTCCATCGACAGCGGCCCGGTCTGCGGCCCGCGCTTCTTTTTCCGGTCGAAAGAAATGCAGGTGTTGAGTGCCACTTTCCAGATCCAGGAGCTCAGCGCGCTGTCGCCTCGGAAGGTTCCGGAACCCCGCCAGAGGTTGATAAGAGTCTCCTGGAAGAGGTCGGCTACCTCGTCCGGGTCGTTCGAGAACATATAGCAGACGGTGTAGACCGTCCCTTTGTGTTCCCGGATCATCGTTTCGAATTCACGTTCTGTCATTGCCTTGTTTGATTGTTTCTGCCCATTAGACGCAGAAACGGACGAAATACTACACAATACTACGAAATAATTCGATTGCCGGCCCCAGAAATCTGTAAGAATCGTATAAAACGGAAAGATTCGTATCTATGTGGCGAAATGCCTTTCCCGGCCGGAGGGTTTTCCCTATCTTGCCCGAAAACTTAAATGATGGAAAAACCGCATTTCTACCACTATGCCACCGAGGGCCTGAAGGACGATGTCCTCTTCGGCTCCGTCGCCGAGTTCATCGCAGGGATGAACCGGATCGCCATCTGCCTGTGCCGCCTGGGCCCGGCCCATCCTGTGCAGGTCATCTGCTTCGTGCTGATGGACAACCACGTCCACTTCATCCTCTACGGTCTGGAAGAAGACTGTGACTTGTTTATGGAAAGCTACAAACAGACGACAGAACTCTGGCTCCGTCACCATGGCGGAGACAACAGTCCCGGAAAAATCTGGAGAATCGGGCATTGGCTCATTGCCGACAAAGAGCGGCTCCGTGCTGCAATCGCCTACATTCATCGGAATCCTACTGCAGCAGGGATGGCTTTCTCTCCCGAAGGATATCGCTGGAGTTCCGCATCACTCCTGTTCTCCGATATCACCTGGCTCAGGAACCTCGGCAAGCGGATAGGTGACTTGTCGTTCAATGCCAGGAAACGGATATTCAACAGCAAGACCCCCCTTCCCGACGAATGGGTGCTTCTTCCTGACGGTCTGATCTGGCCGGGAGATTACATTGACCGCTCTATCATGGAGCGACAATTCAACTCAGTTCAGGACTATCGGTTCCGCCTCAACAAACGCGTCGAGGATGACATCAATCTGGAAATGCGGAGTTCTGCCGTTTCCCTCCCCGACGGAGAGATAGCAGCCAGGTACAGGGCCCTGGCCGAGCGCCTTTTTGACACCCGGAAAACCGGGGACCTGACGGTACAGCAACGCGTCTCGCTGGCCCGGATCCTTCGGAGAGAAACCGGGACCACCATCAAGCAGATCGCCCGGATAGTCCGGTTGAAGTATCACGAACTTGAGCCGATCCTGAACCCGCGGAAGGGTTAAGCTGGACACGAAAAAGGCCTTATTCGTGCCCACCCCCGGCAAAAGCGTCAGGGGTTGGCACGATTTCGCACTAAATCGTGCCCAGGTCCGTGTTTTTGAGCCAGGCGGCCATGGCGCGGATGGCCTGGCCGCGGTGGGAGACGGCGTTCTTCTCCTCTTCGGAGACTTCGGCGAGGGTGCGGCCCGGGTAGGCGTCGGGAAGAAAGACGGGGTCATAGCCGAAGCCGCCGTTGCCGCGCTTTTCGCGGGCGATGCTGCCCTCGCAGGCGCCCTCGAAGAAGCGGGGCTGCCCGTCGGCGAGGATCAGCGTGACGACCGTGCGGAACCGCGCCCGGCGGTCGTCACGGTCGCCGAGCTCCTTCAGGAGCTTGGCCATATTGGCGGAATGGTCGTGACCGGGGCCGGCGTAGCGCGCCGAATAGATGCCGGGCGCGCCGCCCAGGGCCTCCACCTCCAGGCCCGTGTCGTCGGCGAAGCAGGGAAGCCCGGTGCGCTCGAAGAGATACTGCGCTTTCTGCAGGGAGTTCTCCTGCAGGGTGCTTCCCGTCTCGGGGATGTCTTCGGTGATGCCCGCCTGCGCGAGCGAAACGATTTCGAAATCCGGGCCGAGGACCTCCGCGGCTTCGCGGAGTTTGCCGGCGTTGGCGGTGGCGAATACGATCTTCATAACGGCGGCAAAGTTAGCACGAAAAGATGAAATTAATGCTTATCTTTGTCTTGACTATGCTTAAAGAAACAGAAATCAACGCGCTCGTCAAGCAGATCTTCGACGAGATCCGCTTCACGCAGGAGCCGGCGGGCCTTTACGACCCGCTCCGGTATATGATCGAGATCGGCGGCAAGCGCATCCGCCCGCGGCTCTGCCTGACCACGTATTCCTTCTATTCCGACACCTTCGACGAGAGCATTTTCTCGCCGGCGGCGGCCCTGGAGGTCTTCCATTCCTTCACCCTGATGCACGACGACATCATGGACCGCTCCCCGCTGCGCCGCGGCATGCCCACGGTCTGGAAGAAGTGGAACGAAGACACGGCCATCCTGTCGGGCGACGTGATGCTGATCGACGCCTACCGGCGGGTCAGCCAGGCGCCGCGCGCTTCGCTGCCGCGCGTGATGCCCCTGTTCTCCCGCACGGCCGCCCAGGTCTGCGCCGGGCAGCAGTATGATATGGAATTCGAGTCCCGCCCGGAGATCCCGATGGCGGACTACAATATGATGATCGGCCTCAAGACAGCGGTGCTGCTGGCCTGCTCGGCCGCGATGGGCGCCATCATCGGCGGCGCCTCCGAGCAGGAGAGCGACGCCCTCTACAACTACGGCTACGAACTCGGCATGGCCTTCCAGGTGGCCGACGACTACCTCGACGCCTTCGGCGACGAGAAGGTCTTCGGCAAGCCCATCGGCGGCGACATCGTCAACGGCAAGAAGAGCTGGCTGACGGTCCGCACGCTGGAAAAGACCGCCGACAAGGCCGCATTCCTGGCCGCCTTCGCCCTGCCGGCGGACACGCCGGAGCAGAAGGCCGCCAAAATCGCGGCCGTCAAGGAGATTTACCTGCAGAACGGCGTGGACGCCGACGCCAAGGCGGAGATCGTCCGCTTCACCGACCGCGCCCTTCAGGCTGCGGCCGGCGCGGGTTTCGGCTCCGTCAAGACGGAAGTCCTGCGCCGCTTCGCGGAGAAACTGGTCGGCCGGGCCTGCTAGCACGATGGAAGGGGTCGCGACGGTCGTCAAGAATGCGGGAAGCCACTACCTGCTGAGCGCTCTGCCTGCCTGGGAGCTGTTCCCGGCCGTCCTGCGCGGGCGCGTGCGGCTGGACCGCAGCGGCGCCACCAACCCTGTGGCCGTGGGCGACCACGTCCGCTACGAGACCGACGGCGAAGCCACGGAGGAGCATCCTGCCGTGATCAAGGAGGTCCTCCCGCGCGACAATTATCTGATCCGCCGCTCCACCAACCTCTCCCGGCAGTCCCACGTGATCGCGGCCAACCTCGACCAGGCCGTGATCGTGGTCAGCCTCCTGTTTCCCGAGATCAAGCTCCCGTTTCTGGACCGCATCCTCGTGACCTGTGAGGTCTACAAGGTCCCGGTCCTGATCGTCCTCACCAAGATGGACCTCTACCGCGACGAGGCGCCGGAGCTGGTCGCCAATTTCCACAAGATCTACGAGAGCGCCGGCTATCCCGTCCTGGAGACGTCCGTGCGCACCGGCGAGGGCATCGAAGCCCTGCGGGAGCGCTGCCGGGGCCGGATCAATCTCTTCTCCGGCGAGTCCGGCGTGGGCAAGTCGAGCCTGATCAAGGCGCTCGACCCTTCGCTCGATCCCAAGATCGGCAAGATCTCCGTCGCCCACCTTCAGGGCAAGCACACCACCTCGCTCTATGAGATGTACCGTCTGGCCTCCGGCGGCTTCGTGATCGACACGCCGGGCCTGCGCGGCTTCGGCCTGGTGGACCTGGAGAAGGAAGAGATCTCCAAGTATTTCCCGGAGATGCTCGCCGTGACGGACGACTGCCGCTTCGTCCCCTGCACGCATACCCACGAACCGGGCTGCGCCGTCAAGGCGGCCGTCGACGACGGCAGGATCAGTCCCGAACGATACAATTCCTACCTCGGCATGCTCGAGGAGGACAAGAAATTCCGATGATCAAGGCGCTTCACCGCGAGATCCTGCGGCTGGCAGTCCCGAGCATCCTGGCCGGGATCACCGTGCCCCTGGTGGGCATGGTCGACACGGCCGTCGCCGGGCATCTGGCGGGCGATTCCGCGGCCTTCATCGGCGCCATCTCCGTGGGCTCGATGGTGCTCACGCTGCTCTACTGGACCTTCGGCTTCCTGCGCACCGGCACGGGCGGCCTGACGGCGCAGGCCTTCGGCCGGACCGATTTCCGCGAAGCGGGCCGCATCCTGCTGCGCGGCACGGCCCTCGCGCTGATCGCCGCCGGCGCCGCCATCCTCTTCCAGTGGCCCTTCTTCAAGGGCATGATGCTGGTCACCGACGCCCCGCCGCAGGTCAAGGAGCTGGCGGAGCGCTATTTCTTCATCCGCATCTGGGCCGCGCCCGCCACGATGACGCTCATGACCCTGCGGGGCTGGTTCGTCGGGTTGCAGAATTCCGTGGACTCGATGTGGCTGGACCTCATCATCAACGCCGTCAACATCGGCGCCAGCATCCTGCTCGCCTTCGGCATCGGCCCCTGGCAGGGAATGGGCTTCGACGGCATCCCGCTCGGCACCGTGATCGCGCAGTACAGCGGCCTGGCCTTCGGCCTGTGGGTGTGCAAGCACAAATACGGCCGGGACGTCCTCGGTCTGCTGCGCCGCGAGGATGTCGTCGCGCTGCGCCACGACGGCACGATGCGGAGCTTCTTCCGGATGAACCTCGACCTGCTCGGCCGCTCGTTCTTCTTCATCCTCATCTACATCGGCTTCACGATGATCAACGCCGGTTTCGGCGAGCTGATGCTCGCCTGCGGCTCCATCATGATGCAGCTGCTGATGTTCTTCAGCTATTTCACCGACGGCTTCGCCTATGCGGGCGAGGCCCTGGCGGGCCGCTTCATCGGAGCGCGCGACGCCGGGATGCTGCGCAAGAGCATCCGCTACGTGTTCGTCTGGAGCATGGGGATCGGCATCTTCTTCATCGCCATCTACGCGCTGGCCGGCACGCCGGTCGTGCGGCTGCTGACCTCCGACGCGACGGTCGTCGACACCTGCCGGCAGTTCCTGCCGTGGCTGCTGCTGATGCCGCCGCTCGGCTGCGCCGCCTTCACCTGGGACGGCATCTATATGGGCGCCACGGCCACGCGCGCCTTCCGCGACGCGATGGGCGGCGCCGCGGCGGCCTTCTTCGCCATCTGGTTCCTCGGCAAATGGCTGCTCCAGCCCGCCGGCCCGCTCGCGCTGCACGTGCTCTTCGCGGCCTACTTCGCCCACCTGGCCTTCCGGACCTTCTGGCTCACCTTCCGCCACCGCCGCGACGTCCTCGGCGCCATCCCGGAGAATGCCGCCGCCGTCCACGCAACTGAGAATAATTAAACCAAACGATACAAGAACCATGAAACAATCTGGAAAAATCATTCTCGGCCTGGCGTTGATCGCCGTCGGCGTGCTGTGGATCCTCGAGGCCACGGGCGTGTTCAACTTCATGTTCTCCACCCGGGGCTGGTGGACCCTGTTCATCATCATCCCCTCCATCTGCGGACTCTTCGGCAACAAGGACAAAGTCGGCCCGTGCATCGGCCTCGGCGTCGGCGTGCTGCTCCTGCTGGCCGTCCGGGGCGTCATCGACTGGCAGATGTTCTGGCAGATCGGCCTGGCCCTGGTGCTGATCGGATTCGGCGTGCAACTCCTGCTGTTCCGCACCTGCCGCCACGCGGCCTGCAAGGCCGAATTCAAGACCGTTTCCCGCGACGGGAAGAACATCCGCCGCATCGAATCCGCCTTCGGCAAACAGACCATCTCCTTCGCCGGCGAGACGCTCGAAGGGGCCGAGGTGCACAACTCCTTCGGCGGGCTCACGCTGGACCTGCGCGGCGCCACCGTCGCCGAGGGTGCCTTCATCGAGCTCAATGTCGGGTTCGGCGGCGTGGTCATCATCGTTCCCGAGGACCTCGCCGTCCAGATTGCCGTCGACAGCAGTTTCGGCGGCGTGTCGGACAAGCGGTTCTCCAAGCTCGCGAGCGGCAGCCGCAGCATCCTGATCACCGGCAACGTCGGCTTCGGCGGCATCGAGCTCCGGAACTAGACGCCGTCCGGCGACGAAAAAAGGCTTGGAGCCGCTGGGCTCCAAGCCTTTTTCATTTGCTGTCCTCCGTGCGCTAGATGAAGATGTAGCGCAGGATGAAGAGGACGGCGAGGACCCACATCGGGACGGAGATTTCCTTGACGCGGCCGGAGATGGCGTGGGTGATCACGTAGGCGATCACGCCGATCAGGATACCGTCGGAGATGCTGTAGGCCACCGGCATCATGATGATGGTCAGGAAGGCCGGGATGCTCTTGCAGTAGTCGTCCCAGTGGATGCGCTTGATGGAAGGCATCATCATCACGCCGACGATCACCAGCGCGGGAGCCGTGGCGGCACTCGGGATGGAGAGGAAGATCGGCGAGAAGAACAGCGCGAGGGCGAAGCAGACGGCCGTGGCGAAAGCCGTGAGGCCGGTGCGGCCGCCGGCGCCGACACCCGCAGCGCTCTCGACATAGGTCGTGGTGGTGGAGGTGCCGAGGCAGGCACCGGCCACGGTGGCGATGGAGTCAGCCATGAACATCTGTTCCATGCCCTCGACCTCGTCACGCTCGACCAGACCGGCACCCTGGTGGACGCCGATGATGGTACCCATCGTGTCGAACATGTCGACGAACAGGAAGGTGAACACGACCACGAGCATGTTCCAGCTGAAGATCTGGGAGAACTCGAACTGGCAGAAGATCGGGGAAATGCTGGACGGCAGGGACAGGAGCTGGACGGATCCGGCTTCGTTGCGCGACAGCTGGGTGATGGCCTCGCCCGTGACGGGGTCCTTGACCACCAGGCCGATGAGCGTGGTGACGATGATACCGATCAGGATACCGCCCTTGACCTTGAGCATCACCAGGCCGGCCGTGATCATCAGGCCGAGGAGGGCGACCAGCGCCGTGCCGTGGGTGATGTCGCCGAGGGTCACGAGCGTGGCGTCGGAGTTGACGATGACACCGGAGTTCTGCAGGCCGATGAAGGCGATGAACAGGCCGATACCGGCGCCGATGGCCTTCTTGAGCGTGCCCGGAATGGCGTTCAGCAGCCAGGTGCGCACCTTGGTGAGCGTCAGGATGATGAAGAGGATACCCTCGAGGAGGACCGCCGTGAGGGCGAACTGCCAGGAGTAGCCCATCGTCAGGCAGACCGTGTAGACGAAGAAGGCGTTCAGGCCCATGCCCGGGGCAAGGGCGAACGGTTTCTTGGCATAGAGGCTCATCACCAGCGTACCGATGATGGCGGCCAGGGCCGTCGACGTGAAGACGGCGCCGCCCGGCATGCCGTCCAGGGCGCTGAAGATATTCGGGTTGACGGCCAGGATGTAGGCCATCGTCAGGAACGTGGTGATACCGGCGATGATCTCGGTACGCACGCTATGCTTTCCGGCCTCGAAGCCGAAAGCCTTGTTCAGGAAAGTAGCCATGGTGCGGGTGGATTAGAAGACCCACTTGAGGCCGGCGCAAGGACGGGCCCAGAAACCCTTGGAGGTACCGAAATCGTAGGAGAGTTCAACCTCGCCGCCGATGTTGAGATTGTCGCAGCCGAAGTGCTGGCCGATGTTGTACCAGAGCTGGGGCTCGGAGATGAACACGGTGTGGGAATGCGTCGGAATAATGGTGCCGTTGTGGTCGGCGTAGAGGTGATGGTCCTCCCACCAGAAATCGGCGAAGCCGCTGAAGCGGAGACCCTTGACGCCGAAGATATCCTGCATGCCCCACACGAAGGTGAACTGCAGCGGAGCCTTCTGGGTGGTGTAGGTGATCTTCTTGACGAGCGCCTTGAAGTTGAAGGTGTTGCTGAAGTCAGCGTTGTGCACGAAATAATCCAGGCCCACAAGGAAGGCGCTGTTGATCGTGTAGCCGTTGTAGACGCCGCCGTTGTATTCAACCTGGAAGCTGAGCGGAGCGAGGGCGCTCTCCTGCCAGAAGTTCAGGCAGCGGGCGATCTCGAAATAGGTGCCGCTGGGAGCATAGACCTTGTTGTTGGCATCGCGCGTGTTGTAGTCGTGGTCGATGAAGAAGAAGGTGTTGCCCCAGTTGTCGTTGTAGAAGCCTTCGAGGGTCGTGGTCACATGCTGGCGATCAGGGCCGAAGTCGTAGAAGATCTGGAGGTTGGTCTGTGCCTTCGCTCCTTGAGCAAACAGCATTGCGGCCGCGGTGACCGCCATCAGGATTACTTTTTTCATGCGTTGTTGTGTATTTGGGTTAGTGTTATGTCAAACCTTGATCACGGAATCCACTTCCACCCCGGCAGGCAGCTTCGCGCGGCCGTTCAACTCCTCGATCTCGATGATGAAGTTGATCAGTGTCTTCTTGGGATGGAACTGCCCCACCAGGCGGGCGGCTGCGGCGACCGTGCCGCCGGTGGCGAGGAGGTCGTCGTGGATGAGGACCACGTCGTCGGGCGTGATCGCATCGCGGTGGATCTCAATCGTGTCGTGACCGTATTCCTTGTCATAGGTCTCGCTGAGGGTGTCGGCGGGGAGCTTGCCCGGCTTGCGCGCCATCACGAAGCCGGCGCCCAGGCGGACGGCGAGCGACGGACCCATCACGAACCCGCGGGACTCCATGCCCACCACCTTGGTGATGCCCTTGTCCTTATAGAGTTCGTAGAGGATGTCGTCCAGCTCGCGCAGGCACTCTGCGTTCTTGAACATCGTGCTCACATCCCAAAATAAAATGCCCTTCACAGGGAAATCCGGAACGGTCCGGAGGTTGGCTTTCAATTTTTCAACACTCATAAGATAATACTAACAACATACGAAGATAACTCTTTTCTGCGAGAAAACCATCCGCCCCGATACGTTTTTCAGCACCCAATATGCGCCGTTCGGCAAGAATGCTTATCTTTGTGATGATTATGCAGAAAAGAAGTAGTAAAGGCCGGAAGACATCCCCGAGAAAGAGATCCGGCGCAAGCAAGAAAGAGTGTCCGATGTTCGTCGGACGCGTACAGATGACCCGCGAAGGGTACATCTTCGTCATCATCGACGGCCAGGACGACGATGTCTTCGTCAAGGCCCCCAAGACCCGCCACGCGCTGCACGGCGACACCGTGCGCGTGGCCGTCACCCGCCAGAAGGCAGGCGACAAGCGCCGCGAAGGCGAAGTGGTCGAGATCCTCGAGCGCTCGCAGAAGCCTTTCGTGGGCTATTACCATACCGTCGGGGCCCAGGCCTGGGTCCTGATGCAGAGCAAGACGATGCCCTACGACATCCAGGTGGACGCCGAAGCGGCCGCGGCCCTCGGCGCGCAGGCCGGGATGAAGGTCGCAGCGGTCGTGGACCACTGGGAGCGGCGCGAGCCGGGTCCCTGGGGGCACCTGACCGACGTGCTCGGCGTGCCGGGAGACAACGACACCGAGATGCACGCCATCCTGGCGGAGTTCAATCTCCCCTACCGTTTCTCCCCTGAGGTGGAGAACGCCGCCGACAAGATTTCCGACGAGATCACGGACGCCGACCGCAAGGGCCGCAAGGATTTCCGCGACACGTTCACGTTCACCATCGACCCGGCCGACGCCAAGGACTTCGACGACGCGCTGTCGTTCAAGCCGCTGCCGAACGGCAATTATGAGGTCGGCGTACATATCGCCGACGTGTCGTATTACGTACGTCCCGGCTCGCTCGTGGACAAGGAAGCGCGCGACCGCGGCACCTCCGTCTATCTGGTGGACCGCACGGTCCCGATGCTGCCGGAGAAGCTCTGCAACAAGCTCTGCTCGCTGCGCCCGCACGAGGAGAAGCTCGTCTTCTCGGCGGTCTTCGAGATGACGCCCAAGGCCGAGATCCGCGCCCGCTGGATCGGCCGCGCCGTCATCAACTCCGACTACCGCCTCAACTACGACCAGGCGCAGGAGATCATCGAAGAGAAAGCCACGGACGCCGAGCCGAAGCTCGTCGAGGCCATCCAGACGCTGCACAAGCTGGCGACGATCCTCAAGCAGAACGAGCGAAAGAACGGCGCGATCGACTTCGACCGTCCCGAGATGAAGGTCGAGGTGGACGAGAAGGGCAAGCCTATCCGCGTCTATCAGAAGATATCCAAGGAAGCCAACTGGCTGATCGAGGAGTTCATGCTCCTGGCCAACCGCACGGTGGCCGAATTCGTGGCCACGGGCGGCCAGATGAACGGCGTGCCGCAGAAGAACGCCAAGACCTTCGTCTACCGCGTCCACGGCGAGCCCAACGAGATCAAGCTCGAGAACCTCTACACCTTCGCCAAGGGATTCGGCTACCGCATCCCGACCGAGCAGCAGGGCGGCCACGCCACGGCCAAGACCCTCAACCAGCTCCTCGAGTCCGCCAAGGGCAAGCCCGAATTCGCCGCCCTGGAGAACCTCGCTCTGCGGGCGATGGCCAAGGCCTGCTACAGCACCGACAACATCGGCCACTACGGCCTGGCGTTCAAGTTCTACACGCACTTCACCTCCCCGATCCGCCGCTACCCCGACCTGATGGTCCACCGCCTGCTGGCGCTCTACCTGGACGGCGCGGAGAGCCGCAAGAAGGATAAGTTCGAGGACGAATGCCGCTACGCCTCCGAGCGCGAGCTCGTGGCCGCGGACGCCGAGCGCACCTCCACCAAATACAAGCTTGTGGAATTCATGATGGACAAGATCGGAGAGGAATACGACGGCCACGTGTCCGGCATCACCGAATGGGGCATGTACGTCGAGATCGAGCCGACCAAGATCGAGGGCATGATCTCCGTGCGCGACATCAAGTCCGACTTCTACGAATTCGACGAGCCGCGGTATCGGCTCGTCGGAAAACGTCGTCACAAGCAGTTCTGCCTGGGTGATCCTGTCCGGATCAAGGTCAAGAGCGCCAACCTGGAGCAGCGCCTGCTCGACTACGAACTCGTCGAGCCCGGGGCTCCGGAGGAGCAATCAGAGATGGGTCGTGAGGAAGCGCACGCTCCCGTCGCCCCCGTCGCCCGCAAGCGGAAGCGCAGATAAGGCGCCGTCGGCGGCCGGCACGAGCACGGCCTCGCCGGGCGACAGGACGGTCTCGTCCTGCGCCGTGCGCAGCCGGGCCTTCCCAGACACGCCGATCACGATCAGGAAACCTTTGTCATCCCCGGCCCGGCCGGGGATTTCCATTTCCCGCGTGAGCTCGAAGAGCTCCGTGGTGAAATACGGGCAGCGGACCAGCTCCACGGCCGCGTCGCGCCGCATCTCGTATTTCGTCCGGTATTCCGGATACACCCGATAGTCGATCGCATCCTTCGCCTCCTGCGTGTGCAGCTGGCGCGGCTTGCCGTCCAGGCCGAGGCGGCCGTAGTCATAGATGCGGTAGGTGAGGTCGGAGGTCTGCTGGATCTCGGCCAGGAAGCAGCCGCCGCCGATGGCGTGGATGCGGCCGGCCGGCAGGAAGAAGACGTCGCCGGGCGCGACGGCGTGCTTTGCGAGCACGTCGGTGATGCGGTCTTCTTCCACCAGGCGGACGTAGTCGTCCGGCGTGATCTGCTCCTTGAGCCCGGACATCAGGCTGGCGCCGGGCGCGGCGTCGATCACATACCACATCTCCGTCTTGCCGTTGAGGCCATACCGGGCCATCGCCAGCTTGTCGTCGGGGTGCACCTGGACGCTCAGGTCCTGCTTGGTGTCGATGAACTTGATCAGTAGGGGGAACTGACCGGGGTAGATTTCGGTGATCTTCTTGCCCGCTTCCGGGCCTTCCGCCACCACCGATTCGTCGCCCGGGACACCGGAGAGCACCCAGCTCTCCGTGCCCCAGACCAACGTCTTGAGTATTGGCGTGAATTTGTACATGTTCTTTTAGATGAGCGGTTCGGCCGTCATTGCCGCAGGCTGCGGGATGCCCATCAGCTTGAGGATGGTCGGCGCCACGTTGCACAGGGCGCCGTCCTTGACGGTCTTCACTTCGTCGCCGGCGTTCATCACGACGAACTGCACGGTATTGAGGGAGTGGGCCGTGTTGGGCGTGCCGTCCGGGTTGACCTCGTAGTCGGCGTTGCCGTGGTCGGCGGTCAGCAGGACGACGTAGTCGTGGGCGATGGCCGCCTCGACCACCTTGCCGACGAGCTTGTCGATGCACTCGACCGTCTTTGTGACGGCGGTGTAGACGCCGGTATGGCCCACCATGTCGCCGTTGGCGAAGTTGAGGATGATGAGGTCCTCCTTGTCGGAGTTGATGGCGTCGATCAGTTTCTCAGCCACCTCAGGGGCGCTCATCTGCGGCAGGAGGTCGTAGGTCGGGACCTTCGGGGAATTGACCAGGATGCGGTCCTCGCCCTCGAACTGCAGCTCGCGGCCGCCGTTGAAGAAGAAGGTCACGTGGGCGTATTTCTCCGTCTCGGCGATGCGCAGCTGGCGCTTGCCGGCCTTGGAGACCGTCTCGCCCAGGGTGTCGCCGACCAGCTCCTTGTCGAAGAGGATGTGGACGCCGGTGAAGGAGGCGTCGTACGGCGTGAGGCAGCAGTAGTAGAGCGGAATGGTGTGCATGCCCTCTTCCGGCATGTCCTTCTGCGTCAGCACGGAGGTCAGCTCACGGGCGCGGTCGTTGCGGAAATTGTAGAAGATGATGGCGTCGCCTTCCTCGATCTTGGCGAGGGGCGCGCCGTCCTTGGTAATCACGATCGGCTTGACGAACTCGTCGGTCACGTCGGCGTCGTAGGACGCCTGGATGCCGTCGATGGCGGACTCGAAAGCCGCGCCCTTACCCTCGACGAGCAGGTCGTAGGCCTCCTTGACGCGGGCCCAGCGCTTGTCGCGGTCCATCGCGTAGAAGCGGCCGCACACGGTAGCGATCTTGCCCGTGGTCTCGGCCATCTTGGCCTCGAGCTCCTCGAGGAAGCCCTTGCCGCTGCGCGGGTCGGTGTCGCGGCCGTCCATGAAGGCGTGGACATAGACCTGGTCCAGGCCGTACTCCTTGGCGACGCGGAGGAACTCGTAGACGTGCTCCAGGGAGGAGTGCACGCCGCCGGCGGAGGTGAGGCCCATCAGGTGGAGCTTCTTGCCGGAGTTCTTGACGTAGTCATAGACAGCCTTGATCTCGGGGTTGTCGAGGAATTTGTGGTCGCGGACCGCCATGTTGATCTTGACGAGGTCCTGGTACACCACGCGGCCGGCGCCGAGGTTCATGTGACCGACCTCGGAGTTGCCCATCTGCCCGTCAGGCAGACCGACATACTCGCCGCAGGCCTGCAGATGGCCGGCCGGATATTTGGCGCGCAGCGCGTCGATCACCGGCGTGCCCTGCGTCCAGATGGCATTGGAATAATCATGCTTGCCCTCGCCCCAACCGTCGAGGATCATCAGAAGTACTTTTCTGTTCATATCTAATTATTATCTAACTAACATCACTTTTAATCTATCCTACAAAGATAACAAAAATAAGGATTGCTTCCCGCGGGAAACAATCCTTATTTGTAGCTATTTACCCGGATCGGCTAGTCGATCAGGCCACGGGCGCGGAGGGCGGCCGTGTTGTCCGGCTCGCGGCCGGCGAAGCTCTTGTAGAGCGTCATCGGCTCCTCGGAGCCGCCCTTCTCCAGGAAGGTCTCCTTGAACTTCTTCGCGAGCGCGAGGTCGTACGGACCGTCGGGCGAAGCGGCGAAGATGCTGAAGGCATCCTTGTCGAGCACCTCGGACCACAGGTAACCATAGTAGCCGGCGGCATAGCCGCTGGAGAAGATGTGGTTGAAGTAGGTCGAACGGTAGCGGAAGGTGATCTCCGGGATCAGGCCGATCTCGTCGGCGATCTGCTTCTCGAAGGCGTCGATGTCGACACCCTTCGTCGAAGACAGCTCATGCCAGCGCATGTCGAGGATGGAGGCGGCGCAGAGTTCCGTGGTCATGAAGCCCTGGTTGAACTTCTTGGCGGCCAGGATCTTCTGGACAAGCTCCGCGGGGATGGTCTCGCCCTGCGCGTTCTTGGCGTAGCGGGCGAGCATCTCCGGCTGGAAGGCCCAGTTCTCGTTGAACTGGGAGAACATCTCCACGAAGTCGCGGGTGACGTTGGTGCCGCTCACCGAAGCGTAGTGGCACTTGGTCAGCAGCCCGTGCAGGGCGTGGCCGAACTCGTGGAAGGCCGTCTCGACGTCGTCG
>JAEEGJ010011479.1_pt1 | contig 22466 bp, 16 predicted proteins | sample 8958761 | NCBI WGS metagenome assembly JAEEGJ01 (sample SAMN16246546, study PRJNA631951) | gut metagenome | biome: gut microbiome; feature: rumen; material: RS-attached | host: Bos | place: Iran: Karaj | collected 2018-10 | reverse complement strand
CAGTTTGTAATAGCAATGATATGTGCACCGGCCTGCTTTGCAAGACGAAGTGCTGCAAGAGTATCTGCTGTTTCGCCGGACTGGCTTATTACAATAAAGATGTCGTTTTTGTATAAAATAGGGTCGCGGTAACGGAACTCGCTGGCAAAATCTACAACAACCGGAATGCGTGCAAGCTTTTCAAAGGCATACTTTGCAACAGCACCCGCATGGTAAGCAGTACCGCAGGCAGTAATTACAACACGTCCGGCATTTTTCCAGTCGTCGCCAAAGTTTACTTCATCAAACTTAATATCTACGTTTTTGTTGTTTTCTTTTACAAGACGCGGGCGCAGAGTATCGTTCAAAGCCTTTGGCTGCTCGTAGATTTCCTTAAGCATAAAGTGAGCATAACCGCCCTTTTCTGCAGAAGAAATATCCCAGTCTACATGGTAAGGTTCTTTGATAACCTTTTCGCCTTCGTCGGTAAAGAGGTCTACGTGGTCTTCGTAAAGGACTGCAAGCTCCTTCTGGTCCAGGAAGTATACGTCGCGGGTATATTCCAAAACTGCAGGAACGTCACTGGCTATAAAGTTTTCATCCTTGCCAAGACCAATGATGAGCGGGCTTTCCTTGCGGGCAGCAATAAGACGGTCCGGATAATCCTTGCACACAACACCAAGAGCATAGCTTCCTTCCAGCTTGTGAATAGCTTTGATGATTGCACTAAAAATATCCATGGTCTGCTCGTAGTAATAGTTTACAAGGTGAGCAATAACCTCTGTATCTGTCTGGCTGCGGAAAACTATTCCCTGAGCCTGGAGCCAGCTTTTGAGCTCCATGTAGTTTTCGATAATTCCGTTATGAACAATTGCAATGGAACCGCTTACGTTGGTCTGCGGATGCGCGTTGATGTCGCTTGGTTCTCCGTGAGTTGCCCATCTTGTATGACCAATTCCGAGAGAACCCTTAATTGTTTCATCAGCAATTTTTTCTTCCAGGAACTTGAGTGCTCCCTTTGCCTTGCGGACAATAATGTCTTCTCCGTCAAAAACTGCAATTCCCGCACTGTCATAGCCGCGGTATTCCAGCTTTTTAAGCGCATTAATAAGAACTGGTGTTGCTTCCTTCTGCCCAATATATCCTACGATTCCACACATATTTTTCTCCTATTCCCAGCCAAAGGTTGCTGGTGGTTTGTTTGTAGCGTCAAAATAGAGTGCGTCTACAAACGGCAGTGCTGCAATCTGATGAACAATTGTGCTGAGCAGCTCCGGTGGCAGCATTGCAAAACGGGCGGTCATTACATCTTCGCTTATTACAGGGCGCAGGACAAAGGTTGCTCTGTCCGGTGCACTTGCGTAAGGTAAAATTATAGTAAGGTGCTGGAAGATTTTACTGTACCAGCCCGATTTATGAAGTTCTGTAAGTACGATGTTGTCTACTTCGCGCAGCTGATCAAGACGTCGGCGGTCGCAGTAACCCTGCTGAATCTTAAGGTCACTGTCGGCAACATCTGCCTTTTGATAAAGCTTGATGCAGGTGCGGTTTATATACTTTGCGCTGTTGGTAATTGTCGAAGAACAGGCCTCCAGCTTTTCGTGTTTTTCCGGGAAGTGATAGAAAGTACCTGGAGCGGACAGCCCTTCGACAGGCTCAGGGACCACTTCCTTAAATTGTAATAAAGCTGGGAAACGGTAGGTGCGGAAGTCGCCCTGAACACCAACTGAGCGTACTGGAAGAATGCTGCGCTTGAGGTTTGCCTGGCATTTTTCGCAGAACATGTCGAGTGTAATGCTGTCCAGTTCTTTTTGTGCAAGAGCGGCTTCTTCTTTGTCTTTGTCGCTAAGAACGCCGTCGCTGCAAAGTACGTTTATGCTAAGACCTGGACCCGGGAATGGATGTCGCATAACAAGTTCATCCGGCAGACCAAGCTTGTGACCAATGGCACGAACCTCGTCCTTGTAAAGGTCGCGGACTGGTTCAATAATCATACCCTTGGCAATAAGGTCCTGAATTCCCTGAACGCGGTTGTGATGGGTTTTGATTGTGTGACTGTTTTTGGTTCCACCCGATTCAATAATATCCGGGTAGAGGGTGCCCTGAGCGAGCATCCATTTTTCCGGGTCAAGATGTTGGGCTTCTACAACGCGGTCGCGCACGGTAATAAAATTTTCGCCGACAGCCATGCGTTTTTTCTGAGGATCTGTAAGCCCCGCAACAGCCTGTAAAAAGCTTTCGCTTGCGTCTTCGGTAATAAAGTTAGTCATGCCAAACTTTTTATAGGCAGCGGCAACATTGGCACTTTCGTTTTTGCGCATAAAGCCGTTATCAATATGAAGGCCAAGTACACGGTCGGCACCCAGAGCCTTGTTGAGCAAAGCAAAGGTAATTGTAGAATCTACACCGCCGCTAAGGAAGAGCAGAACGTTTTTGTCACCGGCATCTTTTTTAATATTTTCAAGAATATAATTTAATACAGTGTCCTGATCCCAGTTTTTTTGCATTCCACAAAAATCTGCAAAGTTCTGGAAAATCTGGTTACCGCAAGGAGTGTCCTTTACCTCGCAGTGGAACTGAAGACTGAAACGCTTTTTTTCAAGATTCTGGGTAGCTGCAAAAGGACAGTCCTTGGTGGAGCCCACAACTTCAAAGCCGTCGCCCATCTGGAGAACTCCATCCTGGTGGCTCATCCAAACCTGCTGGTCGCCGTCTATTCCTTTGAAAAGCGGACAGCGTGAATTATTGCCGCCAACCCCACTGGCAAACTTAAGGGTAGCAAAACCAAACTCGCCTACAGGAGCCTTTCCAACCTTGCCGTTATAGCCGGTCTGAACAATATAGTGGCCGTAGCAAAGACCAAGGATTGGGATATCAAGTTTAAGGATATCGGAATTAAAGGCAGGAGCGTCATCATCATAAACCGAAGAAGGACCTCCCGAAAAAACAACACCGCGTGCATTTTCAAAAACATCGAGCGAGGCTGTAGGCAATGCTATTTCTGAATAAAACCCGAGCATGCGGAACCGTTTGGCAATAAGGTGGGCATACTGTGAACCAAAATCCAATACGACAATTTTTTCGCGTTCCATAGAACAATTATAATGAATTATCCACTTCGTTTTCAATGCGTTTTACAAAACTTTCGCCCCAAAAATCTTCCAGAATCTTGTGTGCCTGCTCGCGGATATCGGGGTGAACCGCGCGACGCAACTGTTCAAGATTATTTTTGAGGTAGCCAACTGCAAAGCCTGTAATCGCCTTAATTTCTTCGTTGGAAAGCGGACTTGTTCCAGTAAGCTCGGTCTGCTCCTGTTCCCAAGAAAAGATGGTTGTAAAAACCGACGCCACAGAGCAGCATTGCTCCCAGCGGTCAAGACTGGTAATTATAACTTTGGAAGAAATACCCGTAGAAACACAATAGTTATAAACATATTTATCTATACCAAGATAGGATTTTGCCAGCCGCATAATAAAAAATGAAATAAGAAAGTCCTCGGCAAGAATGCAGTATACGTCCGGGATAAACTCCAGGGCATCTAAGAAAACTTCGCGGCGAATGAGCTTGGCCCAGAGGTAGCAGGAAATTGAAAGCTCCACAAAAGCGCTTTCAAAAATGTCGTGGCCTGTAATATTTTTAAAAGCTATTTTTCCACGATCTTTATCCAGAAAGTTAGGGTTTCCGTCGGCGTCAAGATTAAAGGTGCACGCCTTGCCTTGAATAATATCCGCTGTCTGATTCTGTTCTCCAAGCTGATTAAGGCCTTCTACAAGATTTTGCAATGCATCCGGCGGAAGATAATCGTCGCTGTCCAGCATAAAGATGTATTCTCCGTGAGCCGCATAAGCCAGGTCCTTTCGGGTAATTACAATACCTTTATTAGTTTCGTGCTCAAGATACTCTACAGGATTTTTTAGATGCCTTTTTTTAAGCTGCTTTTTGAATGCTTTTACTATTTTTTTGCAGCTGTTCCCCTCATCATCGTGTCCCGGGCTACAATCATTGAGAATAACAATTTCAAAATCCCCGAACGTCTGCCCCGCCACGCTGTCCAGACAGCGCAGCAGGACCTGCTCGGTATTGTATACGGGGATGCAGATACTTATAAAGGCTTTGTGCATGAAACTTCACTAATTAGTCTGAATAATAATTAAATCCAGAAACAAAAGTAACTACGGTTGTAGCATTCAGCAATTTCAATTTAGAAATCTGTACATAGTCTATACATTTTTCATCCAAATCAAAAATAACAACGCGTCCAAGCCATTTTTTAATGTTATATGTATCATCAGGCTTTTTATACGGATATGTACCTTCATCAAATATTATCATCTTACGGTCATAAATGGCATAAATCTTTTTTGGACCTGCAAAAGCACTAATATCATAGCTGTGTGGGACTGTATAGGACTTTAAAATTACGTTACCTGCATCTGTATGTGACAAATCACAATCGTAATATGCGTCTGCTGCTACCCTACCGTAAATACCTTTAAGAGAAAGCCCTGTATCTAATTCAACAACAGCACCTGTCGAAACAAAGGTTTCTACCTGGTAGTTGCCTTCCAAATATGAACTTTCTTCCACAAGAAGGTACAAAGAAGAATTATCTACATACATGTCACGTACATAGAGTTTTGCGTTTGGATATGGATTATATATATCAGAAAGCTTTATATCTTCTCCGATACGCTGTAAACCATTAGGAATGTTACCTGAAATTGAAGTATTCTGTATTGAAAACTTAGCTATTTTTACTTCATACTCCCAAGTCTTATAAACTACAATAACACTGTTGTCTAAAACTGCAAAGGCTTCAATGCTTTTTAAATTTTCAAAGGTTGTGGTAGTGATATCTGCTAAATCATCACTTGCAGCATAACCATTTATTGTTGGTCTTGTTCCTTCTGTTATTTTTGTAATATATAATTTATTTTCACTACTTTCCGAAACAATTGAAAGCAAATATATATTATTGCCTTCTTTATATAAAGCCGAAGGTTTGACAGAACCTGTAAATCCACTTATTGACAGTGCATCTATTTTTGTTGAACTAATTTCTGACTGACCTGTCTGAGGATAAGAAGCATAATAAAAATCATTACCGTCAACTGAATAAATATTGTTTCCAGAACAAAGATATTTACAATCACGTGAATCAAGCATTAGTACCGCACTAGTTGAATTATCATAATTATACAAGCTGTCCTTTTTTATCCTTACAGTAGTACCGCTATAATAACCAAAATATATCGGCTCATTAAGCAGTTCTTGCGACACATTTGCTTTTTGCCAGCCTGCGTAGAGAGTGCGTTGGCCAAGATTTGTATAAATCTCGCTGTCTGGAGACTCTTTTTGTGGAATAAATTTTTGTTCTATAGGAATTGCAGGACTCTGTCCTAATGCATAAGCCTGTGGATTATCATACCAGCCTGTAAAAATATAACCAGGGCGAATAAGATCAACCCCGGAAAGATAAATCTCTGCATCTGAATCCCGATATGCAAAACCCGGTAAATAAGCATAACCTTCAATATAATTCAAAACTCTATCTTCCAGACCGGAGCCTGCAACATTTCCACAGCCCAAATCAAGAAGAACAGACATTTTGCTGGTACCTTTTATTCCTGTACTAGTGAGCCCCGGATAAACATAAGCAATATCACTACTTAAAAGAACATCTCCAGAAAATACTTTAAGAAAATAAACACCAGGATCAATATTATCAAGAATAATTGTTCCGTCTTCCTGGCCTTCCTTCATTCTAAATTCTCTGTCTGATGGATCAGAGGCTGTCATTTTATAAATTATTTGTCCTTCTGTTGACTCTGAGTTATTCAGATAGTTTTCAAAAGGAATAATAATTGCACTGCCCTTAAATCCTGGATCACCTGTTTTAAATTCTATACATCCCTTTGCTGAGCCTCTTGGCTGGAGTTTAAGAATAAAGAAAGCTTCATGTCCGCCAACTGTAAAATCTGTGCTGCCAGAAATATGAGAGTCTTTATCAGGATGCGAACCGTCAATTTTTACTGTCCAGCTGCCTTTGGCAAGGGTCAGATACTGCAAGAATAAAGAAACAGCACTTATCTTACCGCTCATGTTCTGGTTCTTGGAACTGTCTTCTTTATTAATAAGATTAACAGCAAAGACAAAATCCTTTAGGGCGTCTTCTACAGAATCAATTCCTATGTTTCTTGTGTTATTTGAAGAAATGGCCTTTCCGTCAAATTCAAGAGAAAAGGCTACGAGACCTTCTTCTTTGTCTGTCTGTTTTGTAAGGCCGTTGTTACAGGAAACGAGTACGGCTAAAACTGATATGATTGCAAATAATTTTAAGTTCTTCATTTTTGTTTCTCCTTACAGTCCATCAAATACGGCGGTTTTATAGGAACCGGTGACTTTGTTTTTGGCGATGATAAAGAGACTTATTTCGTCTCCTGGCTCACCAACAAAAAAATCATTGATATCATCAGTGTTATTTTCATTGTTACCAATCAATAATCCATCTTCATCAAGCGTAATGCGATATACGCTATTCATGCCAACTGGTAGGGTATTTGGTATTTCGGTTGCATTATCTAAATCAATTATACCCGGATTATTATTTCCAATATATTCAACCCTTATTATCTGATAATATCTATCACTGCAAGTAAGGGACATTGTATTTTCTTCATCATCTATTTCCAAAACTAACTCCAACGGCTTATTATCTTCAAGCTCAATGCCAAAGCTTCCACCGGCCATAAAACCGTCGGTCTGCTGCATATAGATTGTTGCGGAGTTTTTGCCGGCTTTGATTGTGATTGGCTGGGAGGTTTTGCCTTCGAACTTCTGGTTAGCGCCAAGACCTATCATCATGGATTTGATGGCTGTGTCCAGAATGTACTGTGCATAGTCCGGGAGGTCACCTTCATCTTCGATTCTATAAGCACGTTTGAGAGCAGCTTTATAAATCTCTGCTACGGCGTCTTTGTATTTGTCTGTACAAACCATGGCAACAACAGCGTTTAAATCTATTGTGCTTCCGGCCGGAATATCTTTTATTTCAAGCTGCAAATCATCTGCAACTGAGTTACCGTGAGCATCTGTAGAAGTAGCACTCATCAACATTTCAGCATAAGTGATTTTCTTCTTTTCTGTTTTTTGAACACTGCCTGTAGTACTTACCTGAATATCAAGATATACTTCGGTCATTAAAAGCTGGGTAAGCCGTTGTTTTTCTTCATCGGTAAGAGTAAAGTCCTCATCATCTCCAGAATACTGACCTTCCTGTTCCGAAGCGTAATCTGCATTAACCTGAACAATGTGCCTTGCAATTGCACTTGTATCCAGATTCACCGAACCATATTCTTTGATGCCGTTATTACAAGACATCATAAGAACGACTGCTGCCAAAATTCCTAAAAAACCAAATCTGCGATTCATGCGAACCTCCCCATCTATATTAATTCTTATTTTTCACGACCAAAATCTATACAACACATTGTCTTGTATTTTTTATGATTACCAATGGCGGCTCCAGCATGTGTAAATGATGCAGCCAATATATTTTTTCTGTGTCCTCTGGTTGAAACTCCATCATCTATCAAAAGCTGAATTACAATAGACTTTGCATCACTTAAACCATAGGAACAGTTTTCACCAATTGATATCCATTTATGATATTTATTAAAACGAGCTCCCAGATTTTCATCATGGCCAACATAACCAGAAGGTCCAGAAATCACAACCCACTCCATTGCACATTTATGAAGATCATCTGTCCAGGTATAAGCAGGCAATGCTTTCATTCGTGACATTTCATCTATAACTTCTGCCAGTGCAGCTTCATACGATTCTTTATTTTTTGACTTTCCAACCAAAGGCTGTAATCTTTGTTCTACATATTCGGCTGGTTTAGTTCTTGCAAAATTCATTTCTGCAAGAATTTCTTTTTCCACATCCGTAGGAGTACTATCGGTAATAGTTGTTGTTGATGTACTCTTTGGAGGTTCTGCATCATGTGCACATCCCCCCAACCCCAGACAAATCAAAAGTGAGAAAGCAAGGATTTTTGCCCCTGCGGCGAGTTTACAAATTGTGTGTTTCATAGTGGGAATATTATATAATTTAAAAGGTGCTTTGCATAGAAGAAAGTCTATTCCATAAATAAGTTTGAATTTTTGGATTTTTTGTGGTATAATGATTTTATATGGATACTAAATTCAAAGTAAATCAGAAGGTCGTATATCCGAGTCAGGGTGTTGGCGTTGTAACAGAAATTTTCGAAAAGAAATTTAAGGACGAGATGAATCTTTATTACAAGATTTACATCGAAGCGTCTGACATGATTGTTATGGTTCCTGTTGCAAAGGCCCAGGAATTGGGAATCCGCCAGATTGTAACTGCTAAGGAAGCAGAGGAAGCCCTGAATCTTCTTTCGGATGATTTTGAACCGATTACTTCTGACTGGAAGCTGCGTTACCAGATGAACCTGGATCTTCTCAAAAAAGGAACTGTAAAGGATATTGCAACAATTGTTCGCTGTCTTTACAACCGAAGTAAAGTTAAGGAGCTTCCAATTCTTGAACGCAAGCTTTACGATTCTGCAAAAAAACTTTTAGAGGACGAAATCTCTTTTGCTCTTGGAAAACCTGCTAAGGAAATAGAAGCTGCTATTCACACCAAGCTTGAACCTCCTGGAGCAGCTCCTCGCATCAAGCATACACCTCAATTCGAAGAAGATGAGGATGATGATTTGATGGATGACGTAAACGAAAAATCCCGCGATTCTGATGATGATATGGACGATGACGATAACTCATCTGAAGACATGGATGATTCAGGAGATTTTGACGAGGATGACGAATTCTAATCCAAAGATTGCCGTCGTTATTACAGCCGCCGGTTCTTCTACAAGAATGGGCGGCACAATCAAAAAAGAGTATCTGCCTCTTGGCGACGGTACTGTTCTTTCTGCCTGTGTAAAGGCTTTCCGGGATGCTTCCAAAGACAAGGAGCATCCTTTTGAAATTTCACACCTTGTTATTACAGTTCCCGTAAACGGTACGGACCAGGCTGCAAAAGCTGCAGACGATGCAAACGTTCAATTTGTAGAAGGCGGTTCTACAAGACAAAAATCTGTATTCAAAGCCCTGGACTATATTGCAAAAAGCACTCCCCTTCCCGACTATGTTTTGATTCACGACGGGGCACGTCCTTTTGTAACAACCGCGCTTATTCAGGCAGTGCTGGCCGCAACACAGGAACACAACGCCGCAACACCGGGCATAACACCAACCGACACAATCAAGGGTCTGGATGCCCAAGGCTTTATTGTAACACACCTTGTACGCAGCACACTCACTGCTGTTCAAACTCCACAGGGCTTTGCGTTTGAAAAGCTGTACGACGCTCACAAAAAGGCAGAAGCAGACGGACACGACTACACCGACGACAGCGAGATTTGGGGAAAGTATTGCGGCAAAGTTAAGCTGGTGACCGGCGAGGTTGGGAATGCAAAGATTACATATCCGGGGGATTTACCATGACACGAATAGGACTTGGTTACGATATTCATAGACTCGTAGAAGGACGACGCCTGCTTCTTGGCGGCATTGAACTTCCTTTTGAAAAAGGAGAAGACGGACACTCCGACGGCGATGTTCTTTTTCATGCCATAATGGATGCAGTGCTTGGGGCTGCCGGGCTTGGAGACATAGGTTCGTTTTTCCCACCCGAAGATGCAAAATGGAAGGATGCCGATTCTGCAGCCCTGTTGCAAACTGTAATGGAAAAAGTCTATTCTGCCGGCTGGAAAATAGAAAACCTGGACTGCGTTGTAAAGCTTGAAAAACCAAAGTTTAATCCGCACCGCGACCAGGTTATAAACAACATTGCCCGCCTTATGAAAATAAATTCCGACCAGGTATTTGTTAAAGCAAAAACCGGTGAGAAGCTCCCACCGGTTGGTACAAGCGAGGCTGTAGAAGCAACCGTTGTGTGCCTCCTTAGCCGCTGATTTTTCTGCCCTGCTTACTCCGGAATCTCAAGAATAAGCTCTACTTCTCCTTCGGACATCTTTAACTTGGAAGCAATTTCCTTGTTGTTCCAACCCTGTCGCTTTAAGGTGCGTACCATATCGCGAAGCTTTGGACTAAGCACGTCGTTAGAAGATTTTACCTTCTTAGCGTCTTCGGAAGAAACGGCGCGTACAAGCTCAAGCTTTTTGTCTGCTTCTTCCTGTACTCTTGCAAGGTCGCCCATAGTCTTGTTAATTCCGTTTCTTGTGGAATTAATTTCGCCCATTCGTTTTTCGGTTTCGGTAAGAACAGTATCAAGATTCATAACTCTGTTTGCGGCCTCGGTAATCTTTGGTCCGTTTGCAAGAATTCTGTCTACGCTTGCCTGAACTGCCTTAATCTCATTTGGCAGAGAAGTAATCTGACGTTCGCAGTCTGCAATTCTCTGTTCTATATTCTTAAGGTTAGCAAAAGAAGTATCTACATCCTTTTGTACACGGTTGATAATTTCGTCCTTCTTTGCAAGGCTCTCGTACTGCTGTGAAACAAGATCCAGCTTGTCGGTAAAGTCGCGTACTGCAACTTCCATTGTTCCAATATCATCGGAGGTTGTATTAAGAGTACGGATTCTTTCATCAATTGTGTTAGACAAGGCAAACATCTGACCAAACTTCTGTTCAAGGCTGGTAACGCGCTGCTTCTGCTGTTCAATTTCTTCCAGCTTTCTTGTCATGTCATTGTTCATGCGTACAATTTCGCCGTACTGCTTCTGCAAATCTTCTGCGGTGTCTGTAAACGAATCCAGCTTTTCAAAGCGGTTGTTAAGGTCATCCATGTTTTCATCAAGCTGGCGCTTCATTGCATCGGCGCGTTCAAACAGCTGAATGTTTGCACGTATAGACTGCAGTTCCTTTGTAAGCTCGCCCATGCGTACCTGCATTTCGTTTGCATCGTTCTGCATTTTAAGAACAAACTGAGCCTGATTAGCTCTGTTCTGTTCCGAAGCAGTCTGAATATCCTTTTTGAGCTGTGCAAGGTTCTGTGCAGAATCGGCATTCTGTTCTCGAACACGCTCTTCGGTATCGTTAAGCATCTTGGTGTAGGTTTCGTTGAGCTGTGAAATAATCTGCTCCGAACGTTCCTCGTATTCCTTTACCGAAGTCTCTGTTCTGTTCTGCAGAGATTCAATTTTGTCATTAAGCTCGTTCTGCTGATCCTGAATTCCTGCGGCATAAGCAAGCATATCCTGACTGATTTTCTGACTTGCTTCGTCCAGGCTGTCCTTTGAGTTTGTCTTAAAGGATTCAAGCTCCTGCTGGAAAACTTCGCTGGCTCCATCAAGCTGTGAACGCAGCTGCTGCTTCCAGGTATTAAATTCTGAAAGTGCTGCATCAATAGAAGAGTTACCTGTATCCTGTCTCTCTCTAAGACCCTCTTCAAAAGACTTAAGGTCTGCAAGAAGCTCTTCCTGTACACGGTTCAAGTTTGCCTGAACCTGACTCACAGTTCGTTCAAGCTCGGTCTTAAGCTCCTTGTCTGTACTTGTAGAAAGTGCACTGATCTTTGATCTTGTTTCTTCCTGGAAATCTCCAAAGGTTTCCTGAATCTCCTGGATGTTAGATTCCATTCCAAGCTTAACCTTGTCTACAGAATCTGCAAGCTTTTCGTACTGTTCAACTGTTCTAGCCTGAATTGCTTCCAGCTCGCTCTTGAGTTCATTCTGGTAATGCTGCTCAATTTCCTTGCGCGAAGTATCAAAAGAATTCTTAAGGTCTGTAAGTCTTGTATCCATGGTAAGCTTCCAGCCAGAAAGCTCAGATTCAATTTCGTTGTTTGTAGTCTGAATGTTGTCGTCAAAGGCCTTTTCAAACGACTCAAGCTTGGCACTCATGCTGCCGGTTGCAGTTGCCTTAAGCTCATCCAGTGACTTGTCAATTTCGTGCAGGCGGGTTTCAATTGTTTCGGAATCCTGCTTAATCTGTGCAGAAAAGTCTTCGTGGCGTTTCTGCTGTTCCTTGGTAAATTCATCAAAGTCACCAAGCACGCGGTTCTGAACTTCCTGCATTGCAGAACGAAGGCTCTTTTCCAGAGTATCAACATCGGCACCGCTGTTTTCAATCTGAGTAAGCTTGTGCTCAATATCCTTTTTGTAAGAACAAAGCTGCTCGTCAATTCCTTCAAGAATATTAAGATGCTTCTGCTCGCTCTCTGCAACAGAACGCTTAACAGAATCAGAAATGTACTTGTTCATGTTGTTAAGCTTAATTTCTGTGTCGGTCTTAAAGTCTTCAATTTCCTTAACGATATCCTTAACCTTTGCTTCAAGCTCCGGCTGGAGTTCGTTTGCACGTGTATTTGCAGCAGTACATTCCTTCTGCAAATCTGCAATAGCAGTTTCTGCTTCGTGAATTGAATTGCTTGACTGCAGAGAAATATTTCTGATTTTTTCTGTAATGCTTTCTTCCAGCGAATCAATCTTCTGCTGAATAAGTCCTTCGTACTCATCAACCTTCTGAGTTACTGCAGTATTAAAGTTATCAAGCGCTTCTTTTTCCTTCTGGTCTGCACTTGCAAGAGCTTCACGGTAAAGACCTGAGTAGCGTTCCTGCATAACTCTGATCTGTTCGTCCAGCTCCGACTGAATTGTTTCCAGACTCTTTGAGTTTCCGTCTACATCATGCTTAAGGAACTCTGTTGTCTCATTACATTTTTTAATGCTCTCTTCCAGAGACATTCTGATTTCGGCAATCTTCTGTTTGTAGTCTTCATCAAGCGCATTGAGGCGTTCGCCAAATACCTTCTGAAGTCCTTCCTCCTGAGTTCCATAGCGTTCGGTAAGCTCCTGAATATTTGCTTCGAGTGTAGAGGTCTTGCTCTCGTATTCATTTTCAACTGCATCAAGACGAGAGCTGATATCGGTTTTGAATTCATTAAGATCGTGACTGTATTCGTTCTGAAGTCCGTTGATCTGTTCCTTGCATTCATCACTGAATTCTGCAATTTCTGTATTAACGCTGTTTTCAAGACTTTCGATCTTGGCGTTGCTTTCGCTGCTTATTCTATCAAGCTCAGATTTTACACCGTTTTCAAGATCAATGATTTTTCCTGTGCTTTCCTGAGCAAGGCGTGTAATTGCAGTTTCGTATTCTTCCTTGAGCTTCTGATGCTCTGCAACAAACGATTCGTTGAATTCATTTATCTTTTTGTTGTTTACAGCAGTTGCAGTATCAAAGGATTTGGTGTAATCATTTTTGAGCTTTGTAATATCTGCAGTAATTCTTGCTTCGATGTCAGATATTTCTTTGTCACCCTTGGCACCGATTGATCCAAGCTGGCTGTCATATTTCTGAGAGATTTTTGCAACCTCGTCATCATATTTTGCAGAAAGATTCTGATAATCTGTATCGTACTTTTGTGTAAGGGTGCTGTAATTTTCTTCGTAGCGCTGAGTTATTTTTTCCAGATCCGATTTGCACTTCTGATCTATGCGGGTAAAGTCGCTGTTGAACTGAGCTTCGAGCTTGGAAATAATTCCTTCGTTTTTGCCTGCAACTGAATCAAGCTGTGTATTGTATTTGTTGTGAAGATCTTCGACCTTTGTGTTGTAGGTGGTACTGATTTTTTCGATGCTCTGCTGAAAGTTGTCGTTCATCTTTGTAAGGTCGGCCTTAATTTCGCCAATAAGCTTTGTTTCCGATTCCTTGAATTCCTTTGTTATTCTTGAATCCAGCTGGTCGTTCTGTGCCTTGAGTTCTGCAATGTAGCGTTCTGAACGTTCGGTTGCCTGCTGGCTCAAATGATCAAAGGCTGTATTCTCCAGAGACTCTGCTTTTGCTGCAGCCTGATTGTATGCATCCTGAATCTGCTGCTTGATTTTTGTAAGCGCTTCTTCTGCTTCTGCCTGAGACTTTTTGATTTCTGCCGCAATCTTGTTTGCATAGTTTTTGTATTCATCAAGGAGGGTGGTTCCAACAGCCTTAAGCTGCTCTTCATTTTCCTTGGAAAAATGCTCCGAAATCTGCGGGATTTTTTTGTCGATATTGTCTACAGTCTGCTGTTGCTTGTCCAGACGGTCGTTGAGTTTGTTTACAATGGTGCTTTCCTTCTGAATGCGCAGAAGATTTTCTTCTACCTGTCCTGCCATTTCATCAAGGTCGTTCAAAAGTGAAGAATAACTGTTTATCTTATCTTCGATATGCTGAACCGATTTTATGCTGGTGTCCAGACTCTTGATTTTCTGATTGAATTCATCCTGCTGCTTTCCAAGAAGTTTAACTGCAGCATTTGCCTGGGTCTGGCGTGAATCAAATTCTGCAATCAGAATATTAAAGCGTTTTTCCAGCTCCTTAAAGGATTCGTCCATGTCTTTTGTTCGTACATCTGCATAATGCCTAACTTTTTCCATGGCATTATTTTTCTTGCTCATCTCGTGAAAATAAATTGAAATGCCAAGAGATATTACAGATGCAATGAGAATTGAAATTACGATTTCCACTTTTTATTCCCCACCCAATTTATGTTAGTTTTTATTAAACAGTGTTTTTTCCAGCTGCGCATAATCCCAGAAGGTTATGTCTGCAACCTTTGAACGGCTCCCCAACCGTCCCTTGATTTTTGGAATGAACCAGGCAGTTTTCATTCCTATGGAAGCAGGAGTTTCCACATCGTAGGCGTGGCTGTTTCCAACATAAAGAATGCGTTCTGCGGGTACCCCAAGCTTTTCTGCAAGCACAGTAAAGGGCTTAACAGAAGGTTTAAGTGCACCAATTTCTTCGGTTCCCAAAATAACGTCGCAGCTGGCTTTTATCCCCCATATTTCCCCTTTTTGTTCGGGAGGAAAATCCGACAGCAGCGCTATTTTTTTTCCTTCTTTCCTGAGATGCTCTATGAACTCAGGTGCGTGCTTACAAACCTTAATTCTGGCAAAGTATTTTTTGAGGCCGGAGTATACAATTTTGTCCAGCAGCTCCCGGGCCTGTTCGTCGGTACAGCTAAGCTTTTTTGCAAGCATACTGTTTTGAACCGCAAAAAGATCTTTGTAGCCATCCTTGTTCTGCGGATTAGCCCTAAGCTCCTTTCTTACCTGGTTATACTTTTTGAAAAAGCGCAGATTGCCAAGATAATGCGGCAACACCCTTGTATAAAACTCTTTGTTTCTGTACAGGGTCCCGTCTATATCAAACGCAACAGCGTCTATTTCACCCAAATTTAAAGTGCACACATTTTATTATACTATATTATTGAAAATAAGTCATTCTTTTTTTGGACTCTTCTTCCTATATACAAAGCCCATTTCTTACTGTATAATTATTCACTATCATTGCATATTTATGCATAACAGGAGGTGCTTTTATGAAATTTATTGACGGCGGTGTGTGCGCACCACAGGGCTTTACAGCAAACGGAATGCGCGTAGGAATTAAAGCAAGCCGCAAAATCAACGATACTGCTCTGGTTTTTTCAGAAGTTCCATGTAACGCAGCAGGCGTTTTTACAAAAAACCGGGTAAAGTCAGAAAGCGTAAAGATTACCCAGAAGCACCTTGCAGACGGAAAAGCACAGGCCGCTATTGAAATAAGCGGAAACGCAAATACCTGTACAGGACCTCAGGGTGCAGAAAATGCTTTGCGCATGGCTAAGGCAGCTGCAGGAGCACTCGGAATTAAAACAGAAGACGTAATGGTTTATTCAACAGGCGTAATTGGCGCTCAGTTTGATGTAACTAAGGTTGAAAATAACATTGAAACTCTAAAAGCAGGCTTGAGCAAAAAGGGCCATGAAGAAGCTCGTGTTGCAATTATGACTACAGATACTCACTACAAGGAGTGTGCAGTTGAGTTTGAGGTGGGAGGAAAAACCTGCCGCATGGGAACAATGTGCAAGGGTTCCGGAATGATTCATATCAATATGGGAACCATGCTCAGCTTTATTACAACTGACTGTGCAGTTTCCAGCCAGATGCTGGACAAGGCATTGCATTCTTCTATCGAGGGAACTTACAACTGCGTAAGCGTAGACGGAGACACTTCTACAAACGACACCCTCATCATCATGGCAAACGGAATGGCAGGAAACAGCGAGATTACAGGCCCTGGTGCAGACTACGATGCCTTCCTCGAAGCGCTCAACAAGATGAATACAATCATGGCAAAAAAGATTGCTGCAGACGGTGAAGGCGCTACCAGACTTGTTGAATGCAATGTTCACGGAGCCGCCAGTGTTGAAAGTGCACGCGCACTCGCAAAAGAAATTATCTGTTCCTCTTTGGTAAAGGCTGCGATGTTTGGAGCAGATGCAAACTTTGGACGTTTCCTTTGTGCTATGGGTTACAGCCCTATTGAGTTTGACCCTGAAAAAACAAGCATCTGGTTTACAAGCAAATCCGGAGCCAACCGCTACTTTGAAAACTACGACAACTTTGAAGTTCACGGCGACAACGTTGTTCAGGTTTATAAGGACGGAGTTCCGACAGACTTTGACGAAGAGCTTGCCAAGAAAATCATGTCAGAACAGGCAGTAGAGATCCTTGTTCAGTGTGGCGAAGGAAATGCAAGTGGTACCGCGTGGGGTTGCGACCTTACGTATGACTATGTTAAAATTAATGGAGATTACAGGACATAATTATGGCAAACGAAAACAATGATATTTCTACAGAGCAGTGGTCTGAGGTACTTGTTCAGGCTCTGCCATATTTTAAGAACTGGTGCGGCAAGGTTGTCGTTGTAAAATACGGCGGAAATGCCATGCTCAACGAAGAACTCAAAATGGCCGTTATGGAAGACATTGTTCTTTTGAACACAATTGGAATTAAGGTTGTGCTTGTACATGGCGGTGGCCCTGAAATTAATCACATGCTCGAGCGCGTTGGCAAGGAAAGCAAGTTTGTAGACGGCCTGCGCTACACCGACGGCGAAACTATGGAAATTGTCCAGATGGTTTTGACCGGAAAATTGAACAAGGATATTGTTGGCATTCTGCTCCAGAAAGGCGGAAAAGCTGTTGGTCTTAGCGGCGTAGACTCAGGCCTCCTGCGTGCAAAGAAAACCGAAAAAGACCTTGGTTATGTTGGAGAAGTTACCGAAGTTCATCCCGAAATTTTGAACTCCCTTTTGGACGAAGGCTTTATTCCTGTTGTTTCCACAGTAGCTCTTGGCGAACAGGGCGACGATGCCCGCTACAACATCAATGCCGACACAGCCGCTGCCAAAATTGCAGTAGCCTTGCATGCCGAAAAATTTGTCCAGCTTACAAACGTCCCGGGAATCTTACGCAATATAGACGATCCTTCAACTTTGATTAAACGCATAGAACGCACTGCAATTGGTTCATTAAAAGCAACCGGCATCCTCTCCGGCGGCATGCTCCCAAAAATCGACTGCTGCGAAGTAGCCTTGTCCGGCGGCGTTCCACGTACACACATTATAGATGGCCGTGTCCCACATTCCCTGCTTATCGAAATGTTCAGCGACCGCGGAATTGGTACAATGATATATTAAGGAGAAAAACATGAACATGAAGAAAAACTTTTTCTTTGTTCTTTGTGCTTTAATTTCGCTGAATGCTTTTTGTGCGGACATTGAAAGTACAAAATCGTTGACGGTAGATTTTGCGTTTTATCCAGAATCGGATTTTGTTGCTGGGGATACCCATTTTGCACCTTTGACCGGAGTTTACGGTGGTGTCGAGGGACGTGCTACAGGATCGCTTGGCTACACGATTCCTACCCCGCTTGGAGAGCACTGGCTTTTGTCGGACGCAAATATCAAAGTAAAAATCAATCTGGAACTTTCGCCGGTTTCTATTGCACCAGAAACTAAAATCAGTTTTACACCGCTTCCATTCCTGGTTTTTGAAACAGGAGCAAAGCTTGGAACTGGCTGGAACATTGGTGGGCTCCAGGGTATGGCAGTTTACAATGGTGTAGACGGCTACGACAACCTCAAGCCTTTCCAGAGCTGGTTTACAAAATATTATGTACAGGGAACTTTTCAGTTTGATACCGGCGCTCTCATAGAAGGCGACTGGTCTCATGTTCAGGTTATGTATACTTACCAGGCATACTATTCTGCAATCTCTGGTATTAAAAATGGAGAAATCTGGGAATGGCAGTGTTCCGGCAACAAAGCTAACGGCTGGCAGAACTATCAGAATATTGTACTTGCTTACCAGATGCCTTTGGCTTTGAGCAGAGTTGGTGTTCTTACCGAAATCGAAGGCCACTACAAGGATGATGACTACAATCCTGCTTTGTACAAAAACTATAAGGGTTCGTTTAAGACTATTAGCATTAGTCCTTTGATGCAGTTTACCTTTGGCGAAGATGATAATCACAGTCTTGCAGTTCTGTTTGGTTTTTCAAGCAGAAGAAGCTATAAAGAAGAACACACAGATTCCAAGTTTGAATCTCATCTTACTTATGCCGGCAGAGAGTGGTTCTTTAACAGAATTGCTTTGAGCTGGACTATGACATTCTAACAATTTTATCAGCAACAGTTTGGGCTTCTGTCTGGTCGTGGGTAACCATGATGGCAGTAAAGCCCAATTTTTTTTGCTGCTCGCGTAACCATTCGGCCATGCGGTGACGAAGCTCTGTATCCAGTGCCGAAAAAGGTTCGTCCAAAAGAACAAGCTTTGGCTCTGTGATAAGCGTTCTTGCAAGTGCAACCCGTTGTTTTTCACCACCGCTCAAGGTTTGCGGCATACGGTTTTCAAAGCCGTCTAAATCAAATTGCTTTATATATTCCGCAGCCTGTGCACGGGCCTGCCGTTTTTTCATTCCCTGCGAAATAAGACCATACGCAACATTGTCCCCAACAGTAAGATGATTGAACAGCGCGCCTGATTGGAACACCATGCCTATTCCCCGGCGCGCAGGAGGAAGTGTTTCTATGCGGATTCCGTCGAGTTCTATGATGAAATCATTGCGGTCCCTGAGCCTGTCGAAGGGCCCCTCATCATTTTTTTCCAGTCCTGCAATAATATTCAACACAGTTGATTTACCGCAGCCACTCGGACCAAGCAGACAGGTCATAGTGCCCTTTTGGCATTCAAGAGAAAAATCCACGGTAACAGTGGGCCAGGTTTTATGAATGTTTTGGACTTTGAAATAACTCATTTATTCCTCCTGAATAATAAATGACCCTTCGACAGGCTCAGGGACCCCATTAATAAAACAATTATTACTGCACAGGCACAGGCCTGATTAAACCGGAACGCACCTGCAAGACGGTAGGTGTATAGTGCAAGTGTCGAAAAGTTAGGAATAGCTAACACAAGCGGCAGGGTTGCATCTCCAAGGCTCATGGCAAAGCAGTAACAAAAGGCTGTAAACATAACACGGCGGCACGACGGCAGATAAAAGCGCAGGGCACAATCCAGGCCTCCGCGTGAAAGCATAAAGGCTGCGTTCTGTGTATCATCCGTAAGCTGGTTCAAACCATTTTGAATCTGTTTGTAAGCAACCGGCCAGTATAAAAGAGTCTGGCACACAACAAGTGCAAAAACAGTTCCGCCAAAAATCATTCCGAGCACCCAGCCAACAACAACAGAAGAAATAGCCATTGGAAGCAGAGGAATCATCTGCAGCGCAATTACATTCTGACGGCGTTTCATGCGCACAATTACAGAATAAACAAAAGCAAGAATACAGCACAGTGTTGCTGTACAAAGCCCAACGCCTATGGAATTTCCAAGAGACTTCCAGAAAGTCACGGCACCAAAAAGCGTTTTAAAGTTTGCAAAGCCTGCTACTTCTACATTCTGCTTTTTTTGGGTAAAGGCACTCACCAGAACACCAACGCCAGGACCTGCAAAAAACAAAAGAATCAAAACTGCAAGAAATATAAAAAAAACAATTTCCAGGGCGCGCCGTCCACGCGGACAAAAATCTGCTTTACCAATTTTACAGCGAGGACTTGCAGCAAAAGAAAGACCTTCTACCCCACCCTGATTTTTGCGCACTACATAGCTGTATAAAAAAACAACCCAGAGTGCACAAAAGGTTTCGACCACAGCAATCCGTGCACCGGCTCCCATATCCAAAGTTGTACGCACACTGTGATAAAGCTCCACCTCAAGCGTAGTTGTTCCAGGCGGAGAAAAGAGCAGCACAATCATAAAGCTAAAAAAGCAGAAAAGAAAAACCGGAATGCAGGCTGCTCCAATTGCACCGGACAGACGTGGCAGAGTTACTGTAAAAAAAACACGTGCCTCTCCGGCTCCCAGCAATCTTGCTGCATTTTCATTTTCGCGCGGCAGTCGCTCCCAGGCATCGTTTACAATTCTTGTAACAAGCGGAAAGTTATAAAAGCCCTGAGCAATAATTACACCTGCTGTGGTATATAAAAAAGTAAGGCCTCCGAAGTTGCCGCCCGCCGCCTTTGACAAAGTCTTGAGCCAGGTGCTTGCAATTCCGTTTACGCCAAAAAAGCTTACATAACCCAGAGCAATAATTAGCGGCGGCACACACAAAGGCACTATACCCGCTGCAAGCAAAAGCCTGCGCCCCGCAAAGGAACGGCGTGCTGTAAAAAAAGCCGTGCCCACTCCAATTACACAGGCAATCAGAGTGGAAAGGAGAGCGGTGTATAGTGTGTAAAGAAGTACTCTATTCAATCGTCTTTGGCACCGGAGCCGCAGCAGCATAACTTGCCGGCAACTCTACATTCTTATTTGCTGGGAACATCCACTGGGTAAGAGGAATAAGATTCTGGGCTTCATCACTAATAAGAAAGTCCATAAACTTTTTGGCACCTTCGAGGTTTGGTGCACCCTTTACAATGGCAGCGCCTTCTACCTGCATTACATGACCATCTGTAAATACAAGAGCCTTGTACTGGTCGCCTTCTCCATATTCAACATGATAGGCAGGACTTGTGGTATAGCTAAAACACAAAGGAGCTTCGCCATCTGTAAACATGCCGTAACCAACACTCCAGCCAGGAGCAACAGTAAGCAAAGACGGCTTGATGCGTGCAAAGTAATCATCGGCCTTGTCCTTGTAAACAGCCTTTACCCATTCTTCATAACCAACTCCAAGAGTACTTGTCTTAGAATCCATAATAATGATTTTTTTTGCATATTCAGGCTTAGTCAAATCTTCAAGACATGTTGGAGCAGTAAGACCGCTCAATGAATCAAAAATAAATGCAAAGTGACTGTAATCATATGGAGTAAGGAACTGCTTATTGGCATTGGCGCCATTCAATTTTGCAGTAAGGTCTGCAGGAATAAGTGTGTCTGCACCAGCAGGCTTATAGTCTACAAGAACTCCGCTCTTTACAGCTTTTTCTGCAGAATAATTATCAAGGCCAACAAGAACATCGGCAACAGGCTTTTTCTTTTCAAGAATAGCTTTAGAAAGAATCTGGCCGCTATCTCCAACTTCTGCATAAGTTACTTTGATTCCAGTCTTTGCTTCAAAAAGACGTGCAATTTCTGGACCAGCACCCCATTCACCACTGAATGAATTGTAAGTGTAAACTATTACTTCGTTTGTACGAGCTGACTTTTTTTTGGAAGCACTTGTGAGCATTCCAAAAACTAAAAATGATGTGATTATTAAAAGAAAGATTTTCGCAAATTTATTGCGCATAAAGTTTCCTCCGCCGGCATTATCCGGATCAGGTAATTAGGGTATGATCTCAGCCGGGTCCATCAACGATGGCCTTAGGCACCCCTTTTAGAATAGGCTTATAATATATAAAAAAAAAGAAATTTTCAATAAAAAAGTGGGCTCTCCCGTAGAAAAAGAAAGCGGACAGAAGAAGGAATCTGTCCGCTTTCTTTTTCTACTCCGAGCCCGCTTTTTTTATCGGGTCTTTGTATTTTATGTATTCTATGCCTTTCTAAAACGACTACAGCAACTTGAACTCAAGTCCGAGGCCGCCGTAGATTGATTTGCGGTTGAAGGAATATTCTGGAACTGGAGTTTCAACTTCCTGACCATAAGCTTCGATTGTTACATTCTTCTTCTGGAAGTCTGTTACATAACGACCAGAAAGAACAATTCCAAGATGGTCTGTGAAATAGAACTTAATGTCTGCTCCACCAATAATACCCAGCTTAAAATCCTGCTTCTTAGCATTTTTTACATCGCCAAGTTCATTTACCTGAATTGCAAAGTTTGGACCAACACCAAAACCAATGGCAAGCTTCCAGAGATCTACATTAAGCCAGAGCATTGGAGAAAGATCAACTGTATGTGATTCATAAACAGTTTCTTTCTTTGCGTTTTCACCTTCGTTATTAAACTCAATGGAACTCTTTACATAGTTACCTTCAAGCTGAATGAAGGCAATCTGAGCATAAGCACCAAAACCAAAATCATAGGTTTTATCCTGTTTTGCCTTAGCATAGTTATCTTTGAATGTTCCGCTATCAAGATTGCGGCCCAAAGAAGCCTTAGCGCCAATTGCAAGGTCAAGTCCAAATACTGCATTTACGAAACAAACGGCTGCAACAGCCATAGCAATAATCTT
>JAEEGJ010011478.1_pt1 | contig 22466 bp, 14 predicted proteins | sample 8958761 | NCBI WGS metagenome assembly JAEEGJ01 (sample SAMN16246546, study PRJNA631951) | gut metagenome | biome: gut microbiome; feature: rumen; material: RS-attached | host: Bos | place: Iran: Karaj | collected 2018-10 | reverse complement strand
TGTTGAACGACCACAAGTCGGTAGTCTGTTCGATTTCGTAATACTGGTGCAGCCCTTCCTTGACTCCATCAATATGCGGAAAATCTTGATCTACGTCCAAAGCGTCCGTAGAACCTGTGCTGATTTTTCCGTCAACGGACATTAGCATGAACAATGTGGTGATGGGGCGGTTCATTTCTTGTAGGTTTTGAAGAAATGCTGTAAGTGCTTCTCGATAAATTTGAGCGCTTCTTTTTCGCATTTCGGCTGGCGGTCAACTTTAGAAATCCAAAGTGCGACTGGCGCAGTAATCTCTGTCGCGAGCATTTCCGGGTCGTCCTTGACGATTATGCTCGCGTCCATCAATGCTTCGAGAATTTTCTGGTACATTTGCAAAAGTCCGTCCACTTGATGCCTTGTCGTGATTTCGGCAAGGCGCTCGCTGCGGAACTGTTCCTGCACCAAGAAAATGCGCATCTTCTTTATGATTGGGTCGCTCATTGTAAAGCGGATTCTTTTCATCATTTCGTGGATGAATCCGTCGATATTCTCGGGAATTGTGCCGATTTTTTTCGCGGAACCGAACGATTCCTCGTAGCGCGCTTCGGCGATGTCGATGAGCGCATTCAGGATGTCTTCTTTGCCCTTGAAGTGCTTGTAAAGCGACGGCGCCTTGATGCCGACATCCTGGGCGATTTGCTCCACGCTGGTGCCGTCGTATCCGTTTTTGGCAAATAGCGTTAGGGCGGTTTCAAGGATTTTTTCTTTTGTGGACATGACACCTCTACAGTCAGCTAACGTTCATTAGCTAAAATAGCTAATATTCATTAGCCTGTCAAGAGGGCGCAGTTTTTGGGATTTGAAGAAGCAGTTAAGACTGCACCAGCAGATTTGAAAACTGAACGAGAGAAAATCATTGACAAAGCCATTGAAATTGTAGCGGAATTGAAGCGCGGCGATAAGGTAATCAGACTCAATGACATAGTATTTCCCCCAAAAGGCTACGAAAGCTCAATCCAAGACGAATTCATGGCAAGGGCGAAAGAACTGATTTTCAATGCGACAAGGCTCCAAATTCCGAGAACGAAAAGACCCTCGATTACATTCGGCTTATAGACATAAGGAGGTGACGATGGTCGATGAAACTAAGCTAAGCGTGTCAACGTTTTGAACTTATGAAAGAAAAAAAGCCAGGCGTTGCGGGCTGGCGTCTGAAGCCCCGCTAGAAAGGGTAGCAGAAGACTTGCCCTAGATCCTTCGACTTCGGCGCTTTGCGCCTACGCTCAGGATGACACACTGGGCGAGGCTGAAGCGAGGGGAAGGCATTCCCCTCCTTTTTTTAATCTTCCAAGAAATACTGCACGTTCGTTACAACGCGGACTTTCTTGATATACGGCGTATTTTCGTCGCGGTCTTCAATGGAGAACACACCCTGCGTCGCCGTCTTGATTTTGCCGAGCTTGCTATCGGAATCCTTCGCAAACTTTTCGGCGGCACTCCTTGCATTCTTAGTAGCCTCGTCAATCATGGCTGGCTTGATTTCATTGAGACCATTAAAGCTATAGACGGTGCGGTACTGGTAATCGCTGCCACTAAAGGCGATTCCATGTTTCAGGAGTTCGCCCTGTTTTTCCATGGCCTTACGGACAAGTTCTACATCGTTTGTTGCGACAGTTGCAACCACGGTTGCCACATAGCGATAATTGTGTTTGCCGCCGCTATACAGTTCGCCATCGGCATCGATAATAGCCGGGGTCGAGTAAGTAATGTTTTCTTTTTTGATTCCGTTTTCGAGCAGGAACTTTTCAAGAATCTGCGACTTGGACTGTAACGTCGCCGAAAGTTCTGCAAGGTCATTGCCCACTTCCTTGTAAACGATCGGCCAAATCACGAAATCAGCCGGCACTTCGCGTTCGGCAAGTCCACGCACGAACACCACGCGGTCGCGTTCCTTGACATCGATTTGGGCTCGATAGAAAAAAACGCCCAAGCACAAAATGGCCACCGCCAGAATGATTGCCTCTTTAACTCTTGACTGCATATTCAACTCCTTTTTAATGTTAATATACAAAATTCTATATTTTGCCAAGGTAAAAAAGGAGAACACTATGATTTGTCCTAAATGCGGTAGAAAATACGAAGACGACATGTCCAAATGCCTGTGGTGCGACGCACCCAATCCAAATTACGGAAAGGATCCCACAGCTATTCAAGAAATAAACCAGGTCGACACTCCTGAAGACGAAGAAAAGAGCAACTCTCACAAGGGAACGTTACTCTTTTGGATGGGAGCCATTCTCGGAGGCTTCGGCGTACATTGCTTTATCAGCGGAAGAACCTTAAGAGGCATTTTATACGCAGTCTTCGGAGGCTTCACCCTCAACTTTCTCATAGGATTCCTAAATCCCTTCGGCGTTAGTTTCCCTGTAGGGGTATACATTTTCACGAATCTCGCAAGCATCGTCATTACGATTCTGGCTAGCATTGACCTCTGGAAAATCGCTCGCGGAAAATACACCCACCAAAAGAAAGGCTTTACTTATGTTGGCGCCACATGGATGATTGTCATAGCCATACTGGTATACTGTGTCGATGGTATATTCATCTTGGCGGGCACCACGAAAAACATTGCCAACGGATTTTTTGACATTAACACATACAAAAGCCAACTCAGTAGCATCCAAGACTGCTACGAAACAACCGCAGCTTCTATAGATGATTACATTGTGAGACAAGAAAAGTTCTTTGCAGCAGAAAAGCATCTTGGAAGTTTTGAAGATATCGCCTTCATTGAAAGCGCCTACAAATGTAATAATTCAAGGCATTTCCAAACACAGGACTTGAAAATAGGCATTTCAGTGAGTTACAGAGCCCTTAAAGGTTGCAGTAGAAATTCTATCTGGACCTACTCCGCTTCTGTTCAAGATGACAAACTCGTCTGGTACGCCACCATGCCTAAAGACGAAAAATGCAAGGAAACATTCCCGAAATTTTATGAGTTGAAAGACAAGCTGGAAAAACAACAGACTGAAAGTTCCGCGCAATAATTGTTATCTTTCAAGCTATGGCCGAAAAGACTTTACTTTTGCTCGACTCCTATGCGCTCGCGTTCCGCATGTTTTACGCCTATTCGCAGAACCCGCTGAAAAACAGCCAGGGCGAAGAGGTCTCGATGATGCATGGTTACTGGGGTGCGGTGCTTCGCATTCTGGCCAAGCACAAGCCGACGCATTTTGCAATCGCACGCGATGTCGCGCACACGAAGACTTTTAGGCACGAACTTTACCCCGACTACAAGGCCAATCGCGGCCCCATGCCCGAAGAAATGGCGGCCCAGATGCCGCTCCTGGGGGAAAGTCTTGAAGCGAGTGGAATTCCGCTCTTGTCGGAACCGGGTTACGAAGCCGACGACGTGATGGCCAGTACTGCCATGGCCGCCGTAGAAGCAGGCTTTGACCATGTGGTCATTCTGAGTAAAGACAAGGACATGTCGCAGATTGTAACCGACAAGATCCATCTTTTCCATTTGACCAAGGGCGCCGACGGCATTGACTTTGGCCCCGAACAGGTGCTTGAAAAATACGGGCTCCCGCCGGAGAAAATCCGCGACTACCTGGCCCTTATGGGTGATACCAGCGATAATGTTCCTGGCGTTCCTAAGGTGGGTCCGAAAACCGCTATTCAGTTGCTGAACGATTACGGCGACATGGACAACCTTTACGCAAACCTTGACAAAATCACCAAGAAGGGTTTGCATGACAATTTGGCCAACAACCGAGAAAAGGCTTTCCTGAGCCGCGAACTGGTGACACTCCAGACAAAGCGTGCCTTCAGCGGAAACTTGGATACCCTCGAATACAACGGCCTGCACGTAGACACCTTGGCGCAGATGTTCAAGGACCACGAAATCAACAGCCTATTGCGTCTTTTGGAAGGCATTCCCAGCAAGACGGGATTTGTGCGCGAAGGTGATGGCACAGAAAGCGCGGATTCCGGCGAAGGAAACGCCGTGGTCAGCGCCGATTTTCCGGTCGATGTTCCGCCGACTTATATCTGCGTTGACACCGATGAAATTTTCGAGCAGATGAAGGCCGAATTTGCCGCCGCAAGCACCGTGGGCATTGACACTGAAACCGACGGACTCGACCCGATGCAATGCAACCTCGTGGGACTTTGCCTTTCAGCAGACCCCGCCAAGGGCTACTACATTCCGCTTGGACATTCCGACGAAATCGGATTCCCGCTGCCAACAGGACCCAAGGGCAATTACGACTTGAACAAGGTCAAGGTTTGGTTTAGCGAATTCATCGCCGACAACACACCTGCCGCCGGCTCCGAGAAAAAGCGTGAGCTCGTTTTCCATAACGCGAAATTCGACTTGCATGTGCTCGCACGCGCCTTCAAGATTCCGCAGAGCGCTATCGACAACGCAAACCTCATCGACACGCTGATTGCGGCTTGGATGCTTTCGCCGGGACAATCGGGCCTTGGCCTCGACAACCAGGTAATGCAACGCCTGCAGCACGAGATGATTCCCATCGAAAACTTGATTGGCCGCGGCAAAAATCAGATTACATTCAACCGAGTCAACATCAAGGATGCGACGGAATACGGCGCCGAAGATGCTGTCTACACGCTTCGTCTGTGGGAGCCGCTCAAGAAGGAACTTGAAAAGCTCGATTACATGAAGTATTTCTTCGAGCAAGAAATGCCGCTCTTGAAGGTGCTTTTCCAGATGGAATCTGTGGGAGTCGCCATCGATGTTCCGGCCCTCAAGACGCTGGAACAGGAACTGCAGCGCCGCATCGAGAATCTTGAAAAAGAAATCTGCGACATGGCCGGTTTCGAATTCAACATCGGTTCGCCCAAGCAACTTGGCGAGGTGCTTTTCGATACGCTCGGACTCCCCGAAATCAAGAAACGCAGTACCGACGCCGTCGTTCTCGAAGAACTCAGTTTCAAGGCGCCGCACCCGATTGTTTTCGCCGTCATCGAATACCGCGAACTCAAAAAGATGCAGAGCACCTACATCACGGTGCTCCCGACGCTGGTGAATCCGGATACCAAGCGCATTCACACGAGCTTTATCCAGTGGGGCACGGCAACGGGCCGCCTTTCCAGCCGCGATCCGAACCTGCAGAACATTCCCGTACGCAGCGACCTCGGCAAAAAGATTCGCGCCTCGTTCGTGCCACAGAGCAAAGACAACGTGATTCTCGCAGTAGACTACTCGCAGATTGAATTACGTATGCTCGCCCACTTGAGTGGCGACGAAGCTCTCATCGAAAGCTACAAGGAAGGCATCGACATCCACGCCCGCACCGCAGCAGCCATTTACGGCGTCAAACTCGACGAAGTCAACAGCGACATGCGCCGCGACGCCAAGGTGGTGAATTTCGGCGTGCTCTACGGCATGACCGCCTTCCGCTTAAGCCGCGACCTGAAAATTCCGATGTCGCAGGCAAAGGATTTTATTACCGGCTACTTCGACATGTACAAGGGCGTACAGCAGTACATCGAAGATATCAAGGCGGCCGCCCACCGCGACGGTTACGTAGAAACGCTTTCGGGCCGCCGCCGCTATATCGCAGGCATCGATAGCAGCGACCGCATGGAATCGCAAATGGCCGAGCGCATGGCCGTGAATACTCCCGTCCAAGGCTCCGCCGCCGACCTCATCAAGATTGCGATGATCCGCATCCAGAAGCGAATCAACGAAGAAAACTTGCCGCTCAAAATGATGCTGCAGGTCCACGACGAACTCGTATTTGAATGCCCCCGTGACCAGGTGGAACCCATGTCGCAGATGGTCAAGGTTGAAATGGAAGGCGCCATGGAACTGAAAGTCCCGCTTGTCGCTAGCGTCGGCTTCGGCGAGAACTGGCTAGAGGCACATTAACTCCTACAAAAGATTTACATAGTAACCAAATCTTTTCGTACGTTGTAAGCCGTTCAATAGTTTTTGAACGGCCTTACACATTATATGATATGTTTCAATTTTTTCGGTATAGATTAAGGGCGTATTTTGAAAAAGGACCGAAAATGAAGCATATTCTTGCCAAAACCGCCCTCTTTGCCCTCGCAGGAACACTTTCTGCGACCGCAGCGACACTCCCCACCGCCAAGGAAGTCCAAGCCAAAATGGGCATGGGTTTCAATGTCGGCAACTCGATGGAAGTGCCCAACAACCCCACAGCCTGGGGCAATCCCTACCCGACTCAGGCGTTGCTCGATTCCGTGAAGGCGGCAGGATTCAACACGGTCCGTATTCCCTGCGCTTGGGACAGCCACACGAGTGGCGGCAAGGTCACCGAAACCTGGCTTGACTCCGTGAAAACGGTGGTCGACTACGCCATGCGCGCAGGCCTCTATACGATTTTGAACATTCACCACGAAGGTGAAGGCGGCTGGTTCCAGACAAACATCGGCACGAGCGTCAACTCGACTGTCGACAACAAGATGAAGACGTACTGGACGCAGATTGCAAACAAGTTCAAGAACTACAACGAACGCTTGATGTTTGCAGGCGCCAACGAACCCGGTCCGAATATCAACACCTGGACATCGCAGCATGTGTCCACCCTTATGCACTACTACCAGACTTTTATTGACGCGGTGCGTGCTACAGGCGGAAACAACGAAACCCGCACCCTGATTATTCAGGGCCTGAACACCGACATCGACAAGTCTGTCGCAAACGCTCCGGTGAGCACCTTCCCGAAGGACAAGGTCGAAGGCCGCTTGATGTTCGAGGTGCACTACTACGACCCGTACCAGTACACGCTCATGACGAGCCAGCAGGACTGGGGTGCAAGCGAACCCATTCTGCCGCAGTACTACTACGGTGACTATACCAAGGCCAGCGAACCCAAACGCAACGCCGGTTACAACGCCTGGGCAGGCTCCGTAGATTCCAAGCTCGGAAGCATTGTGCACCCGCAAGAACAATTCGCCAAGATGAAGACGAACTACGTGGACAAGGGCTACCCGGTCATCGTAGGTGAATTCGGCGCCAACGTTCGCAGCCCGGAATTGAGCGGTAATGACCTGAACACCCATAAGCAGGGCCGCGTGCAATGGCACAAAGACGTGGTTTCTGCCGCCAAGCAGTACGGCCTCACCCCGATTCTCTGGGACATGGGCAACGAAAGCAACAGCACCTACGACAACATGGCCTACATCCGCCGTCAATCTTCGCCGGTGGGCAAGGTTCTTGAAACCGACGTCATCAACGCCATGCGAAGCGTATACAACCTCGGCAACTACAACAACACCGGCGTCACCCATGTCGAAGACTTTATTACCGGCGGCAACAGCGAACCAGCATCTAGCTCTAGCGTTGTTGCCTCTAGCTCTAGCGAAGTCGCTTCCAGTTCCAGCGAAGCCGTTTCTAGTTCGAGCGCCCCCACGACGACAATCATCGCCGGCCTGAATTCTACGGTGCAGTTCACCCGCAACGGCAACATGCTTTATTCCAACAAGCCCATCCGCCTGTTCGACATCAACGGAAACCAGATTCGCTCGGCCAAAAAGAGCGCCGGACGCGCCGTACTTTCGCTCGCAGGGCTCCATCAGGGCGTATACCTGGCCAAGAGCGCCAACAAGACGTTGCTTGTTGATGTGAAATAAAAACCTCTACACCAAACAAATCTTTCCTCATTAACAGAAATTGCCGATTTTAGCGAAAAATCGGCAATTTTCATTTTTAGACGTAACTGTAAGTTTACGTTTGTTGAGAAATCTGCACCGCAATTTTTCAACGCCGACACAATTTTATTTACTTGAATCCGTTTAGAATTTAATTTCAAGAAGGTAAACAAATTCAAGGAGTCAAAATGACACGTTTTGGAATGTTTGGTATCGCCTTCGGCTTGGCAGCCACCGCTGCATTCGCCCTTCCCAAGGCCACCGAGATTTACCCTGACATGGGTCTCGGCTACAACATCGGTAACACGATGGAAGTGCCCAAGAACCCGACACTTTGGGGCAACCCCTTCCCGGATGCCGCCTACGTGAAGGCCATCAAGGACGCCGGTTTCAACACCGTGCGTATCCCTTGCGCATGGGATAGCCACGCCTCTAACGGCACCATTAACGCAGGCTGGCTCGACTCCGTAAAGACTGTTGTCGACCTCGTGATTGGCAACGGCATGTACGCCATTTTGAACAGCCACTGGGACGAAGGTTGGCTCGAAGACCACGTTTTTGACGGCAAGGGCTTCGACAAGACCGGCGAAGTGACTGTTTCTGCAGCCGATATCGCCGCCAAGCAGGAAAGCTACTGGAAGCAGATTGCAACCAAGTTCGCCGAATACGACGAGCACCTGATTTTTGCATCTGCCAACGAACCGGGCGTGAACGACCCGTGGAACGGCGGTTCCGACAACGGCCAGTGGGCATTCGATGAAGCCCGTATGCAGGTTCTCAAGAGCTATCACGAAGCATGCCTTAAGGCAGTGCGTTCTACCGGCGGAAACAACGCCACCCGTATCGTGGTCGTGCAGTCTCCGCGTACCGAAATTGACAAGTCTCCGTTGCTCGCGTCCATGTACCCGACTGACCCGGCAGGCGAAGGCTACACCATGGCCGAAGTCCACTTCTACCCGTATCAGTTCTCCTTGATGACCAGCGGTGACGAAGACTGGGGCAAGATGTTCTACTACTGGGAAGACCAGACTCCGGGCAATGACGCTGCACACACTTGCTCCGGCTCCGCACTCGGATCCAAGAAATCTATCGACCAGCTGTTCAGTGGCCTCAAGAGCCGTTTTTACGACAAAGGCATTCCTGTCGTGATCGGTGAAATGGGTGCCGTCAAGCGTCTCGGAGTCCTCACCGGTGATAACCTGAAGGTTCACCTGAAGGCACGCGCCGCCTGGTACGGCTATACGGTTGCAGCAGCCAAGAAGAACGGTCTCGTTCCTTGCGTGTGGGATACCGGCGACGAAGGCGACGGCAACTTCACCATTATTCGCCGCCAGGTGAACAAGTTCGGCGGCAACGTGGGCGACATTACCGACGTTGAAACTTTGAACGCCATGCGTGAAGCTTATGGACAGGCATCTCTCCCGGGCAACAGCATTGATTCTATCGTTACCCAGAACCCGGACATTCCCGAAACCGCAGCTGGCAAGGGCGTCCAGGTGACTTACCAAACTGTAACTTCTGACTCTAGCGAAGTGGGAACATTGCGCATCAACCTTCAGGGTTCCAAGAAAGATCTTTCCAAGTATGTGGGTATTGAAGTTCGCTTGAAGGGCGAAGTTGCTACTGCAGGCCCCTGCTCTGGCGCAAGCGATGGCTGCGGTGAATACGGCTGGACCTCCATGGACCTCTTCATGATGACGGGCGATAGCTGGGCATGGTTCGACGCCTCTGTTCTTGAACAGGCCGACAAGGACCTCGATGCCAGCGCATTCCAGACAATCCAAGTTAAGTGGGAAGACTTCCGCAAAGAACCGACCGACCTCAACTCTGCAAACGCCATCGGCCTGAACCTCTACGGCACACAGGTCACCGGCACCATCACCTTTGACTACATCAAGGGTATCAAGGCCGACGGTTCCACCGAAATCATTGACGACTTTGACAAGAAACCGCAGCTCGAAGGTACAGCATCCGGTAAGGTTGTCGCCCTCGGCACAACCGCCATCAAGCCCGCAACCGTTGCCGCCGCAAGCAAGATGCTCGTGAACGTGCAGCCCGGCATGGTGAGCGCAAGCTTCACCGCCGCCAAGACTGCTCCGGCTAAGGCAACGCTCATGAACAGCCTCGGCCAGGTGATTGCTCAGCAGAACTTTACCGCCAACAAGGGCATGAACACAGTTGAACTTTCTAGCAACTACCGCGGTCCGGCAATGCTCATGGTTCGCCAGGGCAGCCAGCGCTACATGCAGAAGGTGATTCTGAAGTAAAACGAATCTGGTGTGGATCCCGGCAGGTTGGAGTGTCTAGCCGGGAGCTGCTTGGAAAAGCAGCGAAATCCGGTCCTACATGGGGCCGGATTTTTTTGCAACTAAAAACGCGCGGCAGCGCGACTTTAATCAAGATTGAATATTTCGGTGAGTTGCTTGTCGTCCATGTTCGCAAGCCAGGTTTCGCCGGCATTCACGGTCATGTCGGCGACAGCCTTCTTGGCCTGCAACAGGGCGTCGATTTTTTCTTCGAAGGTGCCCTTGGTAATAAAGCGGTGCACTTGCACGTTCTTGGTTTGCCCGATACGGAATGCGCGGTCAGTGGCCTGCGCCTCAATCGCCGGATTCCACCACAAGTCGTAATGAATCACCTGCGAGGCCGCAGTCAGATTCAGGCCGGTTCCAGCCGCCTTCAGCGACAAGATTAGCACCTTGACTTCCGGGTCTTCCTGGAACTTGCGAACCATTTCATTGCGCTGGTTCTGCGTGCAGCCACCATGATAGAAATCCGCCTTGATCATGAGTTCGCGGTCGAGCGTTTCTTGAAGGAGTTCGCCCATTTCGCGGAACTGCGTAAAGATGATTGTCTTTTCGCCGGATTCTTCGATAGACTTCAGCAAATCAAGCAACATGCCAAGCTTGCCGGAATCTTCGACGCGGGCCTCCCCCGCCTTCAAATACGTGCGCGGGTGGTTGCAAATCTGCTTGAGCGCGAGAATCATCTGCAGAATCAAGCCCTTGCGCTTGAACAGATTATGGCCACCGGAACCTTCGCCGGCATCCAAAGAATCGCCGGCAGCCGCAAGCACATCATCATTAATGTCAAGCGAGGCGCCCTCGGCCAAAAGTTCCAACTGCTTCATGAATTCGTCGAGCGTACGCTTGTACAAGGCTGCCTGCGTGCGCGTGAGTTCGGCGTATTCGTTCTGCTGGATTTTATCGGGCAAGTCGCTAATGATCGACTTATCCGTCTTCATGCGGCGCAGCATAAAGGGCGCCGTAATCTTCTTGAAATGCTCGGCCACCGCCTGGTTCGCATTCTTCTGGATGGGTGTTTCGAACTTGTCGCGGAATTCGTTTGCCGAGGGCAAAAAGCCGCGATTGCAGAAGTCCATAATCGTCCAGAATTCCATAAGGCGATTTTCGACTGGCGTACCGCTCATGGCAATCTTCATGGGCGCACGGAATGCGCGAATGCGGCGACTCTGTTCGCTATCGGCATTCTTGATGTTCTGCGCTTCGTCGATCACCACCACTTGCCAATTCAGCTTTTCCAGCTTCTTAAAGTCGAGGCGGCATGTCGAGTAGGTTGTAATCAGCAAATCGGCATCGAACTTTTCAAGTTTGCGGTTGGCGCCATGGTAGGCAAACACGGTCAGCGCGGGCGCGAACTTCTTGATTTCCATCTGCCAGTTCAGCAAAAGGCCCGCCGGCACCACCACGAGCGCGCGGTTCTCGGCAAGGCGCCCTTCTTGCTTTAGCTTGAGCAAGAAGGCAATCACTTGCAGCGTTTTACCCAAGCCCATGTCGTCAGCCAGAATGCAGCCAAAACCCATTTGCAGGTTCTTGTACATCCAAGAATAGCCGCGTTCCTGATACGGGCGGAGTGTCGCATTCAAATCTTCGGGCAGCGAGCAGTTCGTCTCGCTGCGCCAGGCGTCAAATTGGTCCTTCAGGCCATCGGTCATATCGACCGTAATGTCGTCGCATTTGCCGGTAAGGCATGCCTGCACCAGCTTGGCGGTAGAGGGAATAAACCGTTCCGTCGCCTCGGCCGATTCCGCATTCTCAGAGCCATCGATAACTTCAACATCGTCAGAAGCATCCGCTTTCTGCTTTTTCGCCTTCTCTTTTTCGCGTTCGTCCAAACGCTGCTGCAACAAATCCAAATCGTCTTTATTGAATTCAATGTAGCGGTCCTTGAACTTGAGCAGGCCTTCGGCATCGCGGGCAAGCTTCAGGAATTCCTCGGCCGAAATTTTGTCTTCACCAAGCGCCACTTCCCAGTCAAAGTCCAGCAAGTCGCCTGCGGTAAACGCGCCAATTCCAAGGCTACCCTTCAGCTTCATCTGGGTTTTCGGGCGCGTGCGTTCCAAAAGCGAGCGCGGAATTTCGGTCACGATTCCAAACACTTCGGACTTCTTGACCGTATAATTCACGAATTCCTTGAGTTCGGCACCATGCATGACCACAGGCTCTGCCGCATGATTTTCAAGGTAAGCCTTCATAGGCTTGAAAATTTCGGCCATGCAGTTCAGCACATTCAAGAGCGACAAAAGTCTCGGATCGCTATCACGGAACAGCTGCGCGAGCGGCACGCGGCCCGAAGCATCTTCAATAAAGACATTCAGCGCTATTTCTTTGCCAAGCTCCGAGCAAACAAAAACAATCTTGTGATTGAATTCTAGCGAATTGTAGACCGAGAACCACGCCTGAATCTTGGACGGAATCTTGAGGCCGTTGGCAGCAAGCTTGCCCGACTTGCAATCGAAAAAGAATCCGAGCAAGTTTTCGTGCGGGCCCTTCTTGTAACTTTGGGCGGTGCGGGCAAAACGCAACAGCTTACCGATAAAAATCGAAAGAATGTGCTCGGCCGCAGCATCCAGATCCTCACGAGATTTTTCTTCACGCGACCCATCGCGTAACGTAAATGCAAAATCGTCGGGCACGGACTTTTCCAGTTCGGCCACAATCGCAAGTACATCGGGCAACATTTCGGCAGGCTGCCAGCGCACCTGCGCGGTCACGTTATTCAGCCAGAACACCTGCGGGTATATCGCACCGCAGCGCACCAGGTAATACGCCACCTGCAAAAGCTGGTGCAAAAAGCGGACCGTCACGTGATTGTGCCAGACGCAATCCTGGTTCAAGCGGCAAAGCGCCCCCATCACGTTTTCAACCGAAAGCGCAGACGCCACCACGGTATCTTCGACCATCTGGTCAAAAGTCCACTGCCAGGGGCGTGCATGAATCAGTTGCAGGCGTTCCTGTTCCATCAGGAAGGTTCGGGCATGGTAAATTCCAAAATCCTGCGCGAACTGGCCAAAATTTTCAAAATGATTGTAGAATTCGCGGCAGCGGGCAAGTTCGTCAACAAAGCTCTTCTTGAAGTTCCCTGCCGGGCAAAAATCCGGAAAATTCTTGAGCATGGCCGGCAACACATGCGAATAGTCGCGCCATTCCTCGAACTTGAACATGGGCACGCGCGGGGCCGCGCTGCGGTTGTTCACCGGCAAAATGCGCACCAAGGTCGATTCGCGCGGCACGTCCGATTCTACCGGTTCTTCGGGCTTGTAATCCTTGAGGTAGGCAATATCAAGCCCATGCAGCCTGAACAACAAAAACGGATCGGCCGACGCCATTTCAGCAAGCTTCAGGAACACGCAAATCACGTAACGGCAAGGCAGAGCGTCCTTGCAGTCGCAATTCATGTTCACCTGGTCAAAGCCCTCGAACAGCGAAAGCCCGCATTTTGACAAAATCAGTTCAATGGACGGATTGAGGGCGCCATTCGAAAGCGCCATGAGTTCAACCGGTTGCTGCTTTAAAAGCCCCACAAAGGCTTCGCCCCGTTCCTTGTCAAACTTGGGGAACACGAGGTACACATTGTGCAAGCCCCCATTCGGGCCCTTGACCTCGGCCATGACGCGGTTATCGTTCACCGTAAAAGGCTGAACCTGCCCGCGCCCCACGTACTTGAAGGCGTAATCGATATCGCGTTCAGAAGCACCCGCAAGCAAGCGGTCTAGCCACTGCTTGCTCCACCAGGTACTTCCATAAACACCATATTCCATAGTCGCCCAAATATAGCAATTTTTCGCAAGAAAAATTGCTCATTTGAGCAATTTAATCTAGGAAAGTACGACTTTGGTGTTATGGATATTTGTTTTAATCTAGGTTCGTGCCTACCGCGAAAATGTGGAATTCGCCTTTAGTCCCGGACTTCGACTGGAATTGAATATAAACCTTCGACAGGTGACGTGCAGCCATTTCACCGGCTACATCATCATCCCACCCTTCGACAGAGGGACCCCAACCAGCACGTTTGAACTTACTCCATTCAAAACATTTAACAGAACCGGCTTCGGCTCTCGCTAAAGGCACATTGGGCAAGTCATACTTCAAAACCCGATTGAGCGAATCACCGACATCGAGCACAAGAGACGCTCCAATTGTAGCCCGGTACATCAAACAAATTCCGGTCCAGTTCGAGACATCTACCGCAAGAGCCACCCCATTGGAATCATACCCCGCGACACTAAACCCAACCTGCACAAACGGATCATAAGTCAGGGTTCCCTTATTCAACTCAAATGTACCACAAACTCCACTTTCACCACATTCTTCTACCACAGGCAGAATCGAGGTCGAATCCCCTTCAACACCAACAGGAGCCGCCCATTGGATAGTTGACTTTCCGCCATCAGCAGTATCTATATCCAGGAACCATTTTCCCGCATTTATTCCGAACTGAGATTTATCTTCGGCAAACGAGCTTGTTTTCACATCATCATCAGGTTCATCTTTCCCATAATAAGTTTCAGGACTCCACAAATCACCACTATAGGAAACAGCACAACCAAAGCCACCGATCCTGCACAAGACAGGCGGGATATAAGCGCTCGAGTACAACCAAGAAGGTCCACTCGAACTCGAGGACGACTCCGGAATTTCAGAGCTAGATGAAATTGTCGGCACTTCTGCAGACGAGTTAGGCACTTCTGCAGAAGAATTAGGCGTATCTACAGAAAAACTAGATAGTTCTACTATCGAGCTGCTCGATGGCAAGTCGTTATTCGCCATCAACACGTTCGGTTCTTCGGCTGTTCCCGAAACCGGAGAATCTACAGATTCCGAGCAAGCGAGCATTGCAAGCGCGAACACACCCGCACTGGCCATATAAAGTTTCTGATTCATATTAATTCTCCTTAGAGCCCTTGACTTGCTTGGTCAGGGGGAACAGTTGTAAATTTAACCTATAAACTTGATCCAGTTCGCCACACTCCGCAGCAATCGCCACGATTTTTTTGCGGCAATCATCAAGTTCGTCAACAATCTTTTCGTAGGCTTCGCGATTCAAGCCCATCGTAATACCAGTCACGTTGCGTTCGCTGGAATCGAATTTTTCAAGCGAATCGACGGCAAGTCGTCCCATTTCGCGATGCATTGAACGAATCGCAATGGGGAGCCCCTCTTTTGAACCCTTCACCGACTTTTCAGTTTGTTCGTAAGTTTCTTCGTCAACCTTTTTAAGGAGCCCGGTGCGTTCCAAGAAAATCAGGGACTTGCGAACTTCATAGGCAGAAATATCTTGGTTGCACATCTTTGCGATTTCGCCCGGCATGGCACCCGGCATCATGGGAGCAAGTTCACGAATCACCGGATTTTTCCAGCTGTCATAAAATTCGAATGCCGCCTTGTCAATAACGCGAACCTTGTGCGCACTTGCAATCGCATGCATTTCGTCAAAGTAGCGCCTTTTGACAACGTCTTTCTTGGCATTGCCAAAATTCACCATCGCCTTAAAGTAGTCCACCTCGTAGCCCACAAGCCCCATGGCAACCGCCACACGCTCCATGGTCACGCGGCTCAAGCTACTCTTGCCTTCGCATACCAGCTTCAGGTACGAGGGCGAAGTAAACCCCGCAATTTTTGCAAATTCACGCCACGAAAAAGCGGAACTTCTTTTGCGTTCCTCGTAATAGTCGCTCATGAAGATGCGGTAATCTTGATATTCAACTATCGGTTTCATATTCATAAATATATTTCGTGAAAATCGCCTTGTCAATAGTTAAATGATACAAAGTTAAAGAATTTTACACGTTTTTAGCGTTTTAGACAAACATTAAAACGCATTTTGCGCGTAAATGATACACTCCGTATCATAAAAAAGGCCCGGCAGGGCCTTTAGGTAAAATTCCGAGGTTTCTTTCTACTCTTCTTTACGGTCTTCTACGCATCGGATTGAGGCCCGGTGAGCCGCAATGGAACTCGTAATGAATTTGGGTTCTTTAGCAGTACGGCTCGTAAAGAACATGACGTTCTGACCATCAACGGAGTCCGCCGCCCACAGATAAACCTCATTCAAATTCTGCGTATACTGTCCTTGGCCATTCACAAAACCGTACGCATTTAGCGAAAAGCCGTATTCGTCGAAGTAGTCCGAATAATAAGGAATATTGTTATGGTCTTGGGAACTGAGGCTTGCGACAACATCGCTCGCAAGGCGGTACTTGTCCGCAAACTGGAAGAGAGTCTGCCATTCATCCTGCGTGGGAACATGGTACCCCGCCGGGCAAACACTAGAGGCCTTGGCTACGGCAGAATAAAGCGTAATGGTATACTTATCCGATTCCTGGGAAACCCTGTAGATATTCCCCACCAGATATTCCGAAGACACGGTATCATAGTAGTTCAGTTCTTCGGCCATCCAGCGCTGGGTCCCGAGCCCCACGGTGCGGTAAACCTGACCGTCGCGTTCATCGAGCAATGCATTGGCGGCAGAATCGCCCGAAGTCAAGCTCCATTTTCCCTTTTCGCAGTTGAACGTCGAAAGGCCGACCTCGAACGATTTCTTTTCGCTCGTAGACACACAGGCCGAATTAAAGAGCTTTTCGCGTTCATTGATACGGCGGGCCTTGGAGCCATCGCATACGTAGGAACTATCCTGGTTAAAGAAACCCTTGAAAATCGTTCCATCCTCTTCTTCACATTCATGCAGCCGCACGTCACAATCGTACTTAGGGAGCGTCGCTTCTTCCCAGTCGTTCGCATCGCAGACATAGCACTTGCGACCACTCGACTTGAACCCCACCGCCTTAGAGGTGCAAGGCTGTTTTAAGCCGACATCCAGTTCCGTGGCTGTTTTCCAACCATCAAAATCCACATATTTGTAGAACCGTCCCTTACAATAAGCGCCTTCTACCATGTCACCGATTTCGCCATGCAGCGTATCGATAACAAGTTGATCCAGACTTATACAATTATATTGGTTCAAGTGAATCCATTTGGTAGAGTCGCAATAATAGGAACTCTTGTTTTCATAACCCTGCTGATAGCGCGGCGTCTTTACTTCGGCATAATTTTCGGCAGAACAACTACCAAAATCAAATCGCGCTTCATAAACTTGCTTTATGTATTCCTTGGTCTGCGTCAACTTGACCTTGTAATGCCAGGCCTTGGAATGCTCCTCGAGCTTAAAACAAAGTTGACCCGCCGTCCTGGCGTAGGCAACTTCCCAGAAATAGTCCAGGTTCATGGTATCTTCTTGGAAATTTACTTCTTTGAAAGGACCGAAATCCGTCTCGTAGATGGACATCGCCTCGACACCCAGCAAGTAATAATTATCCACAATCGATTCCGCCATCGAAATCTGTTCAAAGCGCAACTGGAGCGAATCCATCATAAATTCAGTGCGCAGTTCATCGTAAGCCAGCTTTCTCGCTTCGGCAAAGCTCTTCCCTTTTTTCATAAAATGCTTGGTGCGCCACGCCTGCAACGTAGTCAAAATATTCAAATTAGCATCGAGTCCCTCACGCAAGTCAAGCAACGCCTCAATGGGCTGCCTCGTCGCAGTGCCCTCTTCGCAAACGTAGTTCGCAGCCACATTTTCCATTTTAATATAAACGTACGGCGAAGAAAGTACAACATCATGCACGAAATAAAAACCGAGGGAATCATTAACAAAGCTACTATACACGACACCCGTTTCTTCAAGATTTTCGTTCAATTCATAGATCGTGACCGGAGTAGCGAGCTTTACAAGGCCCCTGTTCACATAGCCCGAAAGGGTGATGGTATCCCCCGCCTTCCAACCGAGCGAATCCGAAGAGGGAACATCCGTAGAGGATGTGTCCGAAGAAGAGGAATCCTCATCCGTCGAGTCAGAAACTTTCGAAGAGGACGATTCCGGTTCTTCCGCAGGATCATCCGACTCCGAAGGCGAACTCGTCAGAACCTCGTCCCGATTTTCGTCAGACGAATCGGCTCCATTCGAGCATGCAAAAATAAAAGCAGACAGTGCACCCGCAATAAGAAGCGAACTAAACTTTTTGATAGCCATTCCGGCCCCCCTTTAACATATTACTGCAGGAAAGATAACATTTTTCCACAAGCGTCATACCAAAGCGATCAAATTTTGAGCCAAAACAAGGCAATATTACAACAATTTTCAATTCAACCACACCGTAATACAACCGTTTCTTTTCAATTATTACATTTATATTTTTTCCTTTTTGACCAGCTTACAAAATCTACTTAATTCATTTATATTTAATTTTACCTACAATTTAACAAAAGGAGTTAGGACAAATGAAATATATTTCCCTGTTAGCTTTATCTGCATTCCTGTTCGCCTGTTCGCAGGAATCTAGCCTCGGAACAGAAGCCAGCATCACCGAAGAAACGACTGGTGAAAGCATCGCTTCTGTTGGCAACATCAACAACGATGTCACCTTGGCAAAGATGAGCAACTACACCGCAAATTTTGCAGCATCCAGGACGGTCACGCAGTTCCCCGTAAGAATGCATGCATCTACAAGCATCTCTACAACTTACGACCCGGAAATCGGCTGCTACGACATTCTCGGTACAACCACGACCACAGTCGAAGTCTACGACAGCAGAGTCGGAACAATGGTTCCCTACAGCAGCCCCGATATCGAAAGCCACATTTACCCGGTCAACACGAAAAATCTCAACAAGTTCCTGGATGACGCTCGCAGCGGTGTTAATCACGGCAACAACGTCGCCACGGCACGCCATTACACCGAATGCTCCAAGTACCTCGCTTTCATCGGCGTTCACCGCGTCATTCACGGAAAGGACACCGTTCTGATTACGACGTCAAAGGGCTTTAGCAACGAAACTGCAGCTAGCACCTACTACAACAAGTTTATCAAGAAATTCTGGACGAAATAATCCGGTTTTCAGCTAAATAACCTTGTAAAAAAATACCGCAAGCATTTACTGCATGCGGTATTTTTTTTGCAAATCGCTAGCGACGAATCATTTCGTTTTAATCTAGATTCGTGCCGACACCAAATATATAGAAATCGCCTTTAGTCCCGGACTTCGACTGGAATTGGATATAAACCTTCGACAGACGACGTGCTGCAATTTCACCGACAGCATCATCTTCCCAACCTTCAATAGCGGCGCCCCAACCAGCACGTTTGAACTTGCTCCATTCAATACATCTGCTAGGACCGGCAGTGCTTTTCGGTAAAGTCGCAAACGGCAAATCGTATTCCAAAGCCTTGTTTAACGAATCACCTAAATCAAGCAGTAAAGCGGCTTCAATTTCAGAAGAGTAAGCCAGGCATATTCCTGTCCAGTTGGAAACATCAACCGGCACCGAATTACCCGCACTATCCTTGGCGATTCTAAAACCAACCCTCACGAACGGCTTATATGACAATTCACCCTCATCAAGTGTAATCGTCCCACTAATGCCCTGGTACATGTCCAACATCGGGAGGAATGACCCATCATCACCCAAATCAACAGACCATTCAATCGTCGACTTACCACCTTCCGCGGAATCAAGTTCCCAGAACCAGGAACCATCCGCAACCACCCCCTTCGGCCACGTTGAATCAGCATATAACCCCGTTTTAACTGATTCCTCAAAATCCCAGGGATCCCATAAATCTCCACCACCGGCGCCACCACACGGTCCATTATTGGCTTTGCACAAGACCATGTAGGACGAGGAACTGCTTTGAACTACCGTTTCAGAACTATTCGGAATATCGAGTTCCGAACTTGAAGAAAGTTCCGCAAGCGTATTCGGTTCTACCGACGTTCCGCTGACTGCCGACTCATCGGCGCAGCCCACAAACGCAGCGGCTACCGCAGCGAAAACCAAATAAAAGTTCCGTTTCATTTTAAGCCTCCTCGACTTTCTTGAAGTCCCTGCTAAGGGGGAATAGTTGTAAATTTAGTCTATAAACCTGTGAAATGTCCTTGCATTCCGACGCAATGGCCACAATTTTTTTGCGACAGGCGTCGAGTTCTTCGACAATTTTTTCATAGGCTTCGCGGTTAACGCCCATGGTAACGCCAGTGACGTTGCGTTCATCCGCCGTAAAACGGTCCAGAGAATCAACGGCCAGGTTGCCCATTTCGCGGTGCATCGCACGAATCGCAAGCGGCAAGCCTTCCTTGGAGCCTTCCACGGACTTTTCAGTTTGCTCGTAAACGTTTTCCGTCGTCTGCTTCAAGAATCCGGCCCGTTCCAAGAACTGCAACGACTTGCGAACTTCCAGAGCAGAGACCTCTTGCGTACACATCTTGGCAATCTCGCCCGGCATGGCCCCCGGCATCATGGGAGCAAGTTCGCGCAACACCGGATTTTTCCAGCTATCGTAATACTCGAAAGCGTCCTTATCGATAATGCGTACTTTATGCGAGAGCGCCATCGACTGCATTTGTTCCAGGAATTTTTTCTTCTGGTCGTCTTTTCTGGCGTTTCCAAATTGGACCATCGCCTCAAAGTAAGTCACTTCATAGCCCGCAAGTCCAACAGCGGCAGCCACGCGCCCCATGGTCACTTTGCTGAGATTAGTCTTCCCACAGCAAACATCCTTGAGATACGATGGAGACACAAAGCCAGCAATCTTTGCAAACTCGCGCCAAGAGAATGCCGAAGTGCGCTTGCGTTCTTCGTAGTAGTCGCTTAAAAAAGCGTGGTAATCTTGATATTCAACTATCGGTTTCATATTCACAAATATACGTTCTCGATTTTGCAAAGCCAATACTTTACAGTACATTTTTCTTTATTTTTATAAAATTTTAGCATTTTTTACAATTATTAAAACAGAAAATATTGATATATAGTACACCCTGTACTGTATATGAAAATCGCCGCGAAGGGACCCCCGCGGCGACTGAATCAGGCTTTATGCCCCCAAATTACCACATCTTGTCGAACTTTTTGCGGTTCTTTTCTTCATCCTTCTTTTCCTGAACGATGGCGTCAATCACGGCGGCAACAGTCAGGTTGAAGATATCATGCACAGAGGCGTCGGAGTCGGTGAAGTGCACCGGCTTGTTCAGGCCCATCTGCACAGGACCGATAGATTCGCCCACGCCCATTTCGAGGAGCATCTTGCAAGTGGTATTTGCAGAAGAGAGGCACGGGAAGATGAGCGTATTGACAGTCTGGCCCTTGATCTTGTTGAACGGGTACTTAGTGTCGCGCAGGTCCTTATCGAGAGCCACGTTCACCTGCATTTCGCCGTCAATCACGTAATCCGGATACTGTTCGTGAATCATGCGCACGGCTTCGCGGGCAGTGTTGGACGTTCCGCGTGGAGCTCCCTTGTCGCTACCGAAGTTAGCGTAGCTAAGCATGGCCATCACCGGTTCGTGAGCAAAGAAGCGCACGGCGTCGTGAGTGAGCTTCACGATATCCACGAGGGTTTCTGCATCGGGGTCGCGATTCACCAGCGTATCAGCCAGGAAGAACGTACCCTTGCGAGTGCTCAAAATGTGCATAGCGCCGAAATGCTTGTATTCTTCGCGGATACCGATGATTTCCTTGGCGAGTTCAATCGTTTCGGAATACTTGGAGTAACCACCGGAAATGAGGGCGTCAGCATCGCCAACCTTCACCATCATCATACCGAAGTGGTTCGGTTCAAACATGTCGTCGCGAGCTTCGTCGAGCGTCACACCGTTACGGCCGTTTTCTTCGGCGTAGATTTCAGCATACTTGCGACGGCGTTCGAATTCTTCCGGAGAACGCGGGTTCACAATCTTGATGCCCGTAAGGTCGAGCTGTTCTCGCTGGGCAATAATCTGAATACGTTCGGGGTTGCCGAGCAGAATCGGGTGTGCAACGCCTTCGGTCTTGGCCTGCACCGCAGCCTTGAGCATGTTGAGGTTGCTTTCGGCAAACACCACGCGCTTCGGGTTGCTGCGAGCCGTATCGCTGAACTGACGGATAAGCTTGTTGTCGTAACCCATCATGTCGCGCAGACGGTCGTAGTAGGCGTCCCAATCGGCAATCGGCTTGCGGGCCACGCCACTTTCGATAGCGGCCTTGGCCACAGCGATAGACACGTCGGTCAACAGACGCGGATCCAGCGGCTTCGGAATCAAGTATTCCTTACCGAAGGTAAAGCGCTGGGAGTTGTAAGCAATGTTCACCACATCCGGAACCGGCTTGTGGGCAAGGGCTGCAATGGCGCGCACGGCGGCGTGCTTCATGTGTTCGTTAATGCAGGTAGCGCGAACGTCGAGGGCTCCGCGGAAAATGTACGGGAAACCGATAACGTTGTTCACCTGGTTCGGATAGTCGCTGCGGCCCGTCGCAAAAATCAGGTCGCCACGACTTGCCATGGCTTCTTCGTAGCTGATTTCGGGGTTCGGGTTGGCGAGTGCGAAAACGATCGGCTGGTCGGCCATGCTGCGGACCATTTCGCGAGTCAAGACGTTAGCCTTGGAAAGGCCGACGAACACATCGGCGCCCTTCATGGCGTCTTCGAGCGTTTCGATATCGGTGCGGTCGGTCGCAAAGAAAGCCTTCGCTTCGGTAAGGCCCTTGCGGTCCTTGCGGATGACGCCCTT
>JAEEGJ010011477.1_pt1 | contig 22467 bp, 20 predicted proteins | sample 8958761 | NCBI WGS metagenome assembly JAEEGJ01 (sample SAMN16246546, study PRJNA631951) | gut metagenome | biome: gut microbiome; feature: rumen; material: RS-attached | host: Bos | place: Iran: Karaj | collected 2018-10 | reverse complement strand
CCTCCTTATAACCCCAGGTATTTCTTAAACTCCGGAAGATATTTTCTGGAAACGTAGTCCTTGCTTCCGTTCTTTAATTTCAGTAAGAGCGTGCCTGAGAATCCGGGTTCTATGCTGTCCATATAAGACAGGTTTATAAGTGTTGTTTTGGATATCTGCATAAACTGCTTACCCAGCTGTTCAGCAAGTTCATAGAGTCTTTTACGCGAGCGGTACTGAGATCTGGCACCGTAGATGATCGTATCACCGTCTTCCACCCTGATCATGTAAATATCCTTTGGCTGCAGTACGACGATGTCTTCCTCGTTCTGAAATGCAGTGACCGGCGTTTCCGAAGTGCCCAGCACATCAATAACGCGCTGTATCTCAGGTGTGACCTTATCGGTGTGGATCACCGCAAAAGGCTCCTTATATTCTGTTGAAATGTCTATACTTACCTTCACTTTGAGTAAGCCTCCCGGAAAAGATATCCTTATGTTACCGCATTCTTCTTTATTGTTGCGAACTTCCAGAACTCATAAACAGCGATGAATGCTGAAGCTATCAGAAACCATACCATCAGAATACGGAATGCATAAGCCATGTAGATGACGTATCCGACTGTTGCAAGAGCAGTTATGGCACATGTCAGATTCCACCATCTGCTTTTCATAAATCTCTTGATCATGCTTATCACCTCCTTCGTGGCCTCATAGTAGCAAAGCTTAAGGAACCTGTGTCTGGAAACGTGGTAAGTGGCAAAAAAACATAGGTGAAATGCAAAAAAAGTATAGAACAATCTATGCTCGCGCACTTTTTCAATAATAAGGAAAAGTATAAAATAGTACCATTCCACATAGGAGAAGGTTTATGAATAACACTTTTTGGGACTCACTCGCAGGCATCAACGATGTGATCAATGAATTCGTATGGGTAAAAATCGGTATCATCCTTCTTATAGGCACCGGAATCCTCATGACGGTATTAACAGGGTTTTTCCAGATCACACATTTCGGACACTGGTGGAAAAAGACCATCGGAAGCCTGTTTGATAAGAAAGTAATCTCGCACACAAAAGAAAAAGCTTCGATCTCACAGTTCCAGGCCCTCTGCACTGCTTTGGCAGCTACAGTAGGTGTCGGCAACATCGCAGGCGTATCGGCAGCCATCATGACAGGTGGCCCGGGCGCGGTCTTCTGGATGTGGATCGCAGCATTCTTCGGAATGATGACTAACTACTCCGAGAATATCCTCGGAATCTACTACAGAAGAAAGAACCATGAGGGTGAATGGTCAGGCGGCGCTATGTACTATCTCCAGGACGGCCTGGGCGGATATCCGCATATGAAGATCGTAGGAAAGGTCCTCGCCATTGTTTTCGCAGTATGCGCAGCACTTGCAGCTTTCGGCATCGGAAACATGGGCCAGGTCAATAAGATCGTTATCAACTTCACTTCAGCATTTGATATAAAAGCACTGTCTTCCAGAGTACTCTATTCTTCAGGCGACACTGACGTAACGCTCTACATGCTCATCGTAGGAATCGTTCTCATGGTGCTCGTAGGCTTCGTAGTACTTGGCGGACTTAAGAGAATAGCATCTGTAGCTGAGACAGTAGTTCCTGTCATGGTCGTACTTTTCGTACTCGGAAGCTTGATCATCATCATTGCAAACTTTAAGGGGATCCTCCCTGCTTTCAAGGCTATCTTCACTATGGCATTTTCCAAGCAGGCAGCCTGGGGCGGCGCAACTGGTGTTGCTTTCAAGACGATCATCACACAGGGATGCAAGAGAGGCGTCTTCTCAAACGAAGCAGGTCTTGGTTCTTCAGTTATGGTCCACAGTAACTCCAACGTCAAAGAACCTGTTAAGCAGGGTCTCTGGGGCATCTTCGAAGTATTCGCCGATACCATCATCGTCTGCTCAATGACAGCTCTTACCATCCTTACATCAGGCGTTATCAATCTTACGACCGGTGCTACGGATACTGCTTCTGATGCTACACTTGTAGCTGAAGCTTTCAACACGATATTCAAGTTCGGCAGCTTCGAATTTGGCAGGATCTTCATTGCCCTCGCTATCCTTGCTTTCGCATTCACTACGATCCTCGGCTGGTCACACTACGGCTCAAAGGCTGTCGAATACTTAGCCGGCAGGCACGCTTCGGTAGTAACAAAGATCTATAAGGTATTATTCGTTATCATGATCTTATCAGGCGCCCTCATGACATCTTCGATCGCATGGGATATCTCCGATACCTTTAACGGTCTCATGATGATCCCTAACCTCATCGGTGTCCTCGCTATGAGTCCTGTCGTAATGAAGCTCACCAAAAACTATGTTGCCAGAAGACTCCACGGCAAAGATATTGAGCCTATGCTCTCTTTCGATAAGAAGATCCAGGAAGAGAACGCAAAGCTCATCAAGGAAACCCAGGAAGACTGATAATTTCTGTTATGCAGATTCTGATTTTAAGCACGCAACCTTAAAGGCTGCGTGCTTTTTCATATTTATACCGGAGCACTTAAAACCTGTTTTAGCGTATAATCTTTTTATGAAGACCTACCGCAACATTATTTCGATCTTTTCATTTGCAATATCTGTTTACATACTGATATTGAATCTTTTCTGCACTTGTTTTACGACAGCAGACAGATTCCAGATGAATTACTTTTCAGGAGATATCATCCCTTTTAATCTCCTGGCCGTTGCACTTGCCTTATCGGGTGTGATCTTCTGCGACAGGATAAAGATCAGGGAGTTTGCAAATAAGCACTTCACAGCAATAAAACTTGTTCTCCTTGCACTTATCGCAGCCATCGGAATAATCTTCACATTATCCTGTGGCCTTGGCACAACAGCTGACCAGCTCAATGTTCAAAACAGCGTATCTGAATTAAGAAACGGTATCGTTGATTCATTCAAACGCACACAATACATGGACATCTATCCAAACCAGTACGGATTGGCACTGCTCTCTTATCTCGGAAGCTTCGTTTTCGGCACATATAACTACACCGTTTTCAGAATAGTAAATGTTATATTCCTGGTACTGCTTTATAACGAGCTGTCACTGATAGGAAGGCAGATTGGTCTTGGGAAAACGTCACAGCTGCTCATCCTTCTTATAGGCGTATTCTTTATGCCTTCCACGCTTTATGCGCTCTATATCTATGGCAACATAACAGCCCTGGCATTATCTGTTTTGGCAGTAAGGCTGATCGTTCAGGCTTTCGAAAAAGACAAAGCCTTATACGGTATTCTCTCTGCTATTGCAATGTTCTTTTCCTGCGTTATCAAGAGCAACCAGATGATCTTTGCCGTAGGTATCCTCATCTACTGCTTCTACAAATCAGTTTCAGCAAAGAAATACAAAATGGTCTTCCTGATTCCTGCTCTGATCTTATGCGTCTGGTTATCTTCATTCATTCCCACACAGGCAATGAGGAAACTTACAGATCTCCCGCTTGACGGCGGTGTAAGCTATTTTTCTTATCTGGCAATGGGAGTTCAGGAAAACGACCAGAACTATCCCGGTGGCTATAACGGATTTAACGCTGATACATATGTGGAGTTTGGCGGTGATCAGATAACACAGTCAGCATATGCATTTGATGTTTATAACCAGACTATGATGGAAATGGTTGAAGAACCCGGTTATTTCTTCAACTTCTTCACGCGGAAGCAGCTTCACCAGTGGGCAGATCCCGCATATAAGGCATATATGTCCATCCAGACCTGTCCCGAACACAATACGGCTCAGTGGTTCTACGAGTTAATAAGACCTGATCACGCATATCCTGTGATCATAATTCTTTCATACTTCCAGATCATAATCTGGACTGGTGTTGTCCTGGCGCTCTGGTTCTTTAAAAGGCAAAAGCACTTCGAAGAAGCGCTCATCATGCCTATGATCTTTGTCGGTGGCTTTATCTTCCACACATTCTGGGAAGCTAAATCCCAATATGTCTTTTCCTACTTTGTTATCCTGTTCCCTTTGAGCATTTTGGGACTCAGATTATTCAAAGAATGGTTTGCATCAAGAGATAGGACTCCAATCAGTGAGAAAATCGAAAAGCTCAATAACACTAAGTTTAATTGGAATTTTTCATTCACACTCGCAGCGGCAGCAATCGTTCTCGTTTTCGCAGAAGTATTAGGTCTTGCAACTTTAAGGACCCAGCTGCCTCAGGACCGCGCTTTGTATAAAGAATATGTAAGACAGGGTTATAAAGAATCCTGGAATCCGTTATCTGACGGCAGATATATCCTCACTAACGGCGATACAAAGATCGAATGCGAGCTCATCAACAAAGGCGATAAGACATTCATCAAAGACAGTGACGGTAACCTGTCACAGGCATATAAGTTCTATACTGACGGCGATAAGCTCGTAATAGGACTTAATGATGATTATGTTTTGTGGTATTCGGAAAATGAACCCCAGACAAGTTATGTTCTATACGGAACGCTGTTGATCGCTGACTGCGATGACAGAATTATCTGGCACTACGAAAAGATCGGCTGATCAGGCCGTAGCATCTTCGTCCTTAACATTGAAGCTCACGATTATCTGAAGGACCCCGTCTATAAGAGCAGATTCGATCGTTCCGCCGTTTCTGGTAATCAATTCTTTTGCTATCGAAAATCCGAGTCCTGTGGAGGCATTGCCCTCTTTAACCGTAAAGTAACGGTCGAAAAGCTTGGCGGCTGAAACAGGAGTCAGGTCAGGCGCAGGATTGCTAAAGATAACTTGGCCTTTAGAATTGAGCTTTACTTCAAGATCGTTGTCGGCATATTTAATTGCATTGCCTATTATGTTCTCGAAAATGCGGTTGGCACTCTTCTTATCGCATAAAACAAATACGGGCTCATCAGGTATTTCAATATCAGGCTCTATACCCTTCTTCTTAAACGCTGCATAAAAAGAGAGCATGCACTCTTCCAAGACCCTGCAGATATCAATAGGCTCAGAAGAAACCTTCTCCGTCTGCACGGGATATCTCTCCGGATCTGTTGAAGTACTGTATTTGAAAAGCTCGTCCGCAAGATCGCTCAAAGAAAGCGTACGGCTCTTGATACGCTCCAGATACTGGGCTTTTAATTCCTCATCAGTCTCATCTGCCATCAGGTCCAGATACGAGTTGATCGCAGTAAGAGGTGTTCTTATGTCATGAGAGATTCCGGTAACTGCTTCTGCAACCTTACGGTTGCCGTCTAAGTATTCATTGCGCTCCCTGTCGAGGTTTTTAAGCTCGCGGTTTATAGTCTCTGCAGCCTTTCTCGCATGGGGATCAGCAGTCGTAAGAGTAACCGGTATCTGTGTCTTACCGCTTACCTGATCTTCAATATTATCAGTAAGCTCGTCAAAGCCGTGTCTTAACAAAACGATCTTAATGACCGCTAACACTAAAGCTATGGCAAGCAGAATGCAGATAACGATAAGTACAGGCAAGTTCAGGTTTTCCTTAATTCAAGATAAGAACAATGATACCACAACGTTTAAATATCAGCGCACTTCGCGTTTCTTAAAGGCTGTTATTCCTATCAAAGAGCTTATTGCGATCCAGATTACATTAGCGGATAACTCCAAAAATAATATTCCAAACCGATAGTACATATAATTATTGCCGCCATAACCAAGCATGCCTCTAACGGTTGATGCAGGATCAAGGTAGATCAAGGTCACAAGTGCAACCTGCACAGGTTTAGGCAGATCGCATTCAGGCTTTGACAAGACTTTTCTGTCACCCATATAAACCTCATAGCTGAAAGTTAAAAGATCAAATCTATATTCAAAAGCATTCCAGTCATGCTTTTGTATAAGTGCTTCATACTCCTCATATTCAGCCATTAAACTTGGAGAATCAACCAAGTGCCCGGAATAAAACTCTTCTAACAGATTATATTCAAAAAACACAAATACCAGCATAAGGAAACCTGCAATAACAGCAGCGGTTTTTCTGGCACTTGCAAAAAGAGCTGAAACAACAACAGCCGAAACGTTAAACACTAACAGGAATTCAACGAGAGAAGCTGTAAAAGCCAAAGGAAAATACACTGGCGGTTTCCACTCGTAATAGATGCAAAAGCAGATAAACACAAGTATGTTAAAAAGGATCAGTATTGAATCCACAATGAAAGAATATATCAATGCGGAAAGATATATCTTCTTTCTGCTGTAACCGCATGAAATAAGATTTTTCATTGTTCCGTCACTGAATAGTCTTCCGAAAAATATCGGAATAATCAACGCAATCACTATTGCAGGCGCATAATGCAGAGTAAGAATGGAGCCGTTAAAAATCCACGATTCATTTTCAGCTGTATTTATTCCTTTTGCCAGCAGGTCATAAGTATCCTGATCGATCGGAACTATACGATACCGTTCAACATCAAGAGCACTTATCCCGAGACTCTCAAATCTATACTCCTTAGCATTGTCTGCATCTACATATGCCTGATTGTAATGTCCCAAATAAAAGTGTCTATCCGTATGAATGACCGTTACTGTGTTTAGTTCGGCAAAACTGGTATGCATGAAACAGACTGAAGCAATTAAACCACAAGCCATAAGTGCCCACATTACAGGGCTCTTTACCATTCTGAATAAATAACCTGACAACAGCTTTCTCATCCTTTGACTTCCCTCTTTTTGAAGACAACGAGTCCGATTGCAGTGCTGGCAAGTATCCAGATTACATTGGCAACTATACCAACAGTTATAATTCCACCCTTATAGTAATAGTAGTCAACCCATGAACTACCGATATCTCCCCTTACCAGAATTGCGGGATCCAAGTAAATCAAAAACACAATTGCAGTGCGCACTGCTTCTGGCAGATCACTTTCCTCTGGAGAAGATATCACCCTGCCATCGTAATAACACCAGCCGTCAAGAGTTAATAAATCCGCCTTGTTTTCGAAAACATTTAAGCCATAAGTATCAAAGATTCTTTTCCATTCATCATGTTCGGCTTCGTTTGCAGACGAATAAATCTGGTGTTCGTTATAAAACATAAGAACCGGGTTTTCGTAAGGATACAAAATATAAACTAACATAAAAAAGCCTGCGATAACCGCAACAGTTCTCTTCGCACTCACAAAAAGCGCAGAAACAACAAATGCCGAAACATTAAAAACTATAAATATTTCCAGCAAAAGCGTAACTAGCGCCATTGGCAGATAAACAGGTGGTATCCATTCATAGTAAATACAAAAACCAATAAACACAAAAATGTTAATGGTAATCATCAGCAAGTCTAACAGAAATGTATAAACAAGTGCCGACAGATATATCTTCCGTCTGCTGTGACCACAGGCAACAAGATTCTTTATAGTTCCGTCGCGGAATAGCATTCCGAAAAAGGAAGGTATTATTAGCACAGCTAATATTGATGATGCAAAATGCATAGAAGTAAGATTACCAATCAACGCGTATTCTTCAACATTGGCACTGTTTGGTTCATTTTGGTATAAATCAAATGATTCCTGAGGAATTGGCTCATAACCTAAGCGTACGAGATCATATGCACTTAATCCCAGACTCTCAAATCTGTACTGCTTAACATTTCCTGCATACACAAACACTTCATCGTTATTTCCGATATAATAGAAATTCTTTGAACGGATAACAGTAATGCAACGATAATCTTTAAAAACAGCATACGAAAAATATATAGAAGCAATTACGCTCAAAAACAGCAGAGCCCACATCACAGGGCTTTTAATCGTTCTGAACAAATATCCTGACAGCAGCTTTCTCATCCCTTGACTTCCCTCCTCTTGAAGACAATGAGGCCGATTGCAGTGCTTAAAAGTATCCAGAACACATTGTTTGCCAATTCTATCGCCATAAGTCCGTCGCGACAGCATGTATAGGCTTCAAGACCAAAACTCTCAAACCGCTGAACCACTAAAGGATCCATATATATGATGGCCATCCTTGCAAACTTCTTCACAGGATCAACATGGCCCTCACTGGACATTTTTAATTCGTTACCCTTGTAATATGTTTTCTCACGAAATTCAAAGACATCAAATCTGTCTTCAAGATTAACAAAACCTTCAGTCTTTACAATACTGATGTAGTCCTTCCAAACTTCATCATCAGATTCTTCGTAAGTATTCACTTCGTAATAAAGCTCATTTATTCTGTCTGATCCTTCGCCTTCATATTTGCCTATATACAACGCTATCACTGCCCATAACATCAGGAATGAAACTACAAATGCCACTGTTCTCTTTCCGCTTATAAAAACAAAAGCGAGACAAATCGATGAGGCTGTAAATGTTATGAAGATTTCAACCAGAAGCATCACGAGAATTACAGGAAGATATATAGGCGGCTTCCACATATAGAACAAACATAGCAATGCATAAATGATTATACTTGCAAAGATCATGGCAAGATTCAAAAGAAACGAGAAAACAAGAGCCGACAGATAGATCTTGCCTTTACTGTGTCCGCATGCAATAAGATTCTTGATTGTCCTGTCTTTATACATCGTCCCGAAAAAGTCAGGTATCAGGATCAGAACGATAACAGTCGGAATAATATGCAGGAACTCAATTAATCCCCAAAAAATATCTCTCTCACTAATAGCAACACTATTTTCGATAGCTTCATACTCAGCCTTCGAAACAGGTCCGACATAAAATCTATATAAACTTAATTCACTGGCATCAATACTCTCAAACTTATAATCTTTGATATTATCCTTACTGAGGATGATCTCGCCTTGTTCACCCCATTGCGAAATATCGTTGTCCCGCGTCATTGTGATATAACTCTTACTGTTAGCAAAATAGAAAACAAAAAACGCTGAAGCCAAAACATATAAAACTATAAGCACCCAAAACTCATAGCCTTTAGTAAATCTGAATAAATATCCTGACAGCAGCTTTCTCATACCCAATCCCCAATATTGCGGCCGTTTTCTTTATCAGCAATGAATCTCGCGTTTTCTAAATACACTTACTCCTATTCCCGTAGCCAGAATTGTCCAAAATACATTAACCCCCATTGAGAGATACAAAACACCATCCCTGGCAAGAAGATATGGTACAAATGAGAAACTCATACTCTTGACCATTACGGGATCGGCATAGATCGCTGCGAGCATAACGTATCTGAACGCTTCCGGAAAATTCTCGTCAAAACCAAAACCTAAGATAACTTTTCCGTCATAATAGTAGTCAGACGAAACTGTTGCGTAATTGAACTTTTCATATGTTAAGCTTCTGCCATGCTCTTTTAATATTTCTTTATACTCATCGGTTTGAACTTCATTGATTGCGAGCTCTTCATAATTCCACAAAAGCATCATGGCAACTTTCGAGACAGAAATATAAAACGAGAATGCCATCACGAAACCTACTATAAAAGCTATAGTTCTCTTAGTGCTGATAAAAAGTGATGCAAGGCAGACAGATGTCAGAGTAAATAAAATAAGAAGTGACAATATTGCAGCCGGAATCAGGACAGGCAGATAAACCGGCGGCTGCCAGTGCAGAATGCAGCACATCAATAAGAACATCAAAAATCTTATGATAAATACTGCAATATCAATAACGAACGTAAGCACCAAAGATGACAGATAGATCTTCGCCTTGCTAAAGCCGCAGGAAAGATAATTCTTTATCGTACCGTTGCTGAACAGCCTGCCGAAAAATACCGGAATGAATATTGCCATCAATACTGCCGGCAAAATATCCAGGTCGCGGATCGATTCGAAAACACTCCACATCTCACTACGAGGTTCATTAAACATATCATCGGAGATCTTACTGTATACATCTTTTGAGATAGGCTCAACACCCACCCTGTAAACATCAGAAGCACTTATTCCGCTGTCTTTAAACGTGTACTGCGATATATTTTCGGGCGTGATTATTACTGTGTCTATTTCAGGATCGTCTTCGTTATAAGTTATGGTCTCGCCGAAAACACTTGCATTAACACAGTCAAGATCTCTCAGACTGCTGAAATCGTATAATGCGGAAGTCAGAAGGACAAGTATCAGCAGAGCCCATATCTCAAAGCTCCTGAACATGTTATATATCATTCCTGTAATGATCTTTTTCATATGGTTCAGTTATCCTTATCTTCAGCAATGCAGTTCACGTTTATTCAAGATAAATACTGCGGCGCCGTTGAAGATCACGGTCCAGAAAACGTTTGCTGCAATATTGATCGTCATAAGACCGTCACGGGCCATCTGATATGGCTCGAACCCCATATACGTATCGGATGAATCGATCAGATACGGATCACTATAGATAAATACTAGAAGTGTCTTTACAACAGCCGGCGGATAACCATTCTTTTCTGCGAACAAATACGTTATCTGTTTTCCGTTAACATAGTAGTTTTCAATGAACTGCGACAGATCTATCTTTCTCTCCAGGCTGTTCGGACCGGATTCTTTAAGAAGTTCTTTTGTCTCAGGGCTCATATCATACATACTTTGTGCCTGTTGTGCCCATATCAGTCCTGCTGCTAAACAGGAAACGGAGAAAAAGCGTGTTGCTATCATCACAAAACCCAAAATAAACGCTACAGTCTTTTTCCCGCCTGCAAACAAAGCCCCGACGCTGACAGAAGATATGGTAAACGACAGTAAAAGAGAAACAATTAATGCTGATAACAATACAGGAAGATATACCGGCGGAAACCACTGCAGGATCAGGCATTGGGCAGCAATTATCAACAAACCGAATAAAATAAGAATGATATCGATTGCATACGTCAATAAGAGTGATGCAAGATAGATCCGGCTCTTACTGAACCCGCTGGAAACCAGGTTCTTAATAGTCCCGTCACTGAACAGTCTTCCAAAGAATACCGGAATAAATATAACCATCAGGACAGAAGGAACAAGGTAAGCTCGTAATACCAAAGAGAATATCGTATCTACTTCCTCTGCCGGTTCACCGTCCATATCTTCGTGTATCTTGTCGAATTCATCCTGCGGGATCTTCTCTATCCTGTACCTGTAAAGGTCAGATGCCTTGATACCGGAGCCCTTATAACAGAATTGATCGGCATTATCCTTTGTTATTACAGTATCTTCGAGTTCAAAATAAACGGTATTGGTAAGATCGTGTTTTACAGCCACATAACGAACTGTCGATATTTCCACAAAGGTAAAATAACCGGAAATCAGGATAAACAAAGCCAGGAGTGCCCAGATCTCAAAGCCTTTGAAAAGCCTGTAAAGCATACCTGCAAGTATCTTTTTCATAAGATTACTGATACTCCTTTTTGTTTATGCTGAGAAGGCCAAGAGCTGTAGCTGTCAAAAATACAATTCCTGATGCAATAGTTTCGGATTTGAGAGCCTCTTTATCCGCATTAGCAAACTTGTAAGTATAAGGAGTCGTGTTATAGATAAATGTCAGCACTTCTCTTGATGTTCCGCTGACATAAGCAGGATTGACTTCCCACCCGGTTACTTTCGGCTCTTCACCCTCAATATATTCATATTGGTACAGTCTGTAAGGTTCACCTAATTTCTGCTCGACCAATTGAGTTGAAACAACAAGTGCCGGAATGATCAAAAGCGAGATGATAAGCGCCAAAAGCTTATTGCTGCTGAAATACTGCAAGAGGACATAAACGGCGCTGAAAGCTGCACATATCACCATGATACAGAGAACGATGATAATAATCGTGCCGTTGATCCTGATACTCTGCTTAACAGGTGCAAATCTAGCGAAAAGACAGATTGCAACAGCCTGAAGAATAACCGAAAGCTCGGTCGTCAGAAGTGTAACTATCAGATCAGCCAGGAATAATTGTGTTCTTGAGATACCTGTTGAGATCTTGTTGTTGATCGACCTGAATGACACGTCTGATCCTGTATGGATTGTCGCAAAGATCGCTGTGCCGAACGGGACTACAAATACAATCGTGACAAGTGTAGTTATTATGAAATTGTTATTGATAAATCTCGGTTGCTGAAACGGCAGGAGATTCATATCTTCAGTACAAGTCCTGAAGATAAGAAAGAATGCCAGGACAGCAGTAAATACAAGGCTCTTGAAAAAGAGTCCCGTCCTGAAGAATCTGAAAAAAGATGATCTTAATGCGCGGATCATGAAATTCCGTCCTTCTTGGCAACAAGATTCATGAAATAACCTTCAAGGCTCTCATTATTCTCATTTATGCTGATGACCTCAGCACCTGCTTCGTTTGCAAGATTGAATATCTTGCTCGCAGTAATATCGCTATAGATATCGATATTTTCTTCATCCTCGACTTTGTATTCGATTCCCTCACGGTCGAATACAGGACACAGGAGTTCTGTTGATGTTGTCTTAAGTCTTGATGCCTTTCTTACTTTGCTCATAAGTTCGTGGCTGCTCAACACCTGCAATATCTCACCTTTTTCGATGAATGCATAATGAGTCGCGAGCTTTGATAATTCCTCAAGAATGTGGCTTGAGATAAGGATCGTCACATGCTTTTCGTGGTTGATCCTTAAAAGGATCTCACGCATCTGGATGATACCCTGGGGATCCAAGCCGTTGATAGGTTCATCAAGAACCAGGATATCCGGATTGCCGCAAAGAGCGATTGCGATTCCCAATCTCTGTCTCATACCGAGTGAGAACTTACCTGCCTTCTTCTTTCCTGTATCCTGAAGTTCTACAAGTTCCAAAAGATCCTGGATGGTGTCATATGAGGTCATTCCGAGATTGATATATTGGAGCTTAACGTTGTCATAAGCCGAGAGATTCTTGTAGATGGCAGGACTCTCAATGATCGAACCCATACGTCTTCTGACAGCCAGGATCTTCTTGTCGCTGCTGTTAACGCCTCCGATACTGTAAGTACCGGATGTAGGAGCTGCAAGACCTGTTACTATCCTCATGAGCGTGGTCTTACCTGCACCGTTCCTGCCGACAAGACCGAAGATGGAACCTTTCGGAATATCCATCGTAACGTTCTTAAGGATACGGTTCTTGCCGTAATTCTTACAAAGGTCCTTTACTGAGAGTACATTTTCCATTATTTGTCTCCTTTCAGCTTGAAGCCTATGCCCCATACTGCTTCCACATATTCAATATCGGTAATTTCCTTTATCTTCTTTCTTAAGTTGCTTACATGAACCTTGACCGAGCTCTCTGTACAATCGGGAGTCTCGCTCTTTATAAGGTCTAAGAGCTCCGACTTTGATATTACGCGTCCGTCACCTGAAGCCAGCATCTTCAATATCGCGTATTCTGTCCTCGTAAGCTTTAATTCTTTACCTTCTATCTTTACTTCATGCTTATCTGTATCGATGGCCATATCGCCACATGTGATGACATTAGAACTCTTCTTATTCTCCACTGTACGAAGCGCTGCTATTACCCTCGCTTTGAGCTCCTTGATATCAAAGGGTTTGGTTATATAGTCAACACATCCGCTGGATAAGAGGGATACCTTGTCATCGATCGAAGACCTTGCGCTTACTGCTATTACGGGAGTTTCCTTAGGGATATGCGTAAGGAGTTCCTCACCCGTAAGACCCGGCAACATGAGATCCATAAGGATCAGATCAGGATTTGTGCCTAGCATCATGCGGCCTTCCGTTCCCGTTACGGCGCGCAGGACTTCATAGCCGTCCTTCATCAGTTCTTTTTGAAGGACTGCACCGATATCTTCATCATCTTCAACGATCAATATTCTGCTCATGTCAAAATCTTATTCCTAAACCTTTCCCAAATCAATTTGAGGACATGAATGTTACCTGAATCTTAACTCTTTTATTTGCCTGATTGGTATAGAATAAACTCATGAAAACGAGAAAAGACCTAAAACTCATATCTGCTCTTTTGGCATTGCTCATCGCATTGCCTGCATCTTCATGCTCTTCCAAAAAGAAAAAATACGAAGTCATCAAGGAAACCGATCCCTGGTTTGAAGTAACTTCATTTGAAACAGATAAGCTCTATCCCTCCGATAAATATGAATACTCATGGTTTGAGGTTATCGGAGCGACTGAAGATTCAGTCTATTTAATGTCCGAAGCTTCGAAGTATTACGATGGAGATTATAATAAACTTACAGATGAGGAACTTCTCAATTTATTTGAGCAGTCCATTCTGAGATACTCTTTCGATGGCGAACTCCTGGAAAAGACAAATGCTATTTCTTATCAGAACGGAACATTCAGAATAGTCCAGAAGGCATGGATATCAGACGGCAGGATAAATCTTCTGGAACGTATCATTGAAAGAAAAAAAGACAATACAGAAAGCGAAAAAGGCTATCTGTTAAATGGCGAAGAATTAACAATTCCCGAGTCCAGCTGGCACGTAGCAGGAAAAACGTCCATCAGTAATATCTATACAACAAATGATTACAAGGTATTCTCTTTATACGATGACAAATGGAATGACGATTTTTTAGTAGTCTTAAAACCTGACGGCAGTCAATATGAACCGGACTTCAGCAATATTTTCCAGTATGGTATATCCGGCATTGGTGAAATGCTTCCGTCGGAAAACGGCAAAGTCATTTTCGAAGTATTTGTACAGAATGAACTCTCATATGTAAAGATGGATCTTGCAACAGGCGAAGCATCCGAACTCAAAGGCCTTTACGGCAGCGAAGATACATACATGCTCGAATACTGCAACGGCAAGACCGTATCACGTGACCTTAAGGGTCTGAATCTGGTTGATGCTGAATCAGGAACTCTGAAACAGTTATTCGATTACAGTAATGTTGATGAATCATTTTACGATGTCATTGACACCCAGACTCTTTATGTTTCAGATGACGGTAACGATATTGTCTTAGGCGGATATGTTTACGACAACTCATCTTATTATTCGGGTGATGTTTATAAGATAATGCATCTGAAGAGAGCTGACAGAAATCCCAACGCCGGCAAGACGGTATTAACGCTGTCGCTTGGCGAAGATGCATATCCCGAGTATTCGGATCTCTATGCGGCAAAGATCTATAACAGACAGGATAATCCCTGCTTTATCAAGTTCGTTATGCCCTACGATGAATCAGGCGAATACCAGGACGTAAATGCTGACATCCTGCTGCTTTATAACCCTGTAGCTGACCCATCTGACAGCAGCCGTTATCTTGATCTTGCACCGTACTTCAACTTCAGCGATGCATCCTATAAGCAGGAATATTTTACCAATGCATTGGATGCAGCTAAGTCAGGCAGTTCTTTATACCGCATACCTTTAGATATCAGCGCATCCGGAATAATCACCGATGTCTCCAACGTTCCTTCAGGAAAACAGGGATTCACATTCGATGAATATAAGAAGTTCTTAAATGACAAATGCAACGGCACCGATCCGATAAGCAAGACCAAAGGCTTTGAGATGAGTAAGCAGGAATACTTCACAAAGCTTTTCCTCAACATGAGTGATGTTTTCATTAAGGACGGGAAAGTTAATCTCGAAGGTGAAGATTTCAGAAATCTCATGTTGTTCGTTGATGAATACGGAAGTGATATTTCTGCCGGTTCAAATGGCCTTGGTTTCGGTTATGTCACTGAACACAACCGTTCTGTTTACGAAACCGAAATGGAAATAGATGCAGTTCTCTCCGGCAAGTCAGCAGAGATTGAAGGAAAGATCGGAGCAGTTTACGGCAATTTCTATTCTTTCGAAAACTATCTGGACAGATATAGGCTCTTCGGCAGCAACATCGGCGTTTACGGCCTCCCTTCCTACGACGGCAGAGGTCCCTTAACTGTATCAAGCGAATTCGTAAGCGTCTCACTTGATACGAAGTTCCCTGACGCCTGCGCAGATTTCGTAAAGCTCCTTCTCTCTTACGATGTCCAGTGCCATAAGGAATCCAATCCGATCAACCGCAAGGCGCTCCGCTACATTGCTGAAAAGAAGCTTGATTACTATAACTCAAGTATCGACGAAGAGAGCAAATCCGATCGTTCCGTCAAGAAAGCAAAACTCGGTCCTGAAGCCATCGATAAATATGAGGAGATCTTATCTTCCTCATATGGCGGAATAAGCGCAGGAAGCTCAATCGAAAGCATTTTAAGAGAAGAATCTTCCGCATACTTTAACGGTCAGAAATCATTAGATGACGTTATCACTGTTATGCAGAAGCGCCTTCAGACCGTAATAGACGAATCTAAATAACAGTATCGGCAACCCGGCTTAAATAATCTGCCACTGCATCCTCGTCGTTGCTCCCTATTACCTTCGTTGCCGCTTCCTTTACAACGTCTAATGCGTTGGCAACAGCGTAAGCTTCATCTGCTATGGAAAACATCGGAAGATCGTTGAGGGCATCGCCGAAAACAACAAGCTTTTCAAATCCATACTCTTCTTTCAGCTTGAGTATGGATTTTGCTTTTGTGCAGTTCATAGGACAGATCTCAAGCCAGTATTCGTCCCTGTAGGTATCCTTCTGGAAAAGGCTTTCCCAGCCATGATACACCTTGACCTTTTCATATATCGGTCTTATGTATTCCTTCTCACCCACCAGTGTGACATAGCCGGGCTCACCGCAGAACATGTCGTTGATAGTGTTTTTCGAGACCATCGCAGGATCATCTTTATAGTAATCGATATAGCCCTGTAAGGCTGCCGTATGCTCACCTTCCATATATGTCTTGATCATCTTCTCTCCTATAAAGCAGGATACAAAGCCGCAGGCCGGCAATTCCGTAAGCATATCCTTTAAGAGCTCAACTTCTTCGCAGGTAAAGACTGACTTCTCGATATGCCTGCCCGTATTGTTGTCAGCGAGTACGGCACCGTTTCTTGTGATCACGGGAAGTTTAAGAGCAAGACCGCCTGCTATAGTCATCGCGCTTTCAATAGACCTTGCAGTCGCGTAAGTAAAATTTAGGCCTTTGCCGACCAGGTCGTTTATCGTGCGGACAGTATGTTCCGACAGCGAGATATCAGACCTCATGAGCGTTCCGTCAAGATCTGAAACAAATAATACTTTTTCCATTTAATCCCCTTTGGCGCTTCTTATCTGAAGCAGTTATTTGTGGTGATAGATAAAGAATCCATCCGTATATTTTGCCAAGTAGTAATTCCTATCTACAAATTCAAGGAACTCCGGGCTTGTAACGTCATCTGCCGAATCGTGCAGGACGATGATATCAGGCTCTCCGTAATACGTCTTGTAATATTGGAAAGTCAGTTCCGTATTATTGGGATCCCAGAGATTTGCAGCATTGGGTATGAGATCACTCATAAGATAGAATTCCATCGCGAAGGGACCGCAAGCTATGGTCTTATCGCCGTCTGTTATCACTTCGGCCAGGTCTTTCTCAACGACTTCATACCTCTTCGCATTATCAGGAGCGTCGATGATACCTTTGTATATTCCTGACTTGATCATCGCCTTGCATTCCAGCGGTTTCTGGCCGTCGAAAGAGAAGGAATATACGGCAAACACATTCATTACCACAAGAACGGTAGCCAGGATACCGGATAAGGTCTTGCTGCCGGTCTTCACCTCAATCTTCTTCATCACTTCAAAAAGCAGAAGGACAGTTACGATCGCGCCGGTCCTCGCGCCTGCAGAAAACTTGATGGCACCGTCCAGCGCAGTCATTGAATAGACTACGCCGGCAATATAGGACGATATCCATAAGAACATTATGAGATCCTTAAAATGTCTCGTCTTATCGGATTCCTTTCTGACCAAAAGATACAAAGGGATCGTATAAAGCGACAGATAAGTCATGAGCGTATTAAGGCTGTCCACACGGAAGACTGTCATCAGAAGAAGGACAATACATCCCACGAACATTACAGAGCAGAACATGAGGATCCTATGCTTATTCTTGCGGAAGACATAAAGGATAAGGATGCCGACGGCAAAGAAGACCATTGCGAACATGTAAAAGATTACATTCTCAACGATAAGAGCTTTTGTTTTCTCTATCATGCTCGCCAGCGAAAAGAACCCTTCCCTGCCCGTTGAAGACAATCCCGCTTCAGCCATGGTGCCGTTGAATATAAAGAGGTTGCCGACACCGATCTTAAGCACATATAACATGAAAACGGCAAAGACCAGAGCTGATCCCAATATGTAGAACAATGCCATAAGATTATGTGCTTTTGCCGACTGCTTTCTCCTGTAAAAGAAAATCAAAGCCAGGACATACACATTTAGCACGATCATCGTAGGATAAGCGAATACCATACATGCATGTGCTATGCCCGCAATAAACACCATCAGATAAGCCTTCCCGGAGGTCTTCTGATCAAAAGATGATATTGCATAAAAGATCAGGAATAATCCGATCAGCCTGAAGAATATCTCCCAGTTGTCATACCACATGTAAAACAGCAGGAATGAAATTGCAGTCGTATAGATAACAACTGCGAAAAACGAGCTCATGCGGTCAAAGAATCTCGAAAGGATCTTATAGATGAATACTGAAAGAAGTGTCTGCAGAACAACAAATACAAGCCTTGAGAATAAAACGATCCCTTCAGTCGAACCCGTTATCTTGCAGAAAATGTAAATGAACGGAATAAGGAATGAATCGCCGGTCTGGAAATAATCCCAGTTCTCTACAAGAAAAGTGTTTCCGCGGATCGTTCTAAGCGCCTGGCCGATATTAAAGACCTCGTCAGTGATAATGATGCAGAAGAACGTCCTTAAGATAACCATAACTATCAGGACAGCATTAAAGATAAGTATTGGCAGATACTTTTTCCGGTCCATCCGGGCATTTATATCTCTCATATCTCTAAATCATTTACCTTCCAGCTAAGACAGTTCTTTTGTCTCGCCTATTATCTTTATTCCTATATCACAGTTTACCTTATTCTTCATCGCAGCGTTAGCATTCCCCAAAAAATGGCCGTATTTAAAGGTGCCGATAGATACTGTCAGATCGGATCTGACATAGATGTCACCCAAACCCGTATCGCCGTTAAGCCCGCTGTTGATGTCTGCTGAGACTACATACGCACCGGAAGCATTGATCTTCTCTATAGCAGTTCTTGCAGGCTCTTTTACTTCGCCCTTAAATCCCGTGCCGAAGATACAATCGAGAATGGTGTTATAAGTGACGTAATTGCCCTCAGAAACGGTCCTGATGCCTTTTTCGAGACACTTATCGTAAAAGTACCTGCCGTCCTCAGAGAAGGCATCCTCGAAGAGCAGGACTATCTCACAATCTATCCCGCGATCTTTAAGAAGCTGTGCGACGACAAATCCGTCGCCCGCATTATTTCCTTTTCCGCAGATAATGCCGACTGGAGCTTTCCATTCCACCTGTTCGAAAATAGCCCTACCGGCTCTTGCCATTAATTCTTTGGACGGGACAAGGTTTTCGATAGTCCACTTATCGCTCGCCCTCATTACTTCTGTCGATACTGCAATAGGCATGTCAGGATTTCTTCGCCTTTACCATCGTGAAATAGATAACGCCTGCAACAGCGTAAAGGATCATGGCAGTAATGATTATTACCGTGTAGTTGTTATTTGTGTTCTGCAAAATGATCTCAGAAAGATTATTGCCTGTAATTCCGGCAACAGCCCAGGCAGACAATGAAAGACCGTGGATCTTTGAGATATTCTTCATGCCGAATCTTGATTCCAAAAGCGCCGGCAATGTTGAGAAGCCGCCGCCATAACCCAGGTTGATCACCATGAGAAGTACAATAATGACCCAGCCATTGCCTGCAACGGCACTGAGGCCGCAGAGCAAAACGCATGACAGGAAGATAATCCCATATACGGTTGCCCTGTCCTTCATCTTATCTGAAACAGTGGAATAACCTATGCGTCCCAAAGCGTTGCATACAGCCGTGACAGAAGGAACTACTGCAACGATTGTCGCAAGGATCGCAAGTCCTGCAAACTTCTCATTTAAGAGCTGCTTTTCATAGGTGATGAGCATGAGACCGCAGTGGATATTGATATAGAAGATGAGCCAGATACCGATGAAGGTCTTGTCCTTAAACATCGATGTGGCCTTAAAGCTGTTGTTGACGGCCTTGTCTTCGACCCAACCCTCAGGCTTCTTAAGAAGGAGATGGCCTGCAAACATCATTACAAAATAAACGCAGCCGAGAATAAAGAACATCGGAGCAATGCCGAACTGATTCTGCAGGAACTCCATTATCGGAGTAGCAATAGCCTTTGCAAGTCCAAATCCCATGATCGAGATGCCTGTTGCAAGGCCCTTGTTGTCCTTAAACCATAACATCAGGGTCTTTACAGGCGTTAAGTAACCTATACCTAAGCCGATGCCCATTATGCATCCATAGAAAATGTAGATCAGGATAAGCGCCAAAGGGCCCTTAAAGAAATGGATCGTTGCGCCTGTTCCGAGCATACCTGTCGTAAAACATATAGCTGAGATCAATGATGACCTGTGAATATTCTGTTCAACAATCTTGCCCGCAAAAGCAGCAGACATTCCCAGGAAGAAGATCGCAAAGCTGAATGCCCAGCCAACGGCAAACGGGGTCATCTCAATAGCATTAGCAATAGACTGCTTAAAAGTGCTCCAACAATAGACCGTACCGATAGAACAGTGAATCAACAATGCCGGTATAGCCGCTCTGGTCCATTTATTCATAGCTCACCCTCCCTAAGCGTTATGAATTAAGTGTACCATTTAATCGACTAAAGCAATAAGGTAAATTTTATTAGTTGGCGATATGTCAGGAGTAAAGAAGCCCGTAAATCAGGCAAAAAATAAGGCAGTGCCTGACTTTTGCCCGATTATTAAAACCCAAGCAGCAAATGGGCGGTTAAATGAACGGCTACTGCCGCCCAAAATACCGTCCAAACAGCCTAAAGCAGCAAAAATGCCGGTAAAACGAACGGCAATAGCCGTCCAAATTACCGCCCAAACACGTTAAAACCGCAAAAATGCCGGTAAAACGAACGGCTATTACCGCCCATTTTACCGTCCCCCAAAACATATACCGATACGGCAGCTAATACGGCATTAGCCGTATCATTAGCCGGATTTTCGCCCGAAAAACCATAAAAATACGGCAACCAATAAGGCTATACCCTTATCGATGGCCGTATCGCAGATACATATTCAAACAATATTACATGTAGTCGTCGACGTCGAACTTCCTGTCACGGAAATAGTAGTGTCTGTCTTCCTCAGTAATCTCTCTTAATACACGGCAGGGATTGCCTACAGCGACCACATTGTCGGGAATGTCCTTGGTTACTACGCTTCCGCCGCCGATCACGACATTATTGCCGATAGTAACTCCCGGGCAGACCAGCACGTTTCCGCCGATCCAAACATTCTCGCCGATAGTTATATCGATTCCGTACTCATAGCCAGAGTTACGGGACTCCGGATGGATAGGATGTCCTGCTGTGCAGATCTGTACATTAGGGCCGCACATGAAGTGGTCGCCGATCTTAACCTTGCCCACATCGAGCACTATAAAGTTGTAGTTGGCGAAAAAGTCTGCGCCGACTTCAATGTTATATCCGTAATCGCAGTGGAACGGTGATTCGATGCAAAGATACCCTTCCTTGGTCTTTCCTAAGATCTCGCGGAGGAGCTTTTCTCTTTCTGCCTGCATATCAGGACGCATATTGTTGTACTCGTAGAGCTTCTTTTTACACTCCATGCGTTCTTCGTTTAAGCCGTCCATCCATGACTTATAAGGAAGATTTGCTAACATTCTTTCTTTGTTATCCATATCATGCTTCTCCTATAACGCGCTGCCCGGGCACAAGGCGGATCTCAAATGTCTCTCTGTACTTAACATCCTTCTTGACGGGCTGTGATGTGATATTGTCTTTTGTACGCTCGATTTCTTTAGCAGCGAAGTCGCAGAAGAATTCGCAGAAATCGTTATTCATTAACTGTTCTTCGTGTAAGAACTCGTTCATCTGCTCAGGTGTGTACGGAAGGACCGTAAAGTCGAACTTCGGGTTATATCCGATCCTTCTTATCTCGATCGAATCGCCGTCGCCGTTCGTGATCTTAACGACCTGTGTATCCGTGTGTGATGAGTTCTCGGCAGGTCTTGCGTACGGGTGATAGATCTTTCCTGCACCGGCAGAATAAACACCTAACCTTGCAGCATTCTTACGGTCAACATAAGATTCACCCGGTCCTCTGCCGTACCATGAACATACGCAGTCGTCTTTTACGATTGGGAATCTTATTCCGTATCTGACCATGTCATACTTGGGCTTGAAGTCCAATGTAACTCTCAATGTATCAGCTCTGGGCACTTCATAGAAAACGATGACCTCGCCATGCATCGCAAAGGACTTATAGCGTGAGATCATGGTAAATTCGCCGTCCCTTGAGCCATATTCCGAACCTACAAACTTAATTGATTCCTGGATATGCTCGTAATCGCTCTCTTTTGAGAAAACGGTCCTTGCAAGAACGAAGCTCCTGTCCGTTCTGTCGATATTTGAAGGACAACGGTAAAAGCTCGGTGCGAGAGGTCCCTTAAGGAAGTTATATCCTGCGATCTCAAGGCTCTCTAAGCTTCCGGGATTTCTGCCGAAACCGATCT
>JAEEGJ010011473.1_pt1 | contig 22472 bp, 19 predicted proteins | sample 8958761 | NCBI WGS metagenome assembly JAEEGJ01 (sample SAMN16246546, study PRJNA631951) | gut metagenome | biome: gut microbiome; feature: rumen; material: RS-attached | host: Bos | place: Iran: Karaj | collected 2018-10 | reverse complement strand
CAGTACGAGATTGAGAGAATCTACAATCTCCACTGCGAGAACAGTAACATCTACTCAATCAAGGGTGTTGAGTACTTAACATACATTCAGGGTCTGTGGTGTTTAGGCAACCATATCTCCAGCTGGGATCTGTCTAAGAACAAAAATCTCGTTGGTATCTGGTGCTCCAAAAATGACTTTACGTCTTTGGACTTCTCAATGTGTCCGAAGCTTCAGTGGGTTTACTGCTTCAACTGCAAGCTCACATCACTTAACCTCAAGGGTAATTCCGAGATGGCATATGTTGAATGTAATGCAAACCCTAATCTCAAGAGCCTGGATTTGAGCAAGAACTCAAAACTTGAGAACCTCTTCTGCAGCGACTGCTCACTCACATCTCTTAATGTTTCAGGCTGCCCGCTGCTCTGCGAACTGGCTTGCTTCAACAATCAGCTCACATCACTTAACGTATCCAACAATAAGCTACTCAAGAGACTTGACTGCTGGAACAATCCTAATCTCGGATACGTAGACGTCAGCATGCTTCCCGAGCTCAATTATTTCAATTGCGCTATGACAGGAACGACAAGGGTTGACGTTACTCACAACACAAAGCTCCAGTGGCTCGTATGCAGCTACAATGATCAGCTCAAAACTTTGGATCTGTCCCATAATCCTGAGCTTGCTTCACTTCACCTCGACTGCAACTGGAGAATGACTTCCCTGGATCTGTCAAAGAATCCGAAGCTCTATTATCTCCAGGCATTTGGTCTGCGCAGCCTCGATAAGCTGGACATCAGCAACAACAGCCGCCTTATCAAGGCTTATAAGCAAGGTTTACGAGAAGACTGTCCGAAGATCAGTGATGATGTTCATTCTTATACACTGAATTACGGCGGAAGCGGAGATCCGTTAGATAATCTTCTCCACTGCCTCGTTGTCGACGACGACATGCCGATCATCACAACCGGCAGAGTAACTGCAGATGTACCCGACTCAATTATCGATACAAACGACGGTCACTCCGGTTCTGAGACTTTCGCTACGAGAGCTCAAGCAATCCAGCTCCTCTACGAACTCGCCGGATCTCCTGCTGTAAGCGGCACTTCAAGATTTACAGATGTTTCTGCTTACGCTAATTACGCCAAGGCAGTTAAGTGGGGACAGGACAATAATATCTGCTTCGGCTACCCTAACATCTGTGACGATAAGTTCTGCCCTAATGAACTTATTTCCAGACAGGATTTCGCACTCATGGCTCACAGATTTGCCGGCATAAAGAAGTTCGGTACAGCTATGGACTACGGCAGAACAGACTGGTTCGACGATTACGATCAGATCGACTACTACGCCTGGGTACCGTTCACATGGGCTATCCAGTTCAACGTTCTCACAACTTTCGAGGGCGTTAACATGTGTTATCCTCACGGCAGAATGACAGTTGCCGAACTTAACTACGGTGCAAACAAGATCTTCAACCTCGACGGTGCTGCTTCATACTCCGCTATTGTTAACGGTAACGGTACACCCGGCCAGGGCGGAACGGTCTACACACCTCCTACGAGCAGCGGATCAGGATCTTCCTCCTCAGGTTCCAGTACAACAGTACCCGGTTCCGGCTCATGGTCAGGTTCTACACCTACAGGATCAAGCTCAAGCACAACATCAAAAGTAAACAGCGGTGTACCCAAGGCTCCTCATACATACACAGGTTCCGGTGCATCCATCAACTACACAACACACGTACAGAACGAAGGCTGGCAGAGATACGTTTATAACGGTGATATGTCAGGTACAGAGGGCAAGTCTCTCAGACTTGAGGGTATCGCAATCAACATCGAAGCACCTTTCGACCTCGGCGTACGTTACAGAACTCACGTTGAGAACATCGGTTGGCAGAACTGGGTATCTGACGGTCAGCTTGCCGGTACTTCAGGCAAGAGTCTCCGTCTCGAAGCAATTCAGATCGAGCTCACCGGCGCAGCCAAGGATCACTATGACATCTACTACAGAGTACATGTCGAGAACATCGGCTGGCAGGGCTGGGTAAAGAACGGTGCTATTTCCGGTACATCCGGTTACGGACTCCGTCTCGAAGCTATCCAGATCAAGCTCGTTCCGAAGGGACATCCGACCAATAACGTTACTTACAACACACACGTTCAGAACCTTGGTTGGCAGGCATCAGTAGCTGACGGTCTCACTGCAGGTACAACCGGTAAGAGTCTCCGTCTCGAAGGTATCCACATCACTGCCAACAGCGCAATCGGACTCGGCGTTCAGTACAGAACACACGTACAGAACATCGGATGGCAGAAATGGGTCAGTGATGGCGCAATGGCCGGAACATCCGGATATTCATTACGCCTTGAAGCCATAGAGATCAAGCTTACAGGTGTTAATGCCGACAAGTATGATATCTACTACAGAACTCACGTCGAGAACTTCGGTTGGACCGACTGGGCTTGCAATGGTCAGCCTTGCGGCAGCGCAGGTTTCGGTTACAGACTTGAAGGTATCAAGATCATCGTAGTTCCCAAGGGTGCACCCGCTCCGGGAAGCACAGCAAAACCGTATTACCAGAGATAAGGTTTTATACTCCTTAAAAAGACGGTGTCGGCAGTTGTCGGCACCGTTTTTGGTTGGGAAGGATTTCTCTTTCGAGAGGAACCGCGCCTTCCTTTTTACCCAAGACTTGTTGTAAAACATGTTGCTATAGCCACAACTTTTGCAACAACTTTGGCCATTTTCAGCGATTTCTGTTGTATAAGTTGTTGCTTATACAACAACTTTTGCAACAACTTTTTCATCATCAAACAGCTTTCTGCTGATCTTCCCAAACCAAAGCACAATTTGGGATCATATTTTCAAACGCTGCGAATACTTCATTAATAAAATAACCCTCGTCAAAATTATATCTGTCATAAAGAAAGATATAGATCACTTCCCTACCTGGACGATAATGCTCGGAAGATAAACCAAAGATCCTAGTACCGGTTTTAAGCGAATAATCGACTTTGTCACCCATACCAAGAACCTCGAGATAAGCACACCTGTCTATCTCATAGAAATTAACAAGATAATCAGGATTGATGATTTCATTTATTGCAGGAAGATAAACTGAAGTCTCATACTTAAATGGAATATCCATCTGCTTAAGCAAATCAGCTGCAAACTGCTCGTTCTTCGATTTCAGCTCACCGTGATCACTAACTGTAGGGTTATCTGACTTATATCGACCCGTACAATCCTGCTGTTTCTTAAAGAATTCGTTATTCATAATATGAGGATCATAGAACTGTGATATTGGAAAAATCACTCTCGGAGGTGCTTTTCTATAGTTCTCGTTCCAACTGTTAAGCAGACTATCGTATTCGCTCTTAACGGATTGATACTCTTTAATCTTCTCAATATAGAACTTACCTAATCTCGAACTGGCTACAAGCCTTCTCGGGTGACTTTTGTCGTATTGGGGGTAGTCAGGATCGTAAGTAACATAAACCTTCGGAACGCCATCAATGATCTTGATGAATCCCTGCACCATCTTTTCCAGTTTCTGTCTCCTATACTCCAGCTTCACCGCATGGACTTTCTTCGGATAAATAATGCTATTCATAACGCAATTCTCCTTTAATTTTTCTTTTGAGAAAATTATGCGCCCGATGCACAGTCTCACGCTACTACCTAAAAGTCTCAATTTCGGGGGTAAAAATTCATTTTGCTGAAAAATGATACTAAATTGGAATCAGCCACACCAAAAAACTTGATAAATCCGTTATTTATTTATGTTTGATAACATATACCAATAATGATAATATCTCTTTATCACGTTAAAACATGGAGGATAGAGAAATGTTTTGTACTAATTGTGGTTCACAATTTGAAGAAGGCAACGCTTTCTGCCCTAACTGCGGCACAAAGGTTGAATCAGTAGCACAGCCCGTTGCTGAGCCTGCTCCCGCAGCAGTACCCGTAGCAGCAGCTGCTGTTGCAGCAGCACCCGTAGATGCTGCTCCTGTTGCAGCTACACCCGTTGAAGCAGCACCTGTTCAGGCTACACCTGTTCAGGCAGCTCCCGTTCAGCCTGCCCCTGCACCCGCTCCGGTTCAGCCCGTTTATGAGGCAGCACCTGCTCCCGCACCTGCTCCTGTTCAGGCAGCGCCCGTTCAGCCCGTATATGCGGCAACACCTGTAACACCTATCGCTGCAGCTGCTCCTGCTGGTGACAACGGCCTCGCAAAGAGCGTTCTTACTTTCGGTATCATGGCTGTTGCTTTCGCAATTTCAACATACTTCAGCTTTATGGGTATCATTTTCGGTATCATCGGTCTTAACAAGGCTAAGAAGTTCATGGAAGAGGCTGGCGGTCAGCTCTATGGTAAGGCAAAGATCGGTAAGTACCTCTCACTCGGCGGACTTATCGGCGGCTGCGTAATTACAGGTATCATGGCATTCTACATCTTTGGTATCATTCTTGGTGTACTCAGCGAGCTTGGCAGCTACTAATACCAAATAACAATTAAACTTAAAAGAGGTTGTCGCAATGACAACCTCTTTTTTTGCTCTAAATTACCAGGGACTCAGATCACCGTTGGTTACGACCTTTTCATGTAAATTTACGCTCAGAATCAGGATGCAGCCCCACTATATCAACCTCAATCATAAATTACAGCATAATATAAAACGGCGGGGAAAATCCCACGCCGTTGAATTTAATCTGTATCAGATGATCAATACTGGAACTTGCCTTCGGCAACTGCCTTGAGGTGCTCACCGTAAGGGCTCTTGCCATAAGCTTTTGCACTCTCCATGAGAGTCTCCTTATCGATGAATCCGTTGATATATCCGATTTCCTCAGGTGCTGAGATCATAACGCCCTGTCTGCTCTGGACCATCTCAACGAACTCTGCAGCCTGCAAAAGGCTCTGCATCGTTCCTGTGTCGAGCCATGCAAATCCACGGCTCAGTATCTGAACGTCAAGCAATCCGTCGCTCAAATACATATCATTAAGAGTTGTGATCTCAAGTTCACCACGAGCTGAAGGCTTAACCTGGTTAGCTCTGTCAGATACGCCTGCAGGATAAACATAGAGACCTGTAACTGCGTAATTGCTCTTCGGATGCTCAGGCTTTTCTTCGATGGAAATTGCGTGACCGTCCTTATCGAACTCAACTACACCGAAACGCTCCGGATCAGGTACATAGTAACCGAATACTGTTGCTCTGCCGTTCTTTTCAGCGTTATCAACTGCAGCCTTGAGAATCTTTCTGAATCCCATGCCGTAGAAGATATTGTCGCCAAGAACCATTGCACCTGCTTCACCGTTAAGGAACTCCTCACCGAGAATGAATGCCTGTGCAAGTCCATCCGGACTGGGCTGAACCTTGTATGAGAGCTTGATGCCAAACTGACTTCCGTCTCCTAAGAGAGCTTCAAATCTGGGGGTATCTACAGGTGTTGAGATAATGAGGATATCTCTGATGCCTGCGAGCATAAGTGTTGACAGCGGATAGTAGATCATCGGCTTGTCGTAGATAGGCAGCAACTGCTTGGATGTTACCTTTGTTAACGGATAGAGGCGTGTGCCTGAACCACCGGCTAATACTATTCCCTTCATTACAAATTACCTCCTGATATCAGAGCCACTTCTTTGCCCAAGAGAAATCCTGAGTAGCAAAACCTTCGTGCTTCTCATCCTTCTCACTTGTCTTATAAGGAACGTCGAGCTTCGGCCAGTCTACTGCAACTGTCTCATCGTTCCACGGAATACCACCCTCAGACTTGGGATCGTATACGTCTGTGCACTTATAAACAAATTCAGCTGTATCAGACAAAACGAGGAATCCATGAGCAAAGCCCTCAGGAATATAGAACATGTTCTTCTTCTCTGAGCTTAAGATAACGCCTTCCCACTGACCATAAGTTTCAGATCCGGGTCTTACGTCTACTGCTACGTCGAATACTTCGCCGTGTGTAACTCTTACGAGCTTACCCTGTGTGTGATCCTTCTGGAAATGAAGTCCTCTCAATACACCCTTAGTGCTTGAGCTCTCATTGTCCTGAACGAACTCCTTGTCGATTCCTGCTGCCGCATAATCGCTCTTCTTGAATGTTTCCATAAAATATCCACGGCTGTCACCAAACACCTGAGGTTGAATAACGATTACGCCGGGTAATTTTGTTTTTTCAAAAGTAAATGCCATTACAATTCTGCCTCCGCCAAATATCTTCTGACTGCGTCTTTCCAGTCAGGCAAAGGTGTAAAACCAGATTCAACGAGCTTGGACTTATTAAGTCTTGAGTTGAACGGTCTTGCTGCCTTCGATAATCCGTATTCTTCCGTAGTTACGGGAATAACGTTTGTGGTAAGACCATACTGCTTATAGAACTCAACACAGAAGTCATACCATGAGATATATCCGCCTTCATTCGTAGCATGATAATAACCGTATTTCTCAGTCTCAACCATGTCTACGAGAAGTCTCGAAAGGTCCAAAGTATAAGTAGGCGTACCTATCTGGTCGTTAACAACACGCACAGTATCGTGTGTCTTACCTACATTGATCATTGTCTTGATGAAGTTCTTGCCGTTAAGGCCGAATACCCATGCTATTCTTACGATGAAGTACTTCTCGAGTGTGCCTGATACAGCGAGCTCACCGTCAAGCTTGCTCTGTCCGTATACGTTAAGAGGTGCATAGCACTTATCATCAGGTTCCCAGGGTCTTTCACCCTTACCGTCAAAAACGTAGTCTGTTGAGAGATACAGCATCTTAGCGTCAACTGCCTTTGCAGCATCAGCGATATTCTGTGTACCAACGGCGTTGATCGTATGAACCTTTGCCTGATTCTCTTCATCTTCGGCAGCATCTACTGCTGTCCATGCAGCACAGTGGATGATAGCATCAGGTCTGATCTCTTCGATTGCAGCCAGAACTGCATCTCTGTCAGTAATATCAAGCTGAACATACGGACTTGAAGTAACTGCGCTTCCATCAGCAACACCTGAATAAACGGGCTGAATATCTGATCCTACTGCCTCGTAGCCTCTTGCTACTGCATTGTTAACGACATCATGACCTAACTGGCCGCAAACACCGGTTACAAATAATTTCATCTTATATCTCCGTAATTATCTGTTTCCGTACATCTTGTCGTAGTAATTCTGATACTCGCCGCTGATGATCTCTTCCCACCAGGACTTGTTATCGAGATACCACTTAATTGTCTTCTTGATACCGTCTGCAAACTTTGTCTCAGGGAGCCAGCCGAGTTCATTATGGATCTTTGTAGGATCGATAGCATAACGGAGATCGTGACCCTTACGGTCTGTTACGTATGTGATGAGGCTCTCATCCTTACCAAGCTCCTTGATAATGAGCTTAACAATATCGATGTTAGCCATCTCGTTGTGGCCGCCTACGTTGTATACTTCACCGATTCTGCCCTTACGTACGATGAGATCGATTGCCTTGCAGTGATCTTCAACATAGAGCCAGTCACGTACGTTCTTACCTTCACCGTAAACCGGAAGCGGCTTATCGTTAAGACAGTTAGCGATCATGAGCGGAATAAGCTTTTCCGGGAAGTGATAAGGACCATAGTTGTTTGAGCAACGTGAAATTGTGATAGGAAGTCCGAATGTTCTGTGATAAGCCTGAACCAGGAGGTCAGCGCCAGCCTTGGATGAGCTGTACGGACTTGATGTATGAATAGGTGTTGTTTCTGTGAAGAACAGATCAGGACGGTCCAAAGGAAGGTCACCGTAAACCTCGTCTGTACTTACCTGGTGATATCTGATGTTACCGAAAGCACGGCAGGCATCCATCATTGTTGCTGTACCAAGGATGTTTGTCTCAAGGAAGATCTGAGGGTTCTCGATTGAACGGTCAACGTGAGACTCAGCAGCGAAGTTGATTACTACATCAGGCTTCTCCTCTTCGAAGAGCTTGAATACTCCTTCTCTGTCGCAGATGTCGAGCTTAACGAATCTGAAATTGGGGTTATCCATAACAGGAGCCAAAGTAGAAAGGTTACCTGCATATGTAAGCTTATCTACGCAAACCACTCTGTCCTCAGGATGAGCCTTAAGATGATAATGTACGAAGTTACCGCCGATAAATCCGGCACCGCCAGTTACAATGATTGTCATTTTTTAATCTCCATTAAAAAAGTTTTGTTTATTTTAATATAAATAAATAAAAAAATCTAAAACAACACATATCAAAAGCGTTTAAATAATACCCCTAAACGCCTTTGAATATTAGTTAAAAAGAGAGCAAACGCTTAAAATCAGGTGTAGAACGGTCTAAACGTACTGCCTGAGATGCTTGAACCCTTCGGAACAATGATGACCTTGAGCGCTTCGATTCTGTAACCCAGACCTTCACTGCCGCACTTCTCACCGTTCTTAGCCCAGTCTGTCCAGCCGATGTTCTGAACGTAAGTCTTGTAGTATACGTTATACAAATCGGATTTAGGTCCGATCAGGCGGATCTGAAGACCCTCTAATCTTAATGACCACCCCGTAGTACCGGCGAGCTGTCCGTCTCTTACCCAGTTCATCCAACCGATGTTCTGGACATGAGCTCTGTATTCAATACCGACTCCGAGAGGATCGTTAACGGTAATGCGGACACCCTCGAGACGGAGTGATCTGCCAACAAGACCTGAATTAAGGCCATCAGTTACAGTCGGCTGCCAGCCAACATTTTCAATATGTGAGTTATAGCTTACGGAACTGTATGCTGTTGAGTCCTTGGCTACAACCCTGATCTGAATTGCTTCGAGACGAAGTCCATGGCCTGTAGTTCCAGCTGTCGTACCGTTTTTTACCCAGTTTGACCAGCCTTTGCCTTCTACATAAACACGGTAACAGATATCAAAATACTGGGACGCGGATCCTGTAAGCTGCAACTGCAATGCTTCGACACGCAGTGACCAGCCGGTAGTTCCGGAAACTTCTCCGTCATTGACCCATTTCATCCAGCCGATATCCTGGACATGAGTCCTATATCTGACTCCCAAAGAATATGGAGAATCAACACTTACAGATAATGCTTCCACACGGAATCCTCTGCCTTCGGTGCCTGAGGTAACGCCGTTAGCGCACATATCCTGCCATCCAAGCCACTGTACATGAGTACGGTATTTTACATTAACGCCGGAAGCTGTTTGGTAGTTATCAGTATTGACTGTTCCGGATTGTCCGAGATTCTTACCCATGGTGTTAAAGTATTTGACATAACTGTAGTTATCCCCGCCATAGATATTGCCGGCATTTCTGTACATCTTCATGTACGTTGAGAGGTCGAAATCTTCGCTGGCTCTTCTCTTCTCGTTAATTCCGTATGTGATCCAGTGGATCTTATAAGCCAGATCAGTATCTCTGACCTCACTCTTAAGATCCGGATTATTTGCACGGTAATAATCAGCATTGAAAGTATATTTTGTGTACTCGTCATCGTAACGCCAGGGATTCTCAGGCTCATCGTCCGTAGGATCCCAACAGCGGTACTCACTCGGAGCATCAGCGATCTTCATGCCGAGAGGCTTACCGAGCGGGCCCGGATCAGAACTGTCATAGAATGTAACTGGCGTACCCCATGAGAGATTATCGTAGAGCCACTCAGCATCTTCTACTGCTAGTCTTACACAGCCTGCAGAGCATGCTGTTCCAAGCTTGTCATATTCCCAATATTCGAGGTCATCGTTGTTGTGGCTGCAGTAAGGAACAGAATGGAACCAGATGCTGCCCGTGATGATCGTGCAGAACTGGCCGTAAACGCCGCCCTTGAGCAGAGCCCATCTGTAAGTTGTGGAAGTATAGTACGTTCCGCTGTGAGGTGTTGCAGAACCTGTGGAACAGAGGAAAGCCTTGACCGGAACGTCATCATCGTAGAGCGTTACGACGTTCTCCTCACAATTGATGTACAGGTGATATCCACTTCCTGCGGATACAGGAATGGAAGCACTTGCGATAATGGTGATCATAATAAACAAAGAAAGCAATACCCTAAAAGACTTCTTCCTCATGGTTAGATTCCTCGCTTCCTGAAATTGGGATATATCAATTATTTTATATTATTTCATAGAAATTCAATATTACATATTAAAAAAGCGTTGGTCATTTTTTTGTCTGACCAACGCTTTAATCCGTTTTTGTATTTTTATAAAGCAGATTACTTCATTATTAACACATCATTTAACTTCTTTCGCTTTGAAACAGCATAGTTGAACTCGTCCTTATAATATCCAATGGCGATAAATAACAGTATCCGCTCATTTTCGGGAATATTGCTGCATATCTCCTTGAACGCCTTGTTTTTATATCTTAATTCTCCGTTCTGCAAAACACAGCTTGCTATACCATAATAATGCAGAGCCTCAACCAGTGATAAAGCAAACATTCCGCCTTCTACATACAATTGGTTTCTCTCGAAAGCATCATAAAAAGCAGATAAGTCACCTGTTACTACCAGATAGTTTTTAACCTCTTTTTCAAAACCGGTATTTCCTGCGATCAATTCTCCGATTTTTCTATTGGTTTCTTCATCTGAATAAAAATATACTTTCGAAGCCTGTCTGTTGCATGCACTAGGAGACTTTTGAGCTAACAGCACGGCTTTTTTAATGTCTTCAGGATCGATTTTACGGTCAGCAAACTGTCTTAATGAATGTCTGCTGTTATAGAAATGCGGAAAATCAACTGACATTTCCCTTTTCATGTCTTCTAGAGTAGTATGTTCTATTCCGGCAGAGAAGCTGTCAGCTCTGTGATCTTTATAGCTCTCAAGCTTCTTATTTAAGTCTTCATTTGTATATCCCAGTTTATTCTGGAATTCCACATAACAGTCAAGAACGTTTAACGCATTCTGTAATGGAACAGCTTCAACATCAAATCCGCTATCGATGTATTCATCAAGCATAACGAACAATTCACTTATTTTTTCCTGGCCAAAACCCTTTCTGGGTTCTGACAGTGACAGACCCTTTTCGATCATGTGAGTCTGTCTTAATATCTTTGCTTCCAAAGCATTCTGACTGTGAATTTTGGAATTGTTGTAATTCCATTTGTTATAAGTCTTATAGTCATTAACAAATTCCAAAATCATTTCTTTTCTTTTTCTTAAAGCATTACGTAAATTACCCATTATTCACATCTCCCGTAACGAAACAGCACCATAAAACCGATAACATTATGCGCGCTTATGCTTATTAACAAACTCCATTACCACTTTCCTCCAGTAGATTGCAATCATCAACGCGTATCCGATTATGCAGCAGATAACGACGTCAACGATCAGATGCAACCAGGAAGAAACCGGAAGAAAATATCTGATTACTCCCATTATCAAGAATAATACCGGTATCGACAGATAAGTCTTAAAGGTTTCAGGTAAGAAACACGCCAGCGGCTGATCTAAGCACCATGCAGCATAGAACGAATTATAAAGCAAATATCTGAGGATAAGGATTATGGTTGTGGGGATAACAATTGCATAAATACCCATGTTGGTAAATTTGATCAATACAATTTCAACAACGAAGCTAATTAAACCAACAAAGAAACTGACCAATACCGGCGATTTTAACTTGTTAACAACTACACTGACCTGGGCCATGGTTGCAGTTGTGGAATTGAAATATGCCTGAACTACGGTAAGCGTAGAAAGGGCCGTTACCATCATGATCTCTTCTTCAGACAAACTTCCCTGCCATAACGTGTAAAAGTCTTTGGAAAATACAATGAATGCGGTTATCGGCACAAACAGAATAACCGCCATGGTCTTAATTGAACTCTTGATATTATTGATAAGATCCGTATTACTCTTTTTTACATACAAAGAAATAAACACAGGCGTAAAAAGCGGCGCAATCGTACCAACAACACTCGTAACGTTATTAGGTATGGTTCTTGCTACAGAGAGTATTCCCATCTCATAATCGCCGATCAAAACATTGGCAACTGTCAGATCCAATCCTCTGATAAGGATATTACTGATGCTCGAGAAGGCCATCCAGCATCCGGCTTTGGCTAATTCAAGCGTACAGTCCTTATCAGACAGTTTAAGGTCGATCTTTAACTCAGGTGTAAGCTGGTTGGTCAAACGGATATTCCAAACAGAAATCACAGCTGCAGCAATCAAAGAAGCTAAAGCGATCCAATAGATCTTAATGGAAATGAAATTCAGGAAAACGATTATAAGTCCAAGACGGAGAATGCTTTGGATAATATTACGGATTCCCTGAATATCCGTTCTGTTGGTAACAAATGTTGACGTTGTGAATACCAGCGTCAGCAAAGTAATAATGTATGAGATGAATACGATCGCAAATGTAATCTTTACATCAAGGATCAGTTCATCAGGAACAGTTAATACCCTTTGAATATTCGGGATGAATAATACTGTTATCAATCCAAGGAAAGACGATATTCCGATATTCGCAACTATCAAACTGTTAAAATACCGGTTAGCCCGCTCATAATCAGATTTATAGTACGCATTGGCAATAAACCTGGCCGCAACTGAATTGAAAATGCTGGCAATAATCGCTGCATATGAAACAAAGTCATTCGCCAGTCCGATAAAGCCATAGGCAGACGCACCTACACGGCTTACGATCAAGGGTGAAATATAAAAGCCAATAAAAAATTGAACGCCAAATGCAAGTACATTTAACGATATATTAAAAAAGCTCTGCTTTTTACCTGTTTTTATTGACATTAACCAATCCTCTTCATTACATCCGACAGGATCTCTGTTGTCTTATAGGACTCAGCCTTCATATCATTATGTATGTCAACAAGATACTGTTTGTATTCATCGTAATGATCTTCCAATAATCTGAACTTCTCAATAAGTTTCTGTTCATTCAAATCTCCCAGTGCAATGCAATAATCTGAGAGTTTCATCTTCTCCATAAATCCCTGCATCTTCTGTTCATATGAAACGGAAATAAACGGTGTTCCCATCTTCGCAGAGAAAATATTACTGTGATAACGCATTCCGATAACAGCATAGAGGCGGCTTATCACATACTGCTGGAAATATGTGTCATAACGCTCATCGTTATCAGGAATAACAAAGAAATCCTTATCATTCAGACAATAGGACTTCATGAGATTATAATCATTACCCATACCATAAAGCTGGGGAATAAATACTATTCCATAGTGACTGTTTGTAAGTTCTTTTATCACTCCGGTAAAGGTGGACTTGATATTATCTACCGTCTTCTGATCCTTGGAATGAACGGGATGCCACAACAGGTCGGTAATCGTTATGCCGATGCATTTATCGTGTGAATCCAGGAAATGTTCAAGCTCTTCATAACCCGTAAGTTTCTTTTCATTTTCAGACATATCGATATCATGCTGCAACGCAGAATCAAGTGTCTGATATATTGTTTTACCCGGCAGCAGAGCCCTGACTTTATCAGCAGAGATCGGATCTCTCAGAGCGATGGCTTCCGCACCATTGAGAATTCTTTTACGCCATTCATTTCTCTCGGAATTATTGAACGGTCCCATTGAAGGTGCATAAAACATATAAGGTTTCTTCATCTTCTGAACAAGATCAAAGATCTTTAGATATGTAGGTTCATCGTTATAATATGTATCACCAATGCAGGGGCCTCCCGGAGCGTGGATAACAATATCAGATGAACTAATCTCATTGATCAATTCCTTTTCTCCGCCGGACAAAGAAATGCTGCCCTTACTGAGCACGGCTATTTCATGTGCAAACTTTGATTTTCCGGAAGCCGGAATAAACTGATGCATCATTTTTACATTAGAAGGCATATTCGGATAATGTGTTCCGGAACCTCTTATCAGTAATGTAATCGTGCATTCAGGGTATTTCTGATTCAACTCATCAACCAAAGCATGAATCGCTGCTTCATCTCCCCTGTTATCCGGATGGCAATTTATAATCAAGAACTTCAAATCAAAATCTCCTTCAAATCACAAACCAAATGACTTAATCCACTTATCAGGTGTCAAAGCCTTATATTCAGTCTTCTCATAATCTCTATTCATGAAATCATCATCTATTTCCCATTTCTCGCGGTCAACGATATGAACGTTATTCGAGAAAACAGGATACATACTCAGATTCTTATTGGTCGTTATTACTTTTGTTTCTGTCTGAAGCGAATCAAACAGTCTGGTCGTAGGTCCCTTCTGGACATCTGCCGGCAGATCAATGACTGCTTTGGACTTACTTAAAACCTCAAGATATTCAGTATATGAGAGCGGAACGTTATGGCAGAATTCCTGCTTGCTGTCATTGGGATCGTAAAGATAAATGAACAGTCGGTATTTCTCCGAATATTTATCATGCAAAAGCTTTGCGATCTTCATGCGGTCTGAATGAGCAGATCCGATGAAAGCAATATCATATTCATTTTCCTTATGTCCGATAAACCCGCTCTGAACAAACATCGGCTGATAAGTCCAAGAATGTTTCTTGCAGTCCTGAATGTTATAAGCAAAAACCTTATCAAACAATTCGGTATGGGTTGAGGAAAACAGATTATCCACATCATCCCACAGATACAGAATGTACTGTGCATCAGGATTTTTAGCCTTGATCTGTGTAAATACTGATTTAGACAGATATCCGCCGTTTATGCAGAATACGATGTCATAAGCATTGGCTTCTTGCGAGATCTTCTCTAATACCTTGGCGTCAGTCTTACTTGCAGCTTCTTCCTGTTCCCTGATCTCAAGATTCTTAAGAACATGTCTGGCACCCCAATGGAGCTTGGAACACTGGAAATAATCAGCGATTATCTCTTTATCAAACTCATCACTGTTAACCAGAGTAACGTCATAACCGTTACTGAATTGATCAGCAAGTATTTTTTCATAACCCATGAAGAAGGGCATTAATAAAAGCATTCTTTTCATAATCAATTCCCGCACGGTTACTTATTCATGTAAAGTTTTGGCACGTTCTTCTCAACCAGATAGATGTAGAACTCAGAGCTGAAGATGAGTTTGAAGGCACAGAGAATGTTTTTATTTCTCAAACCTTTCTTTGTATCCTCATACTTCATCAGACGGTTAAGTTTCTTATTGAATTCATCAGAAGACAAATATCTTGTTATATCCTCTTCTGATATCTGATCAAGTCTGGCCCTGTTTTTGGACAGATACCTTCTTAAAACCAGCTGCTGTGTTTTATTGGTAACAGAAACGCTGGTTTCACGCAGACGGTACTTAAGACACTTCTCAGGAATGTTTCCGAGCTTGAAACCATTTATCAGGGCTCTGTTCAGGAAATCATAATCCTCACAATGAGGAACCAACCTGTAGCCTTTTAAAGTATCGTATACTTCTCTTTTTGCGAGCCATGAGGGATGGGCAACGCAGCCGCCATACTTAAGTGTCTTATCAACACACTTGCATGATATGGGGAACGTCATCTCTCCTATCGTCTCATCTCTCTCGTTAATGAGTTCGATCCAGCTGCCGATGAGATCAAACCCGCCGTTGTTAAGATAAGCAAGCTGCTTTTCTATTCTGTCATTACGGCTTATGTCATCAGCATCCATTCTTGCGATATATGAACCGGATGCCAGTGATAATGCTGTATTTAAGCTCTTAACAAGACCGATATTCTTCACGTTATGATGGATCTTAACCTTAGCGTTATTGATACCGGCTAAAACCTTCTGGTTAACGTCACGGGCAGGATTATCGTTAACGATTATGAGTTCGATATTCTCATAAGTCTGCGAGAGAATGGAATCAATGCTCTTGGTCAGTTCTTCTTCTGATTCGTTATAAATGCTCATTACTATCGAGACTAATTCCTGCTCCATAGAGATAACCTCTCTTTCTCTCGTTAGTATTAACATTTACAGCTGCGATCAATATCGGCAAGAATCCATAGCTCAAGAAGTCGTTATCGATAAATGCCAGAACAAATACTGCCATGAGACATGATTCAACAAACAGGTCATTCTTATAACGCTTCTGCAGTAAGAAACTGATTACGAACAGACCGATAAGAATAATGAGACCAAATCTCAATGCTATAAACAGATATCCGTTATCAACAACGAAACTGTCATTTCCATAGAACTCATTGTTATGCATCAGATTAATGATCTTAAGTCCAACCCTGTTCATCTTCCATGATGAACTTATGAGTCTGTATGAGAATAACAGATCGATCTTATGCATGAATTCGAACTTGGTGACTATAAACATTCCAAGGATCGATAACATTCCGCAGAATACGGCGATGTATTTTGTCGTGAAATTAACAGCCTTGCATAACAGCTTGGACTTGTAATTTCTCTTAAGGATCATTTGGAATACAGACAGCGCAACTCCGACTGCGAGGCACGCGCGTGAATGACAGAAATGATAAACAACGAGGTGCAGTCCTGTGAATGCAAACAGGCTCCAGAATGAGACTTTGTGTTTTCTGGTCCATACATAGAAAACCTGTAAAAAGACGACTATGCCCGGCAGAACATCGCTGTGATAGAAACCGAATGAATGTCTCGACATGTCATCGCTGAACGCATGAGATGTCATGAAATCAGGGATCTGATCTACAAGCATCAGCGATAATACGATGGCTGTTCCTACAAAAAGCATCGCAAAACTGAGATTAAAGAGTCTGTTAATGTTAACTTCCCTGCCTGCATAAACCAAAAGCAGCATTGAGATCAGATATGCTTCTTTCGCGACAACAAGGAATAATACACTGACTGCTACTACCAGAGCGATCTTCCATATCGCTTTTCTCTTGAACTCAGCCATAACAAATGCCAAGAGAGACAGTCCGTAAGTAAGCATACGGAGATAACGGGAAACATCACCGATCATTCCGTCGACCTGATAGATATCTCCCAGAAACAGAGAAACAAAATATGCTATGAATGCCAAACCGAAGACCACATTGTTGATCTTCACTTTGTATTTATCCAAAAGCAATAAAAACATTTCTAACTCCTGTTACTTACTGATTCTTCTCTCGTTGATGGCGCTGTTTTCTTTGCACCACTTGCGGCCATCTCTGATACCACGGTCAATGGCCCTTATCTTATTGAACTTATCTGATTCACACATCAGGATGCTTAACTTGATCCTGAAGAGCATCATGTTGCGGTGTGCAAACGCTTCAGCCTCATCAGGATACAGATGACCCATGATCACATTGTTCCTTGAGATGTAATAGCGTCTGAATGCCGAATGGTTCGTGGGAGTAAATGTATGTCCCAAAACCTTTTTGGTCGCGGTCTCACCAATACAATGAAGAAGCGATGTGTTATAGCTTCTTAAGATCTTGTAACCGTGCCTTCCGAGCTGAAAACAGAATTCATGGTCAACTTCATCTATAAACAGGTATTCCCAATATCCGCCGATCTCTTTCCAAACTGATGTCCTGACGATAAAACCGGAACTGATAACTGTTTTGAACTCTTCGATTTTATCCTTCGGGACAAAATCCTGATCAACATTGATATAAGGCGATGCACCGCCTACCTTCTCATCTTCAAATAACTTAAGAAGCTTATCAGCCATTCCTTCATCAACGACGGAATCCTGATCGAGTGACATGAAAAACTCTTTACCAAGTTCTTCAGCCTTATCACCTATCTGGTTCATTGCGCAGGCAATTCCTTTGTTCTCTCCATTCGCTTCGATGAGCACATCCGGAAACTTCTTAAGCAAATCGTAGATAACGCTTATGTTTTTCGAGCCGTTATCGATAATTACAACCTTATCAACCTGAGGAACGATTCTATTGAGCGATTCTTCCAATCGTTCAATCTCAGGGTTGTATGTAACTATTCCGGCAAGACAATTATTCATCATATAAATCACAATATCTTAGAGGCAATGTGAAGCAGGAAGAACGCTCGCATCTTAACGAAGCGGATGATCATCTTATACTTCTTCGAGAGGACTGAAGATCCTAAATCAGTTTCTCTGAGAGCCTTGGAAAAATCAGCATCATCAACGATCGAGATGATGTATTTCTTACGGTCTGCATATGACATTTTCCTGTTTGCTTTGCTCTGTGTAATTGCTCTGCATCCGGTTGACAGGATCTTCTCGTTATAAAGCTTCTCTACTGAACCGTTATCGGAAAAGCACTTATACTTCATAATGCAGTTGAAGATTTTCTTGAAAGTACTGTAGTATTCCGGATCAAACTTTGCAGTCATTCCTGAACCTAACCTGTAGATATAGACATTATGGTTCAGATAAACGAACTTAGAAGCGTTGGATACAACTTCTGCTGTCTGCAAAGTATCTTCACCGCATGAGAGTCTTCCAAATGAAGAATAATCCCTGTCAGCTTCAATGCAGCTTCTTCTGATCAGCTTACCTGCCAAGCTTGTTACTACAGGCACATCCGAACGGAAATAGGCTTCAATGACCTGGTCTTTGCTAAGAACAATCCTGTGTTCAGATGTAAAAACATCAGAATAATAGGGCCTGATGTTTCCATCCTCAAGCAAAGACATATTGTAAAAAACAATATCAGGATCATCCTGGCAGATTACCTTATCAAGTTCAGATAATGCGTCAGTATTCAGATAATCATCAGAATCAAGATTTATTACGTAATCACCCGTTGCAGCCTTAAATCCGGTGCGTCTTGCCCGGAGAAGGCCCTTGTTTTCCTGATGAACGACCCTGACAAAATCATATTTTGCAGCATACTCATCACAAAGTCTGCCGCTGTTATCCGTTGAACCGTCATTAACCAGAACGATCTCAATAGATAAGGAATCAAAATCTTTCTGACTAATAACCGAACGGATGCATTCATCAAGATATTTCTCGACATTGTACACAGGTACGATAACGCTAAATTCAGGATTCATTATCTTACCTCCGTACAACAGCCCGCTTGATTCTTTGCTTGAGCCAATAGTATTTACGATATATACGGCTTCCTGCACCCTTTGTAGGCCATGCCTTAACGGTTGTGCATATAACCTCATATCTGTCCAGATAATCAGAGATCAGTTTCTCGAGCTGGGACATGTATTTCTCATCAAGAGATGAACCGGCAGATAAATGCCAGATGCGTGAAGGAACAACATAATTCTTCATCTGATTACCTTCAGCTTCGAGACAGTATTCAACGGAATAGAGATGCCATCCTTCAGTATCAGAGAAAGGATGCTGATTGAAATAATCCTTATCAACAAAGAACATGCACTCATCAAGAGTCTGAACCTGTTCAGGTTTATTTACCTGTTCTCCGAAAGACTGTTTATCAGTTCCCTGGAGAATGGTCGTAAGGATCTTTCTGCCTTTATTCTCCCTAACTGCACCCGCAACTCCGGCTACGCCAAAGTTGCCAAGAGAATCGATGTATCCGATAATGTCAGACAATGCATTCTCATCCAAAAATCTGATATCAGGATGAGAGAAAACATAGTATTTGAAATCCTTACCCTTAGCAGCTTCGTTATAAGCATGTCTTGCAGAACTGTATTCTCCGTGACAATTCATAATCGGGAACAGTTCGAAACTGACATTCTTCTGTGTCTCGAGACTGTCAACGAAGCCGCGGAAAACGTCTTCTTTATTCACTATGGTAAAGATAGCAATTCTGTTATTTGAATCCATCAATTATCACCAATCGCAAGAATAACCTTAGAGCTTATTAAGAAAAATCTTCAGGTTATATGTAAGCTGCAGTCCTCTGTCACCGAAATTGAATTTCTTCTTTTTGGTGAGTCTTGATCTGCTGGAAAAACTCTTCTTATATGCGAGAACATCGTCAACGATCTGTCTGTATTCGTCAGTCATCTGCTTGTCAAAACCCTTTTTGAGTTCTGCCATCTGCGGCTCGACTTTATACTCGTTGATATAGATCTTTACCTGCTTTAATTTGGATCTGAAATCACGCTTAAGACCCATAACGTTATTAACATGCTGACGGTAAGACATGTGGCAGTCATTATCAACAAAGATCTTGCCGCCTAAAGCAAGACAGATCTTAAGGATCCATACATCGTGCATCAGCATGTAATCAGGTACATAAGACACAACTGCATCGATCAGTTCTCTGTTAAATACCTGAGTGCATCCTGCTGCATCGTTTAACATGAATCTAGCGTAATCTGTTCTTACGGGATTCATTCTGTGTTCTTCAATGAAATTCAGATCTCCGTCAACTAATCGCTGTCCGCAATAGTAGAGCTTGGGAATGCAATCAGTATTCTCATTCATTTTGGAAACTGCGATGGATAACTTATCCTGATCCCAGACATCATCCTGGTCACAGAATGCGAAATACTTGTAATCAGTTTCAGCAGCTTTCTGAACCAGTTCAAAGAAACCTTTCTGAACGTTGAGATGAGGTCCCTGATACCAACGGAGATCAGACTTTGACTCATACTCCTTAAGTATCTCAAGGGTATTGTCTTTCGAGCCGTCATCTCTGACCCAGACAGTTACTTCAACGCCCTGCTGCGCAAAAAGACTATCAAGTTGTTCTCTTAAATACTTCTCACCGTTATATGTTGCAAGAAGGACCAGAACCTTTTCCATTACTTCACCAAATTATCTATAAGCTTCTCAAATTCAGAACAGAATCTGTCGTTATTGCTGGACAGCTCATTCTTAAGAGCTGAAACCTTCTGATCGTAGTTGTCGATGACATCGCCCAATTCATCGATATTCTCAACAACAATGATGTTTCCCTGCCTCTCGGCAACGGCCTTTGCAAAGTCGAGCTGATGATCGTTAACGTGCTCATTAAGTTCTTTAACTCTGGGAACAACAATGGGAACCTTACCGACCTGAAGCGGCATGATGAAACTTGAAGGACCACCATGAGTAACAACAATCCTTGCATCGTCAACGAGCTTTTTCATGGTCTCAAACGGATACAGTTTGCTCCATTCACAATGCTTGGATTCATATGTACTGAAACCTGTCTGCATTATGACTTTCTCATCATGAGACTCAGCCCACTTATCCATATATTCTACAAGTCTGTTAAACGGCTGCTCGTGAGTTCCTACAGTGACAAAAATCATCAGTCATTCTCCATTAAAAAATCGAACCAAGATTAACGGATTTCTTATAAACCTGCTTCATCTCATCCCACTGGACGATGAACAGGTCTGTTACGGGATAACAGATCTTACCTGAAATGGTTGATTTATCTATACGGTCAAATACTTCAATGTAAACTGTCTTTGCTCCCATCATTTTTCCGATCCAAAAGAACGGGATTGCAGGTGCAGCACCTGATGTGATGATTACGTCCGGACGCTCTTTCTTAAGGATCTTGATAGCACGGTGTGTATTAATGATCAAAGCCTTCAGTGAACGGTTGGAAGGATAGTATACGGGATACATCTTCTCGCCTTCCAAAAGGCTTCTGGCATCCTCTTTATCAAATGTGCACCAAAATCTTTCCTTGTTCTCCCAGAAAGGCTTTAACATATACAGATGTGTCAGATGACCACCGGAAGAACCAACCAAGCAAATCTTCATAAACAATCCACCAATTACATTGCGCCTTTACGTGTGAAAAGAACACCGACTGTTTTCAACAGGATCTTAAAATCAAGACCAAGGCTCCAGTTTGTTATGTATTCTGTATCAAGTTTTACAACTTCCTCGAAATCAGTGATCTCACTTCTTCCGCTTACCTGCCACATTCCGGTAATACCGGGCTTAACTGCCATTCTGGCTCTGTGATGGAAGTGGTATTTCTCATACTCATCGAGCGTAGGAGGTCTTGTTCCTACAGTAGACATGTTACCCATAAGGACATTGAAGAACTGCGGGAACTCATCAAGACTTGTCTTTCTGATGAACTCACCGATACCGGTCTTCTTTGTACCGTCAGGAAGGATCCTGTTACCGATGATTCTAGGGTCGAACTCCATCTTGAACATCATGCCGTCCTTAACACGGTTCTGATCCATGAGTTCCTGCTTCATTTCCTCAGCATCCATTCTCATAGAACGGATCTTGTAGATCTTGATGTGCTTACCATTCTTACCGACTCTCTCCTGCTTGAAGAGGATCGGTCCGGGAGACTGCTTCTTGATGATGGGGCCGACGATCGCCATGATGATCAAGGCGATAAGACTTCCTACGAGTCCGGCAAAGATATCGAATACTCTCTTGATCAGAAGCTGTACGGGTGTTGCGTAGTTGATCGATGTTGTAAGTACTGTAGTACCGCCGATCTTTTCCGAGAATCTCTTAACCTTGTTGCGGCTCATGTAAGGTACGTGGTAATGAGTAGGAACACCCATTCTTGCACACGCATCCATGAGCTTTAATACCTTCTTGTCGTTGATGGGTGCATCAACGTAAACCGTATCGATCCATTCTTTCGCGATATACTGTGCCGCATGCTTTATGTCGGCAACAACAGGTACGCTGTGAACACTCTTAAGATTCGTTGTCTCAATGATGACCAGACCGACGATTGAATAGCCTGCCTGCTTATCACTTAACAGACGTGTGAGGATC
>JAEEGJ010011472.1_pt1 | contig 22474 bp, 17 predicted proteins | sample 8958761 | NCBI WGS metagenome assembly JAEEGJ01 (sample SAMN16246546, study PRJNA631951) | gut metagenome | biome: gut microbiome; feature: rumen; material: RS-attached | host: Bos | place: Iran: Karaj | collected 2018-10 | reverse complement strand
CTAACGCAAAATATTTTAATGTTTTCATGGTTATTCGGACTTTAGGTTAGAATGACAGGTTAAGACCGAGCAGATAGTTGACGGTCGGAGGAGTGCCTTGTGACACAGCGTAAGCACCGCTGTTTGAAACAGGGCGGATGCCGGTCTCCTTGTAGAAAGGAGAGTAGACCACGAACGGGTTCTGGACAGTGGCGTAGAGACGGCAGCTGCGCAGACCGATGTTCTTCACAGCCCTAAGATTGCCGAAGTTGTAACCCAGGGTGATGGTGTTGATGAGGACATTCGAACCGGACCATCTTGAAGCAGTCTCTATGTACTTGGCATTGTCACCGCCGGATGTCGCACCACCGGGAGCCGGGAAGCGGACGTTAGGAGTCTCGGGAGTCCAGTAGTCGACAACCACGTTGTTGCGACGGCCTGACAGAAGGTTCTGATAGCCGTTGTGGATGTTGGAAGTGAGCATACCTCCTACCTGGAAGCTGCCGACCACAGTAAAGTCGAATCCTTTCCAGGACATTGTCGAGTTGAAACCGCCCTGAAGCTTGGCTTCGTTTGTCATTACGACCTTGTCGTCATCGCCGATAACCCTTACGGGATCGCCGTTGGCGTCATATTCTCCGTTGTACTGAACCTTGATCATACCCACGTTTCCACCAGGTTCGAGCTTCTCGCGGAGAGACTCCTCATCCTGCTGCCAGAGACCTTCGTAAACATACTCGCGGAATGAATTGACCGGATAGCCCACATACCAGTTGTTTGCACGGTCCTCGTCCTGGCCGGAAGCCAGCTCGACGATCTCGTTGTGGTTGTGATAGAAGTTCAGTCCTGCTGTCCAGGTGAAGCCGTCGCCGCGGTGCTGGACGATCGTACCGTTGACCGTAAACTCGACACCGTTGTTCATCGTCTTGCCGACATTCGCGGTATAGCTGTTCACGCCTGCGGTCGAAGGAAGGTTGATGGTCATCAGCAGGTCTTTGGTGAGGACGTGGTAGTACTCAAGGCTACCGCTCAGGCGTCCGTTGAAGAAGCCGTAGTCGATACCGAAGTTCCAGGTCTCGGAATACTCCCATCCTAGATCATTGTTCGGAAGAGAAGTGACGTAGTAGGCAGTCACATAGTCTGTGTCGTAGTTGTAGTAGCGTGAAGAAAGACGTCCCAGCGTAGAATAAGGAGAGATTGACTGGTTTGAAGTCTGTCCGTAACCGGCCCTGATCTTCAGCATGTCAACCCAGGCGACGCTCCTCATGAAGTCCTCGTTGCTGATGTTCCATCCGAGGGATACGGCAGGGTATGTATGCCATTTCTTGCCATCGGCGAGCCTTGATGAACCATCGGAACGCACGGTGGCGGAAATCATATACTTGTTGGCGTATGAATACATCACACGACCCATCACTGACATCAGGTTGGTCTTGCTGTATGACTGGTTGTTCGGGTTGAAGGTAAGGTCGCCCGCACCGTCTCCCATATAATAATACAGCATATAGTCAGCGGGAACGCCGCGTGAAGAGAAGCTGTTGCCGTAGCTTGTTGCTGACTCGGCCGAGAACATACCCGTAATGTTCAGGCTGTGGACATCGTTGAACGTGCGGTTGAATGTCAGCAGGTTCTCGAGAGTCCAGTTCTTGCTCAGGCTCCAGGAGCGGCTTGCCGTGGCAGGCTCAGTGAGCACGCTGTTCAGGATGCCCTGGCCCCTGAATGTTCCGTTCTCGTTCAACCTGAAGTTGTAGCCTCCGTTGAGACGGTATTTCAGACCCTTGAGGAACGGGGCTTCAACTTCCACATATGCATTGTTGTATGCGCTGTAACGGATTGACTCGTTGATGTTCTTGTCAGCGATCTCGTACATCAGCTCGCGGGTCTTGACCACGTAGTTCTGGTCCTTCGGCATATTGATGGCGCCGCGGCGTATGTTGCCGTTCTCGTCGTAGGGGCTGACCATAGGAGTAAGGTCCACCTGCGCGCCGCCGGCACCCTGGCCGTAGTTCTTGTTGGTACCGAGGTTGGTGGAGAATCCCACTGCGAAATATTTGCCTATCTTCTGGTCGATGCTACCCCTGACGTTAACCCTGTCGAAACCTTCGGTAGGGATGTTGGACTCGTCCTTGTAGTAGCTTGCACCGAGAGAGAAGTTGCCGCCGTTGGTGCTTCCGGTCACTGAAAGGTTGTTCTGCACCGCATAGCCTGGCTCGTAGTAGACAGCCTGCCAGTCGGTGTCATACAGGTCCCTGTACTCGTCCGCGCCGTCGATGTATTTCTTGGCGAGGTCACGGAGTTCGGTGAGCTGCTTGGTATTCATGAACGGGTAAGGAAGCCATTGCTTGTACATTCCGTAGGAATTGAAGTTGACCCTTACCGGAGCGCCCTGGGCACCGTGCTCGGTCGTGATCATAATGACGCCGTTGGCACCGCGGGATCCGTAGATAGCTGTCGAAGACGCATCCTTGAGGATGTCGATGCTCTTGACATCGTCGGTGTTGATGTCGGCGAGGCTTCCTGAGAACGGAATGCCGTCAAGCACGATCAGAGGGTTGTTGTCGGCAGAGAGCGAACGGGTACCGCGGATGCGGATACGCATCGTAGCACCGGGCTTGGTGGATGTCTGCCTCATTTCGACACCAGCCACACGGCCCTGGAGGGCGGTCGTGATGTCACCGGCAGGAATCTGTCTGAGGACTTCCTGATTGACAGATGCGATTGAGCCAGTCACATTGGACTTCTTGGCAGTACCGTATCCGATGACGACTGTCTCTTCAAGGAACTGGCTGTCTTCCTCGAGAGTCACCTGAAAAGAGCTCCGGTTACCGGTAGGAAGGGAAACAGTCTTGTAGCCGATACTTGAAATAGTGAGGACTGCGTTTTGAGGAATGTTCAGCGAGAACTGACCATTCTCTCCGGTAGCCGTACCTGTCCTGGTATCTCCTGCCACAAACACAGAGGCGCCGACAACCGGCTGGCCGTCCGTATCTGTGACCACACCGGTCACAGTGCGGTTCTGAGCCAGTGCCGGAATGTTCCAGCACAGGGTGAGAAGGGTGATTATCACACCCGTCAACTTTAAGATTTGTTTAACCATAATTATAGTATTTGGTGAATAGTTCTACAGGTAAATTTAGCAAAAACTGCCCATATGGTCAAACATAAAAATCCATTATATGTCCTATCTTTGCATAAAACACTGTTATGCTTATGAATAAAATTTCAACAATAATTATGGCTGTCGCTTTGTTCGCACTTGCATCCTGCCAGAACAAGGAAGCGGACATATTGAAAAGGGTCGATGCGATATACTCTGACGTGGCTGCGGGGCAGTTTTCTTCTGACGAGCTCAGCAAGCGCTATTGCTCCGAAGACTGGAACAAGACCGTCGCCCTGGTAGACGAGTTCGACAGCAAGCACAACGAAGGGATGCTCGGATTCTTTGAGTACGACTACTGGGTGCAGGGCCAGGACGTCAGCGACCTCCACATCAGCGACCTTGCTCTCGAGAGCCTCGAAGGCGACAGTGCCACAGTCAGCTTCAAGCTCCACAACTTCGGCTCCGCAACCCCGATGAGGCTGAAGCTCGTCAAGGAAAACGGAAGCTGGCAGATCGATGACTTCATCTCGCTCGGCGAGTACCCCACCGACCTGAAAGCCCAGATGCTGGAATACATCAAACAATAGAAAACGCCAGTTATGACCGGCAGATACAAAGTGATAACCTTGTGCGGAAGCACACGCTTCAAGGAGCAGTTCTTCGAAGCCCAGAAACGCCTCACCCTCGCAGGCAACATAGTCATAAGCGTAGGCCTCTTCGGCCACTCCGGAGATGACGAAGTGTGGACCGAGGGCACCAAGGAGATGCTCGACGATATGCACAAGCGCAAAATCGATATGGCCGACGCCATCTACGTCATCAACGTGGGAGGCTACATAGGCTCGAGCACACGCTCCGAGATAGAATACGCAAAGGCAAACGGCAAGGAAGTGCTGTATCGGGAAGAGCCCGGCAAGGCAGCCGAGTTGTCAGAGACGGAGCGCCGCGTCGCCCTGCAGAGCGCAAGGATGCGCGAAGTGCAGAGGGCATACCGCCAGGTGCTCGACGGGCTCGAAGCCCTCGAAGCCCAGGAAGACAATATCAAAGCTCTCGAAGACTATCTCGACGACGGCTGGCAGGCAGACTACGAAGCCGACGAACGCGGCGAAATAGGCAAGACCGTGGACCGCAGCGTGCTGGCACAGGACACATTATACGACCTTTTGGAAGACATAGGAGAAATCAATGAAAATATTTAAGGCAATCCTTATTTCGGCACTGCTCTGCACGCCGTTTCTGGCAGGAGCGCAGATGACGAACCAGCTTTTCGACAAAGGCTGGACATTCACTCACAACGGCCAGACGACTGTCGTCGACCTTCCCCACGACTGGGACATCTACACCTCACCCCTTCCCCGCACCGGCGCCACCGGGACCGGCGGAGGATGGTATGCGGGAGGCAAGGGAGAATACCGCAAGACATTCCGGACTCCCTCCGGCCAACTGGTGAAACTCCACTTCGAAGGAGTCTACCAGAATGCCGAAATCTTCGTCAACGGGCAGAAGGCCGGACAGCACGGCTACGGATACACTCCGTTCACCGTTGACATCACCCGCTTCCTGAGAGGTCAGGGACAGGAGAACGAAGTGGTCGTGAAAGTGGACAACAGCCGGCAGCCCAACTGCCGCTGGTACTCCGGATCCGGCATCTATCGCCACGTATGGCTCCAGACTATGCAGGCTCTCCACGTCGCCGAGAACGGCATATACATCAGGACTCCCAAGGTAACCCTTGACGAAGCCACCGTCGAAGTGTCAGTGACCGTAGTGAACGAAGGCGCCACCGACAAGAACGCGACAGTCTCCGTAGCGGGAATCGAACGCACATTCGACTTCGCTCCCGGAGAGAGCCGGACCGTGGACATCACTTTCTACATCGACAGGCCAAAGCTCTGGTCGCTCGAGAATCCCCATATGTACAACGGATTCGTATCATTGCAGGACAATACGAAATGGGCATACACCGAGCACAACATCGAGTTCGGCATCCGTTCCGTCGAATTCGACGTGGAGAAGGGTTTCCTGCTCAACGGACAGCCGATCGTCCTCAACGGAGCCTGCCTCCACAGCGATGACGGAGTACTGGGCGCGATGGCCTTCGACGCAGCCGAAATCCGCAAGGTGAAGTTGATGAAGGATGCCGGCTTCAATGTGATCCGCACCAGCCACAATCCCCCGTCAAGGGCTCTAATCAGGGCCTGCGACTCACTCGGAATGCTTGTCATTGACGAAGCCTTCGACGGCTGGCGCACAGCCAAGAACCCGTTCGACTACTCCACCCTCATCGATTCCTGCGGCGTCGAGGACGTGCAGGCTATGGTGCTTCGCGACCGCAACAGCCCGTCTGTCATTGCCTGGAGCATCGGCAACGAAGTCATCGAGCGCAATGAGATTAAGGTTGTATCCACCGCCAAGAAGCTGAAGAAGGCCGTTCTCGAGGCCGACGGCAGCCGTCCTGTGACGGAGGCCCTCACTTTCTGGGGCAATGAAGTCTGGGAAGACTTCGACCCTCACGCAGAAGTCCTGGACATCGTGGGCTACAACTACAACATATACAAGCACGCCACCGACCACGAACGCGATCCTCAGAGGATAATGTGGCAGACCGAGAGCTATCCGCGCGACGCATTCAAGAACTGGGTTCTTGCAAACGAAGTTCCTTATGTCGTAGGTGATATCGTATGGACAGGTCTCGACTATCTCGGAGAAGCGGGAATAGGACGCTATTACTATGCCGGTGAGACCGCTGGAGAGCATTATGTCCAGGGTGGCATTCCCGAATGGCACGGTGCATACTGCGGAGACGTCGACATCACCGGCTGGCGCAAGCCTATAAGCCACTACCGCGATATGCTGTGGAACAACAGTGAATCGCTCTATATGGCTGTCAAGGAGCCCGACGGCTACCGTGGCGAGATCAAGCAGACTGCCTGGAGCGTATGGCCCACCTGGGAATCGTGGACCTGGCCCGGATGGGAAGGCAAGCCCGTAGAGGTGGAAGTCTACACCAAGGCCCCCGAGGTTAGCCTCTTCCTCAACGGCAGGCTGATCGGCAAGCAGGCGGTCAGCAAAGAGACTCAGTACAAAGCCGTATTCACCGTTCCCTACCAGTCCGGCACCCTGCGCGCCGAGACCAGCCGTGCCAACGTCACGCTTTCCACCGCCGGTGCGCCAGCAAGGCTCAGGCTGACTCCAGACAAGACCCTCCTCCGTCCCGACGGACAGGATCTGGCCTTCATCACCGTCGAGGTGGTAGACCGCAACGGCAACGTATGTCCGGATGCCGCAATTCCCTGCGACGTGAGCGTATCGGGCTCCCTGAAGCTGCTGGCAGCGGCCAGTGCCGACCTTAAAGACCTTGAGCCCTACACCTCATCGCATTTCACGACCTGGAAAGGCCGCGCCCTGATAGTGGTGCGCAATGACGGCAAGGGCGGCAAGTGCAACGTCACGGTCAACTCTTCGCTCCCTGCAGCAAAGCTTGACCTGCAGACCAGACGATAAATCATAACACCTGTACACTATGAAAAAAATACTCACCCTTATCATCCTGGCTTCTGTCCTGTTCTCCTGCAAGCAATACGAGCAGCCTGAACTCGGAACCAGAAGCGTATCGATAATCAACAAAGGCGGACTGCAGTTCAAGGACCTCAACAAGAACGGCAAGCTCGACAAATACGAGGACTGGCGCCTGACTCCCGAACAGAGAGCCGCCGACCTGCTCGGGCAGATGACGATCGACGAAAAAGTCGGTTTTATGATCATCTCCCAAATCAATATGGGGCCACAGGGCACTTCAGAGCTCAATGAGCGCGACCAGGTGACCAACCGCAACAACTTCACAGGCGAAGCTGCCGACGAGTCCATCAACGTATCCGGAACCACCAAGGGAATAATGGAAAGGCACCTGCGTCACTTCATCCTCCGCGCCAACGCTCCTGCAAGGATTATGGCTGAGTGGGCAAACAACGTGCAGGCAGTGGCTGAGGGCAGCCGTCTCGGCATTCCCGCCATCTTCGCATCCAACCCCCGCAACCACGTGGCAGTGGACAACTCCCTCGGACTGAATGTTGGCAACAGCTACTTCACACAGTGGCCCGGCACCCTTGGACTCGGTGCAGCCAACGACCCTGAACTGGTTTATCAGTTTGCAAAAAGCGCAGCTGCCGAATGGGCGGCCTGCGGCATCCGCAAAGGATATATGTATCAGCTGGACCTCTCTACCGAGCCCCGCTGGAGCAGGATCGAAGGCACCTTCGGCGAGGATGCCGACAGAGTGGCCGTCATCGCCACACAGCTTGTCAAGGGCTGGCAGGGCGAGAAACTCGGCCCGCAGTCAGTAGCTCTCACTATGAAGCATTTCCCCGGCGGCGGTCCCGAGCTCAAGGGCTGGGATTCCCACTACAGCTATGGAATGAACCTGGTATATCCGGGCAATAACTTCGACTACCACATCAAGCCTTTCAAGGCTGCGGTGAATGCCGGCGTTTCAGGTATTATGCCCTACTATGCACGTCCTCACGAGACTCAGTACGAGGAAGTAGGCTCGGCCTACAACTACGGCCTGCTGACCGACCTCCTGCGCAACACCCTCGGCTTCAAGGGCCTTGTCAACTCCGACACCGGCCCCATCAACAATATGCCCTGGGGCGTAGAGGACCTGAGCTATCAGGAACGCTATGCCAAGGCCGTCGCCGCCGGCACCGACCTGTTCTCGGGTGGAGCTGACATCAAGAACCTCAAGGCCACCTACGATGCAGGTATGATTACCGACGAACAGATCGACAGGGCCGTCACCAGACTGCTCATCGAGAAATTCCGGATGGGTCTCTTCGAGAATCCTTACGTAGATCCCGACAAGGCAGAAGCCACTGCGAACTGCGAAGAGTTCCGTGCTATGGCAGAGACTGCATTCCGCAAATCTATCGTACTGATGCGCAACGACGCGAAGGTGCTGCCCGTAAAGAACGGCGCGAAGATCTATGTGGAGAGAGTTGACGCTTCCGGCAACCACGCTCCGGTTGTTGTTGAGAACAACAGCTGGGATGTACAGTTCGTCGACAAGCCCGAAAAGGCTGACGCTGTTGTCTTCTGGGTATTCCCCGGCGGCCGCGGAGGCGGATTCCTCGGCGGCGGAGCAGGCGACGCTCCCATCAGCAACCTGCTCAGCGCGAACAGCATCGACGTGAAATACATCAATACTGTCGCATCGCGCAAGCCCACTTGCGTGGCTGTCAACTGCAGCCGTCCTTGGGTGCTCAGCGAGCTGCAAGGCGGTGCCGCAACCACCTGGGTTGCAACTTTCGGAACTACCCTCCCTGCCCTGCTCGACGTAGTGACCGGCAAGTTCAACCCCAGCGGCAAGATGCCGTTCGGAATTCCGTCATCACAGGAAGCTGTCGAGAACAACAAGGAAGATCTCCCGAGCTTCCAGGAAGCTGAAGGCTATGCCCTCATCCCCTGCGGAGCCGGTCTGAGCTACTGATTTCTCAGATAATTAACATAGAAGAAGAAGGATGGCTACACAGTGGCCATCCTTCTTTAAATTAAACGAAAGGAACTGCTATTCCTTGATGAATAGAGTCCTGAATGATGTGGGAGTATAGATGACTGCATTGTTCTTCCAGATGGTATACTCCGTTCCGAATGTAGCGCTGTAAACGTCACCGTTGGAAGAGACAGCAATCTTCTCAGCAAATATATCTTCAGCCTCCTTCAGATTATAGAGCAGAGTTCCGTTCTTGTAGACTACGACTCTGAGATGTTCTCCGCTTGAAGTTTTGACCTTTTCGTTGACAAGAGCATATACATTACCGCCGACAACCGCAAGGTCACAGCAGATTGACGACCTCCGGCCGAGTTTCTCTGTAACCGTACTCTGACGTTTCCCGTTCTTGTAGAGGGCAAGCGTAGTCTTGTCTGCAGAGGTATCCTCTCCTTCAAAGACAAGACACCACACATCGCTGCCTTCGACAGCCACGGCACAAGCCTCAGTATTCTTGGAACCGTTGGTGAATAGCGTTTTCTCTACTTGCAGACTGCGATAGTCGAGCTTCCACATCACAGCATTCCTGACATTGTATTCGTCCTTGTATTCCCCGACGATATACAAGTTGCCTTTCTTGTCGGCGGCCAAATCCGAAATATCGATGGTATATGTATCGCTGCCTTTGTCAATCAAGATCTCCGGTTCGCATCCTCCGTCATCATACAGCCTCATGACATACAGGTACTTTCTGTACTCTGAAGTATAAGGGATATAATACCGCCCGCCGCCTGCCGCCGCCATAGAGGAAGGAGCGTTGCTGCTGCCCATATTGAACACATCGGTTTTGAACTTGCCCATATTCTCGCCATTCTTTTCCATCATAAGCATGTTGGCAGACATTACTGCAGATGAATAATATACGTTTCCGTCAGGATCGATGCAGGGGTGCAGTATATGTTCATTGAGGGGTGTCCCATCAATCACCAGCTTGTAGTCGTCAGTATACCAGTACAAACCTGTCGTAGTGGGAGATGTTACGGTAACCACACAGCTGGCCTTGTAACCGCCTTCTTCGCTTGTTGCCGTAATGACCGCTTCTCCCAAAGAACTACCTCTTACCACTCCATTGCTGTTGACACTTGCTATATTCGGAGCCGAACTCTCCCATGTCACATTCTTATTGGCGGCATATTCGGGAGTATAGATCACCTCCAGCGTTATCGCAGCATCAATTGCTACTTCATATATCTCGGCGCCGAAGGCGATACCTTTAAGCGTTGCGTCGGGATTGACTGTCACCTCACAGAAAGCCTCAAATTCACCTGCGGGAGTCTTGACTTTGGCGAATACCTTAGTCTTTCCTACCTTGACTGATGTCACTAGGCCTTTTCCGTCGACAGTAGCGACATCCTGGTTGGTACTCAGCCAGGAGATTTCTTCGACTGTAGCATCCGCCGGAGTTATGACAACTTCCAGCTGCCCGGTCTCGCCTTCGGTTATTGTTAAAGTCTCGGGTTTGACTGCTACACTCTCAACCGGGATGACTTTAGCAGTCACTGTCACTTCGCAGCTGGCAGTCTTGCCGCCGTCGGCTGTAGTGACGGTTATGGTCGCGTTTCCAGCTTTCACTGCGGTCACTTTACCATCAGCCACTATAGCCACAGCATCGTCTGACGACTTCCAGCTTACTTCCTTGTTCGTAGCATTGTCAGGTGCCACTGTAGCTGTCAAAGTTTCGGAATCACCCTCTACAAGACTGAGCGTGGGCTTGTCGAGTGTAACACCGGTCACTGCGACAGTTTTGGCGGTCACTGTAACTTCGCAGGTAGCTAATGGCGTTTCGATGAGAGTCAAGGGTGTTACAGTGGCCATTATCTTAGCCTTTCCGGCCTTCACAGCAGTCACCTTGCCGTTGACCACGGTCGCAACCTCATTGTCAGACGACGTCCAGATCACTTCCTTGTTTGTGGCGTTGTCCGGTGTAACTGTGGCTTTCAAAGTTTCAGACTCGCCCTCCACCAGGCTGAGTGTCGTCTTGTCGAGTTTTATGCCAGTCACCGGGATGGTTTTGGCATTCACGGTGACGGAACAGGTAGCTGTTTTGCTGCCGTCGGCAGTTGTGACTGTGATGGTGGCATTACCGGCCTTAATTGCCGTAACTTTTCCATCAGCCACGCTCGCTACCGATTCATCTGAAGATTTCCAACTGACAACCTTGTTCGTAGCATTGTCTGGCGCCACGGTGGCTGTCAATGATTCAGATTCGCCTTCAATAAGACTCAAAGCGGTCTTGTTGAGAGAGACTCCTGTCACAGCCACAGTGGGAGGTTCTACCGGGCCGCAGCCGAGGGTGACCAATCCTGCTGCCACAACTGTTATAGCAGCCAGGAATACTCTTGAACGAATTTGTTTCATAGCGTTTTGATATAAGAAGTGTTATTTCATACACATTTTATAAATCTCCAGCACATCCTCTTTCTTAAGCGGCTTGAAGCCGGGAAGAGTGCCGAAGTTCACAGACTTGGCAGCCATAATGTCGAAGAAAGTCTCGTCGATGCCCACCTCCGGGAGAGTCCTCTTCAGACCGAGGGTCTTGAAGAAGAAGTCGGCAAGCATATCGATGGCCTTGATGGCAATCTCCATCGGGGCCATCTTGGGATCGATGCCAAACACGTTGACGCCAAACTGAACGTACTTCGAAACGTTCTTCTCGTCGAGGCAGTATTCCAGCCAGCGTGGAGTCAGGATTGCGAGTCCGTGACCGTGCGTTATGTCATAGAAGGCCGAAAGCTCGTGCTCCATAGGATGGCACGACCAGGCGTGTTTCTTGCCGGCGGTGACGAAGCCGTTGATGGCCCACGACGAAGTCCACATCAGGTTGGCGCGGGCTTCGTAGTTGTCGGGCTCCTTCATCGCTATGGGTGCATACTTGATGACGGTCTTCATCATTCCCTCCATAAAGGTGTCGAGCATATAGAGATCCTGATCGGGAGAGAAATAGACCTCGATGATGTGGCTCATAATGTCCGACGAACCGCAGGCTGTCTGATAAGGGCTCACGGTGAAAGTGTTCTCCGGGTCGAGAAATGACACCTTGGGCAGGATGTGGGGATCCAGACGGCCTATCTTGTCCCTGGTTTCAGGATTGCTGATGACTGCAGCGGTGTCCATCTCGGAACCGGTGGCGGACAGTGTGAGGATGTCGACTATGGGCAGCGCCTTCTCCACGGGAGCCCACTTCTTCAAGTCGAGGAAATCCCACGGGTCGAAGTCCACGCAGGCACCGGCAGCGATCCATTTGGTGGCGTCGATGGTCGAGCCGCCTCCGACTGCGAGGAGCACGTCGATTTTGTGGTCCTTGCACATCTGGGCGCCCTTGCGGACAGAGTCGATGCGCGGGTTGGGCTCGATGCCGTCCAGTTCGAAGAGTTCGAGGCCTGCAGCCTTGATTTCCTTCACCACTTTGTCATAGAGGCCCATCCTCTTGATGGAGCCGCCGCCGTAGGTCATAAGCACGCGGGTGCCGAAGCGTTTCAATTCTTCTCCAAGATGATGAAGGTGGTCACGGCCGAAATACACCTTCACAGGAATGTTGTAGATAAAATCGTGTATCATATACGTAATCTGTTTATGAGTGTAAGGTAAGGAATTATTTCATTCCCCACAACTCATTTAAGAGCACGCATCGAATTCAATACTGCGAGCACGGTGACCCCGACGTCGGCGAAAACCGCCATCCACATCGTGGCTATGCCGAAGGCTGCCAGCAGCAGCACGAGAATCTTTATGCCAATCGAGAACCAGGTGTTCTCCCGGGCGATGCGAAGGGTGCGGCGGGCTATCTGCGCGGCGAGAGCGACTTTCGAAGGTTTGTCGTCCATAAGCACGACGTCAGCGGCTTCGATCGCGGCATCTGAGCCGAGGGCTCCCATCGCTATGCCTATGTCTGCCCTTGCCAGCACCGGGGCGTCGTTGATGCCGTCGCCCACGAAGGCCAGCGTACTTCCTGCGGGCCTGGAGGCCAGCAGTTCTTCCACGCGGCTCACCTTGCCGGCCGGCATCAGGCCTGCGTGCCACTCGTCGACTCCTGTCTCCGCAGCCACTTCCCTGGCCACGTCCTCGTGGTCTCCGGTGAGCATCACGGTCTTCGAAACTCCGAGCTCCTTGAGGTCCCGGATGGCCTGCGCTGCGTCGGCCTTGATGCGGTCTGAAATCACGATATGCCCAAGATAGGTGCCGTCCTGGCTGACGTGGATCACCGTTCCCGTCTTCTCGCACGGATGCCACTGCGCGCCCGTGAATTCCATCATCGAACTGTTGCCGACGTGGATCCTGCTGCCGTTGACCGTGGCGCTGATGCCTTTGCCGGCTACTTCCTGGACGTCTTCGATCAAACAGTCGTCATTCTCTTCGGGATATGCCGCACGCAGCGAGGCGGCTATGGGATGGGTGCTGAAACGTTCCACGTGGGCTGCCAGATGGAGCAGTTCCTTCTCCTCTATTATTTCGGGATGGACGGCCACGACTTCGAACACTCCTTCGGTGAGGGTGCCGGTCTTGTCGAAAACCACCGTATCCATCCTCGAGAGCGCCTCAAGATAGTTGGAGCCTTTGACGAGTATGCCTTTGCGGGATGCTCCGCCTATGCCGCCGAAGAATGCCAGGGGCACGCTGAGCACGAGGGCGCAGGGGCAGGAAACCACAAGGAACATCAGGGCCCGGTAGAGCCAGGCGGAGAACGTGCCGCCGAACAGCGGAGGTATTACGGCCAGCAGCACTGCCGCTGCCACGACTATAGGCGTATATACCTTTGCGAAACGGGTTATGAAGTTCTCGCTGCGGGACTTGTTCTCGGATGCGTGCTCCACGAGTTCAAGTATGCGGGATGCAGTGGACTCGCCGAACTCTTTGGTGACTTTCACGCGGAGCACTCCGCTAAGGTTCACGCAGCCCGACAGTATCTCGTCTCCTTCCCCGATCTTGCGGGGAACGCTCTCTCCGGTCAGGGCGACGGTGTCGAGACTTGAAGAGCCTTCTTCCACAATTCCGTCCACCGGCACTTTCTCTCCGGGCCTTATCACTATCATATCCCCGGGTTTCAGCTCCTCGCAGTGGACCTCGGCTATCCCGCCGTCACGTTCCAGGTTCGCCGTGTCGGGACAAATGTCCATCAGATGTGCTATGCTCTTGCGGCTTCGGCCTTCGGCTATACCCTCGAACAGTTCTCCGACCTGGAAGAAGAGCATCACGAAAACCGCCTCTGGGAACTGGGTGGCTGCTTCCGGCAGGAAGCCGATGCCCAGGGCGCCGAGGGTTGCAACGCTCATCAGGAAGTTTTCGTCAAGAGCCTCACCGTGGGCAAGGCTTTCAGCGGCTTCCTTCAGCGTGTCCCATCCTGCCACGAGATATGGCACCAGATAGACCAGCAGCAGTTGCCAGGTGGCAAGGTTTGTTTTTTTCTCGATCAGCACGGCTGCGGCGAGCAGCAATGCTGCGACGGCTATCCGTATCAAGTTGCCGCGTGTTTCGTTCTCTTCTTCGTGATGGTGGTGATGTTCGTGTGCCATATCTTTGTCCTTGTTTACGGTGGCAAAGATAGAGGGCCTGCCCTGCAACTCAGTTGCAATGTTTGCGGCACTCCGGGCAGACGCCGCTGACCATATAGTTGACAGATTCTCCGTCATAACCTTCCGGCAGTTCGACATCGGGAATCGGAATGTCTTCGAGGCAGAAGGTCTTGCGGCAACGGGTGCAGAAGAAATGCACGTGCGCGTCATCGTCGTGGCGGTCGGAATGGCTGTGGCAGAGTTCGTAGCGCACCCCGTCGCCTCCGTCTTGAATGGTGTGGACAAGATGCTGTTCCCTGAATAGGGAGAGGGTGCGGCTTATGCCCGACTTGTCGATGGTGCCTATCTCCTCCTCAAGCTCCATCATCGACATCGGCCTGCCACCGTCACGAAGCGTAGCGGCGACAAGAATGCGGTTGGCAGTGGGTTTCACGCCGTGGTGCATCATCAGGTCTATGATATCGTTTTCAGCCATATGCAGTGCAAAAATAGCCATATAATCTGATTTTTGTAGTACTTTTGGCATCTCGTTATATCAACGATACAGCTATGAAGAACAACTCATTCCTTGCAAGCCTGGCCCTCATATGCCTGATCGCCCTTGCCTGCGGCATGACACCCGATCCGTCTCTCGACAAGTCCGGCTTCGTCAACATCGCCGAAGAAATTCCCGATGTGATGCTCGAGGTGCGCTACTACAGCACTTACAACTTCGTGGGAGACCGCATCAACGGCTACAATGCACCCGTGTCTTATATCACCCGCGAAGCAGCAGAGGCGCTCAAGAAAGCCAGTGACGCCGCTATGAAGGACGGCTACCGCATCCGCGTATATGACGCCTACAGGCCCCAGATGGCTGTAGACCACTTCAAGGCCTGGGCAAAGGACATCAGCGACACAAGGATGAAGGAATACTTCTATCCCGAACTTGACAAGTCCGTGCTTTTCGAACAAGGATACATCGCATCGCGTTCCGGACACTCAAGGGGCAGCACTATCGACCTCACCCTTTTCGATATGCGCACGGGCCACAACGTGGATATGGGCGGCACTTTCGACTATTTCGGGGAGCTGTCACATCCCGACTACACAGACATCACCGCTGAGCAATATGCCAACCGAATGTATCTCCGCAAGATTATGGTCGATGCAGGCTTCAGGCCGCTGACCACCGAATGGTGGCACTTCATCCTTGCGAACGAGCCTTATCCCGACACCTATTTCAATTTCCCGAACGAGTAGTGGCAAAAAAAGACAATCATAAACTGCTCACCGAGGGTCCCGTTTCCAAAGCCATACTGTCACTTGCGCTGCCGTCGTGCATCAGTATGCTGGTGACCAGCATCTACAGCATTGTCTCCACTTTCTATGTGGGCCGCATAAGCACACAGGCCACTGCAGCCGTGGGCGTCAGTTTTTCTCTTATGTCCGTCATCCAGGCCATAGGCTTTATGTTCGGACAGGGTTCAGGCAATTATATCTCGAGGGAACTCGGAGCCAGGCATACCCGCAATTCCGAACAGATGGCTGCCGTAGGACTTGTGCATTCCCTTCTGTCCGGCGCATTGCTTGGAGCCGTCGGACTGCTGTTCCTCAAGCCCCTGTCCATCCTGCTGGGCTCCACCCCCACCATCCTGCCGGACACGATGGTCTATCTGACCTATGTCCTCATAGCCACGCCGTTCATTATGGGAGCCATAGTGCTCAACAACCAGATGCGTTTCCAGGGGAACGCCTCATATGCGATGTGGGGCATCATTTCGGGAGCCATAATGAATGTGGTGCTTGCTCCTATACTGATTTTCGTGTTTGATATGGGAATAAGCGGCGCTGGCATTGCGACGCTTGCCGGCCAGGCCTTCAGCTTCTTCGTGCTGCTGCTGATGTACCGCAAGGCCGATGACCTCAAGCTGGATCTTCACAATTTCGTATGGGGTGGCGGACATTACAGGGAAATACTTGCAGGAGGCACACCCTCCCTCACCAGACAGGGGCTGGCAAGCATCAGCATTGCACTTCTGAACAATGCCGCAGGCGTATACGGAGACGGTGCCATCGCCGGTATGTCTATCGTGTCGAGGCTTGCATTCATCTTCCTCGCAGTGACCATAGGTCTCGGACACGGCTTCCAGCCGCTGTGCGGTTTTTCATACGGCGCCGGCTTATACGGAAGGGTGCGCGAGGGTTTCGGGTACGTTCTGAAGCTCGGGACTATCCTGATGCTGGTGTTCGCGGCGCTGGGACTGGCTTTCCCGGAAGCTCTGGTGGGTTTCTTCCGCAACGATCCGAAGGTCATCGAAGTCGGGGCCGCAGCGCTGCGCTGGCAGATGGCAACTCTGCCGCTGGTTCCGTTGGTGATGTACACCAATATGACGCTCCAGACCACGCGTCATCCCTGGGAGGCCAATTTGATGGCGATGTCCCGCAACGGGCTTTTCTTCATTCCTGTAATCTTGATTCTGCCTCGCATCCTCGGCCTGCAGGGTGTCGAGATGGCACAGGCCGTAGCAGACGTAATGGCAACGGTCCTCGCCATCATAGTCATAACACGTTTCTTCAGGAAATTGCCGAAATAAGGCTGGAAAAAGCTTGGCTACTGCTCAGACTCTACGTCCTGCGCATCCTCTTTCGGAAGTCCGGACTTGCGTCGCTTGCGCCAGATGCTGCGCGCCTTGAATCTGCGGATCATCCTGGTCCACACGCCACGCTGGCGATGGAACTCTTCCGTAGCCCCCTTGAAGAATCCTTTTATGCCCGCAAGTACTATCAACACTGCGAACACGGCGAGGGTTATGAGGGTGATCGTTAGTATCAGCATACGGCAAAGATAACAAACTTCTGTTATAAACCCAGCTGCGAGAGGAAATGCGAGATGATGTCAGGACGGCAGACGAGGGGAAATATGAAGCCGTAGACCGCTCCCCAGAAGTGGGCCGAGTGGCCGATGTTGTCGATGTTGCGCCTGGCCATATACCAGCAGTAGAGCAGGTAGAGCGGTGCGAAGATGTAGCCCGGGATCGGAATGGGAATGAAGAAGATGTAAATGCCCATCCTGGGTTCGAAGAGGATAGATGCGAACAAGACCGCCGACACCGCACCGGACGCGCCGACCGCGCTGTAGTTCATATCGTCCCTGAACTTGAACAGGTCACCGGCAGTCGACACGACGAGTGCAGTGACATACAGTACGACATACAGGACAGTTCCCTGTTGGGCGCCGAAAACGGAGGCGAAATACTTCTCCACCACGCTTCCGAAGAAGTACAGGGTAAGCATATTGAAAAGCAGGTGGCCCCAGCTTCCGTGCACCAGGCCGTAGGTGAGCATACGGTGCCACTGCTTCCGGTGCCAGACTTCCCAGGCGTTGAACTTCAGTGCGTGAAAGTTCAGCCTCCCGTTGAAACACAGGATGCTGACTGCGGAAGTAATCAGTATGATGAGGAGGGTGACCAAGCTATGAGAGCAGCTCCTTGACGATGCCGGAGATTGTACGGCCGTCAGAAAGCCCGGCGAGGGCCTTGTTAGCAGCGCCCATCACCTTGCCCATATCCTTGATGGATGTGGCGCCCACCTGAGCAATTATCTCCTGGATCTTTGCCCTCACTTCTTCGACGGGAAGTTGTTTGGGAAGGTATTTCTCCATCACGGCCGCTTCCGCAAGCTCGTTGTCGGCCAGTTCCTGACGGCCTGCTGCAGCATACTGTTCGGCAGATTCCCTGCGTTGTTTTATGAGCTTCTGAATCATCTTCAGCACATCACCGTCAGTAACTTCTCCTGCACCGTTGCCGCTGGTCTTGAAAAGAAGGATTTCACCTTTGATGGCGCGGGTGGCTGCCATAGCCACGGCATCCTTGGCCTTCATCGCAGCCTTGATGTCTTCCTGTATCTGTTGTTCTAGTGTCATCTCTGTCTGTTTTTTCTTTCAAAGGTAAGAAACTATATTATTTTTGCATTGTCCTATGTCGAAGAAAGACAACCACAAGCTGCTCACCGAAGGTCCGGTCTCAAAAGCCATTCTCTCGATGGCCTTTCCTGCCATCATAAGCATGCTTGTCACCAGCATCTACAGCATCATATCCACCTTCTATGTGGGCCGCATCAGCACTCAGGCTACCGCCGCCGTAGGCGTCAGCTTCTCCGCGATGTCGGTAATCCAGGCCATCGCCTTTATGTTCGGCCAGGGTTCGGGCAACTTCATCTCGAGGGAGCTCGGTGCCAGGAACAGCAAGAGTTCGGCTGAGATGGCCGTGTTCGCGCTGGTGCTGTCAATGCTTTCGGGCGTAGTGCTCGGCATTGCGGGAATACTCTTCCTGAAGCCCCTTTCGATCCTTCTCGGCTCTACTCCGACCATCCTGCCCGACACGATGTCCTATATGTTCTATGTCCTTGCGGCCACTCCGTTCATAATGGGCGCCATCGTGCTCAACAACCAAATGCGTTTCGAAGGAAATGCCGCATACGCGATGTGGGGCATCATCTCCGGAGCCCTGCTTAACGTGGTTCTCGCCCCCATCCTGATATTCGTGTTCGGAATGGGCGTAAGCGGAGCGGGAATAGCGACTCTGGCCGGACAGGCCTTCAGCTTCTTCGTCCTGCAGTTGATGCATCGCAAAGCCGACGGCGTAAGGCTCGACCTGCGCAATCTGAGATGGAGCGGCAAGTATTTCAGGGAGATTCTGGCCGGAGGCACTCCTTCCCTCACCCGACAGGGGCTTGCGAGCATAAGCGTCGCCCTGCTCCACAATGCGGCTGGAGTCTACGGAGATGGTGCGATAGCAGGAATGTCGATAGTCGGCAGGATCACCTTCATCTTCCTTGCCGTAACCATCGGGCTGGGTCACGGTTTTCAGCCTTTGTGCGGTTTTTCTTATGGCGCCGGGCTCTATGGCAGGGTGCGCCAGGGATTCTATTTCGTCCTCAAGCTTGGCACCGCCCTGATGCTAGCGTTCGCCCTGGTAGGGATATTTTTCTCAGAGCCGCTGGTCGGGTTCTTCCGAAACGACCCGGCGGTCATCGAGGTCGGGTCGGCAGCCCTGCGCTGGCAGATGGCCACCCTGGCCCTCGTGCCGTTCGTGATGTATACCAATATGACTCTCCAGACTACCAGGCACCCGTGGGAGGCCAACATAATGGCAATGTCCCGCAACGGCCTGTTCTTCATCCCTGCAATCCTGATCCTTCCGCTACTGCTCGGTCTTCAGGGCGTCGAGATGGCCCAGGCAGTGGCCGACGTGCTGTCTGCAATCCTTGCAGCCATCGTCATCACGCGGTTCTTCAGGAAGCTGCCCTCCTGACGGCCTTCAGGATGAACCAGACGGAAAGTGCCAGGCCGATCGCGACGGTGATGACGGAGGCTTCGGCACCGAAGTCACCGCCGGTGAGGATATCCGGGCCGCCCACCACAGGATGGATCAAAGAGTCGCCGGCATCTGCCCCTGAGACTTCGAAGCCGAAGATATTGCCCTGGGTGAAGTTCCAGGCCCAATGGATGCCTATCGGAAGCCAGAGCGTCCCGGAATATTTATAGGCAGCGCCGAGCAGCAGACCGGCTTCAACTGCGATGGCGAACGAAGACCAGAGCGTAGCTCCCGGCTGCGGCAGGTGCATCATGCCAAACAGCAGGGCCGAAACGGTCAGTGCCACTGCAAAGCCCCACTTCTCGTCTATCCAGCGGAATAGAACGCCCCTGAAGATGATCTCCTCTCCTACCGCCACGAGCAGGAACAGCAGGAATGCAGTCAACAGTTCCAACGGCCTGTCCATTCCAACCCCGTCAAACTTGTAGATTCCAAAGACGAACATCACGAGCACGACGGCCACGAAGAAGCAGAAACCGACGGCAAGGCCCTTGAGAGTGTCACCGGCCAGCCGCCGGAGCGGTATATCACAGGCCGGATGCTTCTCGAACCATTTCACGAACAGCGCATAGAGCGCAATCATCGCGGCAGAGACAGCCACGGCCGCGGGCCACCCGAGCCAGCCGCCACCGAAAAGCTCCTGGGAAGCCTGCGCCATTGCATACATCAGGAAGGCGAGGACGAAACTTGCAAGCAGCAAAAGCGCCCACTGCCATATCTTCATTGTTTTTATAGACATACCGGTTCAATTGACAATTACTGAACAAATATAGAAAAAAGAAAGGATGGCTGCTGTCAGCCATCCTTCTTCATTTCCCGGAATGAGCCGGGACTCGATGCAGACACTATGCGGTGTAGGTACCAGAGATGGTGTCTCCGCCGTGGCCTGTCCAGTTGGTGTGGAAGAACTCTCCGCGCGGACGGTCGGTGCGCTCGTAGGTGTGTGCGCCGAAGTAGTCACGCTGAGCCTGCAGCAGGTTGGCAGGAACGCGGTCGCAACGGTATCCGTCGTAGTAGGTAAGGGCTGCGGTAAGAGCCGGTACCGGAATGCCGTTGGTGAGCGCAGTTGCCAGCACGTTGCGCCAGCCTTCCTGAGCCTCCTGGAGTTTCTTGCAGAAGAACGGGTCGACCATAAGGTTCTCGAGAGCGGGATTGTTGGTGAACGCATCCTTGATCTTGCCGAGGAAGACAGAACGGATGATGCAGCCGCCACGCCACATAAGGGCGATTCCGCCGTAGTTGAGATCCCAGCCATACTCCTTGGCAGCGGCGCGCATCAGAGTGTAACCCTGGGCGTAAGAGATGATCTTGGCTGCAAAGAGAGCTTTCTGAAGGTCTGCGAGGAATGCCTTCTTGTCACCCTTGAATGCGGGTTTCGGACCTGCAAGCACCTTGGAAGCCTTTACCCTCTCGTCTTTCTGGGCTGAGAGGCAGCGTGCGAACACGGCCTCTGAGATCAGAGTCAACGGAACTCCCTGGTCGAGAGCTGAGATGGCAGTCCATTTGCCGGTACCCTTCTGGCCAGCGGTGTCGAGGATAAAGTCCACGACTGCTTCGCCTTCCGGAGTCTTGTATGCGAGGATGTCGCGGGTGATCTCGATAAGATAGCTGTCGAGGTCGCCTTTGTTCCACTCGGTGAACACTTCGCTCATCTCCTCGTTGCTCATTCCGAGCAGATCCTTCATAATCTGGTAGCACTCGCAGATGAGCTGCATGTCGCCGTACTCGATTCCGTTGTGTACCATCTTTACGAAGTGACCTGCACCGTTCTCACCTACCCAGTCGCAGCAAGGGCCGTCAGCCACCTGTGCGCAGATCTTCTGGAAGATGGGGGCTACGATGGGCCATGCAGCCTTCGAACCGCCGGGCATCAGTGACGGACCCTTGAGGGCACCCTCTTCTCCGCCTGAAACGCCGGTACCGATGTAGAGAAGGCCTTTGCTCTCTACGTATGCAGTACGACGGTTGGTGTCGGGATAGTGGGTGTTACCGCCGTCGATGATGATGTCACCGGGCTCCAGCAGCGGGATGAGCTTCTCGATGAAGTCGTCCACAGCCTGGCCGGCCTTTACCATCAGCATCACCTTGCGGGGACGCTCGAGTGAAGCCACGAGGTCTTCGAGTGACATAGCGCCGTAGATGTTCTTACCCTTGGCGCGGGCATTCATGAAATTTTCAACTTTAGATACGGTACGGTTGAAGACGCTTACGCGGAAGCCCTTGCTCTCCATATTGAGCACCAGGTTCTCACCCATCACCGCCAGGCCGATAAGGCCAATGTCTGATTTTTTCTCCATTAGTATTTGATATTATTTATTCTTTGAATTTGGTTAGTCCTTGAATCTGTCGGGATGGGCCCAGAGTCCCAGAGCCGGGTTAGAAATGTAGTAGATCTCCTCACCGTCCGGCATAGTATTCCAGCCGTCCTTGAGGTTTTCGAGAGGATAGCGGGCCACCATGTCGTTGTAGTGGCAGTAGCGGAAGCCGACGCCTTCGATCTCCTCGCGGGTCATACCGTCGCCGGGGCAGTAGGTGATGTTGAAACGTCCCTCCGACGAACCGTGGATGAGGTGTGCCGAGGCTCCCAGGTTGTCCTGGAGATCCTGGTTGGCATCGGTGCATTCCAGGGTGTGCGGAGTGCCCTTGTAGCCATACTTGCGGATGAGGCCGTCGATGGTCTTGTCCTCACCGAACTCCTTGAGTGCGGGGGCCAGGATGATTAGGTCGGCGCCGTCGGCAAGAGCCATACGGGTACGGTAGACAGCCTTGTTGCCGAGCCAGGTGCTCTTGAACTCTTCGGGATCGAGGTACACGATGCACTTCTTGATGGGCTTGTCGAGCATAATGAAGTTGGTCTCCATCGACAGCTCGCAGGCTTTGCGGAAGCACTCTGCATCGTCACCGATGAAGAGACCCTTGAGCTCCATCTTGCCGGTCTCGTTGTTCTTTGCGAGAACTGTCTGGATATAGACTATCGGAAGCT
>JAEEGJ010011470.1_pt1 | contig 22474 bp, 16 predicted proteins | sample 8958761 | NCBI WGS metagenome assembly JAEEGJ01 (sample SAMN16246546, study PRJNA631951) | gut metagenome | biome: gut microbiome; feature: rumen; material: RS-attached | host: Bos | place: Iran: Karaj | collected 2018-10 | reverse complement strand
TATTAAAGGATGAGGTCATCGCCGTCATCGGCTCTGGTGTTCAGGGACCTGGTCAGGCCTGCAACCTGCGCGACAACGGCTTCAACGTCATTGTCGGACAGCGTCAGGGCAAGACCTACGACAAGGCTGTTGCCGACGGTTGGGTGCCTGGCAAGACGCTCTTCTCTATCGAGGAGGCTGCCGAGAAGGGTACTATCCTCTGTATGTTGCTCTCCGATGCTGGTCAGATGCAGCAGTGGCCCACCATCAAGCAATATCTGAAGCCCGGCAAGACGCTGTACTACAGCCACGGCTTCGCTATCAACTGGAGTGACCGCACGGGCGTTGTTCCCCCGAAGGACATCGACGTCATCATGGTGGCTCCTAAGGGTTCTGGTACCAGCCTGCGCACGATGTTCTGCGAGGGTCGCGGCCTGAACTGCTCGTATGCTGTCTATCAGGATGCTACTGGCAAGGCTGAGGAGAAAACCATCGCCTTCGGTATCGGTATCGGTGCCGGTTATCTGTTCAAGACCACCTTCCAGCGCGAGGCAACCTCTGACCTCACTGGTGAGCGCGGTTCGCTGATGGGTGCCATCCAGGGCTTGCTGCTGGCACAGTATGAAGTGCTGCGCGAGCACGGACATTCTCCCTCGGAGGCTTTCAACGAGACTGTTGAGGAGCTGACCCAGAGCCTTGGCCCGCTCTTTGGTGCCAAGGGTATGGACTGGATGTATGCCAACTGTTCGACCACCGCTCAGCGTGGCGCTCTGGACTGGGCTCCCCGCTTCCACGATGCCATCAAGCCCGTCATGGAATGGCTGTACTACTCGGTGCTGACAGGTAACGAGGCTCAGATTACCATCGACGCCAACTCGAAGCCTGACTATCGTGCCGGACTGGAGAAGGAACTGGAGGCTATGCGCAACCAGGAGATGTGGCGCGCTGGTGAGACTGTCCGCAAGCTGCGCCCTGAGTATCAGGAAGACTAAGCGGGCTGAAGCCCTAATGAATAATTAATAATGAGAAATTATTAATTGACACTTAATGAGAGATCTTGAGTCCTTATCCCGCCTTGTGTGCCAAGTAGCGCGCGAGGCGGGAGCTTATATAAGAAAGGAACGCGCGAGCTTCTCAGTTGACAAGGTCGAGCGGAAACATGCCCACGACTATGTCTCGTATGTGGACAAGGGCTCCGAGTTGCTTATCGTGAAGTCTCTTCGTGAGATCCTTCCCGAGGCGGGGTTCATTACCGAAGAAGGAACGACGAAGACTCTCCCCCAACCCCTCCCTGAGAGGGAGGAGAGTAGTAACTCTCAAGACGGGAAAGACGAAGAAGAAGGGGAGGGACTCCTGTGGGTTGTTGACCCGCTTGACGGTACGACGAACTTCATTCACGGCTATGCACCATACGCCGTCAGTATCGCCCTCATCCAAGACAAGGACATCCTGCTTGGTGTGGTGTACGACGTCTGTGCCGATGAGTGCTACTATGCTTGGAAAGGCGGCGGCGCTTATTTAGAGGTAAGAGGTAAGATGGCAGATGTAAGAGGTGAGAAGTCGGATGTCAGAGGTGAGAAGTCTGATGTAAGAGGTGAGAAGTCTGAGGTAGGAGGTGAGAAGTCAGAGGTAAGGGTTGAGCGGTTGGCTGTTGGTACGAGCGCCATCAACGATGCCCTGCTTTGTATGCAACTGCCTTACAACAGCGACGCCTATAAGCCCGTCATCAAGCATCTCATAGACCGTTTCTATGGCAACGTGGGCAGCATCCGCATGATAGGTTCTGCGGCGATGGCGCTGTGCTATGTGGCGGCAGGACGTTTGGATGGCTATGTCGAACGATACATTGGCCGTTGGGACTACATGGCTGGAGCCCTCATTGTCAAGGAGGCTGGCGGCACCGTCACCGACTACAACGGCAGTGTCGATTTCACTCGTGGCGACAGCGTGGTAGCCTCTAACGGCGTCGTTCATCAGCCGTTGCTCGAAGCTGTTGCTGTTGCAGTCGTTACAACGATATGAAAAAAAAACATAAAAAGTTTGGCTATGTCGCAAATTATCCGTACATTTGCGACATAGTTCCGTTTTAACGGTTACTGGACAAGCGAGAAACAATCTATTAATATTCACTAAAATCCAAACAGAAACGTATGAAAAGACTACTGACCACCTTCGTATTGCTGGCAATGGTAGCCATCGGTATGAATGCCCAGCCCTTAGAAGTTAGAGCGAGACATTACCGCTATGTAGTAGATGACGCACGCCCTGGTGTTCACAAAACCTATGACCCCAGACGCGACTGCATGGTTTGGCGTGACGGCCGCGGCCGCTTCTTAGGCGAAGTCCGTAACACCATCACCCTGCGCGAGAAGCGTATGCTGGATCGTCGTCGTGGCTATCGCCCCGGACCTCCTCCTCCCCCACGTTATGTTGGACCTACTCCTGGTGAGCGCCGTGCTATGCGCCGTGAGGCTGAGCGCCGTGAGATTCGTCGCGAAATGCGCCGCGATGCTGCCCGTCGCGAAATGCGCCGTGAGGCCGAACGCCGCGAGATTCGCCGTGAAATGCGCCGTGAAATGCGCCGCGATGCTGCCATTCGCGATATGCGTCGTGATGCTGCTCGCCGCGAAATGCGCCGTGAGGAGATGCGTCGTGACATGCGCCGTGAGGAGATGCGTCGTGACATGCGCCGTCGTGGCTACTAAAAGTGAAAATTGTTTTACTTTAGGTCAAAAAAGTGACAAATTGTTTGTTCGTTTAGCAGAAATTATGTACTTTTGCAGCCGATAAACAAAAAAAGAAGATGAAAAGTCTGAACCTAATTAGCAATATTATTATTATTCGACTGCGTCATGTAGCCGGAAGTGATGGGTATGTATTATATAATTAAGGTGTAAGACGAAACATAAATGATACGAGCCTTTCTCACTTCCGGGTGTAGAGAGGCTCGTTTGTTTATTAGGATTTAAGTGTAAAAAGTAAATAGTTAAAGGTAACACAAACATTTGATTGAGATGAACGACAGATTGTTTATTTTCGACACAACGCTGCGCGACGGTGAACAGGTGCCTGGTTGCCAGCTGAACACCATCGAGAAGATTCAGGTGGCCAAGGCCCTTGAACAGCTTGGCGTTGACGTCATCGAGGCGGGCTTCCCTATCTCCAGCCCTGGCGACTTCCATTCCGTCATTGAGATTTCCAAAGCCGTCACGTGGCCAACCATTTGTGCGCTGACACGTGCCGTGGAACATGACATCGACGTGGCCGCAGAGTCCTTGCAGTATGCCAAGCACAAGCGCATCCATACTGGCATCGGCACCAGCGACGAACACATCAAGTACAAGTTTAATTCCACCCGCGATGCTATCCTGGAGCATGCTGTGAGGGCGACGCGCTATGCCAAACGCTTCGTGGACGACGTGGAGTTCTATTGTGAGGATGCCGGACGCACGGACAATGAATACCTTGCGCAGGTCGTTGAAGCTGTCATTAAGGCGGGAGCAACCGTCATCAACATTCCCGACACCACAGGCTATTGTCTGCCGCAGGAGTATTTCGACAAGATTAAGTATCTGAAGGAACACGTCGATGGTATCGACGCCTGCATCATCTCTACCCATTGCCATAACGACTTAGGCATGGCTACGGCCAATACCCTGAACGGTGTGCTGGCTGGTGCCCGTCAGGTGGAAGTTACCATCAATGGCATTGGCGAGCGTGCTGGCAATACGTCGTTGGAAGAAATCGCCATGATCTTGAAGTGCCACAAAGGCTTGGGCATTGATACTAACATCAACACCACGAAGATTTACCCCACGAGTCGCATGGTCAGTTCGCTCATGAACATGCCCGTGCAGCCCAACAAGGCCGTCGTGGGACGCAACGCCTTCGCTCACTCCAGCGGTATCCATCAGGACGGCGTGCTGAAGAATGTACACACCTACGAGATTATGGACCCGAAGGATGTAGGTATCGATGACAACAGCATCGTACTTACAGCCCGCAGTGGTCGCGCAGCCTTGAAGCACCGCCTGAGAATCAACGGCGTGGACGTCAGCGAGGAGAAGCTTGATAAGATCTATGAGAAGTTCCTGAAGCTGGCTGACCAGAAGACGGAGGTGAGCGATGCCGACGTCATGATGCTGGCAGGTGCCGACACCGCCGAGGCACGTGCCGTGAAGCTTGACTTCCTGCAGGTCACTACTGGCAAGGGCGTCAAGAGCGTCGCTTCCATCGGACTTGACATCTCTGGTCAGAAGTTTGAGGCTGCCGCCTCAGGCAATGGCCCTGTCGATGCCGCCATCAAAGCCCTGAAGAAGATCATCATGAAGCAGATGACGCTGAAGGAGTTTACCATCCAGGCTATCTCCAAAGGCTCTGACGACGTGGGTAAGGTACACATGCAGGTGGAATACAACGGCAGCATGTACTACGGCTTCGGCGCCGACACCGACATCGTTACCGCATCCGTTGAGGCCTATATCGATTGTATCAATAAGTTTAAAAGATGAGAACGCTATTCGATAAAATCTGGGACGCCCACGTGGTGCAAGTCGTCAAAGACGGTCCCACGCAATTATATATAGATAGGTTGTACTGCCACGAAGTGACCTCGCCGCAGGCCTTCGAAGGCATGAGGGCACGTGGGCTGAAATGCTTCCGACCGGAGCGCATCGTCTGTATGCCTGACCACAATACGCCTACCCACGATCAGGACAAACCCATTGCCGACCCCGTTTCGGCCAAGCAAGTGGCGACGCTCGAAAAGAATGCGCGCGACTTCGGACTGAAGCATTTCGGCATGATGACTCCTGACAACGGCATCATCCACGTCGTAGGTCCTGAGAAAGGCCTCTCGCTGCCGGGCATGACCATTGTCTGCGGCGACTCCCACACGTCAACACATGGCGCTTTAGGTGCTGTGGCCTTTGGCATCGGCACCAGCGAGGTCGAAATGGTGATGGCCTCGCAGTGCATTCTCCAGCAGAAACCCAAGACCATGCGCATCACCGTCAATGGTAAGTTGCAGCAGGGCGTGACGGCAAAGGATGTCGCCCTTTACCTCATGGCGCAGCTGACCACCAGCGGCGCTACGGGCTATTTCGTGGAGTATGCGGGTGACGTTATCTCCGCACTTTCGATGGAAGGCCGACTGACGCTCTGTAACCTTTCGATAGAGATGGGTGCCCGTGGCGGCATGATAGCCCCCGATCAGGTGACCTTTGATTACGTCAAAGGTAAAGAATATGCCCCCAAGGGCGCCGACTGGGACAAAGCCGTCGCTTACTGGCAGACGCTCCGCAGCGACGACGATGCCGTCTTCGACAAAGAACTGACGTTCGACGCCAAGGACATTGAGCCGCGCATCACCTACGGCACCAATCCTGGTATGGGAATCGGGATTACCTCCCCAATCCCCTCCCAAGGAGAGGCTCTTGGGGAGGCTCGTGCCCTTTCCTACATGGGCTTCAAGGCTGGTGAGAAACTGCTTGGCAAACAAGTTGACTACGTCTTTCTCGGGGCTTGCACCAATGGCCGCATAGAAGACTTCCGTGCCTTTGCCTCTTTAGTGAAGGGTCGTCGGAAAGCCAACCATGTCGTTGCCTGGCTCGTACCTGGCTCATGGGCTGTCGACCGCCAGATTCGCGAAGAAGGTCTGGACCGTGTGCTCGAAGCTTCCGGCTTCGAGATCCGTCAGCCAGGCTGCAGTGCCTGTCTGGCCATGAACGACGACAAGGTGCCGGCCGGTAAGCTCTGTCTTGCCACTTCGAACCGCAACTTCGAGGGACGTCAGGGACCAGGCTCGCGCACGATTCTCTGTTCTCCCCTCACCGCAGCCGCTGCCGCCGTAACAGGAGTAATAACCGATCCAAGGACATTATTATGAAACAGAAATTTGACATCATCATATCGACCTGCGTTCCCCTGCCGTTGGAGAACGTAGATACCGACCAGATTATCCCGGCGCGCTTCCTGAAGGCGACGACTAAGGAGGAGAAGTTCTTCGGCGACAACCTGTTTCGCGACTGGCGTTACAACAGCGACGGCACGGTGGTTGAGGATTTTGTCCTCAACAATCCCAACTACGGCGGCTGCATCCTCGTAGCAGGCAAGAACTTCGGCTCTGGCTCCAGCCGCGAACATGCCGCATGGGCCATTGCCGGTTACGGATTCCGAGTGGTCATCAGCTCGTTCTTTGCCGATATCCACAAGAACAACGAACTGAATAACTTCGTGCTGCCTGTTCAGGTGAGCGAAGACTTCCTGCAAGAGCTCTTTGCCAGCATCGGTGCCGACCCCAAGGCGGAGGTCAAGATAGACCTGCCGCAACAGACCGTCACCAACCTGTCCACAGGCCGCAGCGAGCATTTCGACATCAACGGCTACAAGAAACATTGCCTCATGAACGGCCTCGATGACATTGACTTCCTCGTGGCTAATCAGGACAAGACAGAAGAGTGGGAGAAACATGGAACAGCAATTTGTTGAAATATTAGACTGCACGCTGCGCGATGGCGAACAAACCAACGGCGTGAGCTTCCTGCCGCACGAGAAGTTGGTGATGGCGCGCAAGTTGTTGTCAGACGTCAATGTTGACCGCATCGAGGTTTCCTCGGCTCGTGTCTCGGAAGGTGAGCGTGAGGCGGTGACTAAGATATGTACCTTTGCCAGGAAGAATGGTATGCTGGACCGCGTAGAAGTGTTGGGCTTCGTCGATGGCGGCAAGAGCATTGACTGGATTGCAGACTGTGGCGGACAGGTGGTCAACCTGTTGGCCAAGGGTTCGCTGAAACATTGCACCCACCAGTTGCACAAGACTCCCGAGGAACATATCAGCGACATTCTTGCCGAACTATGCTATGCCGCCAAGAAGGGTATGACCGTCAACCTCTATTTAGAAGACTGGTCGAACGGTATGAAAGACTCTCCCGACTACGTCTTCCAGCTCATGGATGCCTTGCAGACTCACCCCCAGCCCCTCCCTCTTATCAAGCGCTTCATGCTCCCTGATACCCTCGGCGTGATGAATCCCTTGCAGGTGATAGACTACTTCCGCAAGATGCAGAAGCGCTATCCGGAGGTACACTTCGACTTTCATGCCCACAACGACTACGACCTCGCCGTCAGCAACTCGTTGGCTGCTGTCTATAGTGGCGCCAAGGGTTTGCACGTCACCGTCAACGGCTTGGGTGAGCGTTGCGGCAATGCACCGTTAGCCTCCGTACAGGCCATTCTCAAAGACCAGTTCCACGCCAAGACCAATATCGTTGAGAGTCAGCTCAACGACATCAGCCGTATGGTTGAGAGCTTCAGCGGTATTTCCGTAGCCCCCAACCAGCCCATCGTCGGCGAACATGTCTTTACGCAGGTGGCTGGCGTCCATGCCGACGGCGACTCGAAGGACAAACTCTACTTCAACGAACTGATGCCAGAGCGCTTTGGTCGTAAGCGCGAGTATGCCTTGGGCAAGAACTCCGGCAAGGCCAACATCATGAAGAACCTGGAAGAACTGGGTTTAGAGCTGACGCCGGAGCAGACACGCCGCGTGACCCAGCGCATCACGGAACTGGGCGACAAGAAGGAAATCGTGACGAGAGAAGACCTGCCCTATATCGTCAGCGACGTGTTGAAGCACGACGGTTCCGAGGACAAGGTGAAGCTGTTAAGCTATGTCGTATCGACGGCATACGGTCTGAGGCCGGGCGCCAACATCAAGGTGGAGATTAACGGTAAGCAATACGAGTGCAGCTCGGTGGGTGACGGTCAGTACGACGCCTTCGTCAAGGCCCTGCGCTACATCTATAAGAAGTACCTCAACCGCACCTTCCCCATCCTGGCCAACTATCAGGTGACGATACCCCCTGGCGGTAGGACTGACGCCTTGGTGCAGACGGTCATTTCGTGGCACTATCACGACGGCCTGCTGCGTACTCGCGGCCTGGATGCTGACCAGACGGAAGCAGCCATCAAGGCGACGTTCAAGATGCTGAACATCGTTGAGAACGACAAGAACAATAAACAATAAACGTGAAACAATAAACGTGATATCGTAATAACGTGATAACGAAATAAACGAGATAACGAGAAAACGAAAATATGAAACTAAAGATTGCGGTATTGGCCGGCGACGGAATCGGCCCTGAGATTATGAAACAAGGTGTGGCAGTGCTTGACGCCATTGCCCACAAGTTTGGACATGAGTTCACCTACGAGGAGGCGTTGGTGGGAGCCTGTGCTATCGATGCCGTGGGCGACCCTTATCCTGAGGCTACCCACGATGTCTGCATGCGGGCCGATGCCGTGCTCTTTGCTGCCGTGGGCGACCTGAAATACGACAACGACCCCACGCTGAAGGTTCGCCCTGAAACGGGCTTGCTGGCCATTCGCAAGAAGTTGGGACTCTTTGCCAACATCCGCCCCGTGGCCACCTTCGACTGTCTGCTGCACAAGTCGCCGCTGAAGGAAGAACTGCTGCGCGGCGCCGACTTCGTGGTTATCCGCGAACTGACTGGTGGCATGTATTTCGGCGAGAAGTATCAGGACGACGACAAGGCTTTCGACACCAATGTCTATACCCGTCCTGAGATTGAGCGCATCCTGAAGGTTGGCTTCGAAATGGCGATGACGCGCCACAAGCACCTCACTGTCGTCGATAAGGCCAACATCCTGGCCTCCAGCCGACTGTGGCGAAAGATCGCCCAGGAGATGGAGAAGCTCTATCCTGAGGTGAAGACCGACTATATGTTCATCGACAACGCCTCGATGCGTGTCCTCACCGAGCCGCGCTACTTCGACGTCATCGTCACGGAGAACACCTTCGGCGACATTCTCACTGACGAGACGTCGTGCATCACGGGGTCTATGGGCCTTCAGCCGTCAGCGTCGTTAGGTGAGCATACGCCGCTCTTCGAACCTGTTCATGGCTCGTGGCCGCAGGCTGCCGGAAAGAACCTGGCCAACCCGCTGGCGCAGATTCTCTCGGCGGCGATGTTGCTGGAGCATTTTGGTCTCAACAAGGAGGGCGCCCTCATCCGCGAGGCCGTCACAGCTTCCCTCGATGCCAACGTGCGCACCCCTGAGGTCCAGGTAGAGGGCGGCCAGAAGTATGGAACTAAAGAAGTAGGTCAATGGATTGTAGACTATATCTCAAAGGCTTAGTTCTGTTTGTTGCCATGTCATGGCAACAGACGGGACTTGCCCAAGAAAACTGGCGCGACACGTTGACGGTGCTCAACCGGCAGATAGCCTCGCAGCCTTGGTCAACCGACCTGCACCTGCGCAAGGCAGCTGCCAACCTTCAGCTGAAGCAATGGGAGTATGCCATCGAGGAATATAAAGAGGTGTTGCAGCACGAGCCTCACAACCCTGCGGCACTTTTCTACCGGGCTTACGCCAACACCCACCTGCGCCGTTTCGACTTGGCACGCAACGACCTCAACGACCTGCTGATACTGGTGCCCCGGCACTTCGAGGGGCGTCTCTCATTAGCCGTCGTGCTCCAGCACTTAGGACGCAAACAGGATGCTCTTGACCAGCTGAACCAGACCGTCGAACAACACCCTGACTCGGCGGTGGCCTACGCCGCCCGGGCCAATATCGAGCGTGACATGAAGCACGACGATGCTGCCCTCTATGACTGGCAGCGCGCCGAGGAACTGTCGCCTCGCGATCCGACGTATGTCGTCTCGCACGTCGACCTCCTCTTGGTGCTCGAGCGCCGCAAGGAAGCCCGCCGTGTGCTCGATGCCGCCGTCAGCCGCGGCATCCCCAAAGGCATGCTGTTAGAATGGTATGAGAAATGTAAAAGGTAACACTTTTTAGTGAATAGTGAATAGTGAAAAGTGAATAGTGAGAAGTGAAAAAGAATAATTTATTTTTTTATTTTTATAATCTTTTATTCTTAAAGCCTCCTACCAAGCGCCAGTTCTTCTTCGGCTTCTTTGCCGTCGTTGCCCTGCTGGCTCTTGTCAAACCCTTCGTGGTCAGCTCGAAGAATCATGGTGGCGGCTCTCAAGAACAAAGTGAGGCTACGGATGCCAACGCTTCGAGGAATCCACAGCCCATTCCACATTCTTCGAGTAAAGACACATCAACACCCCTCCCTTGGGGAGGGGCAAGGGGTGGGCTCCATCCCATCCGCTCCGTCCCTGACTACAAGGCGGCGTTCCCTGACAGTCAGGCCGTACAGATTGTGGCTGCAGAACGCTGGGGCGTCCGACCTGTTCAGAACCGTGCCGATGCTGAGCATCGTAAGAAGGAACTGGTCTATGTCGGCGAGAGTCCTTACTACCACGTTGACCGCCTCTCCAGCAGCATTCCTTACCTCGTGCCACGTGCCGCCGTCTTGCTCCAGGACATCGGACAGGCCTTCTACGATAGCCTTTATGTCAAGGGAGTGCCCTTCAATCAGCTTATCGTCACCAGCGTGCTGCGCTCGATGGACGACGTCGCCCGTCTGCAGCGCCACAACCAGAACGCCACCGACCGCTCCTGCCACCTCTTCGGCACCACTTTCGACATCTGCTACAACCGTTACCAGCCTGTCAGCCGCGAGGTGCGCAACGATACCCTCAAATGGGTACTCTCCGAAGTGCTTCGCGACAAGCGCCAGGAGGGTCGTTGCTATGTTAAATATGAAGTCAAACAAGGTTGTTTCCACATGACCGTCAGATAATATGAAAAAGATATCGCTATTTACTTTCTCGTGTATCGTCAGCATAGGGACGTTGTTGCTCTACAACATACCTTTCTTTAATTATGTTGCTTCCAACACCAACGAAACCGTCGGCGGCAAGATATTCCTCCTGGCCTCGCTGGTTGTCATCATGCTGGCACTAAACTTCCTCATGACCTATCTCACCATGTGGCTGCTGAGGAGGGTAGGGCGCATCCTGCTGGCCATCCTTGCCGTCATCAATGCTACGGCGGTCTATTTCGTCTTCACCTACAGCGTGATGATAAATGCCACAACCATCGAGAACGTATTCAACACCCGATATTCTGAGGCATCAGGATTCTTCAGCTGGTGGCTGTGGCTCTTCATCGCCGTCTGTGGCCTCCTGCCTGCCGTCTTCTGCATCATCTGCCCGGTAGCCTTCGGCAAGGCAAAGCGGCTGGCTGTCTGCTGCGGCGGAGCATTAGCCGTTGTCCTGGCAGTAGCATCGCTGAACGTCAGCCAGACGCTGTGGATTAGTCAGCACGATACGGAACTGGGCGGACTCTTACAGCCCTGGTCGTATATAGTGAACATAGGCCGCGTCATCAGTTTTCAGCAGGACGAACAGGCTGAGGAAATCAAGCTCCCTGACGGCACCATTGCTGACCACGAGAAGGCTGTCGTCGTGCTGGTCATAGGCGAGTCGGCACGAAAAGCCAACTTCCAGCTCTACGGCTACGGTCGCCAGACCAATCCCTTGCTCTCAAAACAGCAGGGGCTGAAGGTCTATCAGGCCACCTCGTGTGCCACCTATACGACGGCGGGCAGCAAGGCAATCCTTGAACCCGTTGACAGCCGCGACCTCCATGAACTGCTGCCCAACTATGCCTTCAGGACAGGCGTCGATGTGTTGTGGCGTACATCCAACTGGGGAGAGCCACCAATACATATCAACGAATACGTGACCGACACCGATCTCATCGACCAATATCCCGATGCCGACAAAGAACATGACGCCATCCTCTTTGCTGGACTTCGTGAACGGATAGAGTCTTCCAAGAAGGACAAAGTACTCGTCGTGCTCCATACCAGCACCAGTCACGGACCCAAGTATGCCGACAAGTATCCCAAGGAGTTTGAAGTCTTCAAGCCCGTGGCTAACAGTGTTGAGGAAGGACAGAAGAACATCTCCCTTTTGGTTAATGCCTACGACAATACCATCTGCTATACCGACTTCCTGTTAGACAGCCTCATCAACACCCTGCGTTCAATGACCGACTGGCACAGCGCCATGTTTTTCGTCTCCGACCACGGCGAATCCCTTGGCGAGAACAGCGTCTTCATGCATGGCCTGCCGATGAACCTCGCACCCAAAGTGCAGTACGAAATCCCGTTCCTCGTATGGACCTCCGACGGCTTCAGGCGCTATAAGCCGACGTCAACTCAGCAGCAGCCCTCATCAACTCAGCAGCAGCCGACGTCAACTCAGCAGCAGCCCTCGTCAGGCCAACTACCCGCAGTGATCGAGCAGCACTATGTCTTCCATTCCGTGCTCAACCTCCTCTCCATTCAGTCGCCGGCATACAACAAAGACCTTGATATCTTCGAACCCGCCGACTTCCAATAATCAAGGGCACTCTTGAAATATCAAGGGAACTCTTTCAAAATTCAAAGGAAAAGCTCCAGAAATCCAGTACTTTTCCTTCAGTTATCCTTAGGATTTCCTTCGGTTATCCTAATGAATTTCGTGGAATGGGTGACTTTTCTACAGAAAATGGTCGTTTTTTTAATTTCTTTTTCTTATCTTTGCAAACAAATTGTATCCTATTCTGATTTATTTATGAAAAGCAAATACCTTTCTCCTCGTATGCTCACCATAGACGTGAAGCCCCGGAACAACCTACTCCTGATTGTCAGTAAAGTCGATGATCCCGCTGACGAGCCTGCCATGTCCCGCCGTCGTAGGGACTATTCCTCATGGGACGACGAAGAAGACGAAGATTTCTAACCGCAGAGCAAAAACAAGCAAACCAATAACAAAACCCGAATACGATTATGAAACGATTTCTCACCTTATTTATAATAGTACTGCTTGCCACCGCAGCGTGGTCAGCAAAGACAGCGCAGGCCATCTGGACAGAGGGCAACACCACCTTGACTTTCACTTACGGGAATCTCGCCACCGTGGGAGGCACCTACAACGGACAGACGGTTACGGCAGTTTGGAGTGGGACAGATGTAACGGACACAGGAATTATTGAACCTGGGTGGAATGAAACAGTCAAAGGCTCTGTAACTACTGTAGTCTTTAAATCTGTATTCAAGGATGTTAAGCCTACATCGTGCCACTATTGGTTTGATGGTTTCGCGAACTTAACTACCATTACCGATATATCAAACCTAAATACATCAAATGTAACGGATATGGAAGAAATGTTCTACGGCTGTAAGAGTTTAACATCACTTGATCTCAGTTCGTTTAATACAGCAAACGTTACAACCATGAGTTTCATGTTCTATGGCTGTGAAAGTCTTTCAGCACTAACTTTTGGCAGCAATTTCAAAGTTGATAAAGTTACGTATATGTGGTATATGTTTGGTAACTGCAAGTCTCTTGCTTCTCTAAACCTTAGCAACTTAAACACTGCTAATGTTGCAAACATGTCGAACATGTTCAGAGGTTGTACGAATCTTTCAATACTCAATCTTGGTGGCAATTTCAATACCACTAACGTTACTAGCATGTCCTACATGTTCTATGGTTGTAAAAATCTTTCATCGTTAACTCTTGGCAGCAATTTCAAGACTAACAACGTTACAGACATGAGTGGTATGTTCCAGGGTTGTTCATCCCTTAACTCATTAGATCTCAGTTCATTTAATACGGCAAATGTTAAAAGATTTGGATATTTGTTCTCTGGTTGTTCTAAACTTACTAATTTGATATTCCCTTCTTTAGACACAACAAACAGAAATGAGTTATGGAATCATGATTACCACTATATGTTCGAGAATTGCTCTTCGCTGAAGAACCTTGAATTGAGCCAGTGTAATATACCAAACGAGTTCTATTTTGATGGTATTCCAGACCAATGCTTCGTCTATATGCCTGCTGGAGTATCAGAAGACATAAAGAGTCAAAGGAGCAAGAACCTTGTATTGAAAAGCGGAAGCTCTTGGACATGTGCCAACTGCATAGTGGCAACTGAGACCGATTATGACTTCTGCTACCCATTCACCGCAACAACGTTGACAACTGACGGCACGTCTGCTTCTACTTATTATAGGTATTCTAACGGAGCGTTGAAGGCAACTCTCAAAACTCGCAATAATGTTTCTATCCCTAAAGGGCTTTCGTTGTTTTCGGAATATAATGCACAGGCCATTTGGACAGCTGGTAATACAACTCTAACATTTACATCAGGACAGAATGTTGCTGTTGGAGGAACCTTCGGCGGCCAAACCGTTACGAATATGTGGATTGGCAGCAATGTTGCAGCCACAGGAACAAATGATCCTGGGTGGATAGATACCGTCAAAGGCTCTGTGACTAAAGTAGTTTTTGATTCTTCATTCAAGAGTGTTAAGCCGACATCATGTTACAGTTGGTTCATTAGTTGTGGAAAACTGACAACCATTAAAGATATCTCAAACCTCACCACAACCAATGTGACTAACTTGTGTTGGATGTTCGATGGTTGTTCGTCCCTGACCTCACTTGATCTCAGCTCGTTTATTACAACTAATGTTAAAGACATGTATTGTATGTTCAAGGGTTGTTCGTCCCTGACGTCACTGGATTTCAGTTCTTTTAATACGGCAAAGGTGACCGACATGGAGAGTATGTTCGATGGTTGTTCGTCCCTGACCTCTCTGGATCTCAGTTCATTTAATACAACTAATGTTACAAGCATGCATTGTATGTTCGATGGTTGTTCGTCCCTGACCTCACTTGATCTCAGTTCTTTTAATACAGCTAATGTTAAAGACATGTATTTAATGTTCCGTGGTTGTTCGTCCCTGAAGAACCTTGACATGAGCAACTTTAACACATCCACTGTTAAGTTTTGTTCAAGTATGTTTAGTAGTGTTCCTGCCCAGTGTTTCGTCTATATGCCAACGGGAGTAATTAACAACATCAAGAACCAGCGGAGCAAGAACCTTGTTCTGAAGGACGGCAGCACGTGGACTTGCGCCAGCTGCGAAATGACGGCGGACACAGAATACGATATTTTGTACGAGTTCAAGGCTACGGCATTGTCTGTGACAGGTTCCTCGGCTATGGCGTACTGCCTTTATAAGGATGGGACGATGTACTCCACGCTGACAAACTTTGCCAATGTCACCATCCCGAAGGGTAAGGACAAGATTTCGGAGACCTTCCCTGCAATGGCCATTTGGACGGAAGGGAACACGACGCTCACTTTCCTCGTGTCAGACAGTTACAAGGCGGGCGACACATATAACGGACAGACCATTACCAATGTCTGGAAGGGAAAAACTGTATCCTCTTCTACAACTACGCCGGCTTGGCTGGAAACCGTACAAGGAACTATGACGAAGGTTGTGTTCGCTTCTTCGTTCAAATACGTGAAGCCAACCACGTGCCGCAACTGGTTCTGTCAGTGTGGGAAGCTGGCGACCATTACTAACATCGGCAACCTGAACACGTCGGAGGTGATCAGTATGCGGCAGATGTTCCGCGAGTGTACGTCACTCACCTCGCTGAACCTCAGCACGTTCGATACTCAGAAGGTTATCTCCATGCGGACCATGTTCTATGGCTGCACTGGGTTGACCTCGCTGAATATCTCAAACTTCAGTACTGCCTCGGCAAACAACATCGGCTACATGTTCTACAACTGCAAGAAACTGACAAGCATCGATGTCAGCAAGTTCAACACTGACAAAGTCACTGCAATGGACGGCGTGTTCTATAATTGCGCAGCACTGACCACCCTTGACGTGACCAACTTCAACACGCAGAAGGTGACAACGATGGAGAGCATGTTCCGAGGCTGCTCGAAGCTGACGAGCATCGATGCCAGCAACTTCAGTTATGATGTCCTGACGACATACACAGAGATGTTTGAAAAGGTCCCGGAACTCTGCTTCGTGTATATGTCTGACGGTATGCCGGACGATCTGAAGAGCCAGAAGCCGAAGAACCTTGTATTGAGAAGCGGCAGCAACTGGACTTGTGACAACTGCGTGCTGGCTGACGGCGAGACGCTGACGCTGCCTTACGGCTTTAAGGCCTTGGGCGGTGTGACGTACGAGCGGAGCATTGCAGCCAACAACGGCAACGGCTATACGGTGTTCCTGCCGTACGACTGTCCGATACCTGAGGGCGTGACGGCATACACCCTGCGCACGGACGAACAGTCTCTTCTGGGCGAAGACAAGATAGTGTTTGCGCCGATCGAGGGCGACGTCTTGGAGGCCTACAATCCGTACCTGCTCGTTAACAGCGGGAACGACCTGACCAACCTGAATACGACGGTGGACACGCAAGTGCTGCCCACCACGACGGCGACTGCAGAGAAGACGTTTGGCGACATGCGCTTCACGGGCACCATGCGCACCATCTCGAACGAGGAGGCTGCCGAGCTGGGGGCATACATCATGCAGACTGGCTGCAGGTGGAAGAAGGTGATGACGTCGTCGCCTTCGGCATACATCCCAGCCTATCGCGCCTACCTCATCTCGCCGTCTGGCGAAGCGCAGACCAGGGCAACGCTGTTTGACGGAACGACGGTGGGCATAGACCCAGTTGCCAAGTCAGGCAAGATGTTGGCAGGCGGTGATAACATCTACGACTTGCAAGGTCGCTGTGTGGCCACGAAAGGTCAGTGGTCCATAGCCAACGGTCAGCTATCCATAGCCACCGGCAAGCTGCCGAAGGGTGTGTACATCACCAACGGCCACCGCTATGTGGTGAAATAAAGTAAAATAGGTTTATAATGGTTTTCTATGTTTATTTGATAATGACCTTTCGTCCGTTATGCAAGTAGAGTCCGCTTCGGATAGGACGGTGCGTCAGCCGTTGTCCTTCCAGCGAGTACCAAGGAGCGTCGGATGCCGGCACTGACACAGCAGTCGTAATAGCATCGGTTCCACCCCACTCTTTAATCAGAAAATCCACTTTCTTCGTCAAGCGCTGCTTGAAATAGTCCCTTTTGCCGGCTATCGGGTTCTGATTGTATTGAGGCCAGCGTGCGCCGTCACTCACTACCGCCGATGAAATCTGTGAGGTAAAGTCATTGATGAAAGCATCCAGCTGGGAATACTCATCGCTTAGGAAGGTACGCCATACCTCCCTCACTTTCTGCTGGAAACGAGGATAGCGAGCTATTTCGCCTATCCAATACTGTTCGAACGGCGGATTCACATAGATGAACTTGTCGTACGAACTGCTGAAGGCATTGCCAAAGTCCCATACAGGTCCGAACACCAGCTTGGTGTTGTCGCCACGGTCTTTATGCATGTAACAACTGCCATGAAACGACTCTCCGTCATCCATCACCTCCTGTACAATATAGAACCGGACCAGGGCATCCATATCGATATATTGCTCCCAGTCAGTACTATTTTTGTCGGCGTTAAAGATTGCGGCATCGGTAGCTTTCAGAAAAGTGGTCAAATATTCAAGCTGAACATCAGACAACGACTCTGGCGACTTGTAGGTAACCATCAGCGTAGAGCCGTTGGACTCCCTGAATCTCACCTGAGTGGGTTCTTCATAGTTGTCGATTTCCAACAACCATCCTCCAGTAACCTTATCGGCATCCGTCTCGTTGTCCTCCTGTTCTACAATGTTCACCCGGTCCTTATCCACACGGATATGCTCTGTCAGCATATACAAGCCGAGATATTTGCCGTTAAACATCACCTCGACGGGCCGTTGATCCGGGGTGTAGTCCAGTTTCAGCATACGGCTCAACTCGTAGCCTACTGTATTGCGAAGGAATCCCATATTATCGTCGGCATTAGCCATCAGGTTGAAATGTTTGTTCTTCTTCATACCCAATGGTGATGCCTTCTGGTCGAACTTCAGACGATAGGGTTTCTTCTCAAAGGATCTCCACGTATAGTTTCCGCGACCCTTAACCTGTAGAGCCAAAGGACTCTCGGCACTGCCCAGCGAGCTGTAGTCCTCCAGACCTAATGCATCGATGTAGTAGGTACCTTGGACGTAGGTCTCTTTCGATGTCACCTCCGCCTCCGTATTGATATAGAGCACGGGCAGAGTGCCAGAATAGGCTGTCGACTCGTGCGGGACAATCTCGTATTGCATCGTGGAAGGCACTATTCTAAGGGTGTAGGAGCCTACGCCAGACTTGTTGGGCAGTCGCCAAGCTCCACCATCAAAATTCATTGTTCCCGACAAGTCGCGGCAGCCATCAAAGGGCGCACATAGTAACAAATGCCAAAAATTATCCTGCCCGTAGGCGGAGGCCGGTGCAACCTTAAACCAACCATCGTCGCCAGCAGCAGGGATGGTAATCTCCCACGTCACCCCGTCGGCCTGCTTCGTCAACGGATAGCTCTGGTCGGTAGTGCTCCAACCGTTCAACCAACCCACGAAATAGTATGTTTCTTCGGCTTCTGCCGCAAAACCGACAGACGACAGCAAGACGAACGAGAGCAAGAACAATATTTTCTTCATCATCCTAAATTCCGCAGCACTTTAGTTTATCTTTCTTTATAAGTACCTGAGCAACTTTTTGTTGCTCAGGATTTGGCCATGTCAGATTTTTCACTTACCTTAGTGCTGCAAATCAAGACAAGCAAAATCATCAATGACATGGCAAAGGTACAACAAAAATCTGAAAAAAATCAGCGCTTTTGGCGGAATATTTTTCGTTTTGGACAAATTTGACCGTATTCTGTCCTCTGTAATCGACTCCCACCTAGGACTTCGCAGTAGGCTGATAGGCTATCAGCACAGCGAGATAATACGAGCCGTCTTCTCCGTAAGGATAACCTCAACTTCTCCTTAGGATAACTTCAACTTATCCTTAGGATAACTGACGGCTATCCTAAGGCTTTTTGTTGCCTATAATGCAGGGATAAATAAAAAAAGATAAAAATTTAGCTCACAACGAACGTCATTTAAGAAAAAATACTTATCTTTGCACCGTCAGAACATCCGTTTTGGCTATCCGGGTAGAATCCCGCGAGGGGCAAGACTTAGTGACACCGCCCTTGGAGCAAGACATCACGTACACTACTCCACTTTTAAAAACCATCCCGCAAGGGGTGGCTTTCTCTTTCGCCAAAGTCCTGGCAATAATAGACCATGAATAACTATGATAATACCTTCAGAAATCCAGTACTTTTCCGTCAGTTATCCTTAAGATAACTTCAACTTATCCTTAGGATAACTGACGGCTATCCTAAGGCTTTTTGAATCACGGGGAGAAAAGGACTTTATTCCTTTTTTTTTTATTCTTTTAATCTTTTATTCTTTTGTTTTTAATCTTCATTAATCTTTCTTTCGGCCCGTTTTAACAAACGTTTATTTTTTTTTTGAAATTAACGAAAAACGTTGTACCTTTGTCGCCGTATTGTGTTTTAAGACACAACAACGACGAAATAGAACAAAATAAATAATGTTCGCGCGCAAGCCCTACAACAAACGAAAATAAACAACAAACAACATAATAACAACTAAAATTAAAACATTATGAGAAAACAACATTTACTCAAAACAATGCTCCTGCTATGCGCCCTCATAGTAGGTAGTTCGAGTGCGTGGGCAGAAGCCGATGTCACTTACGACTTTACAGGAAGTGACTGGTCTGTAAGTAACGGAACACTTACTAATGGTACCGTCAGCTTTACTGGTGAAGGCGAAGCAAATTTCAAAATGAACGGTGGTTATTTTATGATGGGAAAGAGTGGTGCATATATCAATTTCCCAAAATATAATAGTCCAGTAGAGAAGATAGTTGTTACGGGTAGGTCTGGCGCATCAACTGGAGTGATACAGAATATCTTTGTAGGTGAGACTGCAGTAAGTACTGCAACTACTGGTGCAACGGGCTCAAACACTTACAATATAGCATCAGGCTATCAGACTGCTGGTACTGCGTATACACTTAAAGTTACATCAAACCATAATACACAGATTACAAAGATAGAAATTTTCTATGCATCTGGAAGTGGTGGCGTTGCTACCCCAATATTTGATCCAGTAGGCGGTTCATACACTTCTGCTCAAAACGTAGAGATTAGCTGCGTAACCGCAGGTGCTTCTATTTATTATACAACAGACGGCACTACTCCAACCAACGAAAGCACGCCTTACACATCCGCCATTTCTGTTACGACATCTGGAACAACATTGAAAGCTATTGCTTATAAGGGTGAGGATAATTCTTCTGTTGCTTCGGCCACATATACTATCAAGCCAACTACTCCGACCATAACAGCTGCAGGTGCTACTGTAACTATTACTGGTGATGAGGGATGTACATTCTATTACACAACGAATGGTTCAGATCCCAATAACGAAAGTACAGAGTATTCAGGTCCTTTCGATTTGACCACGAGCTGCACTATTAAGGCTATTGCTTACGATGCTTATAATAATGCAAGTGACGTAAAATCTTATACCTTCAAATACTTCCCACTTAATCCGAAAAACATTAATAGTGGATATTTTGAGAAGGTGACTGATGCCGATGATCTCGAAAATGGTGATGCCATATTGATTGTTTATGAAACTGATGAAATGGCCATGAGTACCAACCAAAAGTCGAGTAACCGTGGTGAGGCTTCTGTAACAATATCTGATGATAAAGTAATCTATGCACCAAGCGAGGATGTCCAGAAGTTGGTCTTGGTTAATCAGACAGAAGAAATAAGTGGGGTGAATACAAATGTTTTCTATTTCTATACAGGGGCTGGCTATTTGTATGCTTCATCGGGTAGTTCAAATCAACTCAAGACAGAGGAAACTCCTGATAACAATAATAATGCAAGAGCTACTATTTCTATTTCAGATGGGAATGCAAAAATACTATTCACAGGAAAGAACGCCCGCAACTGGTTGAAATACAATCCTAACGGCACAAATGATGGCCTTTTCGCTTGCTACGCTGATAACGATACCCAACAGAAAATAGTTCAGATTTATAAGGAGGTTGCTCACAACGAGTCTGCTACTATCACATCTGCAGAGTATGCAACCTATTGTAATGCAACTTACGCTCTTGACTTCAGCGGAACTGGCATTACTGCTTATACCGCAACCGAGGGCGAGACCTCTGTGAAACTGAACGAGATTACTTCTGGCAAGGTGCCTGCAGAAACTCCCGTGGTGCTCTACAAGGAGGGTGCCGACGGAACGGCTATCAATGTTCCCGTAATTGCTTCGGCTGATGCTATTGAGGGCACTAACGACCTGCATGTTTCTGAAGGCGCTGCCTACAGCAATTCATACGTTCTTGCTAAGCCCGAAGGTAAAAAAGTTGGTTTCTACCTCTGGGACTCGAATGTGGTTCTGAATGCCGGTAAGGTTTACCTGAAGGCTGGCGACAGCTCGCGTTCGTTCTTAGGCTTCGAGGAAGGCAATACCACCTCTATCGACGTAAGAAGTAAGATGGAAGACGTAAGAGGTGAAGTCTACAACCTCAACGGCCAGCGTGTGGCTCAGCCCACCAAGGGTCTGTACATCGTGAATGGAAAGAAAGTGGTGGTAAAATAAGATGGTTTAGGAAAGAAATGAGCAAGAATTAGAATAATCTATTCAAGAAATAAGGAATAATATATCTTTAAATGTTGGACGTAATTATTTCTAATTGTTGCTGATTTCTTTCCCAATAATCATTCGTGGATGAAATTAAATCAAATTAGTAAAATTCGTTTCTAAACATAAAAAGACAATGAAAAAGCAATATATTTCTCCTTCTATGGAGTGCATCAAAATTAAGGCCGTTAGCATACTGACAGGTTCGCTGCCAAAGGACGATACTACAATCGGCGACAACAATGCTGTTCTGGGTCGTGGCTTCCTCGACTTCGGCGACGACGAGGAAGAAGAGTAAATTATGGTTCATGGTTCACGGTGAAAGGTTCATGATTCCTTTGTTTCCGTGACTCCGTGATTCCATTGAAAACATAAGACTTAGGCCGGAGGGCTTAGCAGAGTCATTTATAAATTTGGTTAATACAAAGTTTGATGTTTCCTCATAGGACATCAAGTCTTAATCGAGGGGCGAAATTATGGTTAAGGGTGAATGGTTAATGGTTACTTTACCTGAAACTTGAAACCTGAAACCATACTCCCCGTCGCGAGGCGGCGGCCCCGAATAATGTTTTTTTTAAACGATAAATATTTAGTTAAGTACATTTACATTTCCTGGCGCGCGAGCGTCGGGAATGTTTTTAAAGAATAAAAGAATAAAAAAATAAAAGAATAAAATAATAAAAGAATAAAATTAAATATTTTATGTTAGAACACTTTTACGAATATTTGCCTGCGGCGTGGTTCACGCCTGAGGGCTGCTTCTGGGCCACGCTCAGCGTCCTGTTTCTTATGGGCGTGAGTTTCGCCCTGGGCTTCCTGATGGGCAAAAGAATAAAAGAATAGAAGAATAAAAGAATAAAGGCAGCAGGTAGTGACCTGCAAGTAGCTGTTTTTTCAAACAAATAATAGTTTAAGTAAATAAATCGATCATCCCTCGCGGTTCGCGAAGAATAGCGAGGGTTTTTGAATAAAGCTAATACTATCAATATATACAAAACATAGACAATGGATGAAAGTGAACTGAGAGCCATCTTTGAGCAACTAAAGGCTGAGGGGTGGCAACCGAGGCTGTGCGACACGGA
>JAEEGJ010011467.1_pt1 | contig 22477 bp, 16 predicted proteins | sample 8958761 | NCBI WGS metagenome assembly JAEEGJ01 (sample SAMN16246546, study PRJNA631951) | gut metagenome | biome: gut microbiome; feature: rumen; material: RS-attached | host: Bos | place: Iran: Karaj | collected 2018-10 | reverse complement strand
CATCCTTCACGCGACTTGGCTGGTTCAGGCTTCCGCCCATTGACCAATATTCCTCACTGCTGCCTCCCGTAGGAGTTTGGTCCGTGTCTCAGTACCAATGTGGGGGACCTTCCTCTCAGAACCCCTATGGATCGTCGCCTTGGTGGGCCGTTGCCCCGCCAACCAGCTAATCCAACGCATGTCCATCCATGAGCAATGAATCTTTAACCATTGAATGATGTCAGAAAATGGTGTCATGGGGTATTAATCCGGTTTTCACCGGGCTATCCCCCACTCATGGGCAGGTTACATACGCGTTACTCACCCGTGCGCCGCTCGCCACCCGAGGTGCTGCCGCTCGACTTGCATGTGTTAGGCCTGTCGCTAGCGTTCATCCTGAGCCAGGATCAAACTCTTCGTTGTACTTTTTTATCGTTTGTTTGATGCTGGCAATCAATAAAGTTATTGACGGTAAAGCTTTTGTCTTGCACTTGCTCTACCCTAAGTATGTGCTTGCTAATCTATTTGTCAATTTCAAACTTTCAAAGATCGTTTACTTCGATTATTGAAGGATAAGCGAAATAAAAAGCCGTTGCTGAGCAACGACTTGTGGGCGCTGAGGGATTCGAACCCCCGACCCTCTGCTTGTAAGGCAGACGCTCTGAACCAGCTGAGCTAAGCGCCCGATATTTTTCTGAGGTCAGTAGCGGACTCGAACCGCTGTAGCTGGTTTTGCAGACCAGTGACTAAACCACTCATCCAACTGACCAAAATTATTGTGGTGCCACCAGGAATCGAACCGGGGACACAAGGATTTTCAGTCCTTTGCTCTACCAACTGAGCTATGGCACCAAAATAGTGTGGGGCTCGTGATCCGCTTGGGGGATTATTCTTCGAATGACCCAATCGGCCACGAAGATTCGTGATCCGCTTGGGGTTCGAACCCAAGACCCCAACATTAAAAGTGTTGTGCTCTACCGACTGAGCTAGCGGATCGAAGTACGGAGGATGAGACTCGAACTCACACAGCCTAACGGCCACTACCCCCTCAAAGTAGCGTGTCTACCAATTTCACCACCTCCGCAAAGTCAGACTCAGAAGAGTCATCTTGATGTACCCAAACCCGGGGTCGAACCGGGACGGATTTCTCCATTGGTGTTTGAGACCAACGCGTCTACCGATTCCGCCATTTGGGCTGATGAGCGAAAAACGGGACTCGAACCCGCGACCCCGACCTTGGCAAGGTCGTGCTCTACCAACTGAGCTATTTTCGCAAAGGACATAGAATTAGTTGCGGAGAGCGGGATCGAACCACTGACCTCCAGGTTATGAGCCTGGCGAGCTACCACTGCTCCACTCCGCGATATAAAAGCCATTAGACAAGCTAACGCTTGCGGTGCGTACGGGACTCGAACCCGTGACCTCCGCCGTGACAGGGCGATATTCTAACCAACTGAACTAACGCACCAGGAACTATGCGATCCGAAGACCGTCCCGCAACAGCGGGAAGAAAAGCGGAGAGAGAGGGATTCGAACCCCCGGAACGTCGCCGTTCGCCGGTTTTCAAGACCGGTGTAATCGACCACTCTACCATCTCTCCAGTATAATCCCTGTAAAAATGAACCGTAGCGAGACAGGGACTTGAACCCTGGACCTTCGGATTATGAATCCGACGCTCTAACCAGCTGAGCTATCTCGCCATCATGGTGACCTCGCAGGGGCTCGAACCCTGGACCCACTGATTAAGAGTCAGTTGCTCTACCAACTGAGCTACGAAGTCATAGACGGGAAGCGTTTCCGCTTCCGAAGATGTTTCTTATATCGTTTATCCTTCAATATGTCAAAGATCATTTGCGAGTCAGACTCGCTTGTGGTGGGCGCAGATGGATTCGAACCACCGAAGTCGTCGACAGCAGATTTACAGTCTGCCCCATTTGGCCACTCTGGAATACGCCCTAAAAAATCTGAGCCTCTTGTCGGATTCGAACCAACGACCCCGAGATTACAAATCACGTGCTCTGGCCAACTGAGCTAAAGAGGCAGATGCGCTTCAAGATGGGCTTGAACCAACGACCCCCTGATTAACAGTCAGGTGCTCTAACCAACTGAGCTATTGAAGCATTATAGTGAACCCCCTCAGCCACCGACGAGGAAACTCAGATTGTGACTCCTACAGGATTCAAACCTGTAACCTTCTGATCCGTAGTCAGATGCTCTATTCAGTTGAGCTAAGGAGCCATCGTAGATCTTTCAAAGAACGAACAATTTGTGGTGTGTAGTCGGGGTACCAGGATTCGAACCTGGGACCCCCTGCTCCCAAAGCAGGTGCGCTAACCGGACTGCGCTACACCCCGTTTCTTGTTTTGCGGGTGCAAAGATAGCGCATTAATTTCAATCCTCCAAATTTTTTGGCAAGTTTTTTTGAAAAATGTTTGATTTTGGCCGAAAACAGGGTCCTTACAATCCGTTTTTGCTTTGTCTGTGCGGCAAAATCAATAATTTCTATCTGAGAAATAGTCTATCAGACACATCACAGCTTCACGAGCATCACTCTCGGGGAAGGTGGAGAGCAGCTTCTTGGCCTCGTAGGAGATATTCTTCATCTTTGCCTGTGCATATTCTATGCCACCGATACTTTTGGCGAACTCCACAAGCTGTGCGACCTGACTTCCTGTCAGTTCCTGGGGCTGTTCGATGATCGCCTTCATGCGAGCAGATTCGTCGGCAGGCGCATGCTGCAAGGCATAGAGCAGCGGCAAAGTGATCTTGCCCTCCATGATATCATGACCCGTAGGCTTGCCCACTTCCTTGGTCGAAGGATAATAGTCGAAAATGTCGTCGCGAATCTGGAAGACCATACCCATCAGTTCCCCCACCTTTGTCAATCGCTCCTTGTCGGCTTCAGAGGCCTCGACACTGAGTGCACCAATCTTCATGCAAGCGGCAAAAAGCGATGCCGTCTTGCCACGAATCACTGAGAAGTAGGCATCTTCGCTCAACAGATGGGTGCGCACATTGGAGATTTGTTCCAACTCGCCTTCGACGAGCATCGTTACCATATCGGACAATACGCGCGAAATCTGCAACGATCCAGTGGCATTGCTGCAATAAAGGCATTTCGACAGGAAGAAGTCGCCCATAAGCACAGCGACCTTGTTGTCCCAAATCTTATTGATGGTATCACTACCACGACGCGTAGAACTCTGATCGATGACATCGTCGTGCATCAATGTGGCATTATGGAGCAACTCCAAGGCGACAGCGCCATAGGTGGTAGCTTCGTTGACATTGCCCAGCATCTTGGCCGCAAGAAGTGTCATAATAGGGCGCAACTGCTTGCCGCTACGCTCCAGAAAATAGTGAATTACAGAATCAGCCAAAGGTACCCGCGTGCGCAAAACGCCTTCAAACATATGTTCGAAATCGTTCAACTCTTCGGAAATACAATTTCTGACGCTGTTATATACTTGTGTCTTATCCATAGGAATGCAAATCTCTTCGTCTTTTTAGAAATAGCGGCGCAAAGATACATCTTTTTTTGCACACTTGCAAATTTTTCAGGCAAAGTTTTTCGCGCGCGTACATATAATATATATTAATGAAGCTATTTATTGTCAAATCTGAAAAATAATTATCAATACTTTTGGAAATTTCGCAAAAAGGCATTATCTTTGCACCCGCAAACTGACATTTGCCATATCGCGATGAAGCGACAGTTACGGCAACTTGGGGTGCTTCGCTTGTCCTACAGGACTGTGAGGCTGAGATTAGACCCATTGAACCTGGCCAGGTAATTCTGGCAAGGGAACATGCAGAACCCCATCTAGTCTTATTATTCATTCTAATTTTTCTTCGCAAGATGAAAAAGGTATTGTTTATGGTTGCCATTCTGGCAACAAGTACAGGTATGGGGTTCGCTCTCTCCCCAACCGCAAACGAGGTTCCAGCTGAACAGCAGGCCTCATCACATCAAGTAACCGGAACCGTTGTTGACGAGAACGGTGAGCCACTTCCCGGCGCACACATCATGCTCAAAGGGCGCAGTATCGGCACCATTACCGATGGCGCTGGCAATTTCTCTCTCAATGTAGCCAGTGGCACCGAACTGGTGGTTCGCTATCTCGGCTATGAGGATCAGACTTTCACGGCCAAACCCGGCACAACACAGCAGATTCGCATGACGGCGAGCAAAATCCACCAACTGAACGAAATCGTGGTCAAGTCGGTGAAAGCTCAGAAGGAAGCTCCCTTCTCCAAAACTAATATCGAACAGGAGGAACTCGAAGAATTCTCGAAGACAGGACGCGAGCTGCCCATGCTCTTCACCCACACTCCAGGTGTAGTTGCTTACGGCGAAAATGGCCTGGGCACGGGTACCGTCTATATGCGCATCCGTGGTGCAGCTGATTCGCGCATCAATGTCACCCTCGATGGTGTGCCTCTCAACTCACCCGAGGACCAGTGTGTCTTCTGGGCCAACATGAACAGCTACGCCTCATTGCTCGGCGGCGCACAGATTCAGCGTGGCGTAGGTACCTCGTCCAATGGAGACGGTGCCTTCGGCGGAACCATCGCGCTGACCAGCAAAGCGCCCGACACCAAGCCATCGGCAGAAATCTCCGGCTCATATGGCTCCTACAACACTTTCAATGTCGGCAGCTCGTTCTCAACCGGCTTGTTTGCCGACCACTGGATCTTCGACGGGGCCTACCACGAGACCAGCACCGACGGCTATATGCATGGCACATCGGGACGCAGCGGCTCCTACTACGGAGGCCTCGCTTACATGGGTGACAAGTTCGTGGTGCGACTCAAAAACTTCGGCAACTTCGAGAAGACAGGCCAGGCATGGAACGGCCTCGACACTGGCGACCTGCTCGACTGGAACTATGGCGGCATGGGCACAAGGCTCTTCGAATACAAGGACTTCTACAACGCAGGCCTCGGCAAGTACAATACGCTCTACGAGCATCTCGTTGATGGCAGCGACCCCTCAAAGGGCACCGAACGCTACAAACTTTCTGACGGTTCGCTTTGGGACAAGACCACCGACAACTTCTGGCAGAATCGCACCATCCTCTCATTGGCTTGGGAAATCAACGACCATTGGACCACGTCGGGTTCAGTGCACTATACCCATGGCTACGGTTACTACAAGGAGTTCCGCTACGACAACAAACTCTCAAAATTCGGATTCTCGAACTTCACATTGAGCGATGGTTCAACGCTCAAACGCACAGACTTCGTGCGAAAGAAGGGACTCTCGCAGGACTTCTTGGGCTTTGTCTGGAATGCTAACTACAAGGACGAGCGCTGGGATATCATCGGAGGCCTCTCTCTCCAGAACTTCTGGTCGAACCATTTCGGTTACATCACGTACATCGCCAATAACGAGATGAGCAACAAGTACCTGAATAACGGCGACTACCAATACTACGACAGCGATGCCGACAAGCTTGATGGCAACATTTTCGCCAAGGCTACCTATCATCTCACCGACCAATGGGACATCTTTGCTGACGTACAGTATCGTCACGTCTCCTACTCCACCGATGGCATCAACGACAAGTTCGTCTCCACCGATAACGGATATGTCAACCAGCGTCTCGACATCGACAAGAAGTACGACTTCGTCAATCCAAAAGTGGGCATCAGCTTCCATCAGGATGGACATCACGCCTTCGCATCGTTTGCCATAAGCAATCGTGAACCCGAGCGCAACAACTTCACCGACAATTACAACTACCCTGCACCCAAGGCCGAACAACTTCTCGACACCGAGATTGGCTATAACTATATGGCCAAGCGTTGGGCAGTAGGTGCCAACCTCTACTGGATGCACTATAAAGACCAGTTTGTGCAGACTGGCGAATTGAGCGACATTGGCGAGAACCTGACCACCAACATCGACAAATCATATCGTATCGGTATGGAACTCACCGCAGCATGGACCATCCTGCCCGGATTGACCATCGAGGGCAATGCCGCTCTCAGTCAGAACAAAATCAAGGACTTCAACGAGCATGTCGAAAACTGGGACGACTGGGAGGGCAACACCGACGCCAGTGGCAAGGCTTATGATGGTGATGGCTTCGACGTGATTCACTACGACAACAGCACACTTGCCTTCTCGCCTTCGGTCATTCTCAACGGATTTATTACCTACCGAAAGAACGGGCTCACGGCCACCTGGCACACCAACTACGTGTCGCGCCAATATCTCGACAACACAGAATGCAAGCAACGCTCATTGCCGAGTTTCTCGACAAGCGACCTCTCGGCCAACTATGTGTTCAACTTCAAGAACAAAGGTATCAAGGAGATGATTCTTGGTTTCAACATCAACAACATCTTCGACTTGCACTATGCTGCTTCGGGCTGGGTTTATTCGGCCATTTACGAGAGCGGGGGCAACCCCAACAGCAACCGCTACACCGAAATCGGCTACATTCCACAAGCTGGCACAACAGTCATGGGTAACATCACACTGAGATTCTAAACTCGAATTGTCAGTATTAATCATCACGAATTTGATAATAATAGAAGTGCTTGAAACAAGGCTATGAATATTCTTATTTCAGCGAAATAATGAAATTATTCGAACAAATGGAAAAAATAATCATCATCTTATTATTGGCACCTTTGAGCCTTATCGCCACTGCACAAAACTCACCCTTCATAGCAGCAGTAGATGAATATGTACCAGCCCCAGGGCAATTCATCAATACCATGCCCGCTTATGAAGAAGGCGACGACGCAGAAACAATGGCGCTTAAATGCACTGAATATTTGGCCAAAGATGCAAGCAGAACTGTGTGCCTAGGGGCTTGGGGAGGATACATCACTTTCCACTTTGACCACCCTTTGGTAAATGTAGCCGGAGAGATGGATCTCTATATCAAAGGCAATGCCCATACGGGCAATTCAGAAGCAGGTATCGTGATGGTCAGTCAAGACGTGAACGCCAACGGTTTGCCCGATGACCCATGGTACGAATTGAGTGGAAGCGCCGACAAAGATGGCTTCAGCGTACGCTATGACTATGAATTGGAATATACGAAGTTGGGCGATTCACTAGGCGTAGCCTGGTCGAACAATCTGGGCAATGCAGGTTTCATCAATCAGAATCCTTACCATCAGCAGGACTACTTCCCTGCCTGGTTAGATTCAACGCTCACTTTCACGGGCACTTTACTTCCCGACAATGCCACCGACACCAGCGGAAACGGCACTTATTGGGTGCTCGAACCCTTTCGCTACGGTTATGCCGACAATCTACCCAATGCTGACACACTGGGTTGCTCGTTCAACATTGATTGGGCTGTAGATCTTAATACACGCGAAAGCGTCAATCTAAGATGCGTTGATTTTGTGCGAGTATATACCGCCCTTCATCAGGACTGCGGATGGATAGGCGAGACTTCGACCGAAATTTCGGGTGCGGAAGACCTACACCCCGAAGCCCAGCTTGCCAGCCTTGAGGCGATTTCGCTTCATCGGGACGAAACTACTGTCTCTTTCGATCTCTTCGGGCGAAAAACAAGTGCCAAACAATCCGGCTTTATTATTAAAGGCAATAAATTGATATGGAATTTTTGACCGCGCATTGGCTTGACATCCTAACCACCATCCTCGGCCTGGCCTATATCCTGTTGGAATACAAGGCGAGCATCTGGATGTGGCTTGTCGGCTTCCTCATGCAGGCTCTCGGCATCGTGCTCTATTATCAGAAAGGGCTTTATGCCGACTGTGGCATGGAGTTCTACTACCTTTCAATGACCGTTTACGGCTATTGGCGTTGGGTGCATGGTGGCAAGGCAAGTAAGGAACTGCCCATCCGCCCATTCCCACGTCGTCTCATCCTGCCCTGGCTTGCGCTTATGGCAGCCATCTGGGGCATCATCTACTGGCTACTGGTGACTTTCACCAATAGCAACGTGCCTTTGGCCGACAGCTTTACAACCGCCCTCAGCCTTGTAGGCATCTGGGCTTTGGCCCACAAATATCTCGAACAATGGCTCATATGGATTGCCGTCGATGTCGTCACCTGCATCCTCTACTTCTACAAGGATATTCCCTTCAAGGCCAGCCTCTACGCCCTTTACGTCATCATCGCCGTCTTCGGCTTCTTCAAGTGGAAACAATTGATGAAGGAACAACACGAATGATTGCCAATAACCATCAGCCTTTTCTCTCATAAGATGGTGTGCCAAAAGTCGATTTGACTAATATTGTACAATCAAAATGTCCGATGACTTTGTGCACAAACATGAAAACAGCCGTTTTAGAGCATATTTGGGATAAAACTCCATTTCAATAGCTCTAAAACGGCATGTTCTATATAAAGAAGTTGCAAAATGTCAATATGCTTTTAACCGTTTTGACTTTTGACAAACCCTCTTCGTAATGAAGAAAGTAATTATGAACGATGAAAGAAGGAATTGATATGGTTCATTTTACAACAGAACCCTTTTTTGCAGCATTTTTCCATCGAATTAAGGCTTCATTTGCTATTTTTCCCTTGTCGGCCTTCTTATATCCAACATTTCCTTTACCTTCTTTTTGTTGTGCAGGTTTTGTCATTACTTCTTGCTGACTATTTAAAGGGGCCACTTGCGTAAATAAAGTGGTCTTTCCTTCTCTTATCCTTTGTTTAACCTTTTCCGGATCTAAAAAATCAACAAATGATTCAAATTCTTCTGGAGTATTGAATACCAAACCGACAGAAATTTTCATATCGAAAGGTCCAACGAAAGACTCAGAACAAAAAAGGGAAGGTGTTTTTTGTATATCATATAAATTAAATGTAAACTTACGATTTGTCCATTCAAAATATTTAGGATAACCTTTAGCATTTTTATGCAGCGAATATTGCATTATTGGAAATTCCTGCTCTATTACTTTTGAGAACTTTCCAACATCATTATTCTTAGCAGTTTCTACCCATTCCTTATACTTTTCACTAATCAATAAAAGCTCGTCTTTCATTGTCGTAGTACAACCAATGTAAATTTTTGGTTCGTATACTGAGTAGAAGTTTGAAGGACGAACAAAAACTGCTTGAATACAATAAAGATAAACCAAGGATGTATCTTTACTAATATATGCTTGAGCTTCATACATCTGGTCTTGAGCCTTAAATTCCCCAATTTTTACGAGAATGGTTTCTGGCACTTCTTGCTTTTGCGCAAACAAATTAATTGCCCCAAATAAAAAGGCAAACAAAGTCAAAAATTTATTCATATAATATTATGTCGCAGCTTTGTGAATAATTAAAAAGAAATAACAAATAGTTATGCTATTGTTCCGACAAATCTTCAAAATCCATTTACTTCACAGCTGCGATATATTAAAATAAATGAATTAATGAAGAAATAGACACTACAAAAATACTTAATAAATATGAAAAAAACAAATATTTGATAATTGATTTCTTTTTGGCCTTTAGATATTTTTTTTCGCACCCAAAATGTTGATTGGAGATGACAAAAGAAGACCTATTTTGCTCATAGTACTACATCCGTTTTTCATTATTTCTATATCGTATGCTTGCCAAAATAGAAAGGGGACAAAAACAATCGACAAGTTTAATCATTATCGAATTAATATGTTCAATAAAAAATAATCTTTATCCCATTACTAAAAAAAGACATAGTAAAAAACTATTCCTTCGTCACGCCACAAGGCAGGACAAACTTAACCTCCTTGAACCAATAACTTCGCACTTCGCCCGAAGACAATCGAAGCACGAGAGGCCCCTGTGGATCAACGCCTGCTATCTCGGCGTCGAAATGTTCGTCCTTTGCCGGGTCATAATACGCATAATAGCCATCCTTACGATAGAGGCGCTGCATATAACGCTCGCGTATCACGTTAGCCATCTCCTTGTTGCCCCGCAAGGCATTATATAATTCGACAATATGCTTTGTCACCAAATCCAAGACCGTCAGAGGATCGGTCTCTACTCCCAGCATCTTTAAGGATACAGGATTGGGGGCATTGCCGTTCCACTTTTCCTGGTTGACATTAATACCCACACCAAGGACGCTGTGCTGCAAGGTTCCACCCATCAGACGATTCTCGATAAGGATGCCGCACAACTTTCCGTCGCCCGCATAAATGTCGTTCGGCCACTTGATGCTCAGCTTTACTTCGTCCTGCAGGTGCTGAGTGCGAATCAATTCGTCGAGTGCCTCCACGATACCCAAACTGCATATCTGACTGAGGAGGAACTGCTCCCTGATGGGCAGGAACGTAGGACAGAGCAGCATCGAGAAAAGGATATTCTTGTCCGGTTCCGACTCCCAACTGTTACCCATCTGTCCGCGTCCTGCCGTCTGACGAAGTGTATAGATGACTGTTGTATCGGGCAAGGTCGTCCCTTGTGCCAGAAGGTCGAGCAGATAGGTATTGGTAGAACGAACCTCGGGCAAATGGTAACGCTTCTTCATAGCCTCCAGGCTGAATTCGCATCCGCAGTAAAGCTGGTTGTAGAAACCGTTCTCCTTGAGCAGTTCGTTGCGACGCTGCTGCAAACCGCCCTTGCGCCAGTTGCGATCGTCGAAGCGGACAGTTTTGCCCGTCTCCTCCGAGACTTTCTTTGCGGCCCAATGCCCCGCTTCGTTGATTTGAGTGAGCGACTTCCAACGGCTCGATGCCAATGTCGTCGTGAACACTCCAAAGCCCAGTTCCACAGCCTTTCGTGCAGCATAAAGCAATCGCATCTTGAAGCACTGCAGACAACGTGCTCCACGTTCCGGCTCCATTTCCATTCCCCTCACTTCACAACGCCAAGCCTCATGGTCGTAGTCATCGTCGATGATATCCAGGCCCAACGAGGTGGCATAACGCGTGCATTCGTTCTTGCGAATCAGATATTCTTCCTCGGGGAAGATGTTGGGATTGAAGTAATAGAGTGTGGGACGTACGTCGTGGGCCAACATCCATTCGATGATGGCACTCGAACATGGGGCACAGCAGCAGTGCAACAGCACTTCATTTTCAGCTCTTTGCATTGTTATATAAAAAAGCCAGCCGGACACAAATGAAGGACCGGCTGGGTATAAAATGATTAACTGTTTTCTAATCTCAACCTGGACAGGTTACTTGAAGATTGCCCAAGCCACATAAATCAGGGCAGCTGCGTAAGCTGCAAGAGTTCCCATCATAACGGGTCTCTTATTCATAAAATTCATCATACCTTAAATAATTAAATAGTTTCTTTGGTCCGCTTCCGGGACTAATATTCTTTGTTTTTGCGGTGCAAAATTACGATGAATTTGTGGTATGACAAAGGGAAACGCCCTAAAATCGAACGTTTCGAGAGTTTTTCAGCCGATATTTATGCGAATTTGGCAAATCGGGGAGGCAAAATAAAGGTCGATAGACGGATATCAGTCATCGCCCCAAAGAGAACGACCCCGAGCTTTTGAAGCGCTTTCTATATCGGAATCTGAATTGGGATTAATACTTATAGTTTCGTTATTATCAGAACCATTACTTGTGACAATGAGATCAGCTTCATCCAATAGGACGACACGAACAGATGGTGTTTTATATTGCTTCATCATAACGAATAGCAATCGTTATTAATTATTAAGTATGTAAAAAAGTATGCAAAGATAACAACATTCCACGAAACGACCAAAGAAAAAAGCAAAAAAATGATTCAAGCATTTCACTTTTTTGCTATTTTCCCTTCGAAACAGCTCTTTTCATCGCTTTTTCGAGAAGAAATCCTTCAACAATTGCAAAGATTCCTCTTCGAGCACGCCACCTACAACTTGTGTCTTGGGGTGCAATGCTTTGGGGGCAAAGAGCGCATACCCCCTTCGTGGATCGGGAGCGCCATAAACAATGCGGGAGATCTGGCTCCAACCCAATGCGCCTGCACACATCACGCAAGGTTCAAGAGTAACGTAAAGCGTGCAATCGGTAAGATATTTGCCGCCCAGAGTTTCGGCAGCCGCTGTGATAGCCTGCATCTCGGCATGGGCAGTGACGTCGCGGAGTGTCTGCGTGAGATTGTGCGTGCGTGCCAGGATGCGGTCGCGACACACGATGACGGCACCGACGGGAATCTCTCCATCTTCGGCTGCCTGTTGTGCCTCAATCAAGGCCTGTCGCATATAGTATTCGTCGGTCATTACTTTACGCTGAAATATTCCGCATCGGGATAAGGGATATAAAGGCCGCTCACCGAAGCTTGTGGATACATGGCTCCATTTTCGGTCAGGTTGATGCCAATAGCCTCGAAGTCAATCATCCGAGCCAAGAGGAAAATGGTCTTCTGGTCAGGCAAAGAAGGATAACCTACAGCTGGACGAATGCCACCCCATTGGTTTTCAGCCTTTAGTTTTTGCGAAAGATACTCCGAAGCTGCTTCAGCAAGCCGATCACCTACCGTCTGAAGCAAAAGTACATCGTAGTCACTGCCACCCTGACTCTGCTTAAGTTCCTCAAGACGTTTCACAAACTTCTCACTCACCGTACACGCAAAGGCGCCCACACAGTCGTTGACATAATCACAAAGAGCGAGGCACGTGCCCATCTCCTTCTGCTGGCGAGGAGTCGGAATGTCGAGTGTCTGATTGCAACAGGGACAATTCAGGTCATGCCCATTTCGACGAAGCGTCACACGAATCCTGTCTTCGAGTCCAACAGCAGGATAGAATGCCTGCGTCACGCGCACAGCATATTCCTGTCCTTCGGCAATCTGAGCCAGGAGGTGATCTGCATCATAACGAAGCTTCTTGCCTTCCTCACTGTCCTCCTTCACACGCCATGCCCAGAAGAAATACGTCCAATCGATGTGAGGAATGAGGTCGCGAACAAGTATTGGAGGCAAAACACGGGCTCCATAGAATGGTGGAACAACTTTGGGATATTTTTGCCAATCGACCTTCAACCTGCGCTGCAACGGCGATGCCTCGCCCAAAGTTCGGCTGGTCTGTTCATGCACCTTGTCGCACAACTGACGCTGAGACTGTTGCTGACGAATACGTTCCTGCTCGACACGATTGGCGTCTATCACTTGTTCTCGAGTAGCAGGATCGAGTAACTTCATCGCCAATACAGGATTGCTGGCAGCGTCACGCACATGGAATACGGGACCTTCATAGCAAGGAGCAATCTTCACAGCCGTATGCACAGGTGAAGTTGTGGCTCCACCTACAATCAGCGGGATATCAAGTCCTTCGGCTTGCATAGCCCGCGCCACGACACACATCTCTTCGAGGCTTGGAGTAATCAGTCCCGAAAGACAAACGATGTCGATGGTTTGCTCACGGATAGTGGCAAGTATCTTCTCGACAGGCACCATCACACCGAGGTCAACCACTTCGAAACCATTGCAGGCAAGAATTACGCCTACGATGTTCTTGCCGATGTCGTGCACATCACCTTTCACCGTCGCTATGAGTATTCGGCCACGCGAGGGTGCTTTTGCAGAGACGTCGGAAGACTGTTCGCTTTTGATATAGGGATCAAGAATCTCAACTGCCTTCTTCATCGTACGTGCCGTCTTGACGACCTGGGGCAGGAACATCTTTCCTTCTCCAAAGAGACGCCCAACCTCATTCATTCCCTCCATCAATGGGCCCGAAATGATCGAAAGAGGAGAATCGCCCCTAGCAAGCAATTCCTTGAGATCGATGTCGAGCGTAGTGGTTAGACCCTTCAAAAGTGCATCCTGCAATCGCTGTTCTGGGGTATCAACCATTGGTCTCTGAGAAACACGGGGGATGTCTCGTTCCGCAAATGTCTTCTCGACAGGCTGCGGCATCGTCGAGAAAATAGCTTTCGGATCATATTTCAAGCCAGCCTCTTTTGCCGCCGATTGTGCTTCACTCATCTTTTGAGCTATTTCAATGAGGTCCTCGCTGGCATCTGTCGCCGTATTCAGAACCACCTCGGTAATGGCCATACGCAGTTCAAGAGGGATTGTCTTATATGGAACCTCAGTCGCTGGATTCATGATGGCCATGCCCATTCCGTTGGCAATGGCATGATGCAGGAAAACAGAGTGCATCGATTCACGCAGATAGTTGTTTCCACGGAAGGCAAACGAAAGATTCGACAGTCCGCCCGAGACGCGAACCCCAGGCAAGTTGTCAGTAACCCAACGAGTTGCACGAATGAAATCCTGTGCATAAGTAGCATGTTCAGGCATACCCGTAGCGATAGTCAGCACATTGGGATCGAAGATGATATCCTCGGGGGCAAAGCCCACCTCTACTGTAAGCAACTTATACATACGCTGACAAACCTTGATGCGTCGCTCGTAATCGGTAGCCTGCCCTTCTTCGTCGAAACACATGGCAATGACTGCTGCACCGAGACGCTTCACTACACGTGCCTTGGCAAGAAAATCCGCTTCTCCCATCTTCAAACTGATGGAATTTACAATGCCTTTCCCTTGACAACACTTCAACCCCGCTTCAATCACCTCGAAGCGCGAGCTATCGATCATAATCGGCACACGACTGATTGAGGGATCGGAAGCCAGAAGATTGAGGAAAGTCTGCACTTCCTGCTTCGCGTCGAGCATACCATCATCCATATTGACATCGATGACCATTGCTCCATCCTCCACCTGTTTGCGTGCGATGTCGAGCGCTTCGTCGTAGTGTTTCTCTCCAATGAGTCGCAGGAATTTTCGACTACCAGCCACATTGCATCGTTCGCCCACTTTGACGAATGTCTTGGTGTCTGCCTTCAGCACATCAAGGCCGGAAAGCAATAAAGGTTGCACTCCCCTTCTTGACTTCGGAACACGTTTCGTGTAAGAATCTGGCAGATTGTCAAGCATCGAGCGCATCGCAGAAATATGTGCAGGTGTCGTTCCACAACATCCGCCTATCATATTGACCAGATGCTCCTCAAGATAAGGCGACATCTGACGCACCATATCCTCAGGACTATCCTCATAAGCGCCGAACTCATTGGGCAATCCAGCATTCGGATGACAACTTACGAATGTGGGCGCAAATGCCGACATCTGACGTAAGTAAGGCAACATACCATCGGCTCCCAATCCGCAGTTCAAGCCGACACAAAGGGGATTGGCATGCATTACTGACGTAACGAAGGCCTCAACCGTCTGTCCGCTCAACGTTCGCCCACTGGCATCGCTCACCGTCATACTCAGCAAGATCTCGGGTGCTCCTGCCTTCAAGCAGGCGCTGATGGCAGCCTTTGCATTGAGCGTGTCGAAAATTGTCTCGATGAGGATACCATCGACACCTTCCTCGACAAGTACCTTAATTTGCTCGAGATAAGCCGCTTCGAGTTGGTCAAAAGTAATGGAACGTGCTGCAGGATCGTCTGCATCCTCACTCATAGATAGCATCTTGCTGGTGGGACCCACATCGCCCAGCACAAAGACCTGATGGTCTCGGGCTTCAGAAGCAGCCTGTCGAGCCAGTCGCACAGCTGCACGATTCATTGCCTCAATCTGCTCATCGAGGTGATAGTCGTGCTGCGAAATGCGCTGCGAAGAGAAAGTATTGGTGGTAATAACATCAGCACCGGCAGCCACATAGCGCCGATGTATATCGAGGATCGCCTCCGGATCGGTAAGCGAGAGATGATCATTGTTGCCTTTCATCAGCAACGAGCCCATCGCTCCGTCCAGAAGAAGAATTCTATCGTTAAAAGCCTCCCTTAAAGTCATAAAGGAATTACTTAAATGGCAGACATGATCTTCACAATCTGATTGGCAGCATTCATCGAATAGAAGTGGAGACAAGGCACCTCGCGGTCCTTCAACTCGCGGCACTGACGGGTGAGCCACTCGACTCCCACTTCCTTCACGTCGTCATTGGTCTGGCACTTCTCTAGCATCCGCACCAGTTTCTCGGGAAAATCGATATGGAAAGTGCGTGGCAGCATGGCCCGCTGATTGAGGGTAGTGAGGGGTTTCAATCCAGGAACTATCGGTACATTGATTCCTATCTCGCGACAACGCTTCACAAAGTCAAAGTACTTCTTGTTATCGAAGAACATCTGCGTCGAAACATATCCCGCGCCCAAGTCCACCTTGCGCTTCAAGGCACGCAGATCGGCTGCCGGACTCATAGCCTCTTCATGCTTCTCAGGATAACCTGCCACGCCGTAGGTGAAAGGCGTCTCACGTGTCAACTCATGCTGTCCGCCATAGAGGAGTTTCCCCTTGTTGAACTCGTTGATTTGCTCACAAAGTTCGCTGGCATACTGCAAGCCTCCTTCCTTTGGAATGAAGCGGCTGTCCTGTTTCGACTTGTCGCCACGCAGCACGAGCAAGTCATGCATTCCGAGAAAAGCAAGCTCCATCAATTCGTTCTCGGTGTCCTGTTGCGAATAGCCCGAACAGATGACATGGGGCACAACGGGAACATTATAGCGCTGCTTGATGGCATAACTGATGGGCACAGTGCCTGGGCGAAGACGCTCCTCTACACGGCGATACTGTCCGGGAGCCAACTCCTTATAGACATAATCGCTGCGATGCGTCGTCACTTCGATGAAAGCTGGGTTATATACGATCAGACGATCGATGGTATCGTAAATCTGTTCGAGGCTCTTCCCACGCAAGGGGGGCAACACCTCAAACGAGAATAACGTCTCTTTGGTACAACGCAAAATCTCTGATACGCTCATAAAAAAGAATTTTGGAGTTGCAAAGATACATATTATTATTTAAAATGTAAGGGTTTTCGAAAAAAAACACTCAAATCTGCCGAAAAAAGACAAAATTTTTGTATATTTGCGCGCTAAAATGAATAATAAAAAGCAAAATTGAGTAATTAATAGGACTATGAATAATCCGAGAACTCCGAATACTCAGAGGACTCCGAATAACTAAAAAGAAATATGGCACAAGTAAAACCAAGTATCCCCAAGGGAACACGCGACTTCTCGCCTGTCGAGATGGCAAAGCGCAACTACATCTTCAACACCATACGTGACGTCTATGGCCTCTACGGTTACCAGCAGATCGAAACTCCTTCGATGGAGAACCTTTCGACACTGATGGGCAAGTATGGTGAGGAGGGCGACAAGCTGCTCTTCAAAATCCTCGACTCGGGTAACTTCCTCGCCGACGTCAAACCCGAGGAACTTCAGGATGGCGGCACAGCAAAACTGGCAGCACGCATCTGCGAGAAAGGTCTGCGCTACGACCTCACCGTCCCCTTCGCACGCTTTGTGGTGATGCACCAGAATGAACTTGCCTTCCCCTTCAAGCGCTATCAGATTCAGCCCGTATGGCGTGCCGACCGTCCGCAGAAAGGCCGCTACCGCGAATTCTTTCAGTGTGATGCTGATGTAGTGGGTTCCGACTCGCTGCTCAACGAAGTGGAGCTCATCCAGATCATCGACGAAGTGTTCCGCCGCTTCGGCATCCGCGTGGCCATCAAGATGAACAACCGCAAAATCCTTGCCGGTATCGCTGATGTCATCGGCGCCCCTGAACTGCTGGTCGACATCACCGTTGCCATCGACAAACTCGATAAGATCGGCCTCGACAATGTGAATGCCGAACTTCGCGAAAAGGGGCTTGGCGAGGAGCAGATTGCCAAACTGCAGCCCATCATCAAACTGGAAGGTGAGAACCGCCAGAAACTTGCCACCATCCGCGAGACATTGGCACAGTCGGAAGTTGGCGTAAAGGGCGTTGATGAACTTGAATATATCCTGAACAAGGTCGATAAACTAGGCGGCACAGATTGTCAGCTCGATATTGACCTCACCCTGGCCCGTGGCCTCAACTACTACACAGGTGCCATCTTCGAGGTGAAAGCACTCGACGTGGAGATGGGCTCCATCACAGGTGGTGGTCGATACGACAACCTTACGGGCGTCTTCGGTATGCCAGGCATGTCGGGAGTAGGTATCTCATTCGGTGCCGACCGTATCTACGACGTACTCAACCAGCTCAACCTATACCCCACCGATGCCCTGCAGTCTACTCAGGTGCTCTTCGTAACCTTCGGCGAGGCCGAACAAGACTTCTGTCTTCCCCTCCTTGCCGCACTCCGCAAGGCTGGCATCCGTGCCGAAGTATATCCTGAAGCACGTGCTAAGATGAAGAAGCAGATGACCTATGCCAACTCCAAGCAGATTCCCTACGTTGTTATCGTAGGTTCGGAAGAAGTGGCTTCGGGTGAGGTTTCGCTCAAGAATATGATCACCGGCGAACAGGTCAAGGTGAAGGCTGACGAACTTGCATCTAAATTTTCCAAATAAGGAAACAACCTTTCTTAACCCTTCAGAACTCTAATGAAAACCTCTACAATCCTTTGTGCAATGGCCGTTACTGCATTTACTTTGGCCAGCTGCACTGACCGTAACGCAAACAACGATATGGAAAATCCTTTCCTCGTAGAATCCACCCTTCCACATGGTGCATTCCCCTTCGACAAACTCAAGATAGAGCATTATAAGCCAGCATTTGAGGCCGGTATCGAGGAGCACAACAAGGAGATTGACGCTATCGTCAACAATCCCGAGGCTCCAACCTTTGAAAATACAATCGCTGCACTCGACTACAGTGGTGGTCTGCTGAACCGTGTAGCCGGCATCTTCTATAACCTTCATGAATGTGATGGCACCGACGAGATGCTAGCCCTCGGTGAAGAACTCCAGCCGATGATGAGCCAGCACAGCCTCGACATCAGCCTCAACGAGAAACTGTTCGAGCGCATCCAGCAGGTATGGAACGACAACGCCGACCCCAAGGCCACCTCACTCACCACCGAGCAATATCGTCTGTTGAAGGACACCTACGAGAGCTATGTGCGCAGTGGTGCCACCCTCAAAGGCGAAAAGCGTGAGCGTTGGCGCGAAGTGAGTGCCGAACTCGACAGCCTCACCCTCGTCTTCGGACAAAACGTGCAGAAGGCTACTGGCACATGGAAGTATCAGCTCAATCCCGAGACTGATTTGGCAGGTCTGCCTGGTTTCGTGACCGAAGCTCTTAAGCAGAAGGATTACCAAATCGGACTTCTTGCTACCGACTATCGTCCATTCATGACCTATTCGAGTCGTCGTGACCTTCGCGAACTGTTTTACAAGGCTTACAATTCGCGCTGCGTCGGCGGAGAATTTGACAACACCGAAAACATACGCAAGATTGCCACCCTGCGTCAAGAGAAAGCCGACCTGCTGGGTTACGAGACTTTTGCCGATTTGCGTCTCACCAACACCATGGCGCATACGCCCAATGCGGTCAACAGCCTGCTTAATCAGTTGCTCAAGGCCTATAAGCAGCCTGCCCTGAACGATGTCAAGGAGGTGGCAGCCTTTGCCGCAAAGGATGGAGTAAAGGATTTGATGCCATGGGACTTCAGCTACTATAGCGAGAAACTCAAGGCCCAAAAGTACAACGTCAGCGATGCACAGGTCAAGCCCTATCTCTCCCTCGAAAAAGTCAAGAAGGGTGTGTTCGGCCTGGCCGAGCGCCTCTATGGCGTAACCTTCCACAAGATTGACGTGCCCGTATATAACGAGGCTGCCGAATGCTTCGAGGTACTTGATGCCGACTCATCTTATCTTGGCCTCCTCTACACCGACTTCTTCCCACGCGAGGTGAAGCGTCCAGGTGCATGGATGACCGAATTCAAGGGACAGTGGCGCGAAAAGGATGGCACCGACAGCCGTCCGCACATCCAGATTGTAATGTCGTTCAGCAAGCCCATTGGTCAGCCTGGTGACTCGACTTATGTACCAGCCCTTCTGACCTACGACGAGTGCACCACCTTCCTGCACGAGTTCGGACACTCACTGCATGGACTCCTCACAAAATGTACCTACAAGGGACAAAGCGGCACCAATGTTGCACATGACTTCGTGGAATTGCCTTCGCAGTTCAACGAGAACTTCATGCGCGAAAAGGAGTTCCTCGACACCTTCGCTGCCGATTACCAGACGGGCGAAAAGATACCTCAGGACCTCATCAACAGAATCCAGGATGCCTCCAACTTCCAGGCAGCCTATGCTTGCGTACGCCAGCTTTCGTTCGGCATGCTCGACATGAAGTTCCATACATTGGGCATGGGCAATCAGGGTTCGAACAGCAACGAGATCACTGCACGTTTCCCACAGCTCCAGAACATCGAGCAGTTTGAGGCAGATGCCATGGCACCCACACAGGTTCTGCCTCGTGTCGATGGTTCGATGATGGCCACTTCGTTCACCCACATCTTCAGTGGAGGTTATGCTGCCGGCTATTACGGCTACAAGTGGGCCGAGATGCTCGATGCCGACGCATTCGCTGTATTCCAAAAGGAGGGTCTGTTCAATCCTGACACAGCCAAACGTTTCCGTCACTTGCTCGAAAGTGGTGACACTGTGGATCCTGCCGAACTCTACCGACAGTTCAAGGGAGCCGATCCTGACATCAATGCTCTGATGCGTCGTGACGGCATAATCAAATAATCATGATCTTAGACATTGTATATATCCTTTTAGGATTAGCGCTCCTCGTCAAGGGAGGCGATTATCTCGTCGATGGTTCGGTGGCCATTGCCAAGCGTGCCAAGCTCAGCGAAATGGTCATCGGCCTCACCGTAGTAGGTTTCGGCACTTCCATGCCGGAACTCTTGGTTTCAGCTCAATCGGCATGGATGGGGAACTCCGGCATTGCCATAGGTAATGTCGTGGGTTCTAATATCTCGAACATCGCATTGATCCTAGGCCTCACTGCTATCGTGCACGTGATTCCTGCGCAAAAGATCACTCTCAAGCTTGATCTCCCGTTCATGCTCCTTTCCTTTGTCCTATTTGTGGCAATTGCCATGACGGGGTCTGTGGGCCGCGTAGCAGGTGTCATCGGAGTTTTGATGCTCATCTGCTTCGTTTCTTATCAAGTGCGACAGTCGCGCAAAGCGAGCAAAGCTGAAGCAGCACTTGCGAAAGAGAATCCCGAAGCCACTGCCGAACCGATGGCTCTCTGGAAGGCAATACTTCTGGTCATCGTCTCCTTCCTTGCCATGGTCTTTGGAGCCAACATTCTTGTCGAAGGAGCTTCCAACATTGCCCGACTCTTAGGTGTCACCGACCGAATCATTGGTTTAACCATCGTGGCTGTAGGCACCTCGCTGCCCGAACTGTTCTCCAGCGTGATGGCCGCTATCAAGGGCAAGACCGATATGGCCATCGGCAACATCATCGGGTCGGGCACATTCAACATCCTCTGTGTCATTGGCGTATCGTCCATCATCACCCCGATTATGGGCACCAACATTGGTTTTGCCTTCGACTATGCGCTTATGATTTTCCTGGGCGTCCTGCTCTGGCTGTTCCTTCGCTCGAAGCATTTGCTCGAACGTTGGGAAGGGTTCGTTCTTACAGCCATCTATATTGCCTATCTGGCCAAAACCATCATCATTGGATAATTAAGGAACAATGACCAAAGACGAACTGCGCAAACAGATCAAAGAGGAAATTAAGAAACTGAGTGCCGCCGAACGCGACACCCAGTCTCTCTATGTCTGTCTGCAGGTCATTGGTTCCGCAGAATGGCAACAGGCCGAAACCGTGCTTCTCTATGCTGCTCTGCCCGATGAGGTCAATCTGCAGCTGCTCATCGACGATGCGATGGGCTCAGGCAAGATTGTCATTCTGCCCGTTGTCGATGGCGATACGCTAAGGCTCCGGAAGTACGACCCACTGCAAACCACGACGCAAGGCAGATTCCACATCGAGGAACCCACCGAAGCTTGCGAGGAGCTGACCGACCCCAAGGCGATAGACCTTGCCATCATCCCCGGTCGTGCCTTCAGTCGGAAAGGGCACCGTATGGGGCGCGGCAAGGGCTACTACGACAAGCTGCTGCCCGAAGTGGATTGCCCGAAGTGGGGCGTATGCTTCACCTGTCAGCTGCAACGGATGGTTCCCTGCGACGAATGGGACGTAAGAATGAACAAGGTGGTGACTGCTTAGTCACCACCTTGTTTCGGTTATGAGGGGGATTCTTTATATCGGAATTTCGGAATCACGATATCACGATATTCCGGTATAACGGCATTTCGGAATCTCGGCATTTCGGGATCTCGGCATTTCGAAATTTCGAGAAAAACCAAACCCGAAGCCGCCACCCGTCGCCTTACCAGTTGATTCCCTTTCCTGCCTTGAGCGTATTCTTCATCAGCGAACAGATGGTCATGGGGCCAACACCGCCGGGAACGGGCGTGATGAAAGCACACTTGGGAGCCACTTCGTCGAACTTGACGTCACCCTTGAGCTTGAAGCCCGACTTCTTGGTGGCATCGGGAACGCGGGTGGTGCCCACGTCGATGACCGTGGCGCCCTCCTTCACCATGTCGGCGGTGACGAACTCCGGCTGGCCGATGGCGGCAATGAGGATGTCGGCCGAGGCACAGATCTCCTTGAGGTTCTCCGAAGCGCTGTGGCATACGGTCACCGTCGAGTTGCCGGGATAGGCCTTCTGCATCATCAGCGTGGCTACAGGCTTGCCAACGATGCTCGAACGTCCAAGCACCACGCAATGCTTGCCCTT
>JAEEGJ010011463.1_pt1 | contig 22483 bp, 19 predicted proteins | sample 8958761 | NCBI WGS metagenome assembly JAEEGJ01 (sample SAMN16246546, study PRJNA631951) | gut metagenome | biome: gut microbiome; feature: rumen; material: RS-attached | host: Bos | place: Iran: Karaj | collected 2018-10 | reverse complement strand
CAAAAAAAAGACAAAGAAGGAGCAAGGGTAAAAGATAATGGTCAAGAAGCCGGGCGCAAAGAAGTTCACCAAGCTTGCTGCGATCAGCGAAGACGGAACAGCAAAGAGGACTTATACCGCGGAGAAGCTGGCTGAAGGTGAATATCAGTTCAAGGTACGCGCTTATCTGAAAAACGGCAAGAAGACCGTTTGGGGTAAGTACAGCAAGGTGGCGAAGGTGAAGGTTGCGAGTAAGAGCAATGAAGATAAAGGAAGTACCGAAACCGGAAGCGGTATAGTTTCTGATCTTTCCAAGGCTAAGCGTGGAAATTCTGTTATTTTCGGTTCGTATGAGCAGGATAACGATTTGGATAACGGTAAAGAGCCCATTGAATGGATTGTTCTTTCAAATAATGGTTCGGAGCTATTTGTTTTAAGTAAATATGCGTTGGATTGCATGCCTTACAATTCGAAATATGTCGCCGGCGAAACATGGGAGATAAGCACGCTTCGATCATGGCTTAATGATGATTTTTACAATGCAGCATTCTCTGATGCAGAAAAAACAGCAATTAAGACAACAAAGTTAAAGAATAATGATAATCCGAATTACGGCACGAACGGAGGTAATGATACTGAAGACAATGTATTCTTACTTTCTACTGAGGATATGATCAATACATCATATGGTTTCTACAGTGAGTATGATGTTGATGACATTGCGAATGTAGACAAGATGATCAGTCGCAGATGTGCCCCCACCGCGTATGCTATTGCCAGAACCTCTTTATTATCTGCACAATACTATACCGAGGAAGGTAAGGCTGCTTGCTGGTGGAGACTCCGCTCGCCGGGAGGTGATTCATCTTTAAGCACGTTTGTAGGTGAAGCGGGTTATGTTGAGCTTTATGGAATTGACAACGGATTATATTACTGCAGCAGTATACGTCCTGCAATTGTGATATCAATCAAGTAAAAAACTACTAGTAGGAGAGAATCAAATGAAGATATTAAAAAAGGTTACTGTAATGGCACTGGTCCTTATGCTGATCGCGGGGATCTTCCCGGCGCGCAGTGCCCAGGCAGCCACCAAGCCCGCAAAGGCAAAGGTTACGGCAAAGGCTAATGACGACGGCACGAGTGTTACGCTGACCATCGCAAAGACAAAGAAGGCGCAAGGGTACCAGATCATGGTCAAGAAGCCGGGCGCAAAGAAGTTTGTAAAGCTCACGACGATCAAGAAGGACGGGACAGCAGCGCGGACCTACACCGCGAAGAAGCTCGAGGCGGGAAAGTACTCGTTCAAGGTGAAGGCATATGCAAAGAACGGCAACAAAACTGTCTGGGGAGCTTTTAGCAAGGCAGTCACCGTGACCGTAAAGGGCGGTTCGGGTGACGAAGGAGAGAGCACGGATTCATACGATTTCTCGGGTGCGGAGCCCGGAGATGTGATAACCTTCGGGTCGTTCGAGCAGGACAACAAGAAGGAGAACGGCAAGGAGCCCATCGAGTGGATCGTTCTCTCGAAGTCAAAGAACGAACTCTTTGTCCTCAGCAAGTATGCACTTGAAAACTGGTACTACAATGACAAGATAAAAGACGTCACATGGGAGACCTGTGATCTGCGCAAATGGCTCAACGAGGACTTCTATAACGATGCGTTCGACAAGACCGAGAAGGCCATGATCAAGAATACGACGCTCAAGAACCCCAACAGCCCGTCGAACGATATCCCCGGAGGAAAGGACACCAAAGACAACGTTTTCCTTCTCACATATTTTGATGCGATCAACTCGGATTACGGCTTTGAAGAGAACGCGAACGCATATGACACCAAGAGGATGTGTGCTCCGACCGAGCGTGCAAAGGCAGACGGTGCATATTCAAATGAAGAGTACTTGACAGAGGATGGCAAAGCTGCCGGCCAGTGGTGGCTGCGCACACCCGGAAACACAGCTCATAACGCTATGATAGCAAGCTACTACGGATCATTAGGGCCTTATGGCTATCAGGTCTCCAACGCAGCTGGAGTCCGTCCCGCGATCATCATCAAACTCAACTGAGTCATGTAGCATCAGTCACGTTCGTTGATAATTGCTTTAAAGACAAAGGGGTAAAGGGTTACTGTAACTACAGAATAAGAGCAGAACTTGATATAGTCACGAATTTAACATTTTTATAAAAAGGGAGCGCTGAAGGCGTTTTCAAGGTGACATTGACAAGGGAGACAGCGGCTGAATTAACGTTGTTTCCCTTATTTTATGCGATAAGCGAATACCAGCAGCGCAAGCTTGCTTGCAAACGAGGGAAAATGCCCTTAAATATTGACAATACCCTTATTTAGTGCTAATATTTAAGGGAAAATAATAGGAGGTAAGGGAATGAAAGAGTTCAATTATTCTGTTATAAGGGATAAAAAGTGGGATTCTGAACTTTTAGGTCTTATCGCCGCTATATATAAAGAAGCCGGAAAACAGGAGATGTACCTGAAACAACAGCCGGAAAAGCTTGAGAAACTGGTAGAGATTGCCAAGGTACAGAGTACAGAGGCTTCAAACGCCATCGAAGGGATTGTTACTACGAATACGCGCCTCCGACAGCTTGTGGAAGAGAAAACAACACCAAAGAATCGTAACGAGCAGGAAATTGCAGGCTATAGGGATGTATTGGAGATCATTCACGAGAGCTTTGACGCGATCCCGATTACGCAGAACTATATCCTTCAGCTACACAAGATTCTCTACAGTCACATGAATAATCCTGTGGCGGGCAGGACGAAGTCGGTGCAGAACTATATCAGCGCGACTTACCCGGACGGGCATGTGGAAACGCTCTTTACACCGCTTGCGCCTTATGAAACGCCGGAGGCACTTGACAGGCTGTGCGCAGAGTATAACCGTGTCATCGGAAATATGGAGCTTGAACCACTGATCGCGATTCCGATTTTCATACATGATTTTCTCTGTATCCACCCGTTCAACGACGGAAACGGTCGTTTGAGCAGATTGCTCACAACGCTCCTTCTCTACAAAAGCGGTTTTTATGTCGGCAAATATATTTCGCTTGAGGCGAAGATTGCCAAGAATAAGGATTTGTATTATGATGCGCTTTCTGCGTCGCAGACCGGCTGGCATGATGGAGAGGACGATCCGGTTCCGTTCATCAAATATCTGCTTGGAACGATTCTTGCTGCCTACAGGGATTTTGAAGATCGCTTTGCTTTGGTGGAAACAAAACGATCGGTTCTTGATACTGTGAGGCTTGCAACGCAGAATAAAATCGGACGTTTTACAAAACAGGACATCCGGGAGCTTTGCCCGTCGCTCAGCGTCAGTTCCGTGGAGGGAGCTTTGCGCAAGCTGGTGGCTTCCGGCGAACTGAAACGCGAAGGTGTTGGCAAAAGTACCTGTTATTACCGGACAAAATAAATTAACTAAATCAATCAGAGAATCGTCCCTCTGATTGATATACCACGTGAGGGATATTGTATATGGTTGCTTTATATTATGATATTATGTTTGCTGCGACTGTTGTCCTGGCAATAATCTATGCATATATGCACCATAAGCATTTTGATGTAAATTTTTCACTTATGTTTGCATTTGCACCGATACAGAATCTGGGATACTGCTTTTTGGCAAGATCGCAGTCACTAGAAGCGGCGCTCATGGCGACAAAAGTTATTTATATTGGAGCTGCTTTTAATCTGATCTTCCTTCTTCTTATAATTTTTGAACTTTGCCACTTCAAATACTGGAAGATTACCCGTGCCTCTTATTTTATTTTTAGCTCTGTAATTTTTTTCGGAGTTTTAAGCATAGGGTATTCAGATGTATATTATAAGGATGTTACTTTTGAAATAATAAACGGAACAGGGGTATTGCATAAGGAATACGGTCCTTTTCATTTACTGTTTTACGTAATGATGATCGGTTACGCATTGGACGGTCTGGCTGCGCTTATATATAGTTATATAAAGAAGAAATCCGTTTCCAGAAAAACCATATATCTGCTTTTTACTTCTCTTATAGTAACTCTGTTTTCATTTTTCTTCGGAAGAATGATTACCGAAAGGTTTGAGCTTACTCCGGCAGCATTTGTAATAGATGAGATTATATATCTTTGCGTAATCTATCGGATATGTCTGTACGATATAACCGATACGGCTATGGAATCAATGATTGAAAAGGGCACGACCGGCTTTGTTTCGTTTGATTTTAAGCTTAATTATCTGGGCAGCAATACTACAGCCAGGACTGTATTTCCTGAACTCGGAAGTCTTACCGTCGATAAAACGGCAACGAAAAACGAGACGATCAATAAGTACTGCATCAAATGGATTGATGAGTTCAGGAAAAATGAGACTCATGATAAATTCCATTATGAAAAGAATGATAAGATCTATCTGGTTGACGTGAATTATCTTTTTGACGGAAAGAGAAAAAGAGGATACCAGCTGGTAATAACCGATGATACAAAGGATCAGAAGTATATCTCGCTCTTAAACAAGTTTAATACATCCTTAAAAGAACAGGTAAACAGAAAAACAAACCATATAATTGAAATGCACAACAATCTGATCATGAGTATGGCAATGATGGTTGAAAGCCGTGACAATTCAACCGGAGGGCACATCAGAAGGACTAGTGAATGTGTAAGGATCCTTATTGATGAGATCAAGAAGGACAATGTTTTCAATTTGTCGGATGCTTTCTGTAAAAACATTATAAAGGCTGCGCCCATGCACGATCTCGGGAAGATCGCCGTTGATGATGTCATCTTAAGGAAACCCGGGAGATTTGAACCCGAGGAGTTTGAAAAGATGAAGAAGCATGCCGAAGAGGGTGCCAAAATAGTAAGGGAGATCTTAAAGAATACCGATGATGCCACCTTTAGGATAATTGCGGAAAATGTTGCCCATTATCATCATGAAAGATGGGACGGGTCGGGCTATCCCAAGGGACTGAAAGGAGAACATATTCCTATCGAAGCGCGTATCATGGCAATTGCAGATGTTTACGACGCGCTGGTTAGTAAAAGGGTATACAAGGACAGTATGTCGTTTGAACAAGCCGATTCCATTATTATGGAAAACATGGGCAGGCATTTTGATAAGAAGCTTGAACCGTTCTATGTGGCTGCCAGACCGAAGCTTGAGGCATATTACAGATCATTAAATGAAAGCGAGGAAAAAGCATGAAAGAATTCATTAAAGGAGCCAATCCGTATTTACCTCTCTGGGAGCATATTCCTGACGGGGAGCCCAGAGTTTTTGAGCATGAAGGTGAAAAGAGAGTATATATCTACGGTTCTCATGATATAGAAAAAGATAAATATTGCGGAAGGAATTATGTAGTTTGGTCAGCCCCCGTGGATGATCTTACGGATTGGAAATATCACGGGATATCATATGAAACACAGTATGATTCCGTTCTTTACGCTCCGGATGTTGTTAAAAAGGGAGATACATATTATCTTTACGCTGCTGAAAGATGCGGCAGCCTTATAGTTGTTGCTTCATCAAAAACTCCCTGGGGACCGTTTGAAAACCCTGTTGAGACTAAGCTTGGATTTGACCCCGGTGTACTTGTTGACGATGACGGAAAAGCGTATGCATACTGGGGAGGCTGCGCAGCTCCATGCTACATAGCCGAGCTGGAAGACGATATGGCAACGATAAAAGAAGGGACGCTTGTGGAAAATCCCATGGGACATTCCACATGTCCATGGAATCCGGTTGATGACGGACACATATCCCTGATCGACGGCTTTTTCGAAGCTTCCAGTCCCAGAAAGGTACTTGGGAAATATGTTTACATATATTCGAAACGTTATGAAGTCCCCGTTCCCGAGCTCGGCGTGTTTGAGCAGTGCAACGGCTTCCTTTCGTATCGTTTCAGTGATACGCCGTTAGGTCCTTTTCATGACGGCGGGGATATAAGCTTCAACGGCGGTGAGATCCTGCTGGACAGCGAAGGCAACGGTACCATGACATACAAGTGGGGCAACAATCATGGCTCCATAATGGAGATTAACGGCAAATGGTACGTATTTTACCATCGCCAGACCGGTGTAAACGAGTATTCGCGTCAGGCTATGCTTGAGCCGATAGATGTTGCATTGGGAAAAGACGGAAAGTTATATATCGGAGACGTAAAATATCTCAGCGGAGAGCCTGTATCCTCAAAGCCGGTTGAAATGACATCCCAGGGTCCTCAGGTAAACGGCCTTGATGCTTACAAATGGATATCCGCCGGTTACGCATGCCATATATACGGAGGAACGAGAAGAGCATATGTCCAGCCGGTTTATGAGCAGGATCCGGATGTTTCATCACCCGTCGTTGATATAACCAAAGGGACTACGGTTGGTTTCAGATATCTCCAATTTGGCCTTAATCCCGCGAAAACAGTGACAATAGTTCTTAAGGATGCCGGAAAAGTCAGGATAAATGTACGTCTTGACTCCTACAAGGGAAGGATAATCTCTACAGCGGAATTTGACGGTTCCGAAAAAGAGAAGACAGAAGCGGTTACATGCGGGGTGATCGGAAAACATGCCGTGTATTTTGAATTCATGTCCGATGACGAAAATGAGGTATTTACATTTGACAGATTTACCTTTGTATAAAGAAGGGTGACACTTAAAAAATAGGGAACTTTTCACACCGGAGATGAAGGAAAAGTTCCCTAAAGCAACAGTATGGAGACAAAGGGATTTAACGAAGGTTTAGGGAAATGAAAACTGAAAATGACGGGGAAAAAATAAAGGAGCTCTACGATTTTTGCGTAAATAACGGTATTCCGGAGGATCGGTTTCTGTCAGACGGAAATCTGGACAGATATATAGAGACTTCAATCGACGCATACCGGAATTACCCTATGTTCATGTACGTGTTTAACGGGGTATATGATAAAGATACCCTTGAGCGTATGTTAAAGGTCGATTTTAAGAGCCGTATGAAAAAAATGCTGGGAATCTCAAACGGAAACTATGAATCCGTTATCCTGGTGGAACCGCCGATGGCAAAGAGGACCGGACTGATGCAGTATATAAAAGCCGCAGACAGATCGTCTTACTCTTTACTACTGAAAGCGGCAACTTACAGACAGGATACCTATGAGAAATATGCACTCAAAAAAAGAAAACCGTATGTAGACGAGAAAACCTGGTATATTTACATTTTTGCCACAAAGAAATCGTTACAGAGGATGGGATACGGGAAAAAACTGATGAAGGCTGTGGTAGGTTTTGCCAATGCAAACGGGTACCGACTGTGTCTTGAGACCAATGCATCGGAAAATGTTACCATGTATGAGCGGTTTGGCTTTAAGCTTATGGATTCTACGATTTTTAAAAAAAGGATCTGGCATTATGTAATGTTGTATGATGGGGAACGGCGTTCTGATTGAAAACCGGAACCGGTCACAGGAAAGGAGGTAAGCCTTTTATGAGAAAAAGCAGAAGGATTGTCGCGGTACTACTTGTATGTCTTTTATGCTCCGGGTTCCCTTGTTTTGGGACAGAACCCGCTAAAGCAGCGATCGTGCTTACTGAAAGCAGGGAAGGCAGAGACGGGGATTATACGTATTCGCTGTGGAAGGACTACGGTAATACGAGCATGACCGTGAACGGAGACGGCAAGTTCGAGTGTACCTGGAAGGATATCGGAAATGCCCTGTTCCGTGAGGGGATTAAGTTTGACTGTACGAAAAAATATCAACAGATCGGTGAAATCACCGTGGAATACGGCGTGGACTATCATCCGGACGGAAACTCATATATGTGCGTATACGGATGGACGAGGGATCCGCTGGTGGAATATTATATCGTAGACAGCTGGGGCAGCTGGCGTCCGCCCGGAGCTACATCCAAGGGCACTATCGAGGTGGATGGCGGAACATATGATATATATGAGACCACGCGTGTCGATCAGCCTTCCATAGACGGAAATACTACATTCGAACAGTATTGGAGCGTGCGCACCACTAAGCGTACGAGCGGTACCATCTCCGTAACGGAGCATTTTAAAGCATGGGAAAAACTGGGGATGAAGATGGGCAACCTCTACGAGGCATGCCTTACGATAGAGGGTTACCGGAGCAACGGCTCGGCAGAGGTGTACCTGAATAAAGTGATGGTCGGGGAAAGCGGCAAGAACGACAACAACGATGGTAATAACGGAGACAATGGCAACAACGGCGGCAAAAACGGGGATGAAAGCGGTAACGGTGGCAGTAGTGACAATAACATCATCAGCAGCACCAAAATCGAATGCGAATCCATGGCCTTGAGCGGACCTTATGCAGGAAATACTTGGTCACCTTTTATCGGCGCAGCACTCTATGCGAATGACGATACGGCGGCAGTTACCGTAAGCTTGACCAAAGGGCTTCATGACTTTACCCTGCGCGGTGCTTCGGACGGGGAAAATAAGGCTAAGATAGATCTGGTGATAGGGAATGAGACCAAGGGTACATTTACCTTCACTGGGACAAGTCCCGCAGACAAAACCATAAAAAATGTACCTGTGACTTCAGGCAGTCAGTCGCTTAAGCTGGTAGTTACCGCTGATGACGGAACCTGGGATGTATTCCTTGACAGCATTACTATATCGGACAGTGCCATAACTGCGAAAAAGCCCAAGTGCTCGGCTAAGCTCACGTCCGGTAAGACCGGTGTCAAGATCACGACCGCAAAGGCTGACTATGCGGACGGCTTCTATATCTACATGAGAAAGTCCGGGGAAAAGAAATACCACAAAGTTAAAAAGCTCGCCAAAAACGGGACCGCAAAAAGAAGCTGCACCGTCAAAAATCTTGAACCGGGCAAGTATTATGTCAAGATAAAGGCTTATAAAAAAGTGGGCGGCAAAACCTACACCGGTAACTACAGTAAGACGGTTACCGTAGTTGTTCCATAACATATGTGACATTGGGGACGGTTCTTTTTGTCACATATCAACATTGATCCAAAGGCACGGAAAGGCTGGCATATAAATTTCCTGTTCACCGGAAAGCGGATTTTGCGGGACCTGCCGTACTTTCCTGCATTTGTTTTTGAAAGGAATAGAATAAATATGGGGAAAACAGCGATAGTTACCGGCGCCAATTCCGGAATGGGAATGGCAACAGTAAAAGCATTGAGCGATATGGGGATGACTGTGATCATGCTCTGCCGCAGTGAGGAACGCGGAAGAAAAGCATATGATCAATTACTGGAGGAGAATAAAAAGCGCAAGCTGGATCTTATGCTCTGCGATCTCGGTGACCTGGCTTCTATCAGGGATTTTGTGAACCTGGTGAAGGAGAAGTATAAAAAGATAGATATCCTGGTTAATAATGCAGGCTTTATATCTTTAGACAGGCAGGAAACAAAGGACGGTTTTGAAAGGCAGTTCGGAGTAAACCATGTCGGACATTTTATGCTTACAACCGGACTTCTCGATATGATGGATAAGGGTGCGAGGATAGTGAATGTGGCATCGGGAGCACACAAGACGGGCAAGATCCATTTTGATGATATCAATCTTCATAAAGGGTTTAACGTGATAAAGGCATATTCACAGAGCAAACTGGCAAATGTGCTTTTTACCAGAGAACTTTCAAGACGTTTGGCTGACAAGGGAATTACCGTCAACTGCTGTCATCCGGGAGCTGTTGCCACAAATATCGGTATAGACAGGGATACCGGGTTCGGTAAAAAGGTTACCGGTATGTTAAAACCTGTTTTCCAGACTCCGGAGCAGGGCGCTGCGACAGCTATATATCTTGCGACAAGCGATGAGGTAAGTAATATTACCGGCGGGTATTTTTACAAATGCAAGCCCGTTAAATCCTCCAAGCAGTCTAAGAACAGGAAACTGGCTCTGAAGCTGTACAGATTTACCGAGAAGCTTATAGAGAACAAAGGTTTTTCAGGTCCTGCGGATGTCCCGGACAGAGTGATAAACATGAGAAAAGCCTGGGCTGAGAGCGACGCCAAAAGGGATGAGGGGCTTACGGAGCCGGAGGGTATAGAAAAGTTTAAAGACATACCCTACGGTCCTTACGGCAAATGGAACCTTATGGATCTTTACAGGCCGGCAGATAAGAAAGGGCTGCTTCCGGTAATAGTGAGCATCCACGGAGGCGGATATTTTTACGGGGATAAGGAGCTGTACAGGTTCTACACCATGCATCTGGCGGAGTACGGGTTCGCAGTGATCAATTTTAATTACCGCCTGTCTCCAGAGAATAAATTCCCTGCCCCCCTAGAGGATACTCTGGCAATATTTAACTGGATATCGAGGCGTGCTTTAGAATTCGGGCTTGATAAATCCAATGTGTTTATGGTGGGCGATTCTGCGGGTGCGCAGCTGGTGAGCCAGTTTGCATGCATCTGTTCAAATGAGAGCTATGCTAAAGAATTCGGGTTTAATATTCCCCGGGATGTAAAGTTAAAGGGCATATCCTTAGCCTGCGGCATGTATAAGCTCAGGGACAGGATGAAGGAAGAAAATAATGAGATGATGCTGGATTATTTCGGTTCGATGAGTTTTTTGGACGATCCGAGGACAGAGATTCTCACAAATATCACTTCCGCATATCCTCCTGCTTTTGTTTTCTCTGCTGAGAATGATTTCTTAAAGGATGAGTGCCGGCCCATGGCAGAATACCTTACGTCCAAGGGCATCCGCGCAGAATATAAGATATACGGTACCAAAGCGGATGAGGATATAGCGCATGTATTCCACTGCAATATGCGTCTAGCCGAGGGAGAGCGTGCAAATAAGGACCAGACGGATTTCTTTAAATCCATTATGTGACAATGGGGACGGTTCTTTTTGTCACGTTTTGGATTGGTTCAAAAGATTTTGGATAATTATCGGATCATTTGGTATATTGAAAATGAATCTTTGTTCAAAAAATCTTGACCTGGTGTAAAAACGGGTTCGAAAAAGCTTGATTTAGGGTATGATTTAAAAGATGAGGACATAAATGTTCAGAAGGAGAACAACTCTTATATGAATATACAGATATTTGGTACAAAAAAGTGCAATGACACAAAGAAAGCGGAGCGCTTCTTTAAAGAGCGCGGTATAAAGTATCAATTCATAGACATGAAGGAAAAGGGAATGAGCAAAGGTGAATTCGTGTCGGTGGCTTCAGTTAACGGGGGAATAGAAGGTATGGTTGACTGGGACGGAAAAGAGAAGGATACCGTGACTCTCATCAAATATCTTTCGGAAGACGATAAGCTTGAAAAGATCCTGGAGAATCCGTCAGTTATCAAAACCCCTGTGGTGAGAAACGGCAAGCAGTCTACAGTAGGATATAAGCCGGATATCTGGAAGCAGTGGCAGTAAACATGTGACAATGGTTCAAAGGGACGGAAAGGACGGCATATAAATTTCCTGTTCACCGGAAAGCGGATTTGCGGGTTATGTCATGTCTTAAGTCAAACAAGTATAGGTAAACGTATTCTTTTATAGTTTACAGTTTCTGACACTGAGATTTCAGGAATGGAGGTTTTGAGTGAATTCAAATATTCCTGTTAGGCATCATTACATTCCGCAGTTTATTCTAAGGCGGTTTTGTAATAATGAAGAAAAGTTATGTTATTGTGAAAAAGCCAAATTAGATATTTCTGAAAAGAGACCGGAAGAAGTGTTTATGGTTCGGAATCTTTATCGTGATACCATTAATCATCCTGAAAATCCTGTCCAGATAGAAAATGATTTTGCGAAATTTGAATCCGAAGCAGCTAATATTATTAATAGGTTTTCAACAGAGTCAGAAATAGTAATATCTGTTGAAGAAAATGAAAAATTAAAACTGTTTTTTGCGCTTATGGGGATACGATCGAAAGGTGCTGCCGATACGTTCTCACAGGGACTTACAGAAGATTCGAAAGAAGTATATTCGTTATATCAGGAAAATGGTGATTTTTCTGATTTTTGGAAAAGAAATCTTAGTGCAATAGTTAAATGTCGATCCATAAGGGAAGTTTGGGATAATCCTAATATAGATAAGCCTATAAAAATATTTATGAAAAGAGATACTGTTGGGTTGGCAGATATGCACTTTGTCATAGCTGAGAAACGAGGAAATGAAGATTTTATTATTGGAGATTCGTATCCGGTTGAAGTAAGTGGATTATTAAATGGTAACAAGCAGCGAGAATATTCGATATTTCCGATTTCATCAAATCGTATGATATTTATGGCGGATAATATTGTAAAACTATTTTGGAATAATAGTACGATCACTGGTTTTGAACAAGAACTAATGACGATTCCCAGGTGTTCTGCAGACGGACATACTATCAGATATCTTGTTAAAAAAATGTATGAGGATGATGTAAAGTTTTTTAATGCCATAACTTTTGACGGAGCAGTAAATGGAGTAGCATTTAAGGATAGAACTAAAGTTTCGCTAAATAAATATCCCGAGATCTATGCGAACTGGAAAGCGGCAGGACAAGGTTTACAGTCATAATTTAGTTTATAGTTTCAAGCCCTTGGATTGTATAGTTTATAGTGTCAGGCACAAGAATTTCTAGATTCGCTGTCGGATTATTTGACAAACGAATATGGCCGCGGTTTTTCAAGAAGCAATCTTGCTGGGATGCAGAAATTCTATCTTACATACAGAGATCGTGAGCCTCAGATTGTCCAATCAGGAATTGGACAATTAGGAATGATGCAGGAAAGCGGAATTGTCCAATCGTCGATTGGACAATTGACGGTTGATCATCAGAACTTTCCTTTTAAGCTGAGTTGGACGCATTATCAGAGCGGTGTGCCTGGCACTATAAACTTTAAAACCGGAACAAACCACCAGTTGATCTGATGGTTTGTTCCGGTTTTCTTATAATAGAGAGATATATTCTTTTGGAACATAATCCGCAAGGATAACTTTGTCATTTCCTTTATAGAAGGATATGCCATTTTTGTATGCAACAATAGCTTTAATCTTTAAAATGATAGGCTGTTGATCGCGCCGTTTGCCTACTTGAACTGCAGTATTGATATCTGATGAAAGATGTACATACTGCCTGCCCATTGGTTTTAGTCCTTCAATAAGAATTGTCTCAAAAACTTTGTGAGTTGTACCATGATATAGTATATTAGGCGGAGAAATCTTGTCCTTGGAAATGTGAGTAGCTAAGGAATGCCCATATAATGCCCTTATTTTATCGTTGACAATCTCATGCCTTTGTTTGTCTGATGTTTCGATGATGTTTTTTAAATCTTCTTTGGTTATTGGTCTTTCATAGCTTCCGCTCTCGTTGATAGAACGGATTAATTGTTCTATTGGAACAAAACCATCAGAATCTATTTCCAATTCATATTCCCATGGAGCATGGCGAAGAGCGTAGGATATTTCTTTGCTTAGTTTTTGATAATTCATCAGTTCCGCTCCATTCTAATTTTTTCTACCGCTTTAACCAGTTCCGGATCGGTTTCTGTGGTGTAGCCGTCATCGGACCATAGGTCTTTCTTTATTCCTGCCGCTTCTAATAAACCATACGATACATCATCCATAATCTGAGCATCATATTTGACAGGATTAAGGTCGAAAATATCATAGAGATAGGCGAGAAAACCATAGGGGTCGGAGATTTTATGTGTCTGGCCGCCATAAGCTTCAAACCACGTTGCAAAACTAAGTGCCTCTTTAACATTGTGACAATTGTTGTGCATATAGAGATTCCAACTTTCAAAAACAGCATCCCATCCATACTGCATAATTGCCGATTGGGCTTTCTCTATAAGACTATCGTATAGTTCATCGGACGATTCGCTATCAAGGATTTCGATAGCGTCTTTTGAGAACAATTCGTTAGTAATTTTATTAAGTTCAGAGTTCATTGATTTTTACCTCCGGAATAATTTTTGCTGAAAATATTAGGATGTTTATGACGAAGCTTTTCAAGTGCCGCATCAACTTTATCCAGTGATTTCCCATTTGGACGAAAATGTCCGTTATCATTGTTGTACCAAGCTATACGTCCTTTTTCGAAACGTATCATGCCTGCACACTGCACAACGGGGTCTTTGCCTCCGACGAGTGTTGGATGAGGGGCCCTGCTTTGGCTATTGTTGGGGTTGTACCTTTTTGCAAAAATGATATTGTTGTTTTCGTCCAATATGTAGGTATAAGTCCCGTGAGCACTATGACCGTTCATTTTTATTTGGTCATTTACTATTGCGTCTTGAATGCTTGTTGCATATGGATTCCTAAAATATCCCGAAATTTCGTTGTAGATGTTTGTATCTTTTTTGTCTTGTTCCATCATCTGTGGAACTACATGGTATGTCGGTGCGTAAGGCTGTGAGCCTCCTGCGTTACCGTCACCACCATAAGGTCCGTGGCTTCCGCTTCCCATCAGTTACCACCCCCCCTGTGAGCCTTTGTTGTCCAATCGGGGTAGTGAATAAACTTTGTTATTTTTAGGTAATCTTTAAATATGGATTTTGACATAGATCCATATACAAGTACTATAACCGGTTCAAGAGTTTCAAGCATAGCTTCTAATCCAGCTTTGAGATGATACTTGTCTTCACTGGTCTGTGAACATCCATACGTTCCTATTGCTACGATGCTGTGCTTTTCGACTCCGAGGAAAGCAATCTTCTCAGGGAATACTTCTGTTGTATATGTCAGACTGTTTCCCCAACGAATTTGAGGTATAACATATATGCCTTTGCGCTGATAATAGCTTCCTATGACCCTGCTTCGATAAACATTGGTTATTTGGACGGAGTATGGTGCATTGCGGTATAAGGAGCAGTCAGGGCTGATGAATATATGTTTTTTTAAAACTTCAATATAATCATCAGGGTGTATGAGGATGTCAGAAAAAACCGGATCATGCTCATATGTTGCTATCGCGTCAGCAAAAGAGTCTGCCTTATCAAGCTTGGAAAAAGGAACTATTCTATTGGGAATAAGAATTTCTTTTGGTCTTTTTATGATGGGAATTCCAAGATAACCATCAAAATCAGCCCCACATACAAGTTCAGGGCACATACCGTCATCTATGACGGCTTTTCGTTTCTTTGTTTTCATATAAATTTCCTCCTTTTGAAAACAATTAAGTTAATGAGTATCTTCATCGCTTAATACGTCTCCGGAGTATCTATTTATATGAACATGCGATAGTTCGGGAATAGATATCCGGAGGCATACAAATAAAGCTGTTGTCCTGGCTTGTTAGCGATAAGGACAACAAAAAAGCTGCCAATTATATGAAAGCATAAAAAAGTAATTGACAACCAATCCGAATATCTGTTATAATATCTAATGCGATAGTTCGGGTATAGATATCCGGATTTTGCTGTGATGATTGCGCCAACAATCACCGCAGCTTTTTTAAATTGTAGCTTACAATCATAGACATCACCTCCTTTAAGAGTCTAGCAGGTTAGAGTATCACTTTTGTTAGTTAGTGGGAGATTCTTCCTTTGTAAAATCAAATGAAGGAGCTTCGTTAGGAAGATAACTCCAATCTAACCAGTCATCATTATGAAGTCGTCCTACGACAATCCAGTGAGGTACATCGATACGTGCAGAAAAAGCCTTGATATCTTCACGGGAATAGTATTTGCCAGATTTGAGAAGTGCTTTATAGAGGGTAGGGTCAATAAGTGTGTCGCGAGCAAAACAATCAGCTTTTGCCTCATTTTCCGTTTTGACAGATTCAAAATCAACAAATCTTATATTTAAGTCCCCATTTATCAGATGTCCGATTTCATGAAATAGACTGAACCAAAATCTGTCTGCTTTTTTTCCACGGTTTGTAATACACAAGATAACCTTACCGGAATCAGTTTGTTTGATAAAACCTTGGACAGGAGCACCCCTAAAGTGTTTTACAACACAGAAAGCTATGCCGCATTCCGCAAATAAATCGGTAAGTTTATCAATCATATTTCCCATGTTTGTATTAAACATTTCATGTTTAATTGACGGAATACTGTCAGAAAGCTTTTGAGTATCAAAACGAGAATGGACAGAGACTCTATCTGCCAACAATTCACACATTCTTTGCCAAGCGAAAAGAATATATGGATCGGTATTTGTACTTGAAGAAATCTGGGCACGATAGGATGCATTGTAAGTAATCTGAGGGATTACTGTTAGATTGTGTACACATAAAACCTTTCGCAACTGAAGTATCTTCTCGTTTTCTCCACAGTGGTTTTTCATAATACGAGTATTAATAAAATATTCGACGACATCTTTTAGTTTTTTAAAAATCTCCTTTTCCTCATCTGAGATTCCGTTTTTTTCAGCTTCATATGCTGTATATTCATCGTAATCCGTTTGTTTTTTTGCCCAGGTACCTGCTGGTGAACCTAAAGCTATGTCAAGTTTACGAGCAAAAGAAGATGATAAATCTTTATTACCGTTGATTATTGAGGAGATATATTTTTCTGACAAGCCTGTGCGTATAGCCAGCTCTTTTTGTTTCATTCCGCGTCTATTAAGTTCAGAAAGAAGAATCACTCCGGGATGAGTTGTGTTAGGTTGATTTTCCATAAGAATGCCTCCCTTACTGATAAAATTTCCAAATTGGAAATTTTTATACTGTAAAACTATCCGTAAACAATTCCATTTCTACTTTGAAAGATTATAGCAAAAACAAATGAAAAAGTCAAGCCTATTTTGTGTACTATAATTTTGACTAATACTAGATGTGGAAAAAACTAGTGCGGGGTATCTTTGTCTAATGATATTATCTTCCTTTTTATGAAATTTATAACGTCAGGTACTGGGGGATGTTAGAAACTTTAGATAAATGGGGAGAAACCGGATGATATTACGCGGGAAAAAATTGACAATAACGGGGCGATTATTTATAATTGCATTGATAGTAGTATAACTGAGTTTCAGTTTTGAAGTCGAAGTATTTGGGAGCTAAATATGTCAAAGTTAGGAAAAAAGATAGAAGTGTTTCTTATGGACGGTAATGCCTCCAGAGCGGTGTGCCTGGTACTATAAACTTAATGTTATTATAAAAGCTTCCAATCGGAAGTTGCTCGTAGATACGAGTAACTTCCGATTGGAAAAACGAAAGGTGATGATTGATTTCAGCTATGACTAAGAAGGATCAAATATTAAAAATGTCTATCATTGCCATTTTTGTATTTTCCGTTGTCACCTTTTTAACCATACCCAGTCTATCTAAGATTTTGGGGTATTACTTTTGTGATGAGGTAGAAGATATCCATTCTCAGGCTTTGGAAGAAGACAAAACTGTAAAGGTTCCGTTTGATTGTGTAATAAGTATATTTGACATTAAAAGCACGCATTATACAAAATACTTTAGCGAAAATTATTATCTTCTGAGGATTGGTGCTGATCAATATGTTTGCGTTCATATTCCTACAGCGGATATTAAATTTTGGAAAGGTGTGACTTTATATCACAATCCGTCTGAAGCATTAGTGTTTAATGGAGAAAAGAAGTTTGCACTGATAGGTAAGGTTGAGACATTCAGTGCAGAAGAAAAGGAGCATCTGTTAAATACCGTTAATGCTAATGCCTTACAGGATTATACCAAGATGATTAACGGAGAGATGACAAATCCTGACATCTATGTTGATTTGATTTATATAGATAGAGAATTGATTTTTGTGGCAATAGAGAGTGTTGTCCTTTTGGTTTTTGTTATACTGTTTTTAAAGGTTTTTAGGAAATATAAGGAAATGAAAACTGAGGAAGAGCTTTGAGTTTACAGTGTCAGTCACCGGGATCACTAAATGTAGTACCGGTGTAGATCTGGGGGATTAGGAGTGGAAAAAGAAATAGAAAAGATATGGGGATTGTTTTTCGATGTATCGCCGGATAAAATCCTTATTCTGGAGAGTCGGGACGACGAAGATGATTTCCGGGAAGCGATCCGCGTAGATCTGGCAGACAAAGAAAGATATGTTTTGAAATTTGCAGCTAACGATTTTACTTCTCCGGAAAAGGTTGAGATGTGGGGACAAACTGCAGCGGAATATCGCAATCTCGGATATTATGCTCCAAGGATAATTGCGGATAAGAGCGGGCATTTCCCGATGGTTGAATATAAAGGACGGAAATGATTTTGAAGATGAGATCGAACTGCTCCGAGAGATGCTGAAAGTCGTTGGTGAATACTATGAGTATTCGGATGTTGAAAAGCAGCTGGTCTTGATGCTTTATCGATATTTGAAGCCCTTATGGTATATAAAAGCTGAAAATCTCAGGAAGCTGAAGGATGATTGGACATCAGTCAGGGCTTATCTTAACAAAACAGAAGAATACCTGACCAAGGATATCGATTTTGTCTCTTATATGGTGTAGCAATGACACCTCAATAATAAAGAAAGGGGAATATAATATTTATGTTGAAGAAAGCTTATCGTATAATTTGTCTTTTGTTTTTTGTTTTCCTAATATTTGGATTGGCGGAGTCTCACGAGGCATATGCTCTCACGAGCAGCGAAATAAGTGAAATCCTGCATGATTTTTATTATGCTCCGCCCGATTACCGGCTGTATCTCTATGTCGATGAAACAGGTTACGGAAAGCTTGATCTTAAGGTTCCGGACCGAGACGGCCTTAAAGTGGTTTCAGAGTTTGGCCCCGAGGAGGCCGGGACCGTACAGCTCACCTATGACACAAAGCTTCTTACCGAGGCGGATTATCTGAGCCTTGATAAGGCTTCGAGTGTTATTTACTGCAATTACAAGGGTGATATTGACGATATTGTAGGTTCGTATTTTGACGTTGAGTTTACGATAAGTACGGATTCGGACACATTGGGAACCTATAATTATACCGGCTACAGGATTAATATCGATCGTGCGGGCAAAGGCATAAATACTTCCAAGAACCGTCTTGACGTCGGGGATAAATTTAATATCACAGCCTTTGCAAAAGGTTACGACATAAGAAATGTTTCGTGGGAGAGCAGCGACGAAACTGTTATTTCGGTTAAAGACCTCGGCGCAAAGCAGGGAGCTTCCGGTGAGTACGAAGCCTCTGTTACAGCGCTTCGTGTGGGAAATGCGACGGTTACTGCTGTTTTTTCTACGGAAAACGGCTTGGTAAGAGCAGAACAGGATTTTTGCGTCAGCTGGGAACAGCCAAAGGGTACGTTGAATTTTTCCTCGGCAACTCTGTATACCGGCGAATCTGTTGAACTTGCGGTAAACAATCTTCCTGAGGGAGCAAAGGTAACTTTTGCCTCTTCATCAAAATCAAAGGTTAAAGTCGGAAAGAAAACGGGAAAGATCACGGCTGTCAAAACAGGCAAGGCCACGATCACGGCAACCGTTCGTATTCCGGCTTCGGGCTCCGGAAAAAAGATTACATATAAGCTAAAATGTAAGATAAAGGTAAAGAACGGTAAAACGATCTCTGTCGGAAGCCTTAAAGAGCTTCAGAAGGCGCTTACCGATAAAAAAGGCGGAAACTATAAGCTTACCGGGGACATTTCCGGCGTTACCAATATAAGCATCTCCAAGGGAAAATACAGGCTTGACTTAAACGGGCATACGATAAGCGGAAAAAACCTGGATGATTCGCTTATTAAGGTTACCGGAGGAAGTCTTGTAATTACCGATTCAAAGGGTAATGGTAAAATTGAAAACCAACAAAACCAGGACGCCGTAGGATGTGCTAAAGGAGATCTCACCATCTACGGGGGAGAGTTCTTTGGGCTTTGCTATGCCGTGTATATGGAGGGAAGCGGTACTTTAAACATATACGGAGGATATTTCCATGGCTATGCTCAGTGCATAAAGATAATGAGCGGACAGGTAAACATTCATGGCGGAAGGTTTACCCAGACTGATGACGTTTATAACGGTATGACACTTACCGTTGTCATGCTCAACGGAAATGATGAAAAGAACCCGGCCGGTCTTTTTATCACAGGCGGAAACTTCTCATCAAATGTCGGTTACTGTCTCGGTATTTATAACAAATATGACATAGTACAGATAGAAGGCGGCATTTTTGAGGGCACCGGAAACACCTGTATTGAACAGATGGGTGGAAAGACTGTTATTACAAGCGGATACTTCTATTCGGGAGATGTTGACGGCCAGGTGTTCTTTGTAGGAAATATGACTGATCCGCTTTCATTTACGATGACCGGCGGAGAGGTCCGTTCGAAGGAAAGCACATTGTTTTACATTCAGAACACTCCCGACATAACCATTACCGGCGGGCGGTTTGAGATCGAAGAACAGTCCGAGGATTTTCCCACACCTTATGTTACGATACTTAAGACATTTACCGGAAATTTAAAGATTGCCGACGGATTGTTTTACGGGGAAGAGATAGAAGACGATACTCCGAAGGGCGCGGGGCTGGTCGCTACAAGCTTCAAGAGGAATAACAAGAAATACAAAGAGGGGATGAGCATTAATGATCCCGATGATCTTTATTCAATCTATATGGATGCAACCGAGAAGCTGATGCCGGAAATGAATTTCAAATGTCCCGAAAATCTTTACCGGATTTTCAGTTACTATTCCGGGGAATGGAACGCCAATTTGAAAGACACCTATCTGACATACAGTCCGGTGGGATCTTATCCGGTTAAAGAAACGGATATGGTGGATGTTCATTTCGAGATCGATTATGCTTTTGAGTATCGGATTGAGCGTGCGTGTCTTGACAAAACAGCTAAAAAGAATGCAGGCCAAAAAGCGATCGACTACAGTAATAAGATCGATAAGATACTGAAGGAAACCGTCAAGTCGTCAATGAGTGATTTAGAGAAGGCTACAGTCATCCATGATTATATGGTTAAGAACTATACCTACGACTACAGCTTTGAACAGGCAAGCTACTCGCTTATGGGACTTCTTGATAACGGAAAAGGTGTTTGTCAGGGTTATGCAATGCTTTATCAGGCACTCTGCAACAGAGCCGGGCTCGAATGCTACTGCGTCAGCGGTATCGGCGGAGAGGTCGGGGCAATGGGTCTTCACATGTGGAATGCTCTCGTGATAGACGGTAAGACCCTGTTCGTGGATGTCACATTTGACGACAGCACAGGATCAAAGAAGTGGTTTCTTAAGGAAGAAGAGGAATTCTTTAAGGACGGAATGCATGTTATGTTCTAAAGACACAGTGTCAAATAAATTGAAAAACCGGCCGATCGGCCGGTTTTTATGTGTGAACTTCACTTATGCGAGCGTTCATTTAACTTTTATCTTGCAAGTAGTTTTAATTCCATAAGCTGTCTTTGCGGTAATGGTAGCAGTGCCGCTGCCAATTCCTTTTACTTTGCCCTTACTTGAAACGGTAGCGATATCATTGTCGGAAGAACTCCATTTAAGTTTTCCGTATGCGGTACATGCTATGGTGTCACCGCTGAGCCATGAATCTAAATTGGCATATCCGATCTTTACAGAAAGTTTCTTGGATTTTCCTTTCTTGACCGATGCGCCTTCGAGGGAAATCGTAAGCATGTCGGTAGGTACCTCGATAACCTGGCCGTATTTGCCGGAAACTCCCACAAAGTCCTCCTTAAGTCCGCTGTGGGAAGAAAACTCTCCTGAAATACAGATATATTTTTCGCCATCGATTATGAATGCACCCAGACCTACATAGAGGTTATTCGGATCTATCATACTGGTATAATGTCCTGTTACGGCATTTCTGTTTTGATTTACCCAGTCTGATTTTTCGCCATACCACTGATTTACGCCGTCAACCATATTTCCGTTATAGTTCCAGGCAAGTACTTCACCCCAGCTTTGTGTTCCGTTGTAACTTACCGAAAAACAACTCTTTCCGTTAGGTCGGGTATGTTCCCAGTAAATGTCGGCTTCTGCCGCTCTGGTCTGAGCGATCATCTCAAGATCGGATGCCCATTTGATCGGCACATAGTCTTTCTCTGTGAGCTTCGCGCCGGTGGAAGGGTTTATCACACCTTCCTTGCAGGCTTCAAGCCTTATCTCGTTTATCCTGTCCAGTGCTTTCTGTCTTTCATCGGTCTTGAATGTACCCTTGAAAACTACAAAACTGTATCCTGCTGACGGTTTGGATACAGGTGCCTTTCTGGTTTTAGCCTGCATACTCTCTCCGGGTAGAAAGGAGATAAACACTCCTGCAAGCAGAAACGTTAACAATAAACCACGGATGATAGATAAAATTCTTTCTCTTTTCAAAATGGTATACCTCCTTCGTGTAAAATGTTATTACCTTCAATAATGAAATAATACCACAAAGTTGGTTTTTTGGTAAGTCCTTTTACAGAATTTTTGAAGTTTACAGGATCAGGCATGGGGGGGAGTGGAAGGATTGAAACAACCGGTCAGATCGCAAGTAAGAGTTGCACTGTAAAAAACTGAGCAAAAGGCGATTCTTTATTGAAATAAGCAATAAAAGATGTTATTATAACAAAACAGAAGATATCCCCCACCTCTTAGCGTAGCGAAGGTGGGGGGAGATCTTCGTTTCAGGCGGGGTTCAAGCCCCGACTGAAATGAGATGCGGAGCATCGTTTTGTTACCGAGGAAACG
>JAEEGJ010011462.1_pt1 | contig 22485 bp, 10 predicted proteins | sample 8958761 | NCBI WGS metagenome assembly JAEEGJ01 (sample SAMN16246546, study PRJNA631951) | gut metagenome | biome: gut microbiome; feature: rumen; material: RS-attached | host: Bos | place: Iran: Karaj | collected 2018-10 | reverse complement strand
AAGTTAGTCAAAATTCACGAATAATTAGTATTTTTGCAACCAAATATTACAGAATATCAGAATTTTATAAGCAAAATTAAGAGATATGAAGAATTTATTGACACGACGAACCATCCGCAAATACACCTCGCAGGATGTAAGCGACGAGCTGCTGAACCATTTGATGAACGAGGCTGCACGCACCCAGACGATGGGAAACCTGCAACTATATAGCGTGGTTGTTACCCGTTCGGCCGAGATGAAAGAAAAACTTTCGCCTGCACATTTTAATCAGCCGATGGTGAAAGAGGCACCCGTGGTGCTTACTATCTGTGCCGACTTCAACCGCACCAGTTTCTGGGCCAAGTGCCGCAATGCCGAACCCGGATACGACAATTTCCTGTCGTACATCAATGCTGCCACCGATGCTCTGCTCTACACACAGACTCTGTGCAACCTGATGGACGAAGAGGGACTGGGATACTGCTATCTGGGCACCACCGTCTATCAGCCACAACAGATAATCGACACACTGCAGTTGCCAAAACTCGTTATGCCAGTGGCCACACTCACCGTGGGTTGGCCCGATGAGGAGCCTGCTCAGAGCGACCGCCTGCCGCTGGAGAGTTTTGTGCATCAGGAGACGTATCAGGACTATCTGGGTGCAGATATCGACACCTATTATAATTACAAGGAGAATCTTGAGGAGAACAAGGAGTTTGTTAAAATCAACAACAAAGAAACGCTTGCCCAAATATTTACGGATATCCGCTACACCCGTAAAGACAATGAGGCGATGTCGCAAGAACTGATCAAAACCTTAGTACGCCAAGGGTTTCTGCCCCACACCATACTGCTGTGGAAAATGTAACAAAAAAGCCCCTCCGATTTGGAGAGGCTTTATTTTTTAGTCTTCTACTACGATTGGCTTGTACTTTGGTACCAGGGCCTTCATGATGCACCAGCCTATCAGGTAGGCTACGGCACAGATGCAGAACACTACCATATAGGCAGCAGGCTTACCCTCGAAACCGAAGAACTGGAAAGCTTCGCCCTGAGCTGCAGCCCAGGTAAAGAACTTACCCGAACCCATGTTGATGGCCATCGAACCGAATCCGCCAGTCATGGTGCCCAGACCTACGATAGTACCGATGGTGCTCTTTGGGAACATGTCGCCGATGGTTGAGAACAGGTTGGCACTCCAAGCCTGATGACCTGCGCCCAGCAGACCAATCAGGATGGCTGGCCACCAAGCGCTATAGGCGCCAAGAGGCTGAGCCAACAGACCCAATACTGGGAAACAAGCGAATATCAACATGGCACGCATACGGCCCAGATATGGGTTCATGCCCTTCTTGTCCACAAAGTATGTAGGCAGATAACCACCACCGATACTCAAAACGGTCACGATGAGATACAGAGTGAAGATAAGTGCGATACCCATAGCCGAATCAGAGGTATAGCCATACTGATCGCTGAAGTATGCAGGAGCCCAGAACAGGAAGAACCACCATACACCATCAGTCATCAGCTTACCTACCAGGAATGCCCATGTCTGACGATAGCCGAAGCACTTCAGGAATGGGATAGCCTTCTCTTCCTTAGCCTCCTCACGATTCTGGCACTCGGCCAGATCGTTGTCCTGCTCGATATAGTTCAGCTCGGCCTGATTCACAAACTTGTTCTTGCGGGGTTTCTCATAGAGCCACATCCACAGGCCCATCCATACATAACCCAGCACACCGATGATGATAAAGGCCATCTCCCATCCCCAGGCGCGAGCCAACAGGGGGATAGTGGCAGGAGCAGCCAGCGCACCTACCGATGCACCACTATTAAATATAGAGGTAGAGAATGCACGGTCCTTCTTGGGGAAGTACTCAGCTGTGGCCTTGATGGCTGCAGGGAAGTTACCAGCCTCACCTACGGCCAGAATCATACGACACGAGAGGAACAGCCATACCGAAATGGTGGCAATAGCTACAGCTGCATCGCTACCGGCCTGTACCATGCGCAGGGCCTCTATGCTGTCGTAGCCCTCCAAGTTCATGGCTACCCATCCGCAGCCAGCGTGCATCACAGCACCTGTGCTCCATACAAAGATGGCGATGAGGTAACCCTTCTTGGTACCCATCCAGTCGATAAACTTACCCGAGAACAGATTGGCGATGGCATAGAACAGCGAGAAGAGTCCCGTGATAGTACCATAGTCGGCATCGGTCCAGTGGAAATCTACAGCAATAAAATCTTTCCAGGTTAGCGAAAGAACCTGACGGTCCATATAGTTTACTGTGGTTGCCAAGAATAGCAGCGCACAGATTACCCAACGGAAGTTGGACATTTTAGTTGTTTGTACAGGGGTCATTTTTTAATTGAGAATTGATAATTGATAATTTAGAGTTACTTAATGTCGATAACGGGTATATTGTCTTTGTCGTTATAGTACAGGTTCTCGCCGGCCATACCCCAGATAAAGGTATAGTAGTAAGTACCTGCGGCTGCATGCATGCTCCACTCAGGACTCATGATGGCCTGCTCGTTGTGCAACCAAACCACGCGACTCTCCTGGGGCTCGCCCATGATGTGAGCGATGGTCTGCTCCTGGGGCAGGTTGAAGTAATAGTAAGCCTCTATGCGACGACCGTGGGTGTGAGGTGGCATGGTGTTCCATGCAGCACCTGGGTTAAGCTGGGTCAGTCCCAACTGCAACTGGCAAGGGCCTTCCTCCAGCACGTCGTTCACAATGAGCTTGTATACTGTGCGGTTGTTGCACTCCTCCAGACTTCCCACTGGTCCCCAAACGGCAGCCTTCAGCGAACCCTTACGTCCGTCGAGTGTCACCCACTGGGTCTTGTAGTGCTGGTGGGCAGTGGCCGAGTTCAGATAGAACTTGGCAGGCTTCTTGGCGTCCTTCGAGCGGAACAGCACCTCCTTGTTCACATCCTTACCCTTGGCTATATGACCACGACCGATGTACAGGGCCTCCTTGGGCGAGAGTGCATACTCCTTACCGTCTACGATCACTACTCCATCGCCCTCGCCGCAGTTTACCACGCCGATTTCGCGATTATACAGGAAATACTTGTCTTTGATACCCGGATCCACGTCCAGTCCCAGCTCAGAGAAGTTCTCGAGCTTCAAGGTTTTGTTTACGGGCATTGCGCCACCGAAGATAAAGCGGTCGTAGTGCGAGTAGGTCAGGTTAATCTCGTCGGCCACCATCACCTTCTCCATCACAAAGCGCTCGCGCAGCGTCTTGGTGTCGTAGTGCTTCACATCCTCAGGATGGCATGCTGTCTGGAAACTTACGTGCTGCTGAGCCATTGCTCCCAGCGCGCATCCCATAAACATAAGTGTAAATACTGATTTCTTCATATTATTGTTGTTTTTATTTTTTCTCGTCGGCAATGATACGCTTGCGGTTCCGCCACATCATAGCAGCAGTAAACACTGTGAGCACACCCATACCTACCCACTGCAGATTGTTCACACACTTGTAGATCGTCCATCCGAACAGGCTCGATGCAAAGTCGAGTGCTCCAGCCTCGAATCCCTCGGGTATCTTGGCGGCATTATCGCCAGTCTGCTCAAATACGGTATGGGCGGCCTGGGTAAATGCAGGGGCCATATCAGTCACAAACCACAGTCCGATGGCCAGCGCTACCAGTCCCACGATAAAGGTCTTTACCACATTTCCCTTGGTATATGGCAGCACCATCACAAACACGTAGAACATGCCTGCCAGCGATGCCAGCGGCAGAAACTCGTTGCCCGGCAGGATTACGGCCAGCCCCAGCGTCACGGGTATCAGCAGCAGCGATACCACCAGCGTGGTTGGGTGTCCTATCACCAGCGCAGGCGACATACCTATATATACCTTTTTGCCATTAAACTTCTTCTTAACCACCTCCTGAGTTTTCTCCGAGATAGGCATCAGTCCGTCGATAAACAGTTTGGTGATACGTGGGATGAGTTCCATCACAGCACCCATCGTCACACCAAGAAACAGTATCTTCTTGATGTCCATCTGTGCCAGTGCACCTATCAGCGCACCTACTATCACACCCAGCACCAGTGGCTCACCCAGCACACCGAACTTCTTCTTCAATCCTTCGGCATCGATGTCGAGTTTAGAGAATCCGGGAATCATATCCAATCCCTTGTTCACCAGCATGGCAAACGGGGTGAAGCTCTGCACAAACGGCTGTGGTATCGAGATACCCTCCATACCTTCGTAGTAACTCTGGAACTTAGGTGCAGTCAGGTCGGCCATCACCAGTGTGTTGATGTAGCACACGATAGCAGCAAAGTATCCCCACGCCAGACTCTGGTCCATCACGAAATATGCCACCGCACCGATAAAGGCGAAGTGCCAGTAGTTCCACAGGTCGATATTTACTGTACGCGTAGTCTTGGTGATGAGCATCAGGAAGTTCACACCCAGACAGATGGGGATGATGAGTGCACCCACGGCGGTGTTGTAGGCCACAGCTGCAGCAGCGGGCCATCCCATATCAAACACACCAAGCTGTAGATCATATAGTCGTGAAATCTCGCTAAGCGGACCACCGAAGTTATTGGTCAACAGGGCTGTAACTATGCCCAGACCAACAAATCCCACACCTACGTAAAGTCCCGACTTTAGCGACTTTCCGAACTTCAGTCCGATGCAGAGTCCGATGATGGTGAATAGTATCGGCATCATCACAGATGCACCAAGACTGATGATATAACTGAATACTTGTTCCATTGACGTTAGTTGAATTTTGGCGCAAAGTTACATCTTTTTTCGTTAAACGCGCAATGATGTGGCATTTTTTTCTCACTCAAACGTTAACGTAACTCTACTTCGCCACGCGAGTTGGGGATTACAACTATGAATCGTGATCCCTCTTTATATGTAGCATCAAACTTCAACTCGCCGCCTATCATTCGTATCATCTGTCGGCACGTGGGCAGTCCCATACCCAGTCCTTCATCGAAGATATTACCCTTCTCAAAGTTGTCGAACAACCTGGCCTGAGTCTCTTCGCTGATACCAGGCCCAGTATCCTCAACAACAAACACCACTGTGATGCCCACAGCTCTTACCGTAAGTTTTACGTGGCCGTCGGTGGTAAACTTCTTGGCGTTGTACAGCAGCTCTACCAGAGCCTTGCCAAGGAACTCGCGGTTGCTCTTTACGGTAAACGTGTCAAGCAGTCGCACATCGGTAATCAGATCAACCGTGTATGGAGGATTGTTGGCATACAGATACACCATCGTCTCTACCAGCTCGTGCACATTCACCTCCTCCATCACGTTTATCTTAACGTTCTTGTCCGAATTAGCCGCTACCAGCAACATGTTAATCATTCGGTTCATGTTGATGGCGTTGGTCTGCATGGTGTCTACTATGGTCTCTACCTCCTCCTTCGGCAACGCCTCAGCATCGTCGCGCAACACCTGGGTAAATCCGTTGATGATGTTTAGCGGAGTGCGTATCTGGTGCGTAACGTCTTTCAGAAATTCGATCTTGCTCTCGTCGGCCTTGCGTGCCTCTGCGCTGGCCTCTGCCAGCTCGTTGTTCAACTTCTCGGTGGCAGTATTCACCTCCTGCAGACTGTTTATCTGCTTCGACAGCGACTCCTGCATCTCGGCAAAGTTGTTCTGCAGTCGTCCTATCACATCGCGACGGGTTGTACGCTCTATCGGCTCGTCATAGTGACCGTGGGTTATGTAACTCAGCTTGTCAGTAAGCTCGTTGATAGGCGTAACCATCGATGTTATCACATTCAGACAGAATGCCAGTATCACCAGCAGTCCGAACACCAGCAGTGGTATCAGTATATAGAGCAGCTTGGTGTAACCAGCCAGGATGTCGCTCTCTGGGCACACCAGTGCTATGCTCCAAGGCGCACGTTTCAGCGACTTATACAGCACCAGGCATTGCTTGCCGCGAATGTTTACCGACAGCATGCCCGAGTTGCCCGACACCATGTCGTGCCCCAGTGTTATCAGGTCTTGATTGCTCTTGGTATCAGTATCACTGAACACCGTCTTCTTCATCAACTTAGTGGTGTCGGGATGTATCAGATACTGTCCGTCGGCCCCCAGCATTATGCTGTATGCGTTGGGATAAGGTTTGTAGGCAGATATTACTTCCGACAACCAAGGCATCGACAGGTCGGTGGATATCACTCCTATCACATTGCGCTTACTATTGTACAGGGGCACTCCGAACGATACTATCAGATCGTCGAACTCTTCAGATACCTTACCGGTGACATCCTCAGCGTACGCTTCAACCCAACTGGGTTTGCCCAGCATCACTGGAGTCTTATAGTACACCTTGTCGAAGTATTCATACGGATCCTCAAACTTAGCCACCACCGAGTCGCCTTTGTGGTAGGCGTATACCGAGAAGCAGCGACCTATCTGCGGGAAGTAGTTGGGTTCCATTGATATCGAACAGCCATCGAAGTTGGGGTTCATGGATACTATGCGACGCGCGAAGTAGAACAGCGAGTCGGGCTGCAACTGGTCGTCAGTCAGGTGCCATTCGGCAGTGGCTGTGGCCACCTCCACCTCTTTCATCATTCCGTTCACACGCATCACAATGTTGTCCAGCTCCTGTTCGGCGCGACTCATCGCCTCGTCTCTCACCATCTGGCGCGAACGTATAAACAGTATGCCCAGCGACACGATGAACACCGCTATCAGGAACAGCATGATGCCGAAACTAAGCTTCAGCGACAGCTTACGTCTTATTCTGTTCAGGATGCTTATCATACGCCGCCCTCCTTTTCTTCGCCTTTAGTTGCCACCTCAAGCATTCGCGAGAGCAGCGATGTTATCGTCTCGGTGTGAGTCTCCATCTGGTTGGCCAGTTCCACCTTCTCCTCAGGAGTCATCTCGTCATAGTGCACCTTCAGGTCTGACACTAGGAATGCTATCTCTCTTACAGGCTCGTCCATCTGGTCGGTCATGTTCTGCAGGAATGCCGTCTTAACTCTCTCGGCCTCCTTTATGTGCTCGTGCGCCTCGTTCAGCGCCTTGTTCTGTCCGCTCAGTTTCTCGCGGGTGCGGTCTATCTCGTCAATGTGCTTACGTATCGATCGGCGCATGGCCACAAAACTGTTGGTCAGACTTCCCACCTCGTCCTGTCGGCCGCTAGTCGACACGTGTGCAAAGTAGTCTCCCTTGGTCATCTGCTTGGCCGAACCCTCAAGCGTTCGCAGCGGATCCAGTTCGCGATGGATAAAGAAGTAGCAGAAGGCAGTAATCATCATCAGCGCCAGTATCACTATCAGCACCATCAGCGATATCAGATGATTGTAGTTGCCCAACACCTCTTCCTCAGGACATACCACATCTATCACCCACGGCGTACCCTTGACGGGTTTGTATGACACAAAACTCTTTGCGCCGTTGATGCCGATAAGCATCGTACCTGTCTCGCCGCTGAGCATCTTGTAGGCCAGAAAGTCGTGCTTATCTCCGGGCATCTGGTCACTAATCTTGAATACAGCACCGGGCCTGAGTTGTGCGGTGTCTGGATGTATCACAAATGCGCCCTTGCGTGTGGCCATAGCTCCGAATACCGTCGACGACGGACGTCCGTGCTGTACGGCATACGTTAGCCAGTATAGCGATATGTCGATGGCAAACACACCCACCACCTTACCCTTGTCATGCAGGGGTATGCCGAACGATATTATAGGTTCGCCGTTGGTGCGATAAGACTCAGCTGGTTCGCTCCAGTACTCGCCATTGCGATTCTTTGTTGCCTCATACCAGGGCTGGTGCATATACGATTCGCCTGCAAACTGCTCACTTCTTATCAGTTGCGAACCGTTGCGGTAGTAGTATATCATGTATTCGCCAGGATGGCTGGGATAATAGTCGGGCTCAAATGCAGCAGCCACACCTACTATCTCGGGGGTGTTTCTCAGTATGTCTTGCAGGTAATCTTCCAGCATTCTGGGGTTATCCAGGTTCTGCTCCACGTTCCAATGTGTCTGTCGTGTCACCACCTCCTTCTCGTGCAGCGTGTTGGTCACGTCTATCTCCATCATCTCCAGCAGGTCCAGCGCCTTGCCCTCAGCCTCGTTGCGCACGGCCTCGCGAGCATAGTAGAACATCAGCGAGAACGTTGCCAAGAACAGCATTCCCACAAACAGCACGATCCACAAGCTTAGCCTGGCTGATAGCGAACTGGGTAATAGATATAGAGTCTTAGGTTTCACTTGTTCAATAGTTTCCGTGGGCAAAGATAAAAAAAAAGTGACGAAGTTCCAAACTTTTCGCCACTTTTTTTACATTATCGATCTTTCAGGCCTTCTCCACCTCTGTCACGAAACAGGCCACAAGGCCGTAGGTGATGGTGGGACGAATCCATATCTCCGTCAGCATGTAGTCGGTGTACTCGTTGATAGGTTCGATATAGATGTCGTAGTTGTACAGTGCCGCTATTATCATGTCCACTATACAGATGGCCCACAGGTTACGCTTGGTGTAGCTCTGCCAGTTCTTGCGTGCATAGAAGAAGGTGAGCATGCATAGCAGCAGCACCGACAGCGACAGACATACCAGATGCAGAGCGTAAAATGCCAATGGCGGCGCAAACAGTATGTCGCGCAACAGCACCGTTATACCCACCGACACCGAGCACCAATAGTTAAACCTATGCGTGTCAAGCCGATTGAAGAAGTACATACCTATCATCACCAGACATGCTATGTAGAACAGGTTCAGCACCAGTTCGGGCCATGCCTCCTGCAGTCCGAAATGCCCCACTGCATAAAGCATTACACCCACCGACACTATCCCTGCCACAGCGGTAATGACGATATCAAAGACCTTAGCGTTCTTTTTAAATCTTGTCTTCATCGCTACCTGTTTTTACATCCTCACTGCATCAGTTATGGTAAACAACCTCATGGTTGCTTCTTCATAAAACTTCAGCGTGATTACCTCGCCTGACGTGCGACCGTAGATGAGAAGCTGCGAAGAACCAGATGCCGACACTGGTGCCACGCCACGACACTCATTACCATCAAAGGCTGCTATCATGCCCGATCCTGTCTCTACGCCAATCAGTTTCAGGATGGGCTCCACATCCACTGTCTTCATCAGTGGATACTTTTCCGAACCCATTGTGAATGGCGGGATATAATCCTCGTCGGTACCTGTTGTCTCGTCCGAACTCAGGGTGATTTCATCCGACAGCGTGAACATATGTCTCAATGTCGAGTTGTAGTATCTCAGCGACATGTTCACCGTTTCACTGCCACTCTCGTTGCCGTAGGCCTTCATCACAAATCTGGTCGAGCCAGCCTGACCGCTGCCCTTAGCCACAGCCGGGCTAGCCAGTCCGCGCAGTTCGCCGTTAACAAACAGCGCCATCAGGTCGTTCTCTGTCACGTAGGGTTGCAGCGCCTCTTCTATCTGCACCATTACGATGGTCCAGTTTTCGTAGACCGATGCGTCAGGCTGTGTCCAGTCGGGGCGGGCCTGGTTACTGGTCCAGTCCACCTCCCATACAGGAGCCTCATTTACTTTAGTCACGCTATACCCACCTTTATCAGTGGAATCGCTGTCGCAGCTGCAAGCCCCCGCTACGAGGCTTGCCAGCAATACGACTTTCAAATACATCTTTTTCATATCACTTAACAACTACTTTCTTACCATTGTAAATATAAACTCCCTTACGTGTAGGTCTCTTCTGCAGCTTCATACCGCTTACGGTGTACCACATGCCGTCCTCGTAGTCAGAGCGTACAAAGTATATTGTCTCTGGCTTGTCAGGACTACCTATTACGGCATTCTTCTTGAATGTCATAACATCATTGGTCGAAGCTACTATCTCGCCCTCACGCTCGATAGCGAACCAGATAGGCTGCTGGGCACTACCTGCAATACTGATGTAAGCAGGCTCGGTATCGCTTCCGAGTATACCCTCACCGGCAACCATGCCATTAGAGTAAGCCACCAGATGATCGCCCTCCTGTATGTCGATGCCTGCTACGATAGCAGATACTGACATCGTACTTGGCGACTCTGCTGCGGCACTGCGTGTCTTGGCTTGTGTCCAGTCATCACGGTAGCTGCTGCCTGGCTCTATGTACGGATAGGTAAACTTGGCGTCATCGGCATTCTTGCGGAGCATCATGTAACCCTCACCAGGCTTCATGTACTGCAGACTACCGCGCCAGCGTCCAACGTTACCGGCCTTCGAGAAGTAAGCAAACTCTGTATGACTCTTTATCACATCGCCTTCCTCGGCCTGATCGTAGTAGTCGCTCAGGGCGGTCTCCAGCGTCAGATTTACTATAGGCGTGTAACCTATGCCGTTCCAGCCCTGCTTCAGTTCGATGGTACGCTCCTCCTCCGACTTAACTACTGTTCCGCCGATCGGGAATGTGCGATCCTCCTGAACCTTGATAGCATACGACTTCTTTGGCGAGATAGCTACATTCGAGCTGTCGGATGCCAGCCACTGGTTGTCCTTATAAACCAGCGTCAGGTCGCTTGTCATGTCAGTCAGAATGTCGCCTTCGCTCCAGGACATGTTGTTCAGCAGGGTGTTCACGTCAGCCAGCTGATCACTGGTAACGTTGAACGATACCCAGTTCCAACCCTTATTCAACTTGAAGTTCTGTACGAAGCTGTCGCTGCCGTCAAAGCGTATTGGCTTGTCGGTACCCAGTACGGCCGACTTCTCGAATACGATTTCCTTCTCAGGTATCAGCTCCAGTTCGCGTCCGGTACTATACTGCCACAGGCGGAAGTTAAGCTGTCTACCGCTGGCCTGATTGTCGTAAACCGTCAGATACAAGCCAGTCTCACCACTCTCAACCGAGTGACTGATATGAGCAAATCCGTGACATACATTCTCGTTGTCGAATGCACCTACTATGTCGCGCGAGTCAGTATCCAGTTCACCGTACAGGTATACCTGACCACTTATGCTCATCGTGTTCTGCAGCAGTTCGCTGTTTACACTCTGTGCCCAGTCTGGCTGATCGCCCTCAACCGTCAGGTTCAGGTAGAACGGTTCTGTTATTCCATCCTCATCGGTCAGATAGATTATCTCACTATACGAACCGATGTTCAGGTCCTTACTGATCGTAGCTGTCACGTAGTCCATACCCTCAGGAGCAATCACGTCGGTGTACTTGTTCATCGTCAGCCACTTAGGATTGTTCTCTATCTTATAGGTATGGTTACTTGCACTCCAGTTATAGAACGGCAGTTCAAGTTCCTCGCCCGAACCGTACTTCACGGTGTAATCCAGTGTATTTACAAGCCATGAAATACTGCTGTTCACCACATAGAAGCTGGCAGTGTAAGGCGAAGCCATTGCGTTGCCGTGTCTGTCCTCCACATCGCGTACCGTCACGTATACGTTGCGGTGGTGCAGCTTAGAGGCCTGCTGTTCCAGTTCTATCATCAGCTGGTTATCCCTGCCTATGAAGTTGAACTTCAGGTTAGACACCTCCTCATAAGGCACTACCGGTGCAGCAGTTGTGGCATCTATGTGCGGTGTGATGGCAGTGATAGTGTCGGCAAACAGGTAGTCGCGTACTGGTATACCTGTCGACTGCTTAGTCTGCGGATCAAGCTGATAGCGCATCTTGCCCATGTCGTCCAGATATATCTTTCTGCTATACTCGTATGCCACCGTCTCGATGGTGTTGTCCTTCTGACGCTCCTGACGATCGAACGACAGGTAGGTCATCAGCCCAACCTCATCACCGCTAGGACTCTTCGCAGCATAGGTCTTGATAAGTGTCTGTGGCAGAGCCTGTGCAAACAGCATCAGTTCGTCCACATATCCCTTCATCGGGGTTATGCCTCCTGCAGTTGCACCTATCATAGGTGTACCGCCGCTGATGCCGCCAAGGCTGTCGGCCTCGAACGATACTATCTGCTCCTTATCCATGTAGATGTTAACCTCGTTGCGCGAGCGGTTCACTGTCATGGCGTAGTGGTGCCACTTGTTGTCGCTCCAGTCGCCAGCCACCTCGGTAGCAAAGCCGTTAGAGCGGTACATCAGTTTCTCGCCCTCGAATCCGATATTGAACTGGTACTCGGCACCGCTGTCCTCCTTCATGCCGCGTCCGTTGCTCAGCAGCGTACCGCGACCGTCGGCATCGGTCTTAAACCAGAACATCAGTGTGTAGTCCTGCTCGCTGGTGCGATTCAGGGCATCCTGTGTCAGCTCAAATCCGTTGTCTTCCTTCTCTATGCGCAGCGACATTCCGCGTGGCAGTGCCCAGTCGGCACCTATCAGCATGGCGTTGGCACCCTGAGTGCGGTCGGTAGCATATTTACCTGAGCCCTCGTCCATCGGGTAGTAGTCCACCAGATTCTTCTCGTAGCCCGTCAGTCGGTGTCTTGCGTACGTGTCGAGCTGTCCGCCGCTCATGGCGCTGTACCACAATCTAGCCTCCATCATACGTCCCTGATAGTACTGACTTGCAGTGCGGTCGCTCTCGTTGGTACGTCCGAAGATGAGTGCTCCAGTACCGTTGTAGAGCATGTTCAGCTTCTGTCTGCTATTAAATACTGACACACCTTCAGCGTAGCAGTTCAGTGTGCTGTCCTGCTGATTGATAACGAGTGCCACCTGCGAGAACTTCGACTTGTCTATTGCCGCCTCGCTCACAAACTCCTGGTCGTTCACCACGGCCTTCAGTTTGTAGTCCTGAGTCAGCCACAGCTGCAGCTTCTCACCGTTGGTACCGTGCGAGAACAGCGGCATGTCGCGATTTGCTGTTGTGTCAGGCTTCACACGCAGGTCGATGGTCACATCCTTGCCGCTGAAGTTGCGCTTGGCCTCTGTCTCCACACTGGCCTGGTTAGTAAATATCACACTTACAGCCTCCGACAGGTCATTGTTGTTCACCTCGCCCTTCACCTCGAAGTTGGTAATCTGGCTCAGACCGTTGTACTCAATGTCCTCAGAGAAGTTGAATACTATATCATCACCTCTGTATAGTATGCCGCCCTTTGGTTCGGGTTGACCGAACATCTGCGGACGACGTGTGTCCTTGATACCGCTGATAATCTTCGACGATGTAGTGAGGAAGTCGTTACCATTGCGGCAGAACAGTACGGCGCGCAGATCGTAAGCACGCTCTATCACTGTGCCTTCACCGTAGAATTCGGTTACTATGTTACCGTTCTCCTCCATCAGTCTTCTCACGCCGTTGGCATTGGCCATGAGCGTAGAGTCAGCATAGAACGAGCAGAGGTTCACCCAGGCATCCTCGCCACGCTGCGACTCCTTGTACTGGAACTCGATGTGGTCGAAGTTATGCTGGTGACGGTCAAATCCGTTGATGGTCACAGGTATGTACCATCCACGTTTCTTGTCAGGATCTTCCTGTGCATTGGTGTTCAGCACCCACTTGTCGCCCGGTGTGGCAATGTTCACCGCTCCGGCCTCACGCAGGAAGTGTACGTCGAACGATGCGTACTCCGTGGTGTGATCGGGGTCAGCGGGCGACTTGATGCCCAGGCGCAGACCCTCATAGTCGAATCCGTCACCTATGCGTACCTCGATGGTCTTCTCGGTCACGTAGCCTGGGTCGAGCCTAATCTCCGTACCGTTGGCGGTCAGTGCATGGCCGTCGATGGTAATCTTGGCTCCGTGCGGGTTGGCCTGATCGACCACAAACAGGTTGAATGGCTCTACGCTGCGGGTAGCCTCAGGCTTCTCGCTCTCGTTGGCCAGATATACCTTGAATCTAGCTGCATCGGCCACAGCCACACCGCTCACGCTCTGCTTGTCCAGACGTATCTTCGGATTGTTAATCTTCAGCGTGCGCTCATCCAGCACAGTACCTGGGTTGTATGCCAGCGTGGTGCGCTGGTCCTCCCATGGGTTGGCCGTTGCACCGCCACGTGTGCGGTATACAAATCCCTGCGGACCCAGGATGGCCATAGTCACCTCCTGCTCCAGCTGCTTCAGTATGTACTTCTGTTCCTTCTTGAACTTGTCGCTCATGAAGATGGTAGTCAGGTCCGAATTCTCGTTGATTCTCGAACTTGGATCATCGGGGATAATCTCGAACTCTTCCTCCTCTTCCTCTTCATCAAGGCCCAAGTCAGGCAGTGCCACACGATATACGTCTACGTTCAGATGGCTCAGCTTGTCGGGAGCAATGGTGAAGCTCTCCTTACGTGTATAGGCCTTCTCCGAACCATAGGTGCCTTCGCAATTCGAGGTCAGCACAGGTGTCAGGCTCCACTTGAACTTGGTACCACCAAATCCCACTTCTGCCTTTGAACCAGTAGGCTCTTCCTCCTTATCAGGATCCATCTTAGCGCCTGGTTCCTCCTCTTCTACGGTTTCCAGTGCTTTCAGGATAGCCTCTACTATCTGCTCACCCAGCATCTCGCTGGCATCCTTGTCCTCGTCAGCAATGAAGAACTTCGGATCTTTCGCGAATGGGAAGTCAAGCATCATAGCGTTCGAGAAGTTTGTTTCGAACTGCTCACTGTAGCTCACGCTCTGTGCACCGGCCACGTCGTAGTTGGCCACCAGATCGTCGGCAGTCAGCTTCTCATACTCGTTCATTGCTATCATCATAGACCAGGCGCTAACCAGAGCATTCTTCTCCGATATCTGGTCGGTAAATGTGTTCTGGGTTCCCTGTGGTTCTACTATGAGATAGTGTGTACTGTCGTTTGGCTCAGTTACCGTAGTGTTGTACTGGGCATTGGCCAGACCGAACATCGGATCGGTAGGTTCGCGCAGCGACAGGTAAACAGGCGTCTGCGTCTTATTGGCCATTGTCTGAGCCTCGTCGCGTGTACCTATGTACAGCAGTTTGGCTATCTCCTTGGCCAGCTGCGGTATTGTCTGCGTCAGAATCTGCTTCTGACTCAGGATAAACTGCGATTGCAGCTTCGGACCGTAGGCCAGCGACTCGTCGCGTACCAGGTGGAACTTATTGCCCTCGGCATCCACTCCCTCAGCAATAGGCATCAGCGAAGCTATGTTGTGCTGATACATCGAGTCGGGCAGTGCACGGATGGTCGACATCGGCATCACCTGGATATTCTGTACCATACCGATATACAGGTCGGCATCGGCGCCAACCATCGTCGGATCGTTGCTCGTGGTAATCTCGTTCTCCGTCGTCATCGTGTACGAGTAGGCCTTATTGCCCGTCAGGTCGAATACGAACTCCGATGCGGTAGCGTCACCGTTCTCAGCGGTGAAGATGTCGCCCGAGGCGGTACCTGCACCAGCAGGAGCTGTCACGGTACCCATATACGAGTTGGTCTTGTCGCCCGATGCAGCGGTAAACTTCACACCAGCCGACGTCTTCAGATCCATCTTGTAAGAGTAGTTAAACGTAGAACCCTCCGACAGGGTTGCCGAACTGTATGCTCCCGGCGGGTCGCGCAGTATGTCGAACAACAGTGGCTGTCCTTCGGTCATCACGTCAACACCAGCGCCGATTGGGAACATATTGAGTATGAAACCGTTCAGCGGTTCTGCCTGATATACGGTACCGTCGTGCTCGGCAGTAAAGGTCACCGTCTTCAGGGCATCCTCGCCAGTCAGCAGCTGTGCCACCTGGTCTACACCCAGTTCAAATACTGCATGTCCCTCTTCGTCGAGTGTCAGCACTTCTCTGTTTATACCGGCCTTCATGCCGTTTTGCATGGTGGCAGTACCACCGCTCACTGGCACTATGTCGAGTCGCTCCGTTGTAGGATCGTTGTTGTAGCGATAGCTCTCGGCCACCTGTACCTGTATGTAGTACTTGCGCTCCAGACTGAATACAGGGTGTCCGAAGGTATATGCTGCAAGTCCGTCGGCTCCCTTATATACCAGAGGCACTCTGGCTTTGTCGCCAGCAAGGTTTGTAGCCGTATACGTCTTGTCGCCGAAGTAATCGAAGTTGTCGAATCCCTGCTGCTTATAGGTAAGCTCTATCGGACTGCGATATATGCGGTTATAGATAGCGTTGTACGATAGCTTAGGATCGCTTACGTCATTGCCGTCCACATCAGTGTATGTACCCACATATGTGGTGTCCTTCTTGGCCAGACAGTCGGTCAGGTCTATCACCTCGTTCACCTGATCCTCCTGGAACAGTGTGGCATAACCCTTACAGTACACCTGCGAAACCTTCCAGCGCACTGGCGGCAGCATCAGTGTATACTCACCGGTCAGCGAGTCGGGCTCCACCTCTATGCGTTTGCGGGTAGTCAGCACCTTGGTCTTATGACCGTTGCCTCCGGCATGCTGGTAAACCTCCTGACGCTCCTTGCGGTCTGGATTCAGGTTGTCGTACAGTAGCCATGAGCTGTTGTCGCCCTCCAGTTCCAGCACCATCTTCAGTCCGTCGCCAAGGTTGTTCTTCGAGAGGTTGTTGTCCAGTGGCAACTTGCCCTGAACGTCGCCTCCTACCACGCGTCCGGCCAGTTTCACCTTAGTAGAATCGTAGAAGTATATCTGCTCCACGTCGCCTGTAAAGCTGTGTCCCTGCGGCCCCTTGAACCATCCGTCGCTGGTAAACGTGTGTCCGTCCATCGCAGCCTGTATGGTCAGTGTCTGGTTAGGCAGCACGCGGAACGAGAAGCTACCGTCGTAATCTGTCTCCAGAGGCTCGGCCTTACTGTTGTAGACCTTGTTGCCGTTCACCAGGAAGTTGGCACCCTTAACCGGTATGCTGGTGCCATCGTACATCACGAATCCCGAGAATCGCTTACCGTTCTTGGCTGTAATCTCGTGCACCTTCACGTCGTTGGTCTTCTCATCGAAGGTTACGGCATACTGAGTGGTCTCATCGTTATCCACACCTATGGCCGTCACGTAGTAGGTAATGCTGGCCTTATCATAGTACGACAGCTCGTCGGCCACGTAGTGTCCGCTCGCATCGGTCACTACCGTTGTCTCCACGCTGTCAACCTGTATGTTGATAGTCACGCCTGCTATACCGGTACCATCGTTAAATCTCACGTAACCCTGTAGTCGGCCCGTATGCTTACACTCGCCGGCCTTCACCTGGGTCTCGGTGGTACTTACGCCTTCACAGTCGTTAGTAGCGCGTACCTTATATTCATACTTCTTCAGTGGCGATACGGTCTTATCCTCATAGCTCAACTGGTCCAGGTTGGTAGCTATCTCCTCCCAGGCGTCGTCGCCCTGCCCTACTTCGCGGCGCAGCACGGTGAAGTAGTCTATCAGGTTGCCATCGGTATCCCATGTCAGTACCACGCTGCTCTGGCGGGTCTCCGTCATCAGCGTCTCGTCTATCTTACCATTGCTGGTATGATAGAAGTCGGGCAGTGTTGGCTTGGGGAAAGGATCATTCTTAGGCTCATCAATCGTTGTTGTAACGGGATTGATGGTGTTACCTTCCTTCACCCAGTTACTGCCGAGTTTCGCCAGCAGGTCATCCAAAGAGGCTTCAGAAACTACCGGAGCTGACTCCATCTTAGGCACTGCCTTGCCGTCAACAAGCTGCCAGTTGTCACTGCCAAACTTATTGACCCAATTCTGCTCTCCGGCATTCAAATCAATAGTATTCATGTTTGGCACAGCCAGACCGTCGACTATCTTCCACGAACCGGCCTGCCTGCCATTCATCAGGTTGACCACCTCGTTCTGGTCGGTTATATCCCACTTATCCGTATTAGTCCAGCCGTGTTGAGTAATGGTATAGCTCGAACCATTGGTTCCCCAAGCGCTCCAATTACCAGTATTCTGATTATAATCTATGCAGAAAAACCTCCAATGAGCATCGGGGCCGAGACCATGATCATAGACACGCTGTAAGTTCCAGCTGCCACCATTACACCATCCGATGATTTGACCTGCATAGGAATCTGGATCCGCATTATTAGTGATAACTTTGCCGTCATAGAGACAGTCATTCATATTGATAATTGCATAGTTTGAATGGCCTATAACGCCACCTCCGTAGCTAAAAGAGGTCTTGGCCTCTGTGGATACCCATACACGGTCGATGGTGACGGTGGGAGAACCACTTATACAGTGTCCAATAAGTCCTCCAACATGGTCATTGCCGGTAATTTTGCCCTTCACGTGCAAGTCCCTGATACTGGCATCACCCACATAGCAGAAAAGACCACAAGGCTTACCATCACTACGAGAAATGTCAACTGTCAGCGTATGACCATCGCCGATGAAAGTGCCACGATAGGGAGTATCAGAGTTTAATCCTATACCATAGCCGGTGGTGATGTCAGCCTCCAAGCGGGCATCAATCCAGTAATTGCCGGCTGAGGCTGCAACCATGTCACGGAACATTTCCCAGTCCTTGTCATTACGAATGGAGATATACTTCGCACCATAGCCACCAGGGTAGGCTTCGCTGTTGATAAGCGTCAGCATGGAAGCAGAATTACGTGTCCAGATTTCGCAATTGTCAGTCTTGGTGCTGAGATGGTGCGGAGTGCAGAGGCTGTTCTCAATTGTAACCTTACTACTGGTCCAACCCACGAAACCACCGTTAGAATGGCAGTCGGAACCCTCAATGCTGCCGTCGAACCTACAGTTGCGGAACGTGATACTGGCGTCCGTGGCCTTTACATGGCCTATGAAGCCACCATTAGTGCCATCTCCATTAATATTGCTATGGATCGTAACAGACGAACGGCAGTTCTCAATGGTAACTTTGGCCCCAGCATGTACAACTCTTGAAATGAGACCGGCGGCAAACATATTGTTGGAAGTGATAGTACCTGTCGTGTGGAAATTCTTGATAGTGGCATCGCCAACATAACGGAAGGGAGCCATCTCATAATCATCAGATTTATTGAAGGTCAGCGTGTGGCCATTACCGTCGAAAGTACCGCGATAAGCTGCGCCTTCAGTGACTCCCACGATCTCACTGGTTTCGATGTCGGCTTCGAGACGGGCATCCACCCAATACTGGTTCACGGCATTATTCACCATCACGGCGAAGTTGTGCCAGTCGCTGGCATTGCGGATAATGACAAATGCCGAATACTCACGAGTGGCGTGGCTGTTGATAATAGTAAAAGTGCCGCCGCGTCCCCACGTTCCACATTGATATATACCGGTAGTAATGTGTTCGGGCGCGAAGAAACAGTTTTCAATAGTTACAGTGCTGTTATTCCAGCCAACAAAACCACCGTTGCTGTGGCAATTAGAACCCTCAAAAGAACCTTCAAACTTAGTGTTACGTATCACGACATTGGAACTGCCGTTAGTGGCACCTATTATACCACCGTTGGAGGCATCGCCTGATACGCTGCTATTGAGTGTCACTGACGAACGGCAATTCTCAATCATAACAGATCCCGTAGAGAATCCGATAAAGCCACTCATAAACCTTCCGCTGCCCTTGACGGTTCCTGCCGTATGCAGGTTCTTGATGGTGGCACTGCTGACGTAGCGGAAAGGAGCAACAAAATCCTGTCCTAAATTGTCTAAGTTGAAAGTAATCGTGTGGCCATTACCGTCAAAGACACCACGATAGGCATAACTTGATTCCCAGGAGATGCACTCACTGGTAGTGAAGTCGGCATAGAGGCGGGCGTTCACGTCGTACTTGCCTCCTGCAACCTGCACACGGTTACGGAACTCCTTCCAGTCGGCTTCATTGCGGATGGGGAAGAAAACAGAGGTCACATTCTCTACGAAGTCGATGGGCGACTTGTCACGCTCCACATATACCTCTATATCATAATGTACGCACGAGCGCGAGAGATTCACCACCTTGTAGCGCTGGTTGCGCTCCTCTTGGTTCACCTCAATGGTTCTGTCCTCAACTACATTACCCTCACCGTTCTTCGAAACAAGGTGAAGCTTCATCTTGGCACGATCGTCCCATACGCCACCATACTCGTTGGCATAGTCCCACGATACGCGAACAGTATAGGCACGCTCGTCTTCCCACTTGGCACTATAGTTGGCAATGCGCAGCAGGTGCAGATTATCAACTATCGTAGAGGCACTGGTGGCACAGTTGTTAGCCTGATCCCAGCCCCATATCTGACTCATGGTACGGCGTACACGATAGGTCAATTTGTCGAGCGTACCGCCATTCTTAAGCATGCCGTTTTTGATAGACTGCACAATGGTGCTGTCTACAAAGGTATATTCGGCATTCTTCGAAGCCTGGGTAAACACCTCCTGACCGATGGTCTCGAAGTCTTTCTCCTCTCCCGTCAGCGAGCGCTGAATCTCGAAGAAGTCGGTTAGCGCAAAGTCTTCGTCGGTTAGGTAGGCCATATTCCACTTCAACTCCACCTTAGGTTTTACACCGTCTATGGCGGTGGCAGTCAGTCCTAACGGCGCATGTATCATGGTCAGATTTTCTGCCGACGACTGCACGTTCTCTATATCATAATATGAAGTGCCTTCACCCTTCATCCTGTAACTAGCCACAATGTGGAAGTTACGGTGAGGCTCAGTGGCATTCAATCGTATTATACCACTGTTCTCGTTGGTAGGCATATCCACACTGATGGTTTTATTGTTCGCATCCGTATATTCGTAGCGAATCTTGGTAATATCGGTAGATGCCAGGAACCAGGGCACTTCTATCTGTCCCTTAAACTTTGTAGAAAGCATAGCATCCGAGATGATGGGCTGCAGCGTCTGACCTGCCGAAGGCATGGTAATGGCCTCAGGGTCAGAGAGCGTCAGCTTGGCATCTGCGCGGCTGTTACCATTGCGCTCCACGTCCCACTTGAAGGTGAGCTTCTTGCCCAGCACATCGTAGGGCACATACCAGATGGCAGTGACATCGTAGGTCTCTGCATCGTCATTATTTTGGATCACATTGCCGCCTACGGAACCACCGCTGGTAACCTTCACACTATTACTAGTGTTGCCAAGCGTCACCATGATGTAGCCGCCGGCCTCGGTACTGAAGGTGGTCCAGCATTTGTCGGCAGAACCGTCGATGTCCTCGGAAGCCTGCCAGCGGAAGAGTGTAATCTCGCTGCCACCGGCAACCGACACTTTCAACTTACCGTCTTTAATCCAGCAGTCGGCACCTTCCTGTACATAGACAGGTACATGTATTTTCACGGTGTTCGATCCGTCTAATGATACACCATAGTTGTACGACATGTCGACATACGTGTCGTAAGTGTCGGCTACCGCCTGTTGAGGCAGCAACCACGCAAGGAGCGCCAGTAGCAGCAGCCACGGCCGCCCTCGCCTAATGTTCTTAGATTGTTTCATGATGTTAGTATTTATAATTCTAGATTTTGTAGTTTCTATAGAGCGTTGATGACTACGAATAGTTACGGTTCGTCACCAATAACGATGTCATTATCATTTTCATATCCATTCACAGTGTTAGAGCCGCCTAACATCAAGACGGGACTAGGTAAAAGGACAGTGCGCGACTGCGGGGGTATATATTTCTTTTTCATAATCAATTGACAATTTTAGTGCCTGAACTGTTTAAGAGCGAATTCTTACCAATAATAAGCTTTACCGTGCGGCTATGGCCTTTCACAAGGGTGAGGCCAAAGGGCATATATGCAATACCGTTGAACACTTCAGAGCTGTCACTAACCTTAGTTATGGTGCATGTTATCTCCAGATAGGTATTACCAAGTGCACTTGTGGGAGTCCATGCTGTCAGCGTCTGCGGAATAAAGAAGAGATAGTCGTTAGCTACATTCATTGCTTCATAGTTCGTAGAACTGAGATTGCTGAGTGCGCCATTAAACAGTGTGTATTCCGTGTAGGTTGGAGTACCGTAATCCACCCATTCATTCGAACTCCAATAATACTTGGCTGATTTAAGGACTTTGCACAGCTTCACGTTAGACACACTTACCGTATAGTCGTTCAAGTTTGCAGATTTCTTGATTTCAAAGCGCAGGGCTGCACAAGCATGGTCAAAGGTGAAAGCGATGTTACCATTTGTACCATTCCATGTACCAGAGGTTTTAGCTACCAGCAAATCTTTTGTGGCTGCTGCGTTTTCGTCTACAGAGAAGCTGATGTAGGGATTATCACTATCAGGATAGAATGCATTTCCCGTAGATTGATTTGACAAAGAAACCGATGAAGCATACCAAGTTACCTCTGTATCACCTCCAGCACCGGGCCATGATCCTTCGGTTGTCCATTTCCCCTCAGTAGATTTATTAGCTTCCATATTACTATAAGTAGAAGTACCACTGTACCCATAACTCATATAAAACTTATTGAGCGTAGAATTATCAACTATCGCAGCTCTGGTATGACTGCCCTCTTCACCATCGGGGATAAGGGGGTTCTCCGTTACCTCGATGGTCAGGGGGTATGCGTTTGGCACTTGCTGCCCTGTCGGCTCATCATCGTTAGCGCAGGCAGCTAAGAGCAGGAGGCCCAAGAAATATATGTTCTTCTTCATATTACTTTCGTTTCTCAATTTGTACTACAATGTCACTGCATTGGGGATGGTATATACTACGCTCTTTGCTGGATTATAATACTTCAGCGTCACCGTCTCACCGGCATTGCGCCCGAAGACAACCAGCGATGTTTTGCCAGATGCT
>JAEEGJ010011461.1_pt1 | contig 22486 bp, 24 predicted proteins | sample 8958761 | NCBI WGS metagenome assembly JAEEGJ01 (sample SAMN16246546, study PRJNA631951) | gut metagenome | biome: gut microbiome; feature: rumen; material: RS-attached | host: Bos | place: Iran: Karaj | collected 2018-10 | reverse complement strand
GTGTCCGCCATCTGGATCGCGTTCACGAAGAACTTGAAGCCCAATTTGGCCGGGGTGCCTTCCGCGTCTGTGTACGGTACCGTCGTGACCTTCAGTGTTTCTCCGTCTTTTCCGGCCTTGTCGTCGATCGTGAACGTCATATACGCGGTGCTCGGATCGTCCAGCATGGACACATCCACAAAGAACTGCACGCCGATCTCGCCCGACAGGATCAGGTTCTGCGATACGAACGCAGGCGTCTTCCTGACGATCCAGATGTGACCGCCGAAGGCAGACCATGCGCTGTCATACGTCGGTTTGAAGTAGATCGTGACGCTGCCCGCATAATCAGATGTTACGGTGTAGTTGTCGCCCGGATCCGGATACCACTGCGCGATCGCGCCGTCCGCGACACGCACGACCTTGATCGTATCGCCCTCCGCAAGCGTCGTTTCGAGCATGTACTCGTTTGCATTCGCCGGGTTCACCGTGAACTGCTGCGCAAGGTCGATATCGTCCGCCGTCCAGCCGTTCTGTCCGATCAGGTAGTAGCCGTCCGCAAACGATTCGTACGTCGCCGTCAGCGTGACGGCATTTGCCGGCATCGTGAACGTGAAGCTCGTCGCCTTCTTCTGCGCGTCGGTCAGCGTGATACCCGTCGCCGTCCATTCCTTGAACCGCATGTTCGCTTCCGGTGCGTTCGCCGTGACCGTGACGATTTCGTCTATCGTGCAGGATCTGTTGCCCAAGCCGTTGATTACCGTGACGGTGTACCATATTATTGTCGCTTCCGGCGTCATGATCGTCGACACGGCGCGTCCGCTGGTAACGGTCAGCGTCCAGGTGCCGTCCGCATTCTTGCTCGCCGTAACGTTGCCAGTATAACGAGAAGGATCGATCTCTTTGATCTCGTAACCCGGATCAGGCGTAAGCGTAAAGGTGCCGGACGCCTGCGCGCCTGCCACCTCTGCGAGCCAATAATCATCGTAAGCAAACTCCATGCCGCTGGCTGAAACAGCCGTATGCGTAGTCATATTTACAAGATGGATCCGATAGTATTCCGTGCCGGTGCTCTTATTGCTGATGGTACCGCTATAGTTATATACTTTACCGAGATTTGTTGTTACGACGCCGCCATTATAATTCAATACAATACCGCTGGCGGCGTTTGTATCAATCCTTTTGACGTTAGTTGATACAATACCTTTATTTTCCTCAATGGTACCGTTATTGTAGTTAACTTCTTCATCACCATAATAATTGTCATTTGTTCTTATCGTGCCAAGATTATCTTGTACCGATCCCCGGTTTGTGTTGATAACGCCTGTAATTCTATTCGTGTCTACCTTATTACGGTTAAAATCTATTGTTCCTTCGTTTACAGTAACGGTACCGTCATTCCCGTAAACATACCCATCAGAACAATTGACTTCAATGATACTGCCGGATTTGTTATATGTTACATCTTTGTAATTGTTCGTGACGGTTCCGTTGTTGTTGATAACGGTACCGTAGTTTTCGGTGACGGTTCCGAGGTTGTTGCTAACGGTACCGTAGTTTTCGATGACGGTTCCGAGGTTGTTGCTAACGGTACCGTAGTTTTCGATGACGGTTCCGTTGTTCGTAACGACGGTGCCATGGTTCTCAACGTACTCCCCGGCAGCGACTTCCTCCAGAGTTTCTCCCTCCCTGATTATGTGGACAGCTCCTTCTGCCTGCGCCGTCACGGGCGCAAGGCAGAGGATCAGGCACAGCGTCAGTAAGATGGATAGGATTTTTTTCATTGTTGAATTGCCTCCCTTCTTGTTTTCCCGTTTTACTTCTTCCCGGCTTTCGGATATGCGGCTTGTCCGCTTTCCGCTGCTTTTTTCATCCTTTTATGCTTCTGAATCAGCATCGTAACGACGATCCCAAGGGCACATACCAACAGTGCCGCGATCACATAGCTGCCCGTCTCCGGGGTGAGAATCATTGCGCCATGGCATAAGCGGTATATTGCTCGGCGCCGGTGATCCCGGGCACATGGATCGAAAGAAAAGGCAGAATTATACTTTCTGTCTGCTGATACGCCTTGCGCTCATTTTGTCAGGTCCTTTTTGAAAACCATGATCATATATTTCAACAAATACATAATAGCAGAAAACCGTTCCGGAATCAAGAGATCCCGCATGATTTGATGCGAAATCTATGTACAGGGGTGCGTGAACACAGAAGAACCGTCCCTCTGTGTTCGTATATAGTAAATGCAGACCGTTTGCAAGCGGTCTGCACGGATTTTCTGTCGATGTCTGCGCGGTTTTGGTCGCCCTGTGCAAGGAGCGAGTCAACGGATCGTAAGGGAAGACATCATCTTCCCGTAACGGGGCGCCGGGGTCGTCGCCCCCTGCAGCCGTAAATCAGCGACTTGTGCTGCTGTCAATGCGTAAGGCGATTCAGTGCGTATAGACGATTGCAGGGGCTGACGTCCTCGGCAGCCCGTTAAGAAGCATGTCAACGAAACGATCGGATGCGATCCGGCCCTGCTGCACGTGCGCGGATCGGCGGGTGGATTCAGTTACCGCCTATGATACGGTTTACATGGTCGGATGGGTCTGTAAATGCTCCTTGATCGCGGCAAAGGACGTATCGCTGATGTAATGCTCCATCTTGCACGCGTCCTCGCTCGCCGTCTGCTCCGGTACGCCGAGGCGCATCAGAATCTCCGAAAGGATCCTGTGCCGTTCATAGATGCGCTCCGCCGCTTCCCTGCCGGATTCCGTCAGCGTGATATGGCCGAGCGTGTCGATTGCGATATAGCCGCCCTTTTTCAGGATGCCCATTGCGCGCGAAACCGACGGCTTTGAAAAGGCCATCTCCTCCGCCACGTCGATCGAGCGCACGGTTTTCTGTTTTTGGGAGAGGATCAGAATCGTCTCCAGATACATTTCGCCGGATTCCTGAATCGCCATAAAACTGTCTTCCTTCCCGGGTTTTGCATGAGTGTATCACATCTTCCGAAAAAAAACAATGCAATTTTCAGAAAAAACGCTTGACAGATTAGCGTATGCTAACTATAATGTGTATCGGTTAGTTGGTGCTAACCGCCTGCGTGTCCGTTCGGCGTCGTTTCCTGATCGGAAAGGCCGCATGCAAGCTGACGGCGTACCCCCACCGACGGCGGAACGCGGCGCAAAGCCATCCCGACAGGCGGGCGGTTGACAGCTGACCGCTGTTTTATGCGCAGATGGTTAGCATATGCTAATTATACGGAAAGGAACGGATGTATGATGCCTTTGGTATTTGCAGACGACGGCGAGGTCAACGTGATCCGCGCCATCAAGGGAACGGACGAGGTCCGGCACCATCTCAGCAATCTGGGCTTTGTGGTGGGCGGAACCGTGCAGATCATTACCCGCATGGGCGGCAATGTGATCGTCAACGTCAAGGAAAGCCGTATTGCCATCGACGAAAAGATGGCGCAGAAAATTATGATCTAAGGAGGAAGCAGATGAAAACGTTACGGGACGCAAAGATCGGCGAAACGGTCAAGGTCAAAAAGCTCACCGGAGAAGGCGCGGTCAAGCGCCGCATCATGGATATGGGCATCACGAAGGGCATTGAGATCTATGTCCGCAAGGTCGCGCCTTTGGGCGATCCGGTCGAGATCACGGTGCGCGGATATGAGCTTTCGCTTCGCAAGGCCGACGCGGAAATGATTTTGGTCGAAGAAGAGGAATAATCGGAACCGAAAGGCGCACGCCTTATTTTTGTAAAGCATAGGTTAGCATTTGCTAACGACAGAGGAGGTAATAATGAGTATTCGCATTGCCCTCGCGGGCAACCCGAACAGCGGCAAAACGACCCTGTTCAACGCACTGACAGGCTCCAACCAGTTCGTGGGCAACTGGCCGGGCGTCACGGTCGAGAAGAAGGAAGGCAAGCTGAAGGGTCACAGTGACGTGATTATCACCGACCTTCCCGGCATCTATTCCCTGTCCCCCTACACGCTGGAGGAAGTGGTCGCACGAAACTATCTGATCAACGAACGTCCGGACGCGATCCTGAACATCGTGGACGGCTCGAACCTGGAGCGCAACCTGTACCTCACCACGCAGCTCGTCGAGCTCGGCATTCCGGTGGTCGTGGCGATCAACATGATGGACGTCGTGAAAAAGAACGGCGACAAGATCGACACCAAGCAGCTTTCCGAGCAGATCGGCTGCCGCATCGTCGAGATCTCCGCGCTGAAGGGCACCGGCATCAAGGAAGCCGCCGAGGAAGCGATCAGCGCGGCAAACGGCACCAAGACCGTGCCGCAGCATTCGTTCTCCGGTCCGGTCGAGCATGCGCTCGCGCACATCGAGGAAGCGGTCGTGCACAGCATGCCCGAGGAGCAGCAGCGCTGGTACGCGATCAAGGTCTTTGAGCGCGACAGCAAGGTCATGGAGCAGCTCAACATTCCGGACGCGACGAAGGCGCATATCGAGAAGGATATCGCGGCCGCCGAGAAGGAGCTGGACGACGACGCCGAGAGCATCATCACCAACGAGCGCTACGTCTGGATCGGCACGGTCATCAAGACCTGCTACAAGAAGAAGGGCGCCGGCAAGCTTTCGACCTCGGACAAGATCGACCGCATCGTCACCAACCGCTGGCTGGGCCTGCCGATCTTTGCGGCGATCATGTTCCTCGTCTACTGGATCGCGATGGTCGCCGTCGGCGCGCCCGCGACCGACTGGGCGAACGACGGCCTGTTCGGCGACGGCTATCACCTCGTCGGCATCGGCGACAAGGACGCCGAGGAAGCCGCGGACGATTTCGCGGCCGCGTCCAACGCGCTTGCGGCCTACGGCTTTGAATACGACCTCGAGGACGAAGCGTTCGACGGCGACGCGCTGATCGCCGATCTCAAGGCGTTCACGACCGACGAAAAGACCGCGATCGCCGAGGTCGAGGATGAGGAAACGCTGGCGATCTCCGAGGTGACCGTGTACTTTGACGCGGTTCCCGAGGACGCGGGCGACGACGTCAACGCGATGTCCTTCAAGGACGCGATCGCATACTTTGAGGAGAAGGGCTTTGAAGAGCCCGATCCCGCCGATTACGGCGTCTGGGTACCCGGCATCCCTGCGCTGCTCAACAAGCTGCTGCTGGACGGCGAGGGCAACCCGAAGGTGCCCGACTGGCTGTACGGCCTCATCATGGACGGCATTGTCGCCGGCGTCGGCGCGGTCCTCGGCTTTGTGCCGCAGATGCTGGTCCTGTTCCTGATGCTCGCGTTCCTCGAAGCGTGCGGCTACATGGCGCGTATCGCGTTCGTGCTCGACCGTATCTTCCGCCGGTTCGGCCTTTCCGGCAAGTCCTTTATCCCGATGCTGATCGGCTCCGGCTGCGGCATTCCGGGCATCATGGCGTCGCGTACGATTGAAAACGAGCGCGACCGCCGCATGACGATCATGACGACGACCTTCATCCCCTGCGGCGCAAAGCTGCCGTTCATCGCCATGATCGCAGGCGCGATCTTCGGCGGCTCGCCGTGGATCTCGGTCTCGGCCTACTTCATCGGCGCGGCGGCGATCATCATCTCCGGCATCATGCTGAAGAAGACGAAAATGTTTGCGGGCGATCCGGCTCCGTTCGTCATGGAGCTGCCCGCGTACCACTGGCCGACCGTCGGCAACGTGCTCCGCTCGATGTGGGAGCGCGGCTGGTCCTTCATCAAGAAGGCCGGTACGATCATCCTCCTGTCCACGATCGTGGTCTGGTTCCTCTCCCGCTTCGGCGTGGTGGACGGCACGTTCCGCATGCTCACCGAAGAGGAGATCAGCCTGTCGTTCCTCGGCGTCGCCGGTCACTATGTCGAATGGCTGTTCGCGCCGCTCGGCTGGGGCGAATGGCGCGCGGTCGTGGCGTCGGTCACGGGCCTGATCGCAAAGGAGAACATCGTCGGCACGATGGGCGTTCTCTACGGCGGCGGCGAGCTGACCGTCTATCAGATGCTTGCGCAGGCGTTCACCGGCGTCTCCGGCTTCTCGTTCCTCGTGTTCAACCTGCTGTGCGCGCCGTGCTTCGCGGCAATCGGCGCGATCCGCCGCGAGATGAACAGCGCAAAGTGGACGTGGTTCGCGATCGGCTATCAGTGCCTGTTCGCCTATGCGGTCGCGCTGATGATCTATCAGTTCGGCTGCATCTTCACCGGCAGCGTCAACGTGATCGGCCTGATCGCCGCGATCCTGCTGCTCGGCCTGTTCGTCTACATGCTGTTTATCAAGAAGTATAAGGAAGCGACGACGCTGACCCGGAAGGTTCGCGTAAAGTAACAGGCAGCGCCGCCGTTCCGATCCCGGGGCGGCGGCATTCTTTGAAAGGAAGTGTACGGTATGCTCGAATGGCTGAAGGACAATCTGTTGACGATTGCAATTCTGCTCGTGCTTGCGGCGGCGGTCTTCGCCATTGTTTTCTCAATGGTTCGCAGCAGGAAGAAGGGCTGTTCCTCCTGCGGCGGCGGCTGTGCGCACTGCTCGATGGCGGGCAAATGCCATTCGCATGCGGCGGCAGAAAAGAAGTAACCCCCCTGTCGGCGTTTTCCCGACAGCTTTCATGAGACTGATCCGATCAATAGAAAAAGAACCGCGCTGCGGTTCTTTTTCTGTTCAGGCTGTCGTAAAAGGGGCCAAACCATTTGCGGCGAGGGTTTATAAAAAAATACTTGTCGGATGAAAAGGCTCAAAAAAGCTTTTTCTTTTCATTGTTTCGCCGCAAATGATCCGCGTTTTCGGCCGGTCGCATACGCAAGTATAGCCTCCCGAGCGAAGAACGCGGATTTTGCCGCTCTTCCCGACAGCCTGTTGCAAACAATTGTCATGCATCCAGATACCCGTCGCGCGCGTGAACGCCGAAATGCGCCTCAAGAAGACGCAGCTGCGCGTCGGTGATGGTGTTTCTGATCGGCAGATGCGCGATCTTCATCCAGATCTCGGCGGCCTTCTCGGCGGTTTCGATCAGGCCGAAGGTCTCGTCGAGATCCCTGCCCGCGCCGTAAACGCCGTGCTGCGCCCACACGCAAAGCCTTGCGGTCTCCATCTTCTTCGCAGTCGCTTCGCCGATCTCTTTGGTGCCGCACAGCATCCACGGCAGCACGTTCACGCCGTCCGGAAAGACCGCGATGCACTCGGTGCACATCTGCCAGAGCGTGCGCGTAAACGCGCGTTCGTCGAGGTCGTGCACATAGGTCATGGCAAGGAGGTTCGCCGGATGGCAGTGCATCACCACGCGGTTTTCGGGATCAGCCTTCAGGCGCGCGGCGTGGCTCATCATATGCGCCGGAAACTCCGACGTGAATCTGCCGCCGTCCGAAAAGCCCCAGAGCACCTCGGCCTCGGCGCCGTCGTTCGCGAGCCGGACAATGCCGAGATTCTTTTTGGGGTCGTACTGCACGTTCTTGAAATACTTGCCCGTGCCGGTGACAAGGAAGATCCTGCCGGAAAGCTCCGGTGCGGAAAAGCCGGTCGGGATCGTGCGGACGATCGCGGGAAACGTCAGGTATCTGCGTACCTCTTCCTCGTCCAGCAGCATGGAAATGTTGCCGCCGTTGCGCTCGTCCCAGCCGTGGTTGTACATGTTTGTCGTCGTGCGGATCATCTCCGTCATAAACGGCGCGTCCGGAATGTTTTTCATCTTCTTGCCTCCAAAACGTCCTTTTCGTACTGCTCGATCACCGGATACCATGCGCCGCCGACCGGTCTGTTGCAGCGGCGGCAGTATTCGTTCCACACGTCGCCGAACGGCAGCGTCTTGAGCTCCTCCTGCACAGCCATGAGCTTAGAGAAATTGCCGCCGTCCTGCAGGGCTTTCAATTCCTCATTCGGCTGCAGCAGCGCAAACAGCAGCGCCTTCTGCACGTTGCGGTAACCCGTGACCCACGCGGAGATGCGGTTGATGCTGGCGTCGAAACAGTCGAGCGCGATGTGCACGCGGTCGGGTCCGCAGCGCACGATCTCACGCGCGATCTCCCTTGTCTCGTCGTCGAACAGCACCACATGATCGGAATCCCAGCGGATCGGCCGCGTGACGTGCAGCGCGCCGGCGGGACCCAAAAGGTATCCCAGCCACTTTTCCTTCTTGGTGACGTTCGGGGAATTGACAAGACTTTTCGGCAGCTTCAGTCTCATGCGTTACGCTCCTCCTTCGGCAGCTTCGGTACCTTGATCTTTTTCAGAAAGCAGCGGATCCCCCTGATGAGGTGCCCGTTGGTCAGTTCCACAAAGGCTTCGGCAAAGTTATACGGGAACTGACTGCCCGCGCACATCGAAAGCGCGCGCGGCGAATTGCTGTCGATCGTGCGCCGCATGAAGTACGCGGCCTTGATCGCGTTGTCGCGTTCGGGTCCTTCCGGGAGCTTTTGCGCCTTCTTCATCTGCTTTTTCGGCACCGAGAGCACCGCGTTATAGAGGATGCGGCCGAGAAAGCTCTGGCGTAGGTCCGTAAAGCGCGATTCGAGCGTGACCGGATAGGTCGGCTGCTCTTTTGGGGCGGTGTACGCGTCGGAATACGCCGTTTCCGGCTCGTCCTCAACCGTGATCGAAACGGTCTTCGATTCACCCGGGTTCAGATAGACCTTCTGAAAGCCTTTGAGCTCCCCGTCGGCAAACAGTGCGGAGACCTCGCCGCCGTAAACGTCGCCCGTGTTGGTCACGGTCTCGGTGTACACATTGCCGTCCTGCGTCCATCCGGAATGCGCGAACGTCGTGTAGGAAAGCCCGAAGCCGAACGGGAACCGCACGGGGATATCGTGCTTGTTGTAATAGCGATAGCCGACCTCCGTGCCCTCGGAATAGATCTCGTGGATCCCCTTGCCGAAGGTCTCATGCCCCGGCACGTCCTCGTAGCGCATCGGCCACGTCTCCGCAAGCCTGCCGGACGGATTCTTGACGCCGAACAGCAGATCGTACACCGCCGTGCCGCCGTTCTGTCCCGGCAGAACCATGTTCAGGATCGCGTCGACCTTCTCGCAGAACGGAAGCTCGACCGGCGAACCGCCGAACAGGATGACGACCGTTTTCTTCCCGCTTGCCGCAAGCGTGTCGATCATCGCCAGCTGATCCTGCGGCAGACGCATGTCCTCGCGGTCGATCCCCTCGGATTCGTATTCATCGGTCAGCCCCGCAAAGATCAGCACCGTGTCGCTCTCTTCGAGCGCGACGCTCCTGACGCCGTGCGCATCGAACGCGTCCTTCGGCGCGGTGACCTTCGTCGGCCGGATCATCGAGCTGCCCGCGCCCTGATAGCGCATGTTTTCAAACAGCGCGCCGGCAATGTGCAGCCGTTCCGTGCCGGAAAGCGGCAGCACGCCGTCGTTTTTCAACAGAACCGCGCAGTCCGCGGCGATCTCGCCCGCAAGCGCGTGATGCGCGTCCCAGTCCGCAGGCTTCGGATCGGCGGGCTGTACATATTTGTCGATCCAGCGGAGAATGTTCCGGCAGGCGTTGTCCAGATCCTCCGCCGGCAGCGAACCGTCCCTGATCCCGTCGAGGATCCACCGGCGGCAGATCGCCGTATCGCCCGGCATTTCGAGATCAAGACCGGCCATGAGCGCCGCGACGCGGTCGTGCACCGCGCCCCAGTCGGACATCACGACGCCGTCAAAGCCCCACTCCCTGCGGAGAATATCCGTCAGAAGCTGCTTGTGCTCGGAGCAGAACGTGCCGTTGACCCGGTTGTACGCGCACATGACCGCGGCCGGGTGCGCGTGCTTCACGATGTATTCAAACGGCTTCAGGTACAGTCCGCGCATCGTCTTTTCACTTGCGATCGAATTGCCCATGAAGCGGAAGTTTTCGGTATTGTTCAGCGCAAAATGCTTGAGCGACACGCCGACGCCCTTCGACTGCACGCCCTCGATCTCAGCCGCGCCCATCACGCCCGCAAGAAGGGGATCCTCGGAGAAATACTCGAAGTTTCGGCCGCACAGCGGATTGCGCTTGATGTTGACGCCCGGCCCCAGAAGCGTGTGCACGCCGTAGTACCGACACTCCTCGGCAATCGCCGCGCCCATTCTGCGCGCGTTTTCGGGATTCCAGCTTGAAGCCGTCGCCGCCGCCGTCGGGAACGACGTCGCCGGTTCGCTCTCGGAAACGTCGTTGTCGTTCGATCCCGTCTGCTTGCGCAGCCCGTGCGGGCCGTCCGCCATCGAAAGGCTCGGAATGCCGAGCCGCGGGATCGGATTGGTGTACATGGCGTTCGTGCCGGAGACCAGCGCCGCCTTCTCCTCGACCGTCATTTGGCGAATGATTTGTTCGATATCCATAGAGAGCCCCTCCCGTTTTGCTGGTTCCATTATACAACCTTCCTCCGATTTTGTATTGCATTTTTGTAATGTTTTGCGTATAATTGTAATGAATCGGAGGAGTCCCGCATGTTTGATCTGCCGTATGTTGCAAAATCCGTCGGCGCGCTGTCCGGCGTGCCGGTCCGCCTGTTTGAAAACGGGGTGCAGACGCTTGCGCAGTTTCCCGCAAGGCTGCCGAAGGATCCGTTTTTGCTGTGTCAAAAGGAGCTGTTTTCGATCACGGCGCACGTGGGCTGCCATGTCACGCCGCTGTTTCATTATTACGGGATCGTGAATACGAACAACGCGTCGATCGTGGTCGGACCGACGTCGCAGATCATGGCGAACGAACAGGACCTGAAGGAGCTGGCGTTCCGTCTGGACGTGCCGAAGGAGGATGTGCCGGCCTTTCTTTCGGGCATGAACGGGATCATGCGGCTGCCGGTGGAAACGCTGCTGTCGATGCTCTGTACGGTCAATCATTTTCTGAACGGCGGCGAGACGCTCGCCATTTCGGACGTCGCGATCAGCGGCGAGGAGCAGCAGACGCTTAAAACGAACGTGGAACAGCGGCGCACGGCGCGCGTCTACGGCGAAGCGCCGCAGCCGCAGCAGGTACACAACGCGCTTGCGGTCGAGGAAGCGCTGATGGAGATCGTCCGCAAGGGCGACACGGCGGCGCTGCGCGGCTGGCTGGAGCAGGCGCCCGCGATCCGCGGCGGCACGATCGCGCCGACCGAGCTGAGACAGCGCAAGAACACCTTTATCGTTTCGGTCACGCTGGCGTCGCGCGCGGCGATCCGCGGCGGCATGCGCGAGGACGACGCGTTCACGCTGTCCGACGGCTATATCCGCCGGGTCGAGCTGCTGTCCGATCAGAGCAAGATCATGAATCTCCAGTATCATATGATCCTCGAATTCACCGAGCAGGTGGAAAAGCTGCGCCTCGGCCATCATCCCACCCGGCTTGCGGCGGACGTCGCCAATTACGTCCGGCAGCATCTGTCCGAGCCGATCAGCACGGAGAAGATGGCGGGCGAGTTCTATCTCAGCCGTCCCTATCTCTCCTCCAGATTCCGGCAGGAAACCGGCGAAACGCTGACCGATTTCATTCTGCGCGAAAAAACGGAGGAAGCCAAACGCCTCCTCCGCTGGTCCGATAAATCCGCCGCCGCGATCGGAACCTATCTCGGTTTCTCCTCGCACGGCCACTTCATCCGTGTGTTCAAAAAGTATGCCGGCATGACGCCGAACGAGTACCGCGTCCGCCAATAGCAGGCGCGTCCGCTCCGTGCCGTCGGCCGCCTCCGTCCGTCGGATGCAAACGCATCAGGCGGCTTCGGAAACGTTGTACTTCTCGATCAGCTCGTCATAACGGCGGATCGCCTCTTCAAAGCGCTCCTCCATCTTCTGCGCGGGGCAGAGACCGTCCGCGTCATACAGAACGCCCATAAAGTCCAGATGATACACCACCGGCGGATGCGCAAGATCCAACAGCGCAAGCCCGCGCAGCTGATCGACCGATTGATACACGAGGTCGGCTGTGATGTACTGTTTGCCCGCCGCGTCGCTCCAGCGGCAGAACACGAGCTTGCAGCCGATCGGCGTCTTGCTCTCGATCGCGTCGGGCAGATCGTAGTCCGCGACGTTCAGCGCGGCAAGCACGCTGCCGACGTTGGAGTCGTGTCCGCACAGGAAGGAAAACTTCCTTCCCGGCGTCATAAGCTCGTCATAGATCTCCTTGAGCAGCGGGTGTGCGACATTCACCGCGACGTCCGGCGCGGTAAAGAGCACGTCGCCGTACAGGTCCTTCACCTCGGAGACGGCCTTCCATTGTTCGTGCGTCAGCGTTTTGCCGAAGGCAGCGTGTTCGTCGTCCGTCTCGTAATACTGCAGCACAAGCGCGTCGCTGACGGAGCATGCGGTCTTCAGCGAGCCCTTGACGCCGGGCTCCGCATTCTCGTTCAGCGCGAATTCCGAATCGTCGGTCAAAAAGCCCGTCGTCTTGCCGTCCCGGTAATCCTCCGAATCCTTGAAGTCGATCACGTCCTCGATCAGCGCATAGTTGTCGGACAGCGCCGCGATCTTCTCGTCAAACCGCGCATGGATCTCGTCGATCATGTCCGCGCGATAGCCGTCGGTCACAAACGTCAGCTGCGGCGTGAACACCGGATCCATCGTATCGAATTCGCCGTGATGCTCGATCTCGGAATCCGCGGAGGGCAGCAGTCCCGCGCTGAAAAACTTTGCCGTCGCAAGCGTGCGCTGCTTCGAGTTCGCATAGATGCGCACCTCTCCGTCCTCCGGCCGATAATTTTCCGGGAACAGGCCCTCGGACTCCAGCCATTTGCGGAAATACTGGCCCATCTCCGCCTCCAGCACGCCGCCGCGCACGGAAAGCTGGCTCGGGCTCGACGACCATTCAAACCAGTCATGCGGCGTCAGCGTGTCCAGCACGGAGCCCTTGCCGCTCATCGGCGAACGGATGTTGTGGCGGCTCAGCACCACCACCTGCTCCAGCGTGTATCCCTCACGGTGCAGCAGCACGCCCGGCAGCGGTTCTTCCGCCGCGCTTTGCGCCTTGCCTGGCTGCGCCGCCGTCCCCTTGAACACGCCCGCTGCATACAGAACCTGTACCGCCAGCACGCACACCAGCAGCGCGGCCGTCACAGCCAGCAGGATCTTCAATGTCTTTTGCTTCATTTTCCTTCCCTCTTTCCTTCATTCTATGCAGCATTATACCGGCAATCTCCCGCGCTGACAAGCTATAGAAAACGGCAGGCTGTCTCGCCTGCCGTTCTGATTGCGTATGCTTATTTCGTCTTTGCATTTTTCACATTCGACCAGCCGCCGTAGTAGGTTGTGCCCTCGAAGATATGATAGGAGCGTACCCGGACATAATAGGTCGTGTTCGCGTTCAGGTTCTTGAACGTATACTCCGCCGTCTGGGCATTCTTGATCGTGACCGTCTGGCGGTTCTGCGTGAACTTGGCATCCGTCGCGATCTGCACCTGATAGCCGGTGAAGTTCTTGGACGTGCCCCACTTGGCCGTGATCTGCTTCGATTCGCCGGTGAGCGAGTTCAGCGTCCTTGTTGTGATGCGCACAGTGGTTTTCAGCGGCCCGACGATACCGAGATTATAGTTGTCGCCGACATTGCCGCCGATCTCCGCGCCCGATACCGGGTCGACGCGCTTATCGAAATATGCCTTGATGCCGTACTGATAGCGCGTACCCGCATACACCTGCTCGTCCAGCCAGTATAGATCGCGTGTGTTGTTCCAGCGGACAAAGCTTGTCCAGCCGTTTGTTGTGCTGCTCCATGCTCTGCGATAGATGACGTAGCCCGCAGCGCCTTCGACCGGTTCCCATGTGATCTTAATGCCGTTCTTCGTATTCTGGACCTTGGTGTCCGTCGTCGGCGGCAGATAAATCTTGAACCAGCCGCGCGCAGTGCCGGAAAAACCATTTTTGAATATAATAATTGCATAGCCGGTACCGGCGTTGATGTTCTCCTTATATTTGACATCATAATACTTACGGTTAATGAGATTGTCGTTCTGGTCTGTAATCGTAAGACGCGGCGTTTGAGCGCTGCCGTTTGCAATGACATACGCAATCTGACCTTTGAAATCCACATCCGCTTTATCCCAATTGATTTTCACGCTGGGATTCTGATCCAAGTAATGCCATGTTGCACTTAAAAGTTCACTATTTCGATTTTCAATTGTAATATTATTGCGCATTTGCTGCGTACCGATGTAATTGACATCGCTCAAAACATCACACCCGGAAAATGCGCTATACTCAATAGTATCCACGCCATTACCGAGCGTAACCGTTTTTAATCTCCTGCAGCACCAAAAGGCATACTCGCCGATACGAGTTACCCCTGCACCGATTTTAACTTTTGTGAGTCTATTGCAGCCATCAAAAGCACAACTGCCTATAGTAGTTAACCCATTAGGTAATATCACAGTAGTAATTTGATCCCGATACCTGTCCCATGTCCATTTGTATGCACGATCATAATCATACATAGCTCCACTGCCTGTAATTGTCAAAATGCCCGTTGAAGTATTAAGCTCCCAATGCAAATTAGGACCACAACTACCAGAAGGCGAATCTGCAATTACTCCGCGTAAAGAAAATGGAATCAACGCGAAACAAATCATCAGCACAATAAACAAAGAAAAAAATCTCTTTTTCATAATCATCCTCCCAATCATCAAAATTTAACGAATAGTAACATAATGTTACGTTTACAATATAACAAAATGTTACAATTCTGTCAAGATGAAGGGATTACGGGAAATTCGGAAAAGGCGCGGGTTAAGCCAGCAGAAGGTGGCTTTGGATCTGCATATCACGCGGGAAGCGCTGTCCTATTACGAGACCGGCAGGCGGGAGCCGTCGTTTGCGCTCCTGAACCGCATGTCGGCGTATTTTCATGCTTCGATCGACTATCTGATCAACGGCAAAGAGTTTCAGGAATAACGGTAACAGAAAATAAACGAACGCAAAAAGGAGCCGGATTTCGGCTCCTTTTTGCTTTTTGAAATCTTATTTCTTCTCGTCGATGCGCTCGCGGATCTTCGCCGCCTTGCCGCTTCTGTCGCGGAGGTAGAAGAGCTTCGCTCTGCGGACCACGCCGTGACGGACGACCTCGATGCGGCCGATGCGCGGGCTGTGGTACGGGAAGGTACGCTCGACGCCGATGCCGTAGGACATACGGCGAACGGTAAAGGACTTGCGGATGCCGCCGCCCTGGATCTTGATGACGATGCCTTCAAAGTTCTGCAATCTTTCACGGTTGCCTTCGACGACCTTCACGAAAACGCGAACGGTATCGCCGACTTCCAGCTCGGGCAGATCGCTGCGGAGCTGTTCTTTTTCGAGTTCACGAATGATGTCGGACATGTTTAATTTTTCTCCTTTTTCTATTTGAAACAGGCGTTCACGATCAATGCTGTCGGCGGACCGCCCGGTGTCGCAAGGCACATTATACCATAGCTTTCCGGTAAATGCAAGCCCCAATTTTGCTTATTTTGCGGGATTTTTTCCGAAATTGCCCAAGAGGCACGGACGCATCTGCCGGGTCTTTTCCATGGCCTCTTTGTGCCGCCATTTCTGAATGTTCGCATGGTGGCCGTTCAGGAGGATCTCCGGCACGTCAAGCCCCCGGAACGACGCGGGCCGCGTGTACTGCGGATATTCTAAAAGCCCGTTCGCGTGCGATTCGTCCTCCGCGCTCTCCTCCGAGCCGAGGACCCCCGGAATGAAACGCGACAGGCAGTCGATCAGCACCATCGCGGGCAGCTCGCCGCCGGTCAGCACATAGTCGCCGATGGAAATCTCCTCGTCGATCAGCGTGTTCACGCGCTCGTCGACGCCCTCGTAATGCCCGCACAGCAGCACGATCCGGTCAAGCTTACTCAGCGCCTTTGCGCGCTCGCTTGTCAGAAGCCTGCCGCGCGGGGTCAGAAGGATCCGGTGCGGCCGTTCGTCGCCGCAGACCGCCGCCATGCAGTCGAAGATCGGCTGCGCCATCATCACGAGCCCGGCTCCCCCGCCGAACGGGTAGTCGTCGGTCTTTCTGTGCTTGTTGTCGGCGTACGCGCGGATATCGTGCGTGCGGATCGAAAGGATGCCGCCGGCCTGCGCGCGGCCGAGGATCGAGGCGTTCATCACGCCCGAAAACATCTCCGGAAACAGGGTCAGGATATCAATCTGCAAACAGTCCGACCTCCTTCAGTACCGCAGCGTCGAACACGATGCGGCCGTTGTCCGTATCGACCTCGGAAAGCACGCGCTTCAAAGCCGGGACCATCAGCTTTCCGTGCGCGATCTCGTACACGTCGTTTGCGCCGGTCTCGTAGACCTCGGTGAGTTTTCCGTAGGCGTTGCCGTCGGTATCGAACGTGTCGCAGCCGATCAGGTCCGTCACAAAGTACGTATCCTTCGGAAGCTGCACCCGATGCGCGCGGTCGACGCAGATGTACGCGCCGCGCAGGGCGTTCGCCTGCTCCGGCGTTTCCGTGCCGTTCAGCGTGAGGATCACGGCGTCCGGCGCAACCGACGCAACAGAAAGCTGCACGGGGCGCATTTCCCCGTGCAACTCCAGATAAGCTTCCGATAAGCCGCGGAAGCGCTTGCTCGAATCGGTCAGCGGTTCGACCTTGACCGCGCCGTGCACGCCGTGCGGACGCACGATCACGCCGATCCGGTAGAACGATGCGCTCACAGGATGTCGACGACGACCTTCTTTTCGTCGTTGATGGACGCCGCCTTGACGATCGCGCGGATCGCCTTCGCGATGCGGCCCTGCTTGCCGATGACCTTGCCGGTATCGTCGGGATCGACGGACAGCGTGATGACGACGCTGTCGTCCTCCTCACGCGTGGTCACCTGCACCGCTTCGGGATGATCGACCAGGCTCTTTGCGATGAATTCTACCAGCTTGTCCATAGCCGCCTCGATCAGTCGATCGCGCCCGCCTTCTTGAGAAGGCCGCGAACGGTGTCGGTGGGCTGTGCGCCGTTCTTCATCCACTGCTGCGCGCGCTCGTTGTCAACCTTGAGCTCCGCGGGTTCGGTCGTGGGATTGTAGTAGCCGAGCTCCTCGACGAATGCGCCGTCACGCGGTGCGCGGGAATCCGCAACGATGATACGGTAGAAGGGCTGCTTCTTCGCGCCCATTCTTCTTAATCTGATCTTCAACATGGTTTTGTTTCTCCTTATCCTTTTGTTTTTTAGTTATATCGAATACGGTCTTTGCCGTTTTCGTCCGAATCAAAAGCCGAACGGGAATCCGCCGCGCTTTTTCTTCTTGCCCTTCTTGAACATGCCGCCGGTCATCTGCTTCATCATCTTGCGCGAAGCCTCAAACTGGTTCATCAGCTTGTTCACGTCCTGGATCGTCGTGCCGCTGCCGCGCGCGATGCGCCGCCGCCGCGAGGCGTTCAGGATATCCGGGTTGGCGCGCTCCTTCGGCGTCATCGCCTGAATGATCGCCTTGGTGCGGCCCATGGCCTTCTCGTCGATCTCCAGACCGTTGAGCTTTCCGCCCATGCCGGGGATCATCTTTAAGATGTCCTCCATGGAGCCCATGTCCTTCATCTGCTCCATCTGATCGAGGAAGTCGTCGAGCGTGAAGGAATCGGTGCGCATCTTCTTTTCGAGCTCGGCCGCCTTCTTCTGATCGAATGCCTGCTCGGCCTTTTCGATCAGCGTCAGCATATCGCCCATGCCGAGGATGCGGCTTGCCATGCGATCGGGATGGAACGCTTCAAGGTCGGTGAGCTTCTCGCCGGTGCCGGCAAACTTGATCGGCTTGCCCGTGACCGCGCGGACCGACAGCGCAGCGCCGCCGCGCGTGTCGCCGTCCAGCTTCGTGAGCACCACGCCTGTCAAAGGCACCGTCTCGTTGAACGCCTTTGCCACGTTGACGGCGTCCTGACCGGTCATCGCGTCGACCACCAGCAGGATCTCCGCAGGCTCCAGCGCGTCGCGGATGCGCTTCAGCTCATCCATCATGTCCCCGTCGATGTGCAGACGACCCGCGGTATCGACGATCACGATATCCTTGAACGTGCGGCGCGCCTCCTCGACCGCTTCCTGCGCGGTCTTCACCGGGTCCTGCGTGCCGTGTTCATAGACCGGGACCTCCGCTTTGCCGCCCACGACCTTTAACTGCTCGATCGCCGCCGGGCGGTAGATGTCGCACGCGCAGAGCAGCGGGGATTTGCCGTACTGCTTACGGAGGAGCACGGCGAGCTTTCCGCACATCGTCGTTTTGCCGGCGCCCTGCAGACCCGCCATCAGAATGACCGCGGGCTTCTTTGAGCCGAACTCGAGCTTCGCGTTCGTGCTGCCCATGAGATTCGTCAGCTCTTCGTTGACGATCTTGATGACCATCTGACCCGGCGTTAGGCTTTCGAGTACGTCGGTTCCTACGGCGCGCGCTTCCACGCGCTTCACGAAATCCTTGACGACGAGGAAGTTGACGTCCGCCTCCAATAGCGCAAGCTTGATCTCGCGCATGGCATCCTTGACGTCACGTTCACTTAATCTGCCCTTACCGGTCAGCTTTTTAAACACATTCTGCAGTTTGGATGCGATGCCTTCAAATGCCATCTTCGTCCTCCCAAATGCCTGCTAACTTTGCAAGATACCCTTCGAGCGCCGCCCGGTCCGCGTCCCTTAACGGAACATCCTTGAACCGGTTCCGGCATGCCCGCAGAAGTGCTGTCTGCTTTGCTTCCTTTCGGATGAGTCCCACCGCCGCTTCGGTTTCATGCAGCAGATTCGACCCGCGCGTGATGATGTCTCTGACGCCCTGGCGGGAAATGCCCTCGCGTTCCGCAATCTCCGAAAGCGAACAGTTTTCATCCGCATATTGGCGAAGGATGCTCCTCTGCCGCTCGGTGAGAAGCGCTTCATAGCGGTCCAGAAGCATGCCGAGCTCAAACAATCGTTCCATAAAAACTCCGGGTGTAAAGCGTTTTTCCTTTACACTCGGTCCATTATACCGTATTTTCCGGATTTGTCAAGCTGTTTTTTCACATGCCGTGTCCGTGCAAACTGCGGATGAAAAAAACGCCTGAATCGTTTTATGAAAAGCAATTGTAAAGATGACCCCGCACACAATCGCAATGAAATGTATGACCGCAGACCAAAGACCAGCCGCGCAAATCAAGAGTAGCATCACAACGGCGATACCGATCAAGCAATAAAAGCTTACCTGTTTGAACAGCAGTTTGAAATCCTTCCTCCCCAAAGAATACAACACATATAATCCGACAACTTCATAGGCATAGGCTATCCCGGAAATGCCTGCTGAAAAGGCCTTTTCGCCCTTGGGCGTTGTTGTCATCGCAATGACGAAAAATGCTACGGCATTTATCGCCCACAGAATCAAGAACATGATGAAAAACCTTTTGCTTCCGATCGCTTTCTCAATCAGCAATCCAAACGGAAGAATCAGGAGCAGATTAAACAGCAAATGTCCTACCGTAGCTTCTGTTGAGAGTTCAGGTGAACCATGCAGGAAGATCCCGGAGCAGATCTGCCACGGATGGTTGATCGGATATGAATATGCAATCGACTCCCATGTTTGAGGAAAGAGCAAGTATACTGCCGTAACCGCAATGCAAAGCGACGCGACGATCGCTGAAACCACGTAATTTCCCTTTTTAAAATAAATATCCCTGATTTTCATTTCGCGATGATCCTTTCAGAACGGAATCCGCCTCTCGCAGACTTTGACAAGCGATGCGCTTACCAGACCTGCCAGCGATACACGAAGGCGAGCAGATACAGCACCGACAACGGCACAAGCACGGCAGCGGCAAGCCATTTCTGCCATCTCTTTTCCGTGCAGGCGGCAAGCATCATCGCCACGACCGGCATGGAAAGAAGATAGCGCGGACCGGACAAAAGCCATGTTGCTCCGATCGCGATCGTAAAGTACGCAATAAACCATGCGGCGTAGCTCGGGCGCAGTTTTTTGGACGTGAACGCAAACAGCCCGAGCGTACCGAAATGCCACACGATATTCGGCAGCCACAGTCCGAAGATGTTCTCGCGGTTGCCCTCTTTGATGCAGTCGATCAGATAATGCGTCTGATACGACGCGGTGTTGAAGAACCATCCGAGGTGCTGGCTCCACCAACGGTGCTGATACGTCAGAAACTGCAGAGGGTTCCGGGACACGGTATAATTGATCCAAAGATACGCTGCAAAGCCCGCCGGCACGAGCAGAAAGGACACAGCTCCGAGCAGCCAGTTCTTTCGTCCGCTGTGTTTTTTCGGAAACACGTGGATCCATTCGAGCACCAGCGGTGCGACCAACAGCAGTCCGACAGTCCGCGTAAACGCGCAGTATGCGCCGAACAGCCCTGCAAGGAGATACCGCTTTTTCCGGAAGCAGTACAGTGTCAGCAACGCCAGCAAAAGATAGAGCGATTCGCTCATCGGCGCAATGAAGAAGAACCCGCCCGGCAGCATCAGCAGCATCACGACAGTCCGGAGCGCATGCTTATGATCGTAATCAAGCCGCAAAAGCCGGTAGAGCGTGCAGCACGCCGCGGGGAACGCAGTCACAGACACCAGCAGCCCGGCGATTACATCGTTACCGAGGATGCGATAGAAGGGATAAACGGCGAGCGGGTAGCCCGGCAGGAACACGAGCTGCACGACACGTCCGACGTCATCGCCGGTTTGAAACCATTCCTCCGTCGTTTCTGGAAAGCTTTTCGGAACATACCATTCCCGCGCGATGTCAAGATAGTGGTTGCTGTCCAGACAGCGCCAGAAATCCAGCTCGCCGCGGAAGCTGAACCAGTCGCCGTTGCGTTTGATCAGCGCAAGCGTCACGAGCCCAAGCAGCAGCGCTTCGACTGCTATCGCAAGCAGCGCAATCCCGAGCATGGCATGCTTCGGTTCCCCGTCGATGTGCGGCGCGTCCGCCCGTTCGCGCCAGAACGTCATCCATTCCGGAACGAAGCGGAAACAGCCGATCGTGAACAGCACAACGGAACAGACCGCGGGAACGATCCTCCATACGCCCGGACGTTCCTTCGCGATCCACAGAATGAACGCGCATGCGAGCGCAAGGATCCCGATCCCCGAGATGATCTGCGCGGGAAGCTGCCGTTTGATGCTGTCTTTGCGTTCCTGTTCCATGGTTCCTTCCTTTTCTCTCCCGCAGAACAGTATAACACAGACCCAACGCTTCCGGCAAGTCCGTCGCGCACAAATACGGAACGGTTTTGCCGTCGGCAGCGCTTTGACCGCTTCCGGGGCATCCCGGTTCGCATATGCATGCGAGACGATACGAATCCGACCCCGCCGGGACTTTGTTTGTCGAAAACACCATTCGACCGGTTTTGCGTGCTATGCTCCGGAAAAACCGATCCGGAGGCGATTTCATGACCAAGACCCGTATGTTTCAGGCGCTGTGGCTTTTACTGCTCTCGCTCGTCTGCGTGCTGATGTTCTACTACCGCCGCGAACCCACAAAGTCCGCGCAGGAGCTTTTGTTCGGAAAAGACGCCGCTGCCGCCGCGGCGACCGGGACGAGCACACCCTCGCCGGTCCCGACCGACACGCCGACCCCGGTCCCGACCATCTACGAGATCACGGAGGTCTTTATCCCGCTTCTCTATACGCCCTCGCCCGTGCCGCCCACGCTGCCGCCGACGCCGACCCCGGTCCCGACGCCCGCGTTCGTTGCGACCGACGCGCCGAAGGCCGAGCCGTTTTCGCTGATCTGGTTCTCGGACACGCAGTATTACGCCTATAAACGGCCGGATATCTTCCTGTCCATGGCGGAGTGGGCGACGAGCATCCGCGCGGAGTACAACGCCGCCGCGGTCGTCTGCACCGGCGATATCGTCGACAACCGCAATTATACGCGCCACTGGACGAACGCGGAGGCCGCGATCGAAAAGATCACGGAATCCATGCCGTTCTACTGCATCGCGGGCAACCACGACGTCGGCGCGGACAAGGTCGAGTACGAAACGTATCTGTCCTATGATTTCTGTACGGCGCCGGAAAGCATGGAGTTTTCCGGCGACCGGCACTGCTGGGTGCTGCCGCTCTACGAACAGGGGATCCTGCTCTGCGGGATCGGCTGGCAAAACGACGACGCCTATGCCGACTGGCTGAACGAATGCATTCAGGCATACGCTGACCTCCCCGCCGTACTGCTCGTGCACAGCTTCTTAAACGACGACGGCTCGCTCTCCACCAACGGCAGACGCGTCGAGAAGGCGATCCTGCGCAAGTCCCCCACCGTGCGGCTCGTGCTGTGCGGACACAACGACGGATCCGCGCGCTGGTCGCGCACCTACGGCGACGGACACGTCGTCAACGCCATGATGTACAACTTTCAGGACGACAAGAAGTACGGGCTCGGCTACGCGCGCATTCTGATGTTCAATCCGAACACGCGCAACATCGCGGTCACGACCTACTCCCCGTACCTCAACGACTACAACTACTTCCGCAGGACGGAAAAGGACACGTTCACCCTCTACGACGCGTGGTGAGAAAAGCGGGGACCGTGTCCGCCTCCCTTTCCGAAAGGGAGGCTTTTTTCGTTTGTTCTTTGTTTCTTTACCGGTATTTGACAATTCTGTCGCATCCCGGCGGTATCATAAAAGAAAAATCGCAACCCATCCCGCATATCCTGCCT
>JAEEGJ010011458.1_pt1 | contig 22492 bp, 19 predicted proteins | sample 8958761 | NCBI WGS metagenome assembly JAEEGJ01 (sample SAMN16246546, study PRJNA631951) | gut metagenome | biome: gut microbiome; feature: rumen; material: RS-attached | host: Bos | place: Iran: Karaj | collected 2018-10 | reverse complement strand
GTGAAGTACACCTCCCTCACGGACGTCTGGAACGAGATATCCGGCAGCCAGCCGGACAAGGCGGACATCGACGGCATATCGAAGGAGTCCTTCCAGCGATGGAGGGCCCTCGGCAAGACGGTAAGGCCGTAAAAGCGGAACCCCAAAAAAGGAAAGCCGGCAAGCGGCATGCGTAACAGCCAATCCGAAAAAAAGCTAAACGAACAGTCAACCAATCGGCAAAACAACAAATCGACATGAGTTGGAGATCAGTCCTCAAGTTCGGCGGCAAGGCCGCCAAGTGGGCAGGCAGGAACACCGGCCGGCTCCTCGAGACCGGCGGCAAGGCCATCCTGCACCCGGCACAGACGCTCAAGACCACCGGAACTGCGGTGAAGTCCGCGGCCGTCGCAGGCGGCATCGGCTACGTGGGCTGGAAGAAGCTCACCACGGACGAGAGCGTCGTCGGCATCGTCAGCGACGCGATCATCGGCGAGAAAGGAACGCAGAAGGTGAAGGACACCGTGCACGGGGCCGTGGACAGTGTCCGCGACCTGAAGGAGTCCGTCGGGAACATGACCGAGAAGGTAACGGGAGCGGCGGAGAACGTCGACGGCAAGCTTAACGGCATCAGCAGCTTCCTCTCGGACGTCTCCTCCGGCAACGGCGGCGAGATGCTGGGAGGCTTCCTGCAGAACCTCTCCCACGGTAACGTCTCCGGGATGGGCGTGATGGGACTCGTCCTGTCGGCGTTCCTTATCTTCGGACGGTTCGGCTGGATGGCCAAGCTCGCCGGCGCCATGCTCGCGATGATGACCATCGGGAACAACTCGCAGCGGGTCCTCTCCTCCGCCACGGCCGCCAGCCAGGCGGAAGCGCAACGTACGGCCAGCGCGGACATGGAGACGCCGCAGCCCCAGGAAGCCGAGCAGATCCACCGCAGGAGGTAACCGAAAAAAGGATAAAAGGACAAACCGACAAACAAAAAAAAACGACATGGAATACTCACAGGAAATGATCCTCAGGTCCCCGTCCGGCTACTGCATGCCGTTCGAGGAGAGGGACAGGGAGGTCGAGATGACCAAGGGCTACGGCAGGGAGACCGATCCCGTGACCGGGAAGGAGTCCTTCCACCACGGGGTGGACTTCAGGGCCCCGCACTACCTGCTCTCCGCCATCGCCAGCGGCACCGTCACCGGCATCGGCAATGATACCGAGCACGGCGCCTACCAGGTCATCCGCTACGGGGACTACGAGGTGACGTACCGCCAGCTCTCGAACATCCTGGCCGGTTACGGCGAGGAAGTGAGGGCCGGACAGACCGTCGCCGTCAGCGGCGACCACCTGCACATGGAGACCCGCTACAGGGGTGAGGAGTTCGACCCGATCGAGTTCCTCACGATGATCTACGGGAACATCAGGAGCATTGAGCGTCAGAAGGACCCGGCGGGAGGGACGGATTTCAGCGGGCTGGAGGATGGCTTCCGGACGAAGTACGACGCCGACGCGGACGAGATCGAGGAGCTCATGCTCCGCTTCTTCCCCGCCTACCTGAAGGACCTCGGCAGCGGAGCCTACCGCCTCCCGAAGCGCACGGAGCAGAGCCTCAGGAACATGATGATGATGGCCTCGGCGAGGAACTACTTCTTCGAGGCGATCCCGAGCATGGAGAACCCCATGGGCCTCGGCCGCAGGAGCGTCCCACTGGCCGCCAGGGTCCAGAACCTCCTGCTGGAGGATTTCCTGGGATACCTCGCGCTCGTCCACGGGACCTGCCTCTCCACGTGGGACGACGGATTAAAAAAAAAGCCCGCAACCAGGCCGTAGCGGACGGCGGACTCGTGGATCCGCTGGCGGACCTGGACATCACCGTCCAGAGCTTCGACATCCCGAGGACCGTGAGCGTCTACCCCGACCAGGCGGGCGTACGCTGGTGGACGAAGGCTTGGTTCAACAACCGACGGGAAGGCGAGCCCAGCGTGGAGATCTCCCGGCAGAGCGCCATCCTCTTCATCCTCGACCAGGTGGAGAAGGACGAGTGGTTGGAGGAGCACTTCCCCTCCCAGATGGAGGTCTACCACAACGCCATCCGGCAGACCCGCGAGCAGCTGCTCGCACAGCAGGTGAACCTGTAGCGGAATGAGAGAGGACAGAAGAAGCGACAGAAAAAGACAGAAAACGAAACAGAAAAAAGGATAAACGATGACTGACAGGGAACAGTTCGAACAGCGGGTAGCGCCCGTCATGGACCGAGTGCTGGACGAGCTCCGAAGGAAGCAGTCTGACGAGCTCCGCCGCCATATGCGCTCCCCCGCCTACATCCTCGCGGGCGGCACCGGGCCGGACGGGGGCGCGGCCTCCCAGGCCGCGTCCCGGGACACCCTGGACCTCACCGGCGAGTGGAACTCCAAGACCGTCGAGGACTACGTCGGGATGGTGAAGAAGGAGCTCGGTAAGGAGGGCGTCGACGTCACGCCCGAACTGGAGGCGATGATGCTCGACAAGATGGTCGGGGACCGGGTGCCGAAGTCCTCCATCGAGTACGTGATGCGCAAGGCCGGGGGCAACTCCCTCTTCGGCCTGGCCGGGGAGATGCGGAAGTCCCCCCTCCAGCGTGAGATCGACGAGCGTGCGGAGGAGCGCTACGGCCCATCCGCCGTGGAGAAGGGCATCGGCTGGGCGGCGGGCGCCACCGCGGACCTGCTAACGATGGGCGGCCTCGGAAGCGGTGTCGCCGGCGGCCTGAAGTTCGTCGGCGCCGACCTCGCGCTCAACGCGGTCATTGACACCGTGGACGCGCACCAGCGCAAAGACATACCAAAGGTAATCGCGCCAGGACACGAGGAGGAATGGAGGGAAGAGAACGACATGCAGGAGAGACAGGAAGGCCCCACGGTCAGCGAGGCACCCGAAACCATACAGACCGGAAAGGAAACGGATATGGAAGGAAACGAGGGAAAAGAGAAAAAAGGGACGATTGTAGGCGGGATCCAGACAACCGTCGAAGGAGAGGTTTCCAGGCAGGAGGCCGACGAAGCCATCCGGCGGAAGGAGCAGCAGGCCCAGACCCCACAGGAGGAGCCGATGGAAGCGGAAAAGAAGAACACCGGCGGCTGGCAGGGCATCCTGACGGGCCTCGGGCTCAACGGCATCGGCGATGTCGGCCGGAACGCGGGGTACATCCTCGCGATGCTCCCGGACATCCTCCTGGGGATGTTCACCGGCAAGACGAAGAGCCTGGGCATCAAGGACAACCTCGTGCCCGTCGCCGCCATCATGGCGGGCCTCTTCGTGAAGAACCCGCTCCTGAAAATGACCCTCATCGGCCTCGGCGGGGCGAACCTCATCAACAAGGCGGGCCACGAGCAGCTGGCCAGGCGCGAAGGTATGGAGCAGCAGACCGCCCCACAGGCGCGTTACCTCCGGTACGAGGACGAGCCGATGGACCCGCGCATCCGCGACGCGGAGGTCCGCGGGAACACGCTCATCGCGACCATCGACGGCATTCCCGTCACCATCGCCCTCCCGGAGAAGGTGACGGACGCCTACCGGCAGGGGGCGCTCCCCCTCGGCAAGCTCGCCAACGCCGTCCTCCAGCGGTGCGACGGACTCCAGCAGATCGACGACGCCCGCGAGCGTTTCGAGCAGGAGTCGAAAACTGAGTCCAGGGGACTCACCCAACGATGACAGACAACCACAGCATGACAATGATATGGCAGACAGGAAACAGTCAGAACAGCATGCGGCTCAGCGCCAGAAGGAACTTCTGGCCGAAGCCCTCGAGAAAGCCCGCACGGAAGGCGGCGTCCTTCTCAACCAGGCCGGCAAGACGGCCCCGAGGCTCCATCCCCGCGACACGGGGGTGTCGGCCTTCAACGCCCTCGTCCTCGCGCTCCACAGCGACAGGGGCGGCTACAGGACGAACCTCTACACACCCTTCCCCCGCGCGAAGCGGGATGGCGACGCCGTGAAGGACGGCGAGAAGGGAGTCCCTTTCATCTGGTACCGGTGGAACGAGTACCGGAGCAAGGCAGACGAAGGGAAGACCGTCACCAAGGCGGAGTACGACGCGCTCCCCGCCGAACGGAAGGAGGACTACTCCCCCGTCCGCGACCGCCAGGTCCGGACGCTCTTCAACATCGAGCAGACCACCTTGCCGCTCTCCGACCCTGAGGCGTTCCGCAAGGCCCTGAAGGAGCACGGCACCCCCGCGGACCGGCAGGTCAAGAACGACAAGCAGACGCGGATCGACGTGAACCTCCTCCTGGACAGGCTCGCCGAGAACCTCGTCCCGATCCGCAAGGACGGGACCGGCGTGGCGCACTGGGACTCCGCGAAGGACGTCATCCACCTCCCTGCCCAGAAGCACTACCCGGACTACGCCTCCTACGTGCAGGACGCCTTCCGGCAGGTCGTATCGGCCACCGGACACCCGGGACGCACCGACCGCCCGGGGACCGCCGTCGAGGGGCTCCGCGATCCCGCGGAGTCTCACCGGGTCCGCGAGCGCCTGGTCGTCGAGCTGGCGTCCGCCGTGAAGATGAACGAGCTCGGCCTCCCGGCGAGACTCTCCCCGGAGAGTCTCCCGCTGGTGGAGAGCTGGAAGAAGTCCCTGGAGAACCCCCGGTTCGTCGAGGGCATCGAGGCGGACGTGAACAGGGCCGCCGGGATGATCGCCAAGGCGGAGCGCGGCGAGAAGGTCGGGCTGCGCCCCATCGAGACCCGCTCGGAACAGCAGTCCGAGACCGTGAGCGCAAAGCTATCGATGGTCCAGGACGACGCGGGCAAGTGGGCCCTGCACATCAAGCCCGAGGGCGAGAAGGGCTTCGCCGTCTATCCCCTAAAGGCCGACGTCGGCCGGTACTTCGCCGCCGTCAAGGCAGGCGGGGAAATGGACATGGCCACCCTCAGGGACCTGGCGCAGAAATACATCGCACTGGCCAAGGTCCATCCGGAGATGAAGGCCGACCTCTTCGCCACCCGTGAGAAGGACCTCGACCTGTCTGATATCAAGCGGGTGACCATCGTCCGCACGAGGGAGAAGGACGCGAATGGCGAGGCCGTCAGCCGGATCCTCTGCGCGGCCGAGATCGAGGGGCTGAAGGAGCAGCCGGAACCCCGCGAGGTCTCCCCCGCCCAGTGGCAGCGGATGTGGCTGACCGAGGACAAGGACGCGTACAAGCGCAACCTCGCCGCTACCCTCTTCGCCGACGTGCTGCGCCGGCAGCAGGAAATGAAGCAGGCCGAAGCCGTGAAGCAGGAGGAGCAGAAACGCGAGAACTCCCCCGAGCAGAAGGCGAAGGAGGAGCGCGAGGAGAAGGCCAAGGAAGCGCTCACCCGGGCCGAGACCGGCCTGGTCGCCGGCGTCGTCGCCGCCGCCATAGCTAAGGACCAGCAGGAGGCACAGAGCCGTGGTATGCACCGCTAGGCTCCTGGTCGCGGGACTGGCGGCGCTGCTCGCCGCCGGTCCCCTCCCGGCCGGGGAGCGGAACCCGGCCCCCAGACTGAACACGATATCGATACGAAGAACGATGAGCAAGGCAAGCGACTACGCGGACAGATACGCCGAGGCGGCGATGGAGCAGATGCGGAAGTACGGCATCCCGGCCTCCGTCACCCTGGCCCAGGGCATCCTGGAAAGCGCCAGCGGACAGAGCGAACTGTCCAGGAAAGGTAATAACCATTTCGGGATCAAGGCCACGAAGACGTGGCTGGACGGCGGCGGCCGGTACCTCGTGTACACGGACGACAAGCCGAACGAGAAGTTCTGCCACTACGCCTCCGTGGCCGACAGCTACGAGCACCATTCGCTCTTCCTGCGTGGCAACCGGCGCTACGCGAACCTCTTCGAGCTCTCCCCGGACGATTACGTCGGCTGGACGCGGGGCCTCCAAAAGGACGGCTACGCCACCAGCAAGCAGTACGCGGAGAGCCTCCAGTCTATCATCAAGGCGAACGGCCTGGACAGGTATGACCGCCAGGTGATGCAGGAGAAGGGCTGGAAGAGCGCCGTCGGGCATACCGCCGGCACGGCGGATCTGGCCGCCAACTCGAAGGCCGTCCTCGGGGAGCAGCCCGCCGAGGCGAAGCCGGAGCACAAGCAGGATGCGGAAGAAAAGCAGGAGACCAAGCCGGAAGCTCCGAAGGAAAAGGACTACTTCAACAGCATCCGTGCGGACGAAGAGGGACAGGCCAATGACCCGTGGAAGGATTTCTTCGGGCTGTTCGGCGAGGGCGGCGGGTATCCCTCCGCCGACCCCGTCGTCGAGTTGGCCAGCACCCTGTTCGCCACCCTGATGGCGATGGCCATCCAAATCGACAATATGGGCAATGCGCAGGCAGTGGAGGAGGCGCCCGCCCAGCAGGCGTCCGTCACGGAGGCGAACGCGCTGGCTTCGCGGAACTTCGAGGCCGGAATGAATTCCATGAACAACCAACCAATCAAAAGAACAAGATCATGATCAAGTGCAATGCAACCGTCGTCGGGACCGTGAACCGTCCCGTCGAGATCAGGAGCGGCCGGGGCGACAAACCTTTCGTCACCTTCGGCATGGCCGTCGTCGTGAAGGACGGCGACGAATCCGTCAAGCTGGACGTCAGCGTCGCCTGCGACGGCGAGGACGACGAGGTCCTGGACCTCATCCCGGGCGAACGCGTACGGGTGAAGGGCGTGATGACCTTCAAGCGGTTCGGGGACACTCTGTATTACAACCTTTCCGCGGAGAAGGTCTCCGGCAAAGCGAAGGAGGAGGACTCCATCGCCGGGAAGCTCCTATTCCGGGGTACGCTCGGGAGCAAGGAGGTCGTCGAGCGCACGGGCCGCAAGGGCGGCTTCCGCGCCTTCGACGCGTACAGTTCGGAGAAGATCGACGAGGACCAGTACTCGTACGTCTGGGTCCATTTCATCGACTTCAACAAAGAGCGTCCCGACTGGCTCGGGCCGCGCGCCGGCATCGACGCCGAGGGCAAGCTGGAGCTCCAGGTGTACAACGATTCGGTGTCCGTCGGATGCCGCGTCGAGACGCTCTCCCAGTGGGTCAAGCAGACCGCCAACAAGTAAGCGCCATGGCCGACAGGAAGTACAACAACGACGGCCCCTCCGCCGCCGACAAGGCGCTGGAGCGGTTCACCGAGCTGATGATCGACAAGATCCGGAACCTACAGGGAGACTGGAAGAAGCCGTGGTTCGCGCCCGGCGTCACCCAGCCTCCCAGGAACCTCTCTGGGCGTCCCTACAACGGGGGCAACTCGCTCATGCTGATGCTCCAGGCGGAGAAGATGGGGTACGAAATCCCCGTCTGGGGAACGTTCGACCGCATCACCAGCCTGAACTACGTCAAGGACGGGAACGGCAACGTGTTCCAGGCCCGGGACAAGCAAGGGCACAAGCTCCCCATGGTGACCGTCAACAAGGGCGAGAAGTCCTTCCCGGTGTTCCTCACGACCTTCACCGTCGTGAATCCGGAGACGAAGGAAAAGATTCCCTACGACGACTACCGCAACCTGTCGAGAGAGGAGCAGGCCAAGTACAAGGTCTACCCGAAGCTCCAGGTCTACAACGTCTTCAACATCGCCGCACAGACGAACCTCCAGCTGACCCGTCCGGAGATGTACGAGAAGCTCAAGGCCCAGGCTGCCGGTCAGATCCAGCAGCAGGGTGACCTCAAGAGCCATCCGGCCATCGACCTGATGATCGACGAGAACCTCTTCTTCTGCCCCATCAACCAGGTCAAGGGGGACAAGGCCTACTACTCCCCCGCCAACGACCATATCGTCGTCCCGAAGCGCGAGCAGTTCGTTGACGGCGAGGCCTTCGCCACGAACACGCTGCACGAGTGCGCTCACGCTACAGGTGCGGATTCCAGACTGGACCGTCATCTGGGCGTTCATTCTTTCGGATCTCCGGAATACGCACGGGAGGAACTGATCGCCGAACTGTCTGCGGCTGTGATCTCCAGCCAGTACGGCATGAGCAAGCACATCAAGAGCGATAGCGCCCAGTACCTGAAATCGTGGCTCGGTTCCCTCCAGCAGGGGCCTGAATACCTGAAGAGCGTCCTCGGCGATGTCCGGCGCAGCTCCGGGATGATCATCCAGCGTCTCGAATCCATCCAGCAGGAGATGGCCCGGGGCGAGGAGGCGGACTACGGGAAGTTCCGTTCAGCGAAGGCGGAAAGCCAGCAGCCTGCGCATGAGCACCAGGTCCAGGCGGCCAAGGAGGCACAGTCTGTCGAGCAGGAGGAACAGCAGCACCATTACCACGGCCGGTCGAGATGACCGGAAGAAGGAGGGTGCCATGGGCAGGAAGAAGAAACGAAAGGACAAGGGAGCGCTGGAATATGTCTCCGTGAAGAGCAGGAAAAATGTCAAGGCGCTCATCCGCGAACTGGGATTGGAATTGGTCTCCGTATCGCATCTCGATGATAATATGAAAGACAGCCCTGGAAAATAGTCTAGGGCTGTCTTCGTATTATTCAGTGATAATGCTGTAAACTAAATGTCGGGTGTATTGGCGTTCTGCAAAGCAGTAGCCATTTCGATGTTCACATAGTAGAGAGAGCAGAAACTACGATTATTACCATTGATAGAGCTTGATTCTTCGTAGGTTAGGCCAACGGAATTAGTTTCATCTGTCCAGAAGATATTATGATACTCTTCATTTACATTCCCCTTACCATACTTCTGCGTAAAGATGTCTGACGCGGCTGAGAATTGATCTTTAGCCCGCTCAATACTCTCAAATGATGCGACAATCGTGATCTGAACGATTTGTTTGTCTTCATTGAGGGCCACATCAACATAATGCCAGGATAGACCGCCGTAGTTTATGTCAAGAGAAACGGGAAACACTCGTACAGTTGTTCCGACCCCATCTTTATAACTGTCTCCAATAACGCTTTTACCGACCTCCTTTGAAATAGCATTCTCAATAGCCTTCTCACTCGTTTTTTCACAAAGAGTCAATCCTAAGACCGTTGTTTTGATAGGTGTCTCAGACACAATCCTTTTTTGTGGTTGATTGCCACAAGAAAACATAAAGATTACAGTGAAGAGAATAGGTATAAACTTTTTCATGGTCAAGATGTTTCGTGTTATTCCATTGTACCGATAGTTCCTTGTTTACCAAGCACCTGAGCCTTACTGGTGATGGTCTTCAAAATCTCCTTCTTCATCAACTCATCTTTGAAGAAATTACGGTCCATGTGGAGAATCCCCTCTAAATTGACCCCCTCATTTGGCACTCATAATTGCCCTCCCCTCGAATTTTAAGCCGAAAACGAAATGTAGGCTGAAGGGATGAAATACCGCTCCAGCCTGCATTCTATTGAAGGTCCCGTCATCACGACCAGGAACCACAGATACTTTACAGCCGCCTGAATGAAACGGCAAAACCGCCGCCAGGCGCAGCCGTGACCTTCAGGCTGTCTTCGGCCGAAACCCTCGTCTCCTCAATAACGTACGCCTGGGGGTTGCTCTTGTAATGGGCGTCTTCGGCGTCCCTGTAAAGAACCGCCTCATAAGATGCGCCGGGTTCCAGGAAGGAAAGCGGAATATCAAAGCTCCGTCGCTGTTCATCCACGACCCCGCCCAAGAACCATTGTCCGGTTCCCTTGGCCTTCCTGGCGATGACGACGTAGTCTCCGGGCTCCGCCATCAGATAGCGGCTCTCGGACCAATCCACGGCCACGTCCTTGATGAACTGGAAGGCGTCCATGTGCTGCTCGTAGTGCTCGGGCAGGTCCGCCGCCATCTGCAGGGGGGAATACATGGTTACATACAGTCCCAGCTGGTTAGCAATAGTTGCGTTCACATGGGAGCCATTGTCTGCGAACGAACTCAGGTTCATCTCGAAAATACCCGGCGTGAAATCCATCGGGCCGCCATTCAGCCTGGTGAAGGGAAGGATCGTCACGTGTTTGGGCTGCGTGCCGCCAAAAGCCTGGTATTCCGTTCCACGGGCCGATTCGTTGCCGATGAGGTTCGGATAAGTCCGGCAGAGCCCCGTGGGCCTAACCGCCTCATGAGCGTTCACCATAATGTGATGCTTCGCAGCTTCGGTGACGGCATAGAGGTAATGGTTCACCATCCACTGTCCGTAGTGGTACTCTCCACGTGGGAGGATATCACCCACGTATCCGGATTTTACGGCGTCATACCCATACTGGTTCATCAACTGGTAAGCTTTCTCCATATGCCGCTCATAGTTCCTGACTGAAGAAGAGCTCTCGTGGTGCATGATGAGCTTGATCCCCTTGGAGTGCGCATATTCATTCAGGGCCTTGATGTCGAAATCCGGATAAGGAGTCTGGAAGTCGAACACGGCATCCTTGGAGTTGCCGGCCCAGTCCTCCCAGCCGATGTTCCAACCCTCCACCAGCAGCGCGTCAAAACCGTTTGCCGAAGCGAAGTCAATGTACCCGCGCACATTGGCGTTATTGGCGCTGTGGCGTCCGTTAGGCTTGGCCGATGCATAATCAGTGATGCCGAGTTTCACGGAGGGATACTCATCCGTATAGGACCAGGTGCCGGCATTGGATATCATCTCCCACCAGACACCCATGTATTTCACGGGGTGTATCCAGGAAGTATCGTCGTAAGCGCAGGGATCGTTCAGATTCAGGACGAGGCGGCTTGCCAGCATCTTGGTGGCCGAATCGGTTACCTGGACAGTGCGCCAGGGCGTATGACAGGGAGTCTGCATGTGGCCCTTCCACCCTTGCGCATCGGGCGTCAGGAAGGAAGTCAGCGTATGCGTCTTTTCATCCACATCCAGGTGCATGCAAGGGTAATCCACAAGCGCGGCTTCGTGGATGCTGACATACAGGCCCCCGTCCGTCCGCATCAGCAAGGACGTCTGCACGCCGCTCATCGAGAAGGGCGTCTGGGAAGAGTTGCCGCAAACGGCGGCTTCCAGATGCCTGCTGATTTCCGACAGGCGTGACTCGGTGTATTCATATTCTTGCGTGTCGAAATCGCCGGGGATCCACCATGCGGTGCAATCGTCAGCCATGGCAAAGTGGGTGAGTTCTTCCTTGATGACGAAATAATTGAGCGGCTGCATCCCTGGGAACTCATAACGGAACCCCAGGCCGTCGTCGTACAGACGGAACCGGATATCCATCCTGTTGCCGCTCCCCTTCTGCGCGAGGTTGACAAGGAGTTCGTTGTAGTGATTGCGGATAACGGATTCTTCTCCCCAGACGGGCGCCCAGGTCTCGTCGAAGGTATCAGTTGATGAGCCAATCACCTCGAAGCCGTCATGCATCGAGTACGGTTCTCTCTCATCCACCTTGCCGACTTTGTCTCCAAAGGTTAGTTTAGATGCCGTGACAGTCCCCCTCAGCTCAAACCCGAGGTTGCTGGGAAGGACCACTTGGACGCCGTCATAGCTCAGCGAATACTGCGGGGTCCCATCTGCAGTTATCAAGAATTCCATCTTCATTTTTCCGTCGGGTGACATCAGTTCATTCACCACGGTCCCCTGTCCAGGGTGGTTCTGGCAACCCAGTGCCAACAGTAGGAAAAGAGTCAATCCTCTAGTCTTCATTGTGTCATATGTTATTGATTAATCTCAATGTAATCCACCATTAACGGCGAAGCTGCGGCATTCATCTGCTTGATGGCAATCAGGTTCTCTCCGGCATGCAGCTGGACCGGCGCCGTGACTTCCTGCCACCTGTCGCTGTCATCAAACGCGACGGTGGCATGATGGCCGTTCGCAACGATCTGCGCTTCTGCCCTGCCGCGTCCACGTATTGTCAGTTTGACCGTGGATGCGGACCGGCTGGAAACGGCGAAGGTCAGTTCACCTTCCGGGGAGCCAAACCACTGGGTATAACCTGCTCCGCTGAACTGTCCATCGGTTAAAATTTCCGTCACATAAGACATCCCGCAGCTTTTCTTGCAGGAGCAGAAAAAAGCTGCGGAACATCCAACCAAAATAACCATCAACCCTTTCAACCAACTACTCATTTGCCATGTTTATGGTGACGCCGCCTTTGGGTGAAGCGAACTCCGCTTGGTAGCGTATGATGCCTTTGGGGCGAATCCTCAGGATCTTGCAGTTGTGGGGGGCAAGGGACGTCGTGTATTTCCCGCACATTTCCCCGAGGTCCTGATGCTGCCATAGATCTCTCACATTCTCTACGGCCCCCTCTTTGATCCCTAGTTCTTTGAAAAAATCGATTCCACTCGTGATCGTATCTTCTTCTCGATTGAACAGACCGACAACATAGTCGCCATCGGGAAGCTGTCCAACCCAGCGGGAACTGTTCGCACTGGACAGGTCTTGGCTCAGCGGACGGCCGACAAACCCCAGATTGTTCAGCTCGATCATCTCCCGGTTCTGATAGATTTCGACGGCGTCGCCGATGGTGTCATACTGGTCGGCTATCGCCAGTGCAGAGCCCCCCATGACCATCAACGAGTAGAGGAACTGCCTTTCTTCCCTGGTGGCCATCGTATTCAGACGCATGAAGTCGCCATCGAGGATCATCTGCCCTTTGGCTGCCACATCAGAGAAAGCGACCATTCCGTCGAAAGCGTTTCCGTACTGTGGCCAGGAAGATTTGTGCTGGCCCCTGCGGCGGGAGCTGGCAAAGTCCCAGCCGCCTTTGAAGCAGTCATCGTCCACCCGGATCATATCACCATACTTCAGTTCATTCCTTCCATGGTGATAACAATTGGGCATCACAAGACTCAGGAACAAATCATCACCCGCTTCTTCTGCAATCCATTTGAGGGCTTTTTCATATGCGTCAGTCCCATAGTTGCGTTCGTAGTTCTCAAGGAAATCTATTCTCAAATAACTGACGCCCAGGCTCTTGAAATAACGTACATAGCCCTTGATCCATTGCTCTGCGCCTTCCTTGTTTACATCTACCCAGAAAAGAAGATCATTGAACCTCCATCTCCCGGCGATATCGGCTGCTGTGATTCCATTTGTGCCTGAAACTTTACACTTTGAATAGTATGCGGCACTGGTAATCCACAAGGGGTTATAATATACCCCAACCTTCATCCCTTTGTCTTCAATATACTTGTTCCAGTATTCAAAACCGTGTCGCCAGTTGCTGTTGTATTTGGTGATATAGCCGTTTTCATTGATGCTTTGAGCCGCCTCAATCCATCCATCATTACAAATCATGTCGTATCCATAATCGCGGAAGGTATCGGCCATCCAGTCGATATTCCTCTTCCAGCGATCCTCGGGGATAGGAAGATTATTCTCAAAGCACCATTCGTATGCTATCCAGTATTTGGGCCCTGTTCCGTGGCGGGTGTATTTGCTATCCCTGGCAAGCAGAGAAACGCTTGCCAGAGACAGAGAAACAACCAATAAAAAGGATTTGAGGTGCATCATTTCTTCTCAACTTTTAGTTTGAGATTCTTGGTGTCCAAAGTCAGCTTATAATCGCCGGCAGCAGTTACCTTGAACTTGTTGTCGGGATCCCCGTTAGGTGTGAGAACTGTAGTGAATTCTCCACCGGCTGTAATGTCGGTCCCGGCTTCTTCAGCCATATAGGTAGGACCATCCCATCTGAACTCTACAGGGAATTTCATCTCACCTTCATTGAGCGGGCCTTCATAAGTGAACATGTCGCTATTCTTTACCATTTCGGTCGGAGAATTGATATCCCAACCTGCCGGTGTGGCATCGCCCACCATATAGACCATGCCTTCTTTCCAAACAGTTTCTGCCTTGTCGGAAAGCGAGCTGAGCCTCTCTGCCTTCACCGTAAGGTTAATTGGATCAACAGTCAGGCGATATTTACCGCTCTTCCCGGTTTCCAGTCCAAAGAACCAGTCCTTGAGGTTGTCCTGACCGTCCAGTTTTACACTGGTGTGCTGAAGTATGTTGCCTTCGCCTTCCTTAAGGATGCCGTAAGCCTTGTCCGTCTCAACAGCCGCTGGAACCAGGAAGTCGGTCTGATCCCAGTCTTTCCCCTTGGTGGTGCAGAACTTGATAAGCTTGTTCTCGTTGCTTTTTATGAGGTCGACTTCAATTTCAAAGAGGTTTTTACCGACCTTGTTCATCGGCTCCGGATCGTTGGAATCCCATTTGTTGACAGAAGCTCCCAAGGCATAGAGTTCCGTGTACTCTTTTTCCAAGTCAATAGGGTCCTGTTCGTCGTCAATGGGTTTGCAGGAGACAATGGCCAGTGCTCCGAAGAGAATAGCCCAAAATGCTGTTTTTTTCATTTCGTGAATGGTTAAAAGTTATTGATAATCGTTTATTCCGGTTTTACGTAACCATCATTCTGGTTGAGCTTGGGATTGGCATTCAGGATATCTCTGTGCAGCGGGAAGATGATTGTATGATTGTCCGGATCGGCATTCTTGTCCCACCATACGCCGCTGCAGAACACCCCGAAGCGGATCAAGTCGGTCCTTCGGCGGCTTTCCGAGAGGAATTCGCGTCCCCATTCATCAAGAAGCTCGTCTTCATCCAGAATCACAGGGCCGTCGGGCTGGTACAGGTAATCTCCGACTACGGCTTTGGGATAGTTACGTTGTCTCACGGTGTTTAGCAGCTTTCCGGCCTCATTGAAATTGCCGTTACGGAATTCGCATTCTGCCAGGGAATAATAGATTTCCGGGAGTCTGATCTCAACCCAGTCTGCCTCAAGCTGACCTTCGTCATTGTCGGAGTAGAAAGGATACTTGATATATCCCCAGCCGCTGTTATGGTCGCCGTGGGCCATATCGGAGGTCAGATCGGAAGGATACTCTCCGGGAGCCGTCCCCTTGAATTGGCCCACGGCGTCTCGCAGATAGAGCTCATAACCGCCTTCCGGACTTGTCACTCTCTTGGTTGCGCCGCCATCGGTATATTCCAGGTAGCCAAAGAGCATCATGCCTTCACGTGTGCTGTTTCCCAGGTTCCTGTACATTTTCAGACGGTAGTCTTCAGGGTATTTCTTGAATTTTGCCACCGGCCGTCCCAAGCGGGTATTATACGGTTTATCATCCGGAGAGAAACTAGGAGCCAATCGGTATCTGCAATTGTGGTCGCCGTTCAGGGAAATAGTTTCCACATCGCCGAAGTAGTTACTCACCTGGCGGGCAGGGACGGTCCACCAGAATGTGTCACCGGCATAAACGTAATGGATGAATCCTTTTGCAGAAGGAAATCCGAAAAGAATTTCAGGGGAGTTATCATTGTCCCAGTCGAATACCTTGTCCCACGTGGATTCCAGGGAATAGGCTCCGTATTCACCGGAGATGATCTTCCTGGCGACATCGGCACATTCCGTGTATTTCTTGGATCCGATGTAAACCTCTGCGTTCAAATACAGACGAACCAGCAAGGATGCAGCCGATGCTTTGTTCCATTGCCCCTGGTTGATGCCGTTGCCCGCAGAACCGGTTTTGACAGGCAGGAGGCGGACACATTCCTTCAATTCGGTTTCAATGAAGGAAAAGAGTTGGTCGGGGCTGACGTTAGACTCCGTGTTCTTGGTAAAGTCGGAACTGACAGCCAGTGGCACATTTCGGAATTCATCAAGGAGGCGAAGATAGAACCAAGCCCTTAATGTACGGCATTGGGCAGCTAACGCATCAAATGCTTCCTGCGTCATTCCAAAGCGACTGCAATCCAACTTGACAAGATCGTCCATGACATAATTGCACTGCATGATCCCCTGGAAGCAGGATTCCCATTCTGTTTTGAAACACTCTTCCTCAATCGTCCAGCTGTGGTAGTGAAGCCGGCTCCATTTGCCGCCATCCTCCCACCAGTCGTCCTTTTTCCAGGTGGCAATCTGATCGGCCGTCAGTTCCTGGATAAGCTGTCTGGGCTGGACACTCCAGTAAGCATGCTCAAAGGGACGGAAAACGGCCCTGATAACATCCATCTCTGTGTTGTAGTAGTTGTCTGAGGCCACCTGATCATACAGGGTTTCATTCAGGTCCGTGCAGGAAAACAACATACACGAACAGATGAGGGCTACGATGTATCTATATGCTTTCATACTTGCTTGCTCTTTAAAAAGTAATCTGAAGACCCGCCAGGAGCTGTCGGCAGGTGGGGTAGTATTTACGGGAACCGGTAGCCCCCGGAGTGGGTCCATTGATTGCATATGTTGAAGGGTCGACACCGGTGAAGGAGGTGAATGTAAACAGGTTCTTGCCGGTAACGCTGAGCCTCAGACTGTCAATATACTTTTTGTCGATGGGGAAGGTATATCCCAACGAGAGCAGATCCAGTTTCACATAGTCGCCTTTCTCCAGATAATAGTCACAGACCAGCGGGTTCTCCCGGATATGCGCATTCTTGGTATAAGCGATCTTCATCACGTTACTGGTCATGCCCGGGATTCCATAGAAGAACTCGTGGATATTGAAAATATCAAACCCGAAGGCACCCCTGAAGTAGACATTGAGGTCCAGGTTCTTGTACCTGAAATAATTAGACAAGCTTGCCGTGAACCATGGAAGGCCATTCCCCACAGAACACATATCCTCATCGGTAGCATCCATGCCCATCTTGTAATCCCCATTCCCGTCATAGATAATCCATTGACCGGAGGAGTTGAATCCGGCAAACTTCCACATATAGAAGTTACCAATCCGTTCTCCTTCCTCAATCCTCTGCAGGTAGTGGAAAGGGAAAGGATCATCGGTCGGGGACATATAATAAAACTTCTGGCCCTTGTAGGCGATGTCGGAGAAGGAGACGAAACGGTTGTCCATAGTTGAACCGACAAGTGCCACGTTATAGGTGAAGTCCTTCGCATTGACCACGTTCCCACGGATTTCGATCTCGACTCCGCTGTTCTTCATAGTACCTACATTGGCGAAAGTTTCGGAGAAAAGATACGGCGGGACGGAGACATTGTAGTAACCAAGAAGGTCAAGCTGGGTTCGGTTGAAATAGTTGATGGATCCGCTGAGCCTGTTATTCAGTAAGGCGAAATCAAGGCCGACATTCCAGTTGATGCCCCTCTCCCAGCGAAGGTCAGGGTTGACATTCTTGTCGGCGCCCCATACCGTGAACCATTTGCCCTGGTAGTAGTACTGGCCATAACCGGTCATGGTCCCAAGAGACAGATAGCTGTCAAAAGCCTGATTGCCCGTCACGCCGAAGTCGGCGCGCAGTTTCAGGTCATTCAGCCAGCCGGAGCTGCCCTTCATGAATCCTTCCTGCGAGATGCGCCACCCGGCAGAAACGGCAGGGAAGTAACCCCATTTGTGATTGGTCCCGAACTTGGAGGAACCTTCGTATCGGAGAGAGGCCGTAAACAGATACTTCCCCTTGAAACCGTAATTCAAACGGGTGAAGAAAGCAATCAGCTTGGAGTCATTTCTGTAGGAATCGGTTTCGTCGTGACCTTCCTCAAGCCCCCATTCTCCCTGGATCAGTGCATCATATGTGGTGCTGTCGTTGGTAAAATCCTTGTTTCCAGCGCTGAAGCCACTGTACATGATAGTCTGCCAGGAATAACCGGCCATCGCTTTCAGATCGTGATTGCCGAAAGCTTTCTGGAAATGAGTCACCCATTCAACGGCGTGTTTCTCTGTCTGTTCATAAGAACGTTTGGCCTCGGACCTGTAGGTCTTATTGTTCGTAGATGGAGTGAAATAACCGCCAATTTCACCGATAAACTGATCAGAATATGTAACCTGCGACGAAAGGCCGGGGAGGAGGTTCAACCTGGCCGTAGCATCCCAGTCCAGCAGTTTATATTCACGGTCATCAAGCTCAGTGTTGATGACTTCCACGGGATTCTTATCGGCACGCTGTCCAAGGAAGCTGAAATATCTAGACGGGTTCTGGGGATCAAAAATGGGGGATGTGGGGTTTGCTTCGATGGCATAATGGAATACATTCCATGGAGACAACTTGCTTTTAACAAGCCTGGGGGCGAGATTAACCATGAAGGTAAACAGACCGTTCTTGGAATTATGGTTGAAACCGGCACGAGCCCCGTATTCCTCCCTCTGGGACCGCTTGTCCACACCGAAAGCTTTCCTGTAATCTGCGCTCACCCGGAAACTGTTGTTTATATCGCCTCCGGAAAGTGTAACGGTGTGCTGGTGGGAGAAACCCACACGGCTGATTTCCTTGAGCCAGTCGACATTCCCGCCGAAGTCTTCTGCAGAACCGTTGGCAACTTTCTTCTCACGGAACTCCTGCGCCGAAAGCATATCCAGCTCATTCACCAAGAAGTTGGCCCCCGTCACCACCTCATACGAGGTATGGAAAGCACCGTCCAGAGCGCCCTTCTTCGTGTTGATGAGGACGACACCATTACTTCCGCGCGTTCCATAAATAGAAGAGGCGGCGCCATCCTTCAGGATGTCAATAGATTCGATATCGTTGGGATTGAGATTGGTCAGGTTCCCGCCGGGGACACCGTCGATGACGATGAGCGGGTCCAGGTCGGCGCTTCGGGAGGAAATGCCCCGAATCTGGATGCTGGCGCTATTGTTCGGGTCCGCTGCACCGGTATTCTCGATGGAAACTCCGGCCACTTTCCCCTGAATCATCATGGACGGGTCGGCCCCGGATGTCGCAAGGAATTCCTTGCTCGAGATATGCGAAACGGCCGATGTCAGTTCCTTTTTATCCAAGGTGCCATAACCGATAACAACCACTTCATCCAGAAACACCATATCCGTAGCAAGGGATACGTCTATGTCGACCTGGTCAATCACAGGAATCTCCTGTGTCGTATAACCAATAGACCGGATTACAATGACAGGATCCTTCTGGCCGTTGAGGGGGAGGATGTATTGACCATCCAAATCCGTACTCACGCCATTGTTGGTCCCTTTAATCATAACAACGACACCGGGGATGGGATCTCCGGTGGAAGCGTCGGAAATGACGCCCCGCACCGTCCTTTCCTGCGCCCATCCCAGGATCGGAATCAAGCACAGGACAACGGCCTGCGCCAGGGCGGTAAGTCTTTTAAGTAGTAGTTTCATACATATTAATTATTGGTTTAGACTATGCGTCTTCGCACAGCACAAAGTTACCCCTGCCTTTCCTGGAATAAAAGGAATTAAGCCCGCGAATAAGGCGCGGGCTTAGAGTAACTCATTAATAATCAATATGTATTTCTACTCCCTTGGATATAGAGTTAAGGTGTGTTTAGGGCTTGGGGATAGCCATAATCCTGCTGTCGAACTCGTCTTTCCCGACAAGAGCCTTCGCCTTCAGCCTGGCTTTATAGACATAGACCGTGTCAACGGACAGATTGAGATATTCGGCCACCTCTGCGGCGTTATCCAGGCCAAGGCGCATGAGGGCGAAGATCCTGACATCCATCGGCATGGTTCCGTCATCGGCAAGACGGATCTGCTGATCCTTCGGGAAGAGTGCGTTGAACTCGTCCAGCCAGTTGGGGAACAACTTCAGGAATGCCGTGTCAAAGCTGGCTGCGATCCGGGCTCGTTCTTTCTTTATGCCAATATGGTACAGGGTCGTCCTGGCTTCATCGGGACGCTTGAGCGTTATTTCCCGTACAGCTTCATTGACAGCTTCATTAACCTCATTGACAAAAGCGGTGTTTCCATACAGAGACTGGACAATATACTGGTCCTTAATCTCGTTAGCTTCACGCAACTTGGAAATGGCATCAGTCAGGGAGAGGTTGCTTTGTTCAAGCAAAGCAGTCTTTTCGGCCAGATCGGCATGCATCTGTCTCAATACCTTGTTCCTGGATCGCAATACTAAGAGGAGTGACGCTGTAATTATCAAGAGAGCCACGATGGCGAACAAAATGATAAACAGCAGTAGCCGCTGGTTGTTGAGCCAATTGTAGCGACTGCTCTCAATAACTGGCAGAATGGTGTTGATTTCAGCCTTCCTCAGTCTGGAGTTATAGAACTCGGCATCGTACTGTGCCTGTTGAATGTACTTGTAGGCCCTGTCAATGTTCCCTCTTGCGTACATGTGTCCCGCCAGGACCTTGACTGAAGTCGTCTCGTGTGTGCAGGACCGAATATCCAGGATAGCTGACAAGGCGCGATAATAGACCGCCTCATCAAACCTTCGCACTTTGTTATAGGCTTCAGAGAGAATGGAATACTGGACGGCCTTCTGATGGTCATCCCAATCATTCATCAAGATAAAGGATTCTCGTGCGGCAATGGCCAGCGAATCAGAGTAATCCTCTATGAGCATCTTGTCCAGGTTTGCATAACCATATAGGTATGAACCTTTTTCTGCATATTCCAGGACCTTGTCGTAACACGAAAGCTTTTCAGCATCATATCTGGAGGCCAGATTCTCTGTCCCGCTGACGAATGAACTAAGATTCTGCCAGGTCTCGGCTCCAAGGAAGTAGAATTCAGCACAAAGCGGTGCCGACACGCCATTCGGATCAAATGAGCGGATGACATCAACGGCTTCATTGAAAAAGCCTACACTCTTGAAACAGTGAAGGAGGGCAATCTGAGCTTTTGCTTTATGGTTTTCATTTGATCCCTCATTATCAGCAGCTAATTCCAAAAGTTTGGCATAAACAAAGGCCGAGTCGTACTGGTAATTCTTATACTGGTCAAATAGCGTAGAATACAGATCAATTCTTGCTTGTGAATCCAAGGACTCCGGTAAGCCCTCTTTCAAACGTGCAATCCGGACTTTCTTTTCATCTTCATATCTCTGCCGATGGTCAATCGTCTCGTCAAGCTCCCGGAGTACCGGTTCGATCATCTCGTTCTTATTCGAACAAGATAAACAGGCCAGCAACGCCACAACAGATATCAAAACCCTATGTTTCATGCACCTCGCAATACTTGGACACCAATGCAAATGTAGCTAAAAAAAAACGACTCCCGCAAGGGATTCCTTTTTCCTACGATTAAAAGAATGTTCCTCACTATCAATAGAATGCATTGTATCAGGCCCGTCGTACGAGGCACATTTTGTCAAAATCTTAATTCTTGTTATTTGCCTATTTCATAACCATTTGATTGTAAGGATATTTTGTATGGAGGTAATCTTATTTCGACTATTATTGTTTCCAGAAGCATTAATAAAGGTGTTTTTTTTCACAATACTTGGCTGGAGAATCGCGCTTAATAGAACACTTGATTGCCCCCGTTATTATTTTCCTTCATCAGAATATGAGAAGCCGGCTGTAGGGATAATTACCGCACTAGGCTCCTTTCTGTTTGGATTATTGTCTTTTTGGACAGAGAGGATTATTCATTGTTGAACCATTTCGGAGTGACGTCACTGGCGTTGCTGATTTCCTTGACGTCCTTCACCTTGTGGCCTTTACCCTGCGTTTCTCCATAGCCCAGGGCGATGTAGCAGCCGATCTTCTCTCCGTCGAAGAGCTCATAGGTTCCAGCGACCTTCCTGTAGCTGAGTCCTGCCCAGCAGGAATTCAGCCCCAGCGTTTGGGCCAGCAGGACGAGCTGCTCACCGTAATATCCGATCTTCTCATCCAGATCCCCGCCCTTCTTTCCGGCCATGACGAGGTAGTTCTTCACGCCGGAGAAGGAACCGTAGGCCATCGGGCCGCTGAAGGCCTTGGGCTCGCCGGTCACGAGCTGGATATGCAGTCCGGCTTCCTCATTGATCTCCCGGATCCTGTCTCGCAGTGTAGTGAGGACCTCCTCGGTCAGGGGTTCGTCCTTGTACTTTCTCACCGAGTGCCGCGCCTCAATGGCTTCAAGCAGTGTCATATCTGTAGTCCGTTTACTGTTGTTCTTTCTTGACCCGTTTGCCCAGCGGGCCATGGTGGTGGCCGCGGTTGAGCGTGACGCCGTTGCGGTTCAGCACCCGGAAGACGCTGGCCCTACAGGCATAGCCGCTGGCTTTCCAGATGTCGTCGATGGAGGCTCCAGCGTTGTACATGCTGATGATGGTCTTGTCACGGTGCTGGCGGAGGCCCTGCTTCGCCCTGGGCTTCTCGATGTCTTTGCGGCTCCTTAGGCCTTGCTCCGATCGCCGGACGGCCGTAGCCTCGGACGAGAGGCGTGCGATGGTGTCAAGTACCTCGGAGACCCCAGTAGTAGGGAAGAGTTCACCCTTGGAGTCGATCCCATCGTGGATACTCACGATCCTCACGCCGTACTCCCTGCAGAGATCCAGGAAGACCCCGAGTTCACGGATGCCGCGAAGGGCGTTGCTGAGCTTACTGACGACGACGGTGTCTTCCTTCCTGAGGCGGGTGAGCATGCGCCGCCACTGGGGACGGTACTTCTCGTCCGTCCCTTCCTCCTCGATGATGGTATCGCAGCCGAAGCCCTTCATCCAATCCAGGTCTTCTTCCCGGGTGATTAGGGTTTTCGCAAGGAAAAGGTATCCGATCTTTGCCATGGGTGATGGATTTCTCTGCCGCTAATTTACAAAGAATTGTCCACACCTCAAATGATACTCAGATTTATATTGAGGGGAGTACCGGCTTAACGCCGGTAATCCCTTCTTTCGGTATGTACATTGGCTCCCGTACTTGTCGCCATCCAGCTTATAAAATGCCATCCGGATTAGGGTAAATGAATGGAAAGAAGTATCTTTGTTATAGGTTCAAGTGATTGGAGAACAGTGAAT
>JAEEGJ010011457.1_pt1 | contig 22493 bp, 17 predicted proteins | sample 8958761 | NCBI WGS metagenome assembly JAEEGJ01 (sample SAMN16246546, study PRJNA631951) | gut metagenome | biome: gut microbiome; feature: rumen; material: RS-attached | host: Bos | place: Iran: Karaj | collected 2018-10 | reverse complement strand
AGCAGGCTTCGGCTTTACGTTGTCCTGGTAATATGTGTAGGTCATGGTCTCCTTGTCGGACATAACTCTTGCCTCTGTTACCGAGCAGATAAACATGCCGTGGGTATCGAGATCCACATACTGCTCTACCTTTAATGACATAAAGGCATTTATATATCTGCCGAGGAATGCAAGTCCGTTATCGGAACGCATAACCTCAGTTCCCTCAAACTTATTAACGTTTCTGCCGGATCTGAATCCGAATGACTCAAATACTGAGAAAGGAGCCTCTACCGACAGACAGTTTACATTCATGATACCTGTCTGTTTGATCACATGATGTGAATAGTTCTGCTTATTGATGCAGACTGCCACTCTGTTAGGAGTGCTGGTTACCTGGGAAACGGTGTTAACGATACAGCCGTTATCCTTGCTTCCGTCATTTGAAGTAACAACATAAAGACCATAACCGATCTTAAAGAGTGCCGTGAGGTCATTTTTATTTGCAGTATCGGGAGCCGCTGCCATATAGTCCATACAGAGCTCGTCGGAAAGCTTCTCGATCTGATCCTTGCTCACATCGTTGAGTGCGGATGTGATCTTAACGGTTGTGTCAGTAAATGTAAGGTTCTTGCAGTTTGCAAGCATCTCCTTCATCACCTTGGCTGCCATGGGTGCCCATGAGCCGTTTTCCATAAGACCGATGGTCTTGTTCTTAAATCCGCGTTCTGTCAGATGATTGATAAACTCTCTCATGAACGGGAAAATATCAGCATTGTAGGTGGTGGTAGCAAGTACTATCCTGCCATATCTGAAGGCATCCTCAACTACCTCTGCCATATCCGAGCGTGCAAGGTCGTTAACCACTACCTTAGGACAGCCCTTTGCCTTTAACTTGTCAGCCAGGAGCTCAACCGCCTTCTTTGTATTGCCATATACCGAAGTATAAGCTATCATTATGCCATCGGACTCTACGCCGTAGCTTGACCAGGTGTTGTAAAGGTCTAAATAATAGCCTAAGTTCTCGGTAAGAACAGGTCCGTGAAGAGGACAGATCTTAGCAATATCAAGGCCTGCTGCCTTCTTTAACACTGCCTGTACCTGTGCGCCGTATTTTCCAACGATACCGAAATAATAACGTCTTGCTTCACATGCCCAGTCATCATCCTCTGCATCCAATGCTCCGAACTTGCCGAAGCCGTCAGCTGAGAAAAGCACCTTGTCAAATGTATCATAGGTCATGATAACCTCCGGCCAGTGAACCATGGGTGCTGCGATAAACTTTAATACATGCTTGCCAAGAGGCAGCTCATCGCCCTCTCCTACTATAAGTCTTCTGTCTTCGAACTCCTGTCCGAAGAAGTTCTTCATCATACCGAAAGCCTTCTGTGAGGAAACTATAGTTGCCTCGGGATAGGTCTTCATGAAGTTTGCTATGTTTGCCGAGTGGTCAGGCTCCATGTGCTGAACCACCAGATAATCCGGCTTCTTTCCCTCAAGTGCCTTTGCCACATTGTCCAGCCACTCATGGGTAAAGTTTCTGTCCACCGTATCCATAACGGCTATCTTGTAGTCCTTTACTACATATGAATTATATGCCATGCCCTGAGGTACAACATACTGACCTTCAAAAAGATCTATCTGATGGTCATTTACACCTACATAAATAATGTCATCCGAAATCCTCATTTGTTCCCCCTCCATTTGATATTTTAGTAAAAATACATGCAGATCTCTTTATCGGGATCTGCTTTTTATATGCGCTAAAAAACTATATCTATAGTATCATAACCTAATAAATATTACAATAAAAGAATTTTTTAATAAATATTAAAAACAAAAGTTTCTCACAATCCGAAAATAAAAAACTTCCATAACTTAGCATTAATGCCGGTTATGGAAGTTTTATCCGGTTTTTCCGGTTTTATCACTCTGCTGAAATCTGGCTTGATTTCTTTACAGTTACATTTACGTTGTAGCACTCGAATATGTTCTCAATCCTGTTTTTGTCAGCCTGAGGATTCTTTGTGATGACAGAAACGATGGGAACAATGATAAGTCCTATGATCATGGCTGCAGCACCTGCCACGATGGGTGATGCCGTTACCTTAACAAACAGGTTTCCTACTGTGATGACTATGCTTGCAATGAAGCTTGCCCATACTGCAGGTCTGGTAACCTTTTTCCAGTAGAGTCCGTAAAGGAAAGGAGCAAGAAATGCGCCTGCCAGTGCACCCCAGGATATACCCATAAGCTGTGCTATGGCTGTAGGAGGATCAAGTGCTATGATAACAGATACTACCACGAAAAATACGATCATTATTCGCATAACGAACATCTGCTTTTTCTGATCCATATTCTTTATTACATTGTCCTTTAACAGGTCAAGCGTAAGTGTTGAGCTTGATGTAAGTACCAGAGCCGAAAGAGTGGACATTGATGCCGAAAGCACCAGCACTACGACTACTCCGATAAGAATATCGCTTAATGAATTCTGCAGCATGGCAGGTACGATACCGTCATATGCTACAGCACCTGTTTCAGCATTGATGAAGCTGGCGCCCTCTCCGCCGAAAAGTCTGCCGAAGCCACCCATAAAATATGAGCCGCCGCCGATGATGATCGCGAAGAATGTGGATACTATGGTACCTGTCTTGATCGACTTTTCGCTCTTTATAGCGTAGAACTTCTGTACCATCTGAGGAAGTCCCCATGTACCGAGTGATGTCAAAATAACAACGCTCAAAAGTCCTGCGGGATCCGGTCCGAAGAAGGATGCGAATACACCGGGCTGATCTGCTGTCTCGGGACCCTGAACATTTGAAAGCTTTACAAGAGCCTCCGTAAAGCCGCCCTGCTTTGTGATAACGCTGGCGATAACCGCTACCATGCCGACAAGCATTATCATACCCTGGATAAAGTCATTCATACTTGAAGCCATATATCCGCCGAGGATAACATATACACCGGTGAGCACTGCCATACCGATAACCACTGCCTCATAAGGGATATCGAATGCAAGTCCGAAAAGCTTTGAAAGTCCGTTATATACTGAAGCTGTGTAGGGAATAAGGAATACAAATGCGATAGCTGATGCTGCGATCTTCAGTGCCTTGCTGCCATATCTTTTTCCGAAGAAGTCAGGCATGGTCGAGGATGAGAGATGATTTGTCATGACTCTCGTTCTTCTGCCAAGGATAACCCATGCAAGCATGGAACCGATAAGTGCGTTTCCTATACCTATCCAGGTAGATGCTATACCGTATTTCCAGCCGAACTGTCCAGCATAACCGATGAATACTACGGCTGAGAAATAGGATGTACCGAATGAAAATGCAGCCATCCAGGGGCCGATCTTTCTGCCGCCGAGGACAAAGTCATTTACGCCGGTAACTTTTTTCTTTGCATTTACACCGACGAGGATCATTACTGTAAAAAAGACAACCAGAATCAATATTTTTACTACCATGATGCTTTCCTGCTGTGTCAGCAGCCTCCTTATAAAATAGTGCTTTATTGGTTTAAAGCGTTGTGCTTTAAAGCGTTAAAGTGATGATAGCACCTTTTTTTTCATTTGTCAACTGATTTTTGGAGATTTTCCTTCCGAATATAAAACACCGGAGAAACCTTCGGTACAGAAGCATGAGAGGTCTGCAATTAAGCATTGACAAAAAAGAATATGTATATAATAATATAGTAGAAATTAAAAATATTTCAGCACAGAGAAAATATTGATATTATGGCTCATATAAATGAACTTATGACCTTAAGGAGGAATCATGGCAGAATTACTTATGAAGCAGAAAGCACTCTCCATAAGAGAGAATTATGAAGTATACAGCAGCGACGAATTAAAGTACATCATACAAAGAAGGAAGCTCCTGGCAAAAAAACCTGTATTTGACATCTTTGTTGAAGAAGGAGTAGTCGCTACTGCCGAGGTTACAAGTACTGCTGCCCCTGTTATATACAAGGTCGCTTTTGGTGAAAAGGATGCCGGAGAGGTACGCTTTGATGAAACTCCCGGTGTTAACAAACTGGTATATGAAGCCAAAGGCATCGAGGTTGACGGTAACAGCATTCTTTCCGAGTTTACCATCAAGGATAAGGATAAAAAAATCATAGGTACCATCAAGAAGAAGCTTGTCTCCATGAAGGATACCTATGATATCAAATTTGAAAACGATGATGACGAGCTGCTGATCGTAATGCTCGCTTTACTTGTGGATGAAACCTTCCACGGGTGATTTTCAAGTTTCTACATATAATAAATACTTGAAACAAATAAAGCACCTGCTTTTGCTAACAGGTGCTTTTAAAATACACTTTACCGGTTTATACATTACAAAACCGCTGTAACGGCAGCAAGATGAAACTGATCAATACATACCATTTCCTGCGGCAAATCCCGGAGCAGTGTCTGCAGGTCTGGAGTAATCTCCCAGCTTGTAGTTTCCGCTTTCAAGCAGAGCCTTTGCCTTTAGGAGTGCATCACCGAGTAAACGGGCGTTGCTGCCGCGGCAGACGGTGAGCGTGAAGTTAAGCTCATCGAAGAATACTGCAGGCGCAACCTCTATGCGGTCATGCCTCTTTTCTGCTTCATTGTCTATTACATGGAAATATTTTCCGTCCTCTACGATCCAAGTATCTCTCTTTGACGGAGATGCACATGCTTTTCTGATTACCTCAAAGTTAAATGCATTTTCCTCCGGCATAAGGAATGACCAGTCTCCGACCTGCATGGCCTTGCCTGCAGCTATGGGTGCTTCCTTTTTCTTCTTTTTATAAAGGATAAATGCCAGAGCACCTACGGGGATAACAAATATCAGGATCAAAATGATATCATCTATCAGGTTATAGTTGGGTACCATGGAGTAATACTCTCTGGCGCTCTTTCCTGTGGGAGCAATAGAGGTTTCTGCATCAGAGCCGCCATGATGATGCCCTGACCAGTCCTTATCGCATTTCATGAAGTAGTTATAGGATATCTCATCATATCCGTTGTCATCCCAGGTAACGTCCATATTATACCATTTACCCTCGTACTGTACACGGTTCCATGCATGGGCACTGCCTATTTCTATGGTGACAGGTACTCCCAGTTCTCGCATGATGGCATAGAAGCTGAATGCATAACCTGTACATGATGAACGGCCCTTGCACAGAGCGCTGTAAGTACCGCCTTCAAAGGCTACATATCTGTTAAGAAGTACCAGGTAGTCATGCACTCCCTTTATCTTTTCATAGTCACTTAAGTCTTCAAATTTTGATGCTATCTTTTTTACCCGGCGTTCTGCCATAAAATTTGCATATAACGACGGCTCGCTTAAGTGGACATGTACATCATACCCGTTTTTAGAATACTGGTATTCATATCTTAGTGCATAAAGCTCGCAGCCTGCGTAGCTGCCATCCTGTGTATTTCTTGCAAGGATAGCATCAAAATCAAGAAAGCTCGGTACGATGGCCGACTCAAAATATATCTCTCCTTTACCCTTGCTCACGGCCGTATCTATAAGATTATTTATTTCCACAACCGATGTGGCTACCTTATCATAGTGATAGGAGTCGCTGAATATCACAAATCTTACAAATACTAATGCCAGGATCAATACCAGAACGACTATCCTGATTATCTTTTTTTTGCTGCTGCCCTCTTTTTCCATGTCCTCTTTCTTTTTCCCTTCTCTTATCCCAACTGGATTTTGTTTGACTCCTGGTTTTCTGCGTCTGAAAGCATTTTTCCTATCACTCCCGAGGAGAGTCTGGCCTCGAGTAATGTGTCATCAGTAGCTTTATCATACTCTATCTTAAGCAATCTTATGGTCTTGTCCAGGTTTTCAGAAATTATCTGCATACATTCCTTTGTATTCTGAGTCTCTATACCGTTTTCAGATAAAGTATCGTAAAGCTGCAATGTCTTCTGTGTTTCAGGCAGATAAAAAAACTTAACCTTTGACTGTGCGGTACGGTTACCGGTCTTCATGATGGCTTCCAGGAGTTTATTTATCTCACTCGTCTTAGCGATGACTTCTTCGTCACTCAGTCCTTCTGTGTCGAGAGCATACTCACCCTTTACTGTAAACGCATCCGTTGTCCCGTCCTTTGCTGTCTTCCCGGAACCGGCTTTCTGATCATATGTTAGACCGTATACCGATACTTTCCCATCTTTTGCTGTAATCTTGGGAGACTGATCAGCCACCATCTTTTCCCTGTACTTCTTCTTGGTGTTAATGATGCCTTCCTTTATCTTTTTAACGTTATATTTTCCGAGGATAAAGGACATAGCTACCACCACTATGGCAAACATGGAGATGGATATGGGACTGAATGACAGTGTACATACTATACCTGCCGCTGCAGCCAGGAATATGCATAATACATTCGATAAAAAACTGTACGAAAACTCGCTTTCATCAACATCAAGCTCCGTGATATCCGATGAATTATCCGACTTAGAAGCAGGTGCCTTAAATGCCTCCTCGGAGGATCTGCGCTTCATGTATTGATAAAGAGCGTATTTCAGATATGAATTTTCAAAAGAGGTCTCATTATCATCAAACTTGACATCTTCAACACATCTGTCACATACCAGCACGTCCTCACTGATCGCAGTCCACTCAAGGCCGTAAAGATAGACCTGCTGCCCTTCCGTGAAAACTATGTCTCTCTGTTCGTCCTTATCAAACTCGATAACGGGGCGCAGCCAGAAGGATGTATCCGAGCAGTATGCTCCCTTTTTGTCCAATACTCCCTCGTCATTTACAAAACCGCACTTCTTTGTCCCAAGCTCGGACTCGCTCTCTATCCAGAAACGCCTGCCGGGATTGGGTAGAATATATTTATTTTTTTCGTATTCAGATTCTCTGAGTATCCTATACTGCATACTATATACCTTGCCGCAGGCATCTTCCCTATCGGTGATGCGCCTGCTTTATCACCGACGTTTTTAGTATCTATAGGACTAGCGGCTCAGTGCTTAATCCTATTATATATATCCCGGGTTGTAAATAAACCCCCAATTATGCAAAATGACGCAGTCTATTTCGCAGACTGCGTCTTGAAAATTCTAACGGTCTTGCGCCGTAAGATGTGTATATTCCTCTATCTTTTCTCCTGAGCGGACCACTACATCGGGATCGATTATGCAGAAATTTCCTATCTCCGCACCCTCTTCGACTATGGCACCCGGAAGTACTATGGAACCCTCGCCGATCTTAACACCTCTCGCCACTTTAGCACCGGGTGAGATAATCTTGGGCAGGATAAAATTTTTCTCCCAGAGAAACTCGGCATAACGCTTTCTTATCTTATTGTTTCCTATGGCAATAAATGCACAGGGATACTCATTTAAGAAATCCACAGCCTCATAGCATCTGCCTATTATCCTATCGCTGGTGACGGAGTCATCGAGCAGGCTCACCTTCTGAAATGTCCCCAGCTCCTCAGCAATATCCATGACCTGTCTGCCGTGTGAACCCGCTCCGAGTATCAGAAGGTTCAGCTGTTTATGGTTGATGCCTGCCAGTCTTTCTCCGAGAGTGGGCTTTGCTGTTATGGCAGCTCTTTTGGCCTCTGCCTCATCCCTGGTCCTGCCGTAGACCGAAGCATAAACAGCTTTTCCGTCAGATGATATCCCTTTTCTGTAGCGGGCCTCAAAGCGCCCGTCTTTTCTTTCATAGATACCGGCACCTATTCTCATATTGCCCTCCGACTAATATGCCTGGAAATATTTCTTGGTCGTGTTCAGATCTGTCTTTCCGGGTATCTCATAAAATATTATCACATTCAGTCTGTTACCGATCTGCCTGACAGCCAGATACATGCGGCCCTTTTTGTTTGTTTCGTATTCCATATCCCCGGATATAACCTTATAGCTATGAGATCCGATCATGATATCCGGCTCTCTCTTCGGTGCATATTTTTCCTGGAGCAGCACAGAGTTCATGTCTTTATCATTTATAAAATCATCTTCACTGAGTCCGAAAGTACTGCCATCAGAAAAAGCCATAACCACCGCTGCAGGAGTATCATTGTACATGGCATACATATGAATATCCACTGTCGCATCCGTACCCGGCAACTTGCTGTACATCGATTTCATGGTCGAATAAACATACGAAGGTGCGTTTATCATCCTGTCATCATATTTAAATCTCAGCTCGGACCACTCGTTGGAAAAAGCGTTATCCGAGAAGGAACCCACGGTATATGCTACTCCGTTGTCATTCTTTTCACGGTTCAGGAATTTCAGTCCAAAGATACCTATCACTACAACTGCAGCCAGTACTATAGCTAAAGGAAGTATTTTTGCCCATACGTTAGGCTTCGCCTCGGGTACCGCATCAAAGCTTCCCCTGTTGTACGGAGTGGCATATGTCTGCTGCCCGTAAGAGCTGTCCTGGTTTGACCTGTACTGCTCATAATGGTTGTTCACGGTATTGCTGAACATCTTAGCAGTACGGGCATCATCTGAAAGACTCTGCTCTCTTTTCTCTTTTACCGTATTGTTATCAAGACCGTATCTGGTGGGTACTATGGTCTGGTCAGGCTCAGGTTCGGGGCGCTTTTCCGACATTATGATAGGAGGTTTGCTTAAGTCATCACCAAACCTGTATTTTCTCTCTCCGTAAAGGCCGCTGTTTAACGGTATCTCGTCTATCTTAGGGCTCGGCTGCTCTGCTGCAGCTTCCTCTGCTGTTTCCTCTACGATGACTGCTTCCGGTTTGTCAGCATCTGTCTGCTCACTATCTGTATCCCCATCCAAAGACTGCTTAAATTTTGCAAAAGCAGCATTGGGATCAAAATCATTCATGCTTACCGGCTTTTTCTCCTCGGGAGCTGCTTCTTCCTTATAAAAATGCACTGTCTTTGATGCCGTCTGCCTGCTGATATCGGCAGCTTCGGAATAGCTCATGCCGCAGGCCGGGCAGACCAGAGCACTAAATACCTTCATCGCCCCACAGTTCGGACACTTATCAGATTCATTGGAATAACCGTTATTCAAATTCTGATCGCTCATCTACAGTCCCCTTTCTCCCAATATGCTGGTGGGGCAAAACATTGTTTTACCCACAACCTGATGCCACGGACCGCTTCGTTGCAAGCAACTGATGCAATCCCATAAACACCTCGAATATAACGATTTACCGACTATAATTATCCATATTTTTTGAATATCTGTCAAGTATTTATAGGAATTTCTTTAATAAAAGAAGAAGGGACCCGTTTCCGAGTTCCTTCTTCCTTTAGATTATGAACAACCAGACATTTCCGGGATGATCGATCATCCTTCTATCATTATAACCTTCTTCTCAGGTACCTTAGGAGCTTCCTTCTTAGGGATATCGAGTTTAAGTACACCGTCTTCGAACTTAGCCTTGATATCTTCCTCGGTAACTGACTTTCCTACAAAGAAGCTTCTCTGCATAGCGCCCGAATAACGCTCCTGGCGGATAAGTTTACCCTTCTTATCCTTCTCTTCCTTGTCAACACCCTTAGCAGCAGCTACTGTCAGGTAACCGTTCTGAAGCTCGAGCTTGATCTCATCCTTCTTGAAACCGGGCAGATCAATGGCTACTTCGTATTTGTCATCATGCTCCTTCACATCTGTTTTCATAACATGAGCAGCATGCTTTCCGTAGAGCTTCTTGTCAACATCTTCAAACTCTCCAAATGTAGGGAATTCAAAATCCATCAGGTCATCAAATAAGTTTTTGTCAAAAATACTAGGATACAACATAGGTCATTCCTCCTTTACACATATGAAATATTTAAACTATATGTTCTGGAGCATCGGACTTGAGAATCTTTCCCGGGGCTCTTTTCTTTTGCCCCTCCGGAATTTCCTCTCTTCCTTTGTTCTGACTGCATTATATCACTGATTGTTAGCACTGTCAAGAGGTGAGTGCTAACAATTTTATTATTCAATTATAAATTTTTTATTAAAATGTCCCATCTGTCAGTAAAGCTCATCCTGTTTTCTGTATATTGTAATAATTGTGTGTTATTTATAAAAAATATTTTCACTCTGAATTTTGATTTTATGGAATATAAGCATTGAAATCCAAATATATAAATAGTATAATCTTGTTAGAAAAAATTTTAGGAGGTATTATAAATGCAAGAGGTTTATGATTTTTTAAAGAAATGCGGTACTTATTATTTAGCAACAGTTGACGGCGATCAGCCCAGAGTACGCCCCTTCGGTACAATCGATCTCTTTGAAGGAAAGCTCTATATCCAGACCGGAAAAGTAAAGGAGTGCTCCAAGCAGCTCCACAACAACCCTAAGGCTGAGATCTGTGCTTTTGACGGTGCTACCGGAACATGGCTCCGTGTATCGGGCAAGCTCATCTCAGATGACAGGCGCGAAGCAAAGAAGCATATGCTCGACAGCTATCCTAACTTAAGAGGTATGTACTCAGAGGATGATGACAACTCAGAGGTACTGTACTTTGAAGATGCAGAGGCTACATTCTCATCATTTACAGCTGCCCCCAGGACAGTAAAATTCTAATTTTGAGAAAAATTATCTCTTGGATTTTACTTTAAAAGCCCCAAGACATGCTTAAAAAATGTATGTCTTGGGGCTTTTTTCATGTTTTAATACCTGTTTAAAAAAGGTACCAGTCCGTCATGATCACAGTCTGCATCAGTTATAACATCAGCTGCTGCCTTTGTAGACTCCTGTGCATTGAGCATCGCTATGCCGAGTCCTGCTTCTATAAGCATACTGTTATCGTTTTCCGCATCTCCGGCGGCTATGGTATTTTCAATGGGGATATTTAAGTGCTTTGCCAGCTCGTGTACTGCGGTGCCTTTACCGAATCCCTTCGGGATGAGTTCAAGATAGTATGGGGATGAATACATGGTATCCAGTATGTCCCCGTATTTTTCCTTTACCTTTTCACGGAAGCGTTCCTGCTTTTCATGGTCGTGGAGCTCGATACAGATCACCTTGCAGGGAGGTCCGTCCAGGTAGTCTGCGGGCTCAGGAGAAAACTTTACGGGAGTTGACACCTTTGAGCGGTAGTCCTGTATCTCCTCATCGTCTTTTGAAGTCAGTATATATTCATCACTGTAGGTATGGACATATACATTGTTCTCGTCAGCCATCTTGAAAATATCCCTTACCACGGGTATTTCCAAACCTACTCTGAATATTGTTTCCTGTTTTTCACAGTCATATATCTGACATCCGTTATAGGCTGCTATAAAGCTGTGGGCAAACTCAAGTCCATATTTTTTCTGGACCTTTAAAGCACTGTCCAGACCACGGCCTGTACATATTACAAAGATGTTTCCCTTATCAGTAAAGGTTTTGAGAGCCTCATAGGTTTTGGGGGACACTTCTTTTTTTGTTGTAAGGAGTGTATCATCAAGGTCGGAGAAAAAAATATATTTTTTCAGGCTTGTCATTTGTTCTTCCTTTCAGCAGTAATCTTGGATTTAATTTGAACTGTTTTCTTTATTCCTTAGTATTTTTACCATACTCAGAGGATAAAATCAATCGCTCTTTGAAATAAATCTGATATTTGGGATTGAAATATAATATTTCACATAGTATAATAGGGCACGTATTACGGAACGGGAGGATATGCGTTTTTCGCTATATATAATGAAAGAACAGGTTAATTTTACCGAAGGAAGGATCATCGGACCGCTTATGAAATTTGCGATGCCCGTTATGTTTGCACTATTCCTTCAGGCCATGTACGGAGCTGTGGATCTCTTCGTAGTAGGTAAATTTGCAACACCTGAGGATGTTTCGGCAGTTACCACAGGCTCACAGATAATGATGACTTTAGGAAATCTCGTGACCAGCCTGGCTATGGGTACAACTATTTACTTTGGTCAGCAGATAGGTATGGGCAACCTGAAAAAAGGCGGTGCCATAATAGGTGCAAGTATTGCTCTTTTCGCATCCATAGGCCTGATAATGTCGGTATGCATACCTCTTTTCGCAAACAGTATTGCAGATATCATGCACGCACCCACAGAGGCCTTTGACCAAACTGTATCATACATAACCATCTGCGGCGCCGGCATGATAGCCATAGTTTTCTATAACCTGATCGGTGCAATATTCAGGAGCATGGGTGACTCCAAGACTCCTTTGATGACGGTAGCTATCGCATGTGTTTTCAATATCGCAGGGGACCTTTTCCTTATCGCAGGCCTTGGCCTCGGTGCAAAGGGTGCTGCTATCGCCACAGTCGCAGCTCAGTTGCTAAGTGTTATAATATCTGTTATTATAATAAGAAGAAAAGGGTTATCCTTTGAGTTTGAACTTAAAATGATCCGCTTTAAAGGCGAGATCATCGGACATGTCATCCGCCTCGGATTACCTATAGCCCTGCAGGATTTTCTGGTAGGCTCTTCATTCCTGGTTATCCAGGCCATAGTCAATGACCTCGGTGTTACGGCCTCTGCCGGAGTCGGTGTTTCACAGAAGGTATGCGGCTTTATAATGCTGGTGCCTCTGGCATTTATGCAGTCTATCTCCGCATTTGTGGCACAGAATGTCGGTGCAGGCAAGATGGACAGGGCTACCAGGGCTTTAAAGAGTACCATATCGGTTTCGTTTATCTTCGGTATAGCCATGTTCGCTCTGGCATTCTTCAGAGGGGATCTGCTCACCGGACTGTTTGCCAAGGATGAGCCCGTCATCCTTGCCGGAGCAGAATATTTAAAGGCCTATGCCATAGACTGCTTATTTACATGCTTCCTTTTCTGCTTTATAGGCTTCTATAACGGAAAAGGCAACACCACCTTTGTTATGATCCAGGGACTCATCGGTGCTTTTGCGGTACGTATCCCTGTCTGCTTTGTAATGAGTAACTGGGAACCCGTTTCACTGTTCCACATAGGACTTGGCACTCCCTGCTCCACGCTCGTCCAGATAATAATGTGCTTTGTTTTCTTATTTATCAGCAGAAAACAGAGTCCCAAAGTACCGCTGATATCACAAAATAACGATTAATACAATATTGTCATACAGAAAAAGAATCTGTGATTTAATAAAAGGTAAATTATATGATGGATGTTTCTAAATACGGGATAGGTTATTTCCCTGTAGGAAAACAATACAATAAATGGGCTTTACGAGACCACATCGAAAAGCCCCCCATCTGGTGTAGCGTCGATATGCGTGACGGAAACCAGAGTCTTGTTGTGCCTATGAACCTCAAGGAAAAGCTTGAGTTTTATAAGGTGCTCCTGAAAGTGGGCTTTAAGGAGATAGAGGTTGGTTTTCCTGCTGCCAGCGAAACGGAATATGAATTCCTGCGCGCTCTGATAGACAGAAAAATGATACCCGATGATGTGACCATCCAGGTGCTTACCCAGTGCCGCGAGCATATCATAAGAAAAACCTTTGAAGCATGTGAGGGCATCCCGAATGCCATCATTCATTTTTATAATTCAACAAGCGTTGTTCAACGTGAGCAGGTATTTGAAAAATCAAAAGACGAAATAAAAGATATTGCCGTAGAGGGTGCAAAGCTGGTAAAAGAGCTGGCGAAGAAAAGTAAGAGCCATTTCAGGTTTGAGTATTCACCGGAATCATTTACCGGTACTGAGCCCGAATATGCGCTTGAGGTTTGTAATGCAGTGCTTGATGTACTTGAGCCCTCCGAGGACAACAATGTAATCATCAATCTTCCTGCTACTGTGGAGATGAGCCTGCCCCATGTATATGCATCACAGATAGAATACATGAGTGAAAACCTGAAATATCGTGAGCATGTCACACTTTCTCTGCACGCTCATAATGACAGAGGTACGGGCATAGCCGATACGGAGCTTGGCCTGCTGGCAGGAGCCGACAGAGTAGAGGGTACTCTTTTCGGAAACGGCGAGCGTACCGGAAATGCAGACATAGTTACATTAGCTCTTAATATGTATACACATGGTGTGGACCCCGGACTCGATCTGTCGGATATTTTAAAAATCCGTTATGAGTTTGAAAAATGTACCAGAATGCATGTAAACGAGAGAATGCCTTACTCCGGAGATCTTGTATTTGCTGCATTTTCAGGGAGCCATCAGGATGCTATCGCTAAAGGCATGCATTACCGTGTGCGCTATGATTATCATCCCTGGAATGTACCCTATATCCCCATAGATCCTTCAGATATCGGACGTTCATACGAGGCCGATGTCATCAGGGTAAATTCCCAGTCCGGAAAGGGTGGCATAGGCTATATACTGGAAAAGAATTTCGGATATACACTGCCGGCAGATATGCGTGAAACCCTGTCATTCCTTTGCAAAGGAATCTCGGACAGGGAGCATCGTGAACTCGGATCCCATGAGATCCTCTCCATCTTTACGGACAACTATCTTGATCTTAAGGGAGACATCAGTATAGCTGATTACGAGTTTATGCAGCATGGCAGGGATGTAAAGATATATGCGACCTTCGTAAAAGACGGAGTAGAAACAGCTGTAGAGGCTGACGGAAACGGACACTTGAGCGCTATAAGCAATGCTTTAAAGAAGTATACCGGACAGTCATATATACTCCAGGTATTTACCCAGCACAGTTTACAGGGCCAGGGCTCACAGAGTGTGGCTGCCTCATATATCGGACTTGAAAGTCCCTCAGGCGAAATGTTCTGGGGCGCCGGTACGGATACCGACGTCATCAAGGCCAGTGCCAATGCACTGATGAGTGCCTTTTACAATATGACAAAAGAAAAATGACATAAAAAATCCCCAAGACATACGTTTTAGTGTATCTTGGGGATTTCCATTTTATTCTGTCAACTAATCTTCAGATAATCGAGATATGCATCCCATGTACCGTCATCAGCAGTTACAACCAGCTTGACCGTATGATTACCTGTACCGGTGTAAACATTCTTTACCGTATACTCAGCCGGATACTGATCTCCGTAGTAGAAGGTACCCTTTGTCTGATTATCGATCACGAGATCAACTCTCGCCATGTTTGAACCGTTTGAGCATGCACGAAGCACGAAATCATGTGTATTTGAACCAAAATACTGAGTATAGGAAACAGCATCATTATTTGCATAAAGAGCAACTCCGCCGAACGGATTGTTTATATTTCCGGTATACTGTCCGCTCTTTGTCATGTCCTCACACTGCTTGGTAACTGCATAACCGCCGTTATTTCCGGAATTATTATTGTTGTTACCGCCATTGTTTCCGCTGTTGTTTCCGCTGTTGCCGCTGTTATTGCTACCCGAGCCGCTGCCGGTAGAAACTCCGCTGCCACCGATGATCAGTGCATCACAGTATCCGTCCCAGTTGCCGTCATCAGCAGTTACAACAAGCTTAACGGTCTGATTTCCTGTACCGGTATTAACATTCTTTATCGTATATTCTGCCGTATTTGCATCTCCGAAATAGAATGTACCCTTGGTCTGATTGCCTATTACCAGGTCAACCTGTGCCAGGTTATTTCCGTTAGAAGCTCCGCGAAGGGTAATGTCGTGTGTACCTGATGAGAAATTAACGTTTGTTGAAACAGCGTCATTATTTGCATACAGTGCTACTCCGTTAAAAGGATTGCTGATGTTGCCTGTATACTGACCACTCTTGGTCATGGATTCACACTCAATAACGGTACCCTTATTGGTTCCGGGAGCACTGCTGCCGTTACCGTTAGAGTTTCCGCCATTATTACCTCCGTTGTAATTACCGCCATTGTTGCCACCGTTATAATTTCCGCCACCGTTACCGCCTACGGTTACTGTATTGGAATAAACGTTTGCCCAGCCGCTGCTCTGGTAACCTTCGATGTTGAGGGAAGCCTCATAAAGATTACCCATGCGCATGCCCATCTGCTCCCAAGCCTTGAAATGCTCGGTTACTGAAATGGTACCGCTTGTACGCTTTGATGTACGTACGCTCCAGTACTGCTGGAATGTGGTGTTACCATCTATTGAAGGCTGATTGTAACGGGTTGTTTCATAAACCTCGTATGTACCTCCATCAACATAGATAGTACCCTTTGAAGTAGCTCCGGGTGGACGCCAGCTTCCCCAACTCTCTACGATGTAATACTCAACAAGCGGATTTCTTGTCCAACCGTATACGCACAGGTAGGAATTTCCGTTTGGCTGATAGTCAACACCGTAAGTAATGGAAATGTTTCCGATCTGCTGGTATGTCTTTGTACAGTCAAATTTGACACCCTCACGGAATAATGCATTTCCGATGTTCTGCCACCAACACTCGAATTTACCGTTGCCGTTTAAGGTCATGCTTGTCTCGCCATAATCCTTCCACAAAGCATAGGTGTAAGCCCCATCGCCGCCTTCGGTGTTGTTGTAGAGCACTGTCGCAGCTTTTGCATTATAATTTCCGAAATACGGAAATCCAAAACATAAAAGCAACGACAATACTACAGCAATAACTCTCTTGCTTTTTTTCATAGCAATTAATACCTCCTTTCGAGTATCAGCATACCACATATTGCCCAAAAAGGAGTGTTATTTCTGTTACGATTATGTAAATATTTATTAATTTTATCGCAATAATTAAATGCCGATTAGCAATATTTGCTCATAGCCTGAAATTGTGAACAAGGAATAGCAACAATTAACAAAAAGAACAATTATTGCGCATTTAACCACTGGGTAATACTCAGAAAATAGTCCACAGACCAGACGTCAAGCTCCTGCGGATTTTCTATAAACGGCAGAAGATCTCTCTTTGCCTCCTGATAATTGATCTCCCGGAACCTATAGCCCAGGTTGGCTTTTACTTCATCCAGTGTCATGTCTTCCTTAGCCTCAACATATTTGAACTTTAGGAGTCTCGCCACCAGATGCTTATGATTATAGGGCACCTTTTTTATCAGATAAAAGACATAATCGTAAAGATCACGTCCTCTCACCCTGCCCATCCATGCTCGAAAGATTGTATGATCGATCTTTTCCGCAAAAAGTGAAGGTTTGTCATACACGGTAATCTCATAAGGAGAGGGATAAAGACATGTTTTCTTCTCGTAGCCTGCAAACATGGGAGGATCATAATTCATCTCAAACCTTACATTGACCGTGTCGGCATCCGAAATGCTTTTAGGTATTTTATCACCGGGGAACATGTTCATGAACACTTGCCGGGTATTTCCCTTTAAGACTACGGATTTTTTGAAATCATATGGTTTATCAATGACTTCCACCTTGAACTCCAGCCCATTATCGGCCAATTCACGTTCGATGGAGGGGAGCAGGCTCTCTATCTTGAAATCCGGGTCGGATTTAAACAGTGAAAACTCCAGATGTCCCGAAAAACCTTCAAGGTCATACTGTAGCCTGCGTGCCTTATCACCGTGCAAAGCAGCCATATCAAAAAAACCGTCCTTTGACAGGGCATACATTATATTACCCTGAATGGCCTGTTTGATTCTGTTCTTTATTTCAAATAATCGGAATTCGTTTGTCTTATCCAAGATTTGCTCCTTTATGGTTTTTCAATATAACCCCGCTGACTATGCCCGTAAGCATACCGGCCGCAAGGCCCGAAACAATAAGTACAGGAAAATAATACCACACTGCCTTTCCAACTACAATAACTGCTACGATTATCTGCCCCAGATTATGAGCTACGCCGCCTGCCATACTGACTCCGGTGACGGAAAATTTCTTCGTGTGCTTCAGCAGAACCATAACGGTTATGCTGAGTACTGCGCCTGCCAGACTGTATATACAGGCAAACAGACCGGTAAAGGTAAAGCCCGAAAGGATAATTCTGGTACATGACATGGCACCGGCCAGCTTCCAGTCAAGCATGTAGATTGCTATCATTACCGGGATGTTGGCAAAGCCCGGTTTTATGCCGGGTACCGAGAAAAACGGCGGCAGGAGGCTTTCCACATATCCGATTATAAACATGACCGCTGTCAGCATACCGGCCAAAGCCAGACGGCGTGTTTTTTCTTTGTTCACAAATTGGGCCTCCTTTCCTATCTAATTTCTATAATTACACGGTTGGGGAGGCACACTATGGTTTCCCCTTTATGCGATACAGGCGAATGATGGACACATATCTGATTGGGGCAGTCTGCCTCCTGCATGTAAGCTTCTCCGTCCTTTATGATCAGTATGCACTCTCCCACTTTACCGGGGATTTTTATCATCTGATATTGTCCTGCATCTTTTATATTGCTGCGGTCTTTTCCTGTTGCAGCGTCAGCTCCCTGCATGTTTATATCATCGATCACAGCGTCAAAACCGTCATCCACGGTACCGCCTTCATTTCCCAGATCATATTCTCCGAAAAGCTCCCCATCAATCGTTACCCTGACGGTCCTGCCTTCACCGGAGTTAAAAATCTTAAATGCAAAAAGTCCTGTGGCTGCAAGCAGCAACAGGACTAAAACCAATATTATATCGTTTTTTCGGAATAAGGAGATATTACTCATTCTTCATCGCCTCGATAGCGGATATCCTGGTGGCTCTAAGGGCAGGGAAGAAACCGGAAACAAGTCCGACGAGTATTCCGAAGCCTGCGGCGAAGAAGGGAAGCCAGATGGGTATTACGGACATAGCCGTCCCTGTCTGCTGCTCACCATAGTACATACCGCCGCCCATAAGTCCGGAGAATATGTCGCCTCCGTACTTATTCATGAGCCATGATACAATATAGCTTAAGCCTACTCCTATTGTACCACCGATGAAGCCTATAAGTCCAGCCTCAAATAAGAAAAGTTTTTTTACATCTCCTACCTTACAGCCCAAAACCTTCATGATACCGATCTCTCTGGTTCTCTCGTAGATCGACATGATCATGGTATTTGCTATGTTGATAGCTGAAACGAGCATCGCGACACCGCCGATGGCACCAAGGATGATCTCGAGCATCTTTGCCGTCTCCTGCATGGGCTTTATGTACTGCATGGAGCTCTCAGACTTAAATCCCAGCTCTTCGAGCTTGTCCTGAACATCGGTAACATTATTCATGTTATCAACATTTATATATATCTGCTCATACTTATTCAGGGACTCTAAGGCCTTTTTCCTGTCGGAAAGCTTTAACGTATTTGCATATTTCTCAAATATCTTCTTATACATATCTATGTCCATGAAGGCATAGTAGTCTGCCATGGAGTATCCCGACTCCGACTGGCCTATCTTTACCATATTCGCTATTTGATACGAATACTGCTTTTTCTTTGGATTCGGCTCATAGTTCATAAACTGGAGCTCTATCTTGTCCTTGTTAAAGTCGATTTCCTTGTTCACATACCTGGATCCGTTAAAATACCCGAAGTCCATATACATCTGAGAGCCATAGTATATCCTGTCCTTGGAGTTTTCCTTATTCGGATAAGTACCGTCCTCTAATGCAGGGTATCCGAAATCCTCATAGCAGCTCATATCCATGACCATAAGGTTGAGATAGCTGGTATATTTCTTTTTAGCCAGCAGCTGGGCATTTCCGTACATTATCGGAGTAATGCTCTTTACATGCTCTATCTCCCTTATCTGCTTTATGGTCTGTTCGGTCAGCTCCTGTTTCTTTTCCTGCCAGCCGCCATCCTTGTCTTCATAGTAGGAGTTCGCATATATATCTATCACGGTCATGCTTCCGTTTTCCATAACGGAGGCTTCAAAGCTCTCGTTCATCCCGATACCGATGGAGATCATGACCACGATGGAAATCGTACCTATGATAACACCGATGACGGTGAGCAGCGTCCTCGCCTTACGCCTGAGCAGGTTCCGCGCTCCAAGTTTTATTAAATCTATAAAACGCATTTATATGTTCCTCTTTTTAATCTTCGTCATCTTCCAACAGTTTTTTGTTCTTCTTTTTCTTTACTACTATTACGATAATGACTACCACGATGATAGCTGCTACACTTGCACAGATTACGATGAAAAGCCATACAGGAATTCCTAAGATCTTTTTTGCTTCCTCTCCATCGGGGTTAAACTCGCCGTCTTCACCAAATTCACCATTGTCTCCGAAGTCAGGACCATAGAAGTTTCCGCTCAGGTTACCCCAGTCGATGTCTCCAAAATCTCCGAAATCTCCGAAGTCCTCTCCGCCCATTACATAGGTAGAGAATTCAGCGGTCTTTATCTGCTCGTCGCCGTTGCTGTCCTCAAAGTGAACTACTACCGTACCTGTAGCCTCGCCGGGTACAAGGGGTACTATCTGGGGATTTACATATTCCTGTCCATAGCCGGGTACCGCACCAACATATGTCTTTGTGCTGTTATTTGCAAGCTCAAAATCACCCTCGATGGTTACATATACATTTCCTAAGGTTGATTTGCCCATGTTGTAGAACTCAAATGAGAGGTCCACAGGCTGTCCTACATAACATCCGTCGTATGCTTCGATATAAATATTTTCAATCTCAGGTCTGTAATTTTCTACTGCATGAAGCTTGATGGTATTGTCATCTGTTACGCCACCCTTTTCGGTATCAACCTCGCTCATGTCATCGTATTCATACTCAACCTTGATGTTTACATTGTAATCACCTGTAGCTACATCGCTCCTGGTCTTGAGTATTACTTCCTGCTCTGCGGTCTCACCTGCAGGTATCTGGTCGATGTAGAAGATATTTGAGCCTTCGGTAGGTGAGAAAACTCCTTCTGCCTGCTCTAAAGTGATCTTGATATTCTTTGCTGTCTTTGTAGCATGTGTATTCTTTAAGGTATATCTGAAATAGAAGGTGCCGCCTGCCTTAAGCTCGCGCATCATCTTATCGGGATCCTCAGCTTCTGCCAATGCTTCGGGATCGATGATGGGCTCTGATGAATACTGGTTGATGATAAGCTTGGGCTTGCTGTTTTTCTGTGTTCCTTCGTCAGTCTTATTATCGTTTACGATATTTAATATATAAAGTCCTGCAGATTCTGTATTCGTGAGACCTGATGCATCTGTAAATTCACAGGTAACATTAAGGGTGTTAAATCCTTCGGAAATATTCTTTCCTACCTTAAAGGTCATACTTACTCTTGTTTTTGAACCGGCCTTTACGGTACCGACCTTTTTATAAGGCTCAGAGCTTACAGGCTCAAAACTTGATGAAGAAAGGCCTGTGCCTGCTACCTTTACATTTGTGATATCTGCTGTTCCGTCGTTTATAACATCAAAGCTTACTGTAACCTTCTCGCCTGCCTTGGGGCTCTCGGGTGACTGTGATACATTTCCGATGCTGACTGCTGTCTTTTTCTCGGGATCGATGACTGATGCACCCTTTACATACATAGTCATGTTTGAGGATGTCTTTTCATTTTCCTTTTCATCCCTGAAGCTTGCTGCCATCTGGATCTCATAGAGGCCTGCGCCGAAATTCTTTGCTACCCTGATGGGTACCTCTACCTCTTTTGATTCTCCTGCCTTGATGTTTCCGACTGAGATAGAGTCTGTTGTAAATGCCTTTGTGATACCGATGGAGGTGTCAAGTCCGCTGACTACGGAAAGCTTTACATCATAAGCATCTGCCTTTCCGTCATTTTTAACGGTTACGCTAAGTGCATCCTCACTGTCGGGCTGAAGTACTATATAGTTATCTGAAGTGGAAAGGCTGATAACAGGTGATTCTGTCTTAACCTGCTCCTCATTTGCCTTGTTTACGGTGATGTACATGGTAGGCATAAAAGGTCCCTGCTCGGTTCCGTCGTTATCCTTACATGAAATAACAGCGGAAATGCTGTAGAAACCGGGTTCTGAGGTCTTCAATACCTTTACGGGTACATCAATAGTCTTGATATCGCCTGCCTTAAGTGTACCTAAGGAGATTTTTTCTACCTGATAATCGGGGATAATTCCACTTGTTCCGAAATCCATTGAAAGGTAAGCATTAACTGCCTGTCTCTCACCTACATTCTTTACCCTAAGCTTCATGGTAAATGAGCTTCCGGGATATACAAGCTTCTCATCGTAGGTAGCCTTGTCGATAACTATCTCGATAGGCTTAAGCTCTGTAGCAGTATAAGATGTAAGTGAAAGTAGTTTCTCATCATTTAATACCTGATAACCATCATCGTAATACTCTATATTTCCATATATACTGATCTTATTATATCCTATTTTTATAGAATCAGATGCCTGAATATCAAATTCAAGATTGTAAACTCTCCCGCTGTTTATTTCAATTCCATTTGAATTATCCTGTTCTGTATATACCGGATCCTTTATTGTTACATTCATTATAAAAATACCGGTATTATCGGACTCTGCGCTTAATGATTTCACATTCATATACTGGTCAGCTTTTACAGGAATTACAATATGTCTTAACTCTCCTGGTTCAATTCTTACATCAAATGCTCCATTAGATTGTGCCGGCTTTAAATAATGATTTGCTGCCTTTGCACTTGTTGTCCCAAATACCAGATTCAGTAATGCCATCAGCACCAAAAATACTATTACTCTTGTGGCTTTGTTTGATACTTTCATTTTTCTTATCCTTTCGCGTATTCCTATACTCATTCTATGTTTATAAGTAATTATTTATCTGATTTCAGATCATCGTGGATCTTTTGGGCTGCCTCATCCAGCTTCTTTGCCGC